>Ga0335082_10000051_pt1 | contig 115430 bp, 102 predicted proteins | sample Lox_Sample_41_FD_206718 | JGI IMG/M metagenome (GOLD analysis project Ga0335082, IMG submission 206718) | Soil microbial communities from Loxahatchee National Wildlife Refuge, Florida, United States - Lox_Sample_4.1 | ecosystem: Environmental > Terrestrial > Soil > Wetlands | place: USA... | reverse complement strand
CTCAGGTGCCATTTGAGAGGTACGCCGATGATGTCATCGCGCACTGTAAGACGGAGAAGGAAGCCCAGGAAATGAGGAAGGCCATCGCTGAACGTTTGCAGACTTGCGGACTGGAACTCCATCCGGAGAAGACGAAAATCGTCTATTGCAAGGATGATTTTCGGAAAAGGAAGAACTACCCAAACGAAACGTTTGATTTTCTCGGCTACAGCTTTCAGCCTCGGAGATCAAAGAATCACAAGGGGAAGTTCTTCATCAATTTCAGTCCCGCAGTCTCGAACAAAGCAGCGAAGGCGATTCGCGACACTTTTCGGCGCTGGAACCTGCCTAACCGCAGTGACAAGGCGATTGAAGATCTGTCGCGGATGTTCAATCCGATTATCCGAGGTTGGCTCCAGTATTACGGGCGATATTATCGCTCGGCGCTCTATCCGACGATGCGCGAACTGAACCAAGATCTGGTGCTTTGGGCCAAGCGTAAATACAAAAAGCTGCGTCGCCATCACCGACGGGCGGCACGTTGGATCGCGCGCATTTCGCGGCGTGCTCCGGAGTTGTTTGCTCACTGGCAGATGGGGGTGCGGCGTGGCTCCATGGTGGGAGCTGTATGAGCTGAGAGGTTCATGTACAGTTCTGAGAGAGCCTCGGGGTGAAACTCCCCGGGGCTACTCACCCTGTCTTAGGCTTCCAGTACCAAACCGAGGCAGACCGGTTCCTGAGAGATCTTCGGGACCGGCTGAAGAAGTTCGGGTTGGAACTTCATCCAGATAAGACGCGCCGGATCGAATTCGGGCGGTTTGCCGAAGAGAACCGGAAACGAAGAGGAGAAGGTAAGCCAGAGACGTTTGACTATCTGGGCTTCACGCATATTAGCGGGAAGAACAGACTAGGGCGATTCGCGGTGAGGCGCCTCACGATCCGCAAGCGCATGCGGAGCAAACTGCGAGACATCAAGCAGCAGCTCCGTCCCCGCATGCACGATCCGGTGCGACAAACTGGCGCATGGCTCAGGTCAGTCGTGCAAGGCTACTTCAACTACTACGCGGTACCTGGAAAACATCGGCAGTTTGAGTCTATTCCGGGATCGGTTGCTTGGCATCTGGTGGCACAACCTGTGTCGCCGGAGTCAACAACGCATGCCCTGGAAACGCATGCTCAAGCTAGGTGACCGATGGCTTCCGCGACCGCGGATGCTCCATCCCTATCCCGCAATCCGCTTTGCCGCTTCTCATCCGAGATAAGAACCGGATGCGCTAATAAGCGCCCGTCCGGGTCTCTGCGGGGGGTACCAGGTAACTGGTATCCCTACCGCGATCTCACAACTCCCGCTAGTCGGGTCTAGTAGTACCTGCGCTTCTGGGTTGCAGAACTAAGTGTGAGGGGTTAGGTTGGTCAGGTTCAACATCGGGGCCACTGAGAACCGTAGAACCCACAGGGGGGACTTTGATTCTCAGTGACAGCCCCGGCCAGCACTACCACGTTCTCACCGGCAGTTTCGCGAGATGGTATTCCCCGGGCGGCCTTGGCATTGTCAACTTCCCAAACAATCACTTCATTGGTTACACAATTGACGAAGATCGCCAACGCAGCCTAGTGACTGTGCCGAAAGAGAATTTCAGCAGCGGCGTCTCTTGGCTGACTGAATTACGTGATTCCCTTGAAAGCCTCAGACACGCATAAATGAGCGGTTCGGGCTGCCCTGTTCTGTCAAAGTGAAAGATTTTGCACATCAGCTTTCGTCCAGTCTCTTTGCTGATGGATTGTTGGTCACACTCGAGCGTGACCAGCATCACGGACTCGCGGCAGGATCTCGCGGTAGTGTTTTTGCGAGGGGCGAGACAATGACAATGTTACTCCTCAGCATCATCCTATTTCCCTTGTTCTTCTTTGGTCTGGCTTGTGGCTTCTTCGGTAGGTCGCGTGAATCGAACCACAGTAGCCGAACGAGAATCCAAACGCTGGAGACATCGTCGGCTGCGCTTTCGATCGGCCAGGCATTCAACCCGATTTACGCGGTTCTCTGGGAAGAGCCACGGGCCGCCTTACGGCTTATCGAATCTTCCGGGCAATCAGGCATTCGAGTTGAGCGGCTGCAGCCGATCTTCGATCAGGCCGCGGTCCGCTTTCCGGAGATTTACGACGGTTACACATTTTCGCAGTGGCTTGAGTTTCTGGAAGGGATCGGGCTCATCGCGTGGGGTGATAGAGTGAAACTTACGCTTGAAGGTCAGGCGTTTCTCACATCTCAGTTTGTTACCGCCAAACACAATGGTGATCAGCTAATTGTCGCCCGCGCAGCCTAGTGACGCAGCCCTACTCCGAACGGGACCTCTTTCGGAACGGGCCACGAAGGCAGGTGCATATGCATGGATGGCTAGGTGTGATTCTGATGTGCGTAGCGGTTCTTTCCGCTTTCGGCCAGACACCCTCGTCGCCGGCTTGCGGCGAGTACTTCAGCCAGGAGCTGCAACATTTCTCGGAGATTCTGGCACTCACCGAGAATCAGCAGGCTGAGATCAGGCCGATCCTGTTAAAGGAGACTGTGGAAGTGATAGAGATTTGCTCCAATCCGGTGTTTCCCCGCGTGGACAAGGTGAACCAGTACAAGAGGCTTGTGCGCGCATCGGACGAGAAGATAAAGCCGCTGCTCTCAGCCAGTCAGTTGCAGAAACTTCAGAATCTGCGCAAAGAGCAAAGACAGGACTTGGAAGGGATCATCGCAAAACAGATGCCGACGCAGCCCTGAAGCACGTCCACGGTCCGCCAACGCAGCCTAGTGACTGTGCCGAACAGGGAGTTTCGGCAGCAAATGCCACGCTCTGTCTTGGCCGCCCCTGGGCCCTGCCTGAGTTGCGCGATCCTCATAAAGCCCAGACGAGCCCAGGTGAGCGGTTCGGCCTAGTGACTCCTCGCACAGACTTGTCCCCAAACTGCGTACTGGAGCATCGCTTCGCATCGAACGGCAACTCGCCTTCACACACGCCTGCGCTCCGGCGTCGACACGGTTCAAGTCGAAACAAACCAGGAGAACGATGCTCCGGCAGGATCTTAACCGCTACGGTGCTGCAATCCCGTCACCGGACAGGCAAAGATGCGCACGCGTGTGCGCCGCCACGCGGGGGATCACGTGATGGCGCAGTCACTTTTACCAGTTGAACAGGTTGATACTCACGACTAGCTTAAACCTTTGACAACGTAACTCTAGGGTGGTCAACCAGGCTCTTTGCCTGGGTAGGCAAGCCATCAAAATCACGAGGTACATATGACACACATTCAAGAAGTCCACGCCCTAGAAGTACTGGATTCGCGAGGCAATCCGGCTGTTGAAGTGCAAATGACGTTGGCTGGGGGAGTAGTGGGGCAGGCAATGGTACCGAGCGGCGCCTCGACGGGGCATCACGAGGCCGTCGAGTTGCGGGACAATGACCCGAACCGGTACCGGGGGGCAGGTGTCCTGAAAGCCGTAGAGAACGTGAATGGCGAGATTGCTAAGGCCATCGTTAACATGGATGCCGCCGACCAGCAGGCGCTGGATCGGTGCCTAATCGCACTAGACGGTACCACCAATAAGGGGAGGCTCGGAGCGAATGCGGTGCTCGCCGTGTCACTGGCGGCTGCACGTGCGGCCGCGATCGCCTTTAAGCTGCCTCTCTACCGCTATGTGGGCGGTCTAACTGCCGACACCCTTCCCGTACCTATGATGAACATCTTGAACGGCGGCGCTCATGCTGACAATAACCTCGATTTTCAAGAATTTATGGTCATGCCGGTGGGAGCGCCATCATTCGCAGAAGCATTGCGCTGGGGTATAGAGACTTTCCATACCCTGAAAGAGGTTCTACAAAAACGCAGCTATAACACCGGCGTCGGCGATGAGGGTGGATTTGCTCCGACGTTGCACTCGAACGAGGAGGCCATCGATCTAGTGATGGAAGCGATTCAGCAGGCTGGATACGTCCCCGGCAAGGATCTGGCCATCGCGCTGGACCCTGCTTGCAGCGAACTCTTCGACCGGGATCAGCACCGATATGTGTTTCACAAGTCGGACGAGTCGGTCAAGACGTCCGAACAGATGGTTGATTTCTGGGCCAAGTGGGTGGCGGAATACCCAATCGTCTCGATCGAGGATGGCTTGGCTGAAGACGACTGGGACGGGTGGCAATTGATGACAGATAAGCTCGGCGGCATCGTCCAACTGGTAGGAGACGATTTGTTTGTCACGAATGTTGCAAGGCTGCAGACAGGAATCGATCGCGGAGTTGCCAATTCCATATTGGTCAAGTTAAACCAGATCGGCACGTTAACGGAAACACTAGATGCTATTGCGCTGGCTCGTCGCAACGGATACACAGCAGTAATCTCGCACCGCTCGGGAGAAACAGAAGACCCCTTCATTGCACACTTGGCGGTGGCAACAGGAGCCGGACAAATCAAAACGGGATCAGGGTCACGCACGGACCGCATCGGCAAGTACAATCAGTTGCTACGTATTGAACAACAACTAGGTAAGGGTGCTCGTTTCCTGGGCTTGAAAGCTTTGAACTACCACGGGCGGTGGGAGGCGAAACCGGCAAAGGTTGCAGCTTGATTAGCGAAGATCGTTGATGCTATTTGTGAAACAGAGCTTGTTCTTACGCCTGAACGAATTTCATCGCCAGGGTTCGAATCGCGACGGCACGATGCCGCTCATTTATGTAGAGAGCGATGAGGACGCCCAAAGCCAACCCCGGCATATCGTCCATGCCTCGGCTGTAGAGTCGGAAAACCGACGATAAATACTGTTTTGAACGGGCATGATGTCCCAATCATGATGAGCGTGGCGTGACAATGGCAAAAACCTGCCGCGCAATACGCACCATGGCCAATTGTTCGGTTTCAACGGTCGGTTCACCAGTAGCCCTGCAGTTGAGGATGCTTTGCCTAACAGAATAAAAATAAAAATGGCGAAGGATGGAAACGATCTTTTCTCGCAGAGTGAGAGAGCGAGCGAGTCCGAGAGCCGTTGGAGGTGGATGACCATGCTGCGAAAGAGAGGCACGCCAGAGGATTTACAGAAGCAGTGGATTGGGCATTCCTCTCTGCGGACAACGGACAGGTATTCGCAAACTAATCAGGAACTTGAATATTGGCGTCTGGCGGCAAGCAGGGCGGGACTCAATTTCACTGTTGGACCCAAGGGACCCAATTCAGCAATCGGGAAATCAGTGGCAACTATTTGATAAGTATGGTGCGCCCTGAGAGATTCGAACTCCCAACCTTCCGGTTCGTAGCCGCTGCTCCACCAGGAATCAACACTTTAGCGCAGGTTGGGTACGTTTGCATTCGCTAGTGAAAATGCGGGTGTCGGCACTTCGCGCCACTAGGGAACTCAACCCATCCAAGTGGCCACTGGGCACAATTTTGGGCACTGGCGGTCATTGCCTCCGACTCCCAATTCCGAAGCGCAATCTGGATTCACGGCTCGTCGCGATGCCTCCCGTCCAAAAGTTGGACAGCTTCCGAAGTTGACGCCGGTGGGACGGGTCGGACCGACGTTGTCCAGCCCCCCCCGGAGGTCGCCCAACGCAGCAAGCGATCTCCGTCCCTTCGATTTGGAAAAAATATTGAAAAAAGGCGAGCCAGAACTCCCAGATTACGCTCTAATGATCCATTGTCCGTGCGTCGCCCGTGACGGCATTTTGGTTCTCACTGGGATTTTCCACTTGACCCCTGGCTATACTCGCAGTCCGCTGCCTGTTTGCCCTGTCTCGCTGGACACCGAATGTCCGCAGCGAGAGAATAAGAGGCATGGCAACGGCAAATGTTTCCGAATGGGATCGGCACAGGCGATCTTCAGAGGTCGGCCCCCGAGATACCCATGACGGTCCTCGCCCGTCATGGGCCGCACGTTTAGGCCAGGTCACACTGATCGCAATGCTGGCCTATTTCTGTGCTTATCCTGCGCTTTGGGCGCAATCGTCCGATTCTCAAACCAGCGACGCGGACAGGTCGTGGACGGCTACAACCGAGTCGCAAAGCGATAACGTCAATCCGACGCGCACCACTGAAAGCCACACCCGGACAGGCAATCGCACCCTGGACAGCAAATCCGTTCAGCGGCGCGGGCCTAACGGACATCTCGAACCTTACCAGGACATCGAAACGGAAACCGTAAAGGTGGACGCCACCACCGTGCGCACCACCACCCGCGCATTCGCCCGTGATGCCAACGGTGACAAAATACTGGTGCAGACTACAGAAGAAGAGAAGCGCACTTCGCCGGGAGGGGACTCAAGCGTTGTACGTTCCATCTCGAATCCCGATGGCAACGGCAAGCTTCAGCTAGTTCAGCGCCAAGTCGAGGAGACAAAAAAAATCGGTAAGGATGTGGAAGACACGAAAACCACGGTGATGCTTCCCAGCATCAATGGCGGCCTCGCTCCAGCGATGAAAGTGGAAGAGCGTCGTACACTGGGCGCGAACAACATGGTTGAATCTCAAAGAACCACGCTGCGTCCCGATGGTGCGGGAAATTGGCAAGTGGACGAGATACGACAAGCCACCACCAAGCAAGAAGGCAAGAACCGCAGCATCGAGGAGCGGGTCTCGCGTCCGGACTCTGAAGGCAAGCTAAGCGAAGTCTCTCGTACCGTGAGCAAGGAATCTGAAAGCGCTTCTGGAGAAAAGCGCAACACGGTCGAGACCTACTCCCTCGATGTCCCAGGATCTGCCCGGGACGGCAGCCTTCACCTGGTTGAGCGCTCAACCACCTCCCAGCGGACAAATTCAACCGGTCAACAGACCACGCAACAGCAAGTGGAGCAGCCTAACCCCGGCGATCCGGGCTCTGGCCTGCAAGTGATCGCAATAACCACCGATACAGTGCGCCCAAGTCCGTCGGGAGCGCAGCGCTCCCGGACGATTCAGGCCCGCGATGCGAATGGCGGTTTTGGAGTAGTCTCCGTGGACACCACAAAGTCCGACAACATTCACGCCCTTCAGGTACAGATAGCGCCTTCAGAAAAACCAAAATGAGTCGGCCCGAGGCGCGATTGCCTCTTCCCAAAGCCCGGGCCGGCTATTAGGGGTTCCCCATACTGTGGAAAGACGCCGATCCAATATCCCCCTGATTGACTCTGACGATCTGTTGCCGGTCATCCAGTTGTCCAGATCCACCGGAAGGTGTCTAATGTTAGACAGGTCTGAGCCTTCCACTGTGGGCCAGTCGCTCCGACAGCTGCCACTAGAGTGCACCGAGGTTCATTCATTCCTTTGTGGCCCACATTGCCGCGTATATTAGGCCCCGTGCCATGCTAATTGCGCCTGGGAACTTCCCGTTCTTAATTCTTCTACTGGGTGGCCTCTGGCTGGCCGCAAATGCACAATCGCGAGCGGGGGGGCCGAATTCTATCGAGCGGGTTCGACACGTCATTATCCAAAGCCGAAATTTAGGTGCGTCTGCGCTGCAAGGAAGCTGGATAGCGACAGCTGTCTAGCGCGGCAGAAAGACCGAATCACGCTGCGCCCTCATCGTCAATTTTCAAGCGCGGTCGGATCTACTGGTACAAGTTCACCTTCAACGGTGAGGCAATACGGGAGTCCACCCGACAGACGAACCAGCACACGGCGCGAGATATGGAGTCCGCGCATCGTACATCGCTCGCAAAGGGAGAGGTCGGGATTCGGGAAAGAAAGAACGCACCAACCTTCTGCGAGTTCGCAGACAAACAATTCCTGCCGTGGGCTGAGTCCACCTTCTCAGCGAAGCGTAAGACATGGTTCTACTATCGAAATGGAGTTCGACGCCTGAAGGGCTTTGCTCCTCTCGTCTCTATGTCGTTGGATGATGCGAAGCTGGGAGAGAAGGTTTCAGGCTACATCGCGCACCGTCAAGCAAAGGGACTGCAGGTCGCCAGCATCAACCGCGAGTTGCAAGTGCTCCGAAGACTGCTCCACTTAGCGGTGGAGTGGGGATTTGTGGAGCAGGTTCCCAAAATAAGAATGCTCAGCGGCGAGCAGCGTAGGGAGTTCGTTCTATCGCAGGAAGAAGAAGCCAAGTATCTTGCGACTGCACCGGAGCCGCTTGCCTGCGTCGCAACTGTGCTGGCAGATACGGGAATGCGTCCTGAGGAATGCTACAGGCTCCAATGGGAGTACATTACGTGGGCCAACGGTCGCCACGGTTCGTTATTGGTGACTCATGGCAAGACGGCTGCTGCCCGTCGCGTGCTGCCAATGACCCCGAGAGTCCGACACATTCTTGAAAGGCGCTGGAATGCCCAAGGAACGCCCGCAGAAGGCTACGTGTGGCCCGCACCGAGCAAGAGCGGCCACATTGAACCCTCCAGCCTCAAGAAGCAACACGCCAAGGCGCTGAGACTCTCGAAGGTTCGTCCGTTCGTTCTCTACAGTCTTCGTCACACCTTCCTCACGCGCCTGGGAGCGTCCGGCTGCAACGTGTGGACTCTTGCGCGGATCGCGGGGCACAGTTCAATCGCAATCTCCGCTCGTTACGTTCACCCTTCCGAGGATGCGGTACTCACGGCCATGTCTCGGCTGAGTGGGCACAATTCTGGGCACAGTCAACAAATGCTGCCCGACACGCAGTCATCGGAGAAGCTGTTAAATGCTTGAGAGTAGAGAGAAAAAATGGTGCGCCCTGAGAGATTCGAACTCCCGACCTTCTGGTTCGTAGCCAGACGCTCTATCCAGCTGAGCTAAGGGCGCGATGGGGCGAGGAGCAGCGACTTCAATTATAGCGAAAGCCTGAGTTCTTGATAAGATGCCCCGGCGCGGAGCGCGATATCCGCCGCCGGAGGCAGCGTGAACTGGACCCGACGAGCAGGATTCCTGTGCGTCTGTCTTTTGGCTCTCCTTCTTCCATGCACTATTCTTCTTCTCACTGGGCTGGCGCCGTCAGCGCACGCGCAGGCCTCGCCGGCCAACGTGACGGGGGAAAGTGGAAGCGCTGCGGCCGCGCAGCCATTTGACGTTAAGGCCGCGGTGGATGCTTACCTGGCCCGAGTCCCTGCCGAGCAGCGCGCCCGCTCCGACGCTTATTTCAAAGGCGGTTACTGGCTGCTCTTGTGGGACTTTCTGTCCACCGTGGCGGTGATGTGGCTGATGCTGCGGTTTCGCTGGTCGGTGCGGATGCGCGATCTGGCGGAGCGGATTAACCGTTTCAGGCCGCTGCAGTCGGCGCTGTACTGGGTGCAGTTCGCCGTCGTGCGGTGATCATCTTTCCGCTTACGGCTTATGAAGGCTATTTTCGCGAGCACAAGTACGGGCTCTCCAATCAGACGTTTTGGGAATGGATGCGCGACCAGGTAGTCGGGCTGGCGCTGGTTGCGGTGCTGGGCGCGCTTCTGGTGGCGCTATTGTTTGGCGTAGTCAGGCGGCTGGGCAAGAACTGGTGGCTGTGGGGAAGCGCCGTGATGATCGGGTTCTACGCCTTTGTGGTGATGATTGCGCCGGTTTTTATTTCTCCGCTCTTCAACAAGTACACCAAGCTGGAGGACCCTCGCTTCAAGGTGCCGATCCTGAGCCTGGCGCGGGCCAATGGGATTCCCGCTACCGAGGTGTATGAATTTGACGCCTCGCGCCAGTCCAACCGGGTGAGCGCCAACGTGAGCGGTTTTGCCGGGACTATGCGGATCTCGCTCAACGACAATCTGCTGAAGCGCTGCTCACTGGCTGGGATTGAGGCAACCATGAGCCACGAAATGGGGCACTACGTGTTGAATCACGTGGCCAAAGGCCTGGTGCTCAATGGAGTGGTGGTGGTCATCAGGTTTGCCTTTTTGGATTGTGGGCTCAAGGCCGGGTTGGCGCGTTGGGGAGAAAAATGGGGAATCAGGGGCATCACCGACCTGGCCGTTGTTCCGCTGGCGGTCTTGCTGCTCTCGGTTTTCTCCTTTGTGACCACTCCGCTGGACAACACCATCACGCGTACCATGGAATACGAAGCTGACCTGTATGGCATCAATGCCAGCCAGCAGCCGGATGGAGAAGCGGAAGCCGATCTGATGCTGGGCGAGTATCGGAAACTGGATCCGGGGCCGGTTGAGGAATTTATCTTTTTCGATCATCCCAGCGGGCGCACGCGAATCACGGCGGCGATGAGCTGGAAGGCGGAGCACTTGCCGGGAGCGCCGCTGGGGCGATAACTGTGGGTCGGACGGGAGTGCCCCACCCACACATTCATGGCCCCAGAATCATGGTCCCAGAATGGGCCACGGTCGGGCGGTTTGGAGGATTTCCACAGGCTTCGGCAGTACTCGTGCCAAGGCCCCCGCTCAACGTAAATCTTTCCCCCTAAGGGGCAATTCCTACTCGATTACGAAAGGTTTGGCTCCAGCGTTTTCAGCCACTTGAGAGTGGCAGCGGGGATGCTTTACAGCTCAGCAGACGAAGTGGCGCGCAACGGGGCGCTCCAGAGAAAAAACTTCGGCCAGAGGTTTTCTTGAGCGCCCCTTGCATTTCCGCAGCTCACAGCCCTCCCCTCCCCCATTAAATCCTGCAGGTTACAGGTTTGCGTGGTCCGGAAGCAGCACGAAGAGCGAACCTCAGGCGCTAAAGCGCCGTAAAGTTTCAACATCTTAGCGGCACGGCTGAAGTCGTGCCCTTCCCAAGACTCGTAACGCTCCCCAAGTCATACGCGACCAACATCGTACGCTCCCAGTGTCGTACCCTCTTCAACGTCGTGCCTCCCAACTTCGCGCCCTTCGCAACAGTCGTGCGTTCGCAGGACTTCCCCAATCTGCCCCTTTCCCAAGGCTTTTTCTGACTCAGGGCTCTGGGAGGCGGAGTGGGACTCGAAGATCTGTCAGACGAGGATCAATTGTTCGCCCAGATCCAGTCCGGTGCGGCGTAACAGGCCTGCGATCACGGGTTCCTTGAGGCGGGAGGCGTCGAACTCGACGCGAACGGTGCAGGCGGCTTCGTCGAAGGCAATTTGCCGGACGCCGTAAACTTCGCGCATGCTGTCGAGCGCGCGTATGGTGGCTTGCGTGGGAGGGGTGTGGTAGCGGTACGCTACTTCCAGTTGCGTCATTTGGCTTTTCCTGGTCAGGCAAGAGCATCACCGTAACGTGCCAAGGATTCGCTAAGTTCGCAGGAACTTCTCCGGGAACAATTCGGATCTGCGGCTGCATCGTTCTGCCTGCTATTTGAAGATACAACAATCGATTATATAAGCGAATGAATCTAATATGGTTCGGCTGAATTTCGTCCGCCCGTGCCGGTGACTATGGACAGTTCTCCCAAATCTGCGACTACAGTGAAAGACCCAGTTTGTGGAATGAACGTGGAGCCCTCTATCGCCAAGCACAAGTTGGATCATGCCGGGAAAACCTATTACTTCTGCTGCGCGCATTGCCTGGAGACATTTCGTGCCGGTCCCGAGGATTACCTGACTCCGCGTCCGACGCCAGGCGCGGGATTGCAGATGATCAGCATCGCGCCGGCGCCGGCAAGGAAAGCGCCCCCGGCGAAGAGTGTGCAAACCATGGCGGCCACTTCTGCCAGCGCGGGTTCCTATGTGTGTCCTATGTGCCCGGAGGTGCGATCGGCAACGCCCAGGGCTTGTCCGCGCTGCGGTATGGCGCTGGAGCCGGAGATGCCAGTGGCAGCAACGCGCGTGGAGTACACCTGCCCGATGCATCCGGAGATTGTGCGGCCGGGGCCGGGGAGTTGTCCGATTTGCGGTATGGCGCTGGAACCCCGCACCGTCAGCGCGCAGGAAGCAGACAATTCCGAGCTGCTCGACATGACCCGCCACTTCTGGGTCAGCCTGGCCCTGACACTCCCTCTACTTGTAATTGCGATGGGTCACATGTTGCCGAGCCTGCCAGGGCTGCTGCCGGAAGGCTGGCAACCGTGGATTGAGTTGCTTCTGGCCACGCCGGTTGTGCTGTGGGGCGGGGCGCCATTTTTCAAGCGGGGTTGGACGTCCATCGTCAATCGCTCTACCAACATGTTCACGCTGATCGCGATGGGGACAGGCGTGGCTTATTTGTTCAGCCTGGTGGCGACCGTCTTCCCGCAAGTATTTCCGGCTTCGTTCCGCGAGATGGGGGGAAGACCAGCGGTGTATTTCGAAGCGGCGGCTGCGATCACGACTTTGGTGTTGCTGGGGCAAGTGCTCGAATTGCGCGCCCGCAGCCGCACCGGCGCGGCCATCCGCGCATTGCTGGATTTGTCCCCGAAGATGGCGCGAGAACTGCGCGATGGGCGGGAGGAAGATGTCCCGCTGGAACAGGTGATGCCGGGTGACCGGCTGCGCGTGCGTCCGGGAGAGAAGATTCCGGTGGATGGCACGGTACTCGAAGGCAGCAGCGGCGTGAATGAGTCGATGATTACCGGAGAGTCGATTCCGGTAAGCAAGGGACCAGGCAGCCGGGTGATTGGGGCGACGGTGAATGGGACCGGATCGCTGGTTATGCGCGCCGAGCGGGTAGGAGGCGAAACCCTTCTGGCGCAGATTGTCCGTATGGTGAGCCAGGCACAGCGCAGCCGCGCCCCCATTCAGCGCCTGGCCGACCGCGTGGCGGGCTGGTTCGTTCCGGCGGTGATTGCGATTGCGGTTCTGACCTTCGCGGCGTGGAGTCTGTTCGGCCCGGAACCGCGGTTGGCGCACGCATTGGTCAACGCGGTGGCGGTGCTGATCATCGCCTGTCCGTGCGCGCTGGGGCTGGCGACTCCGATCGCAATCATGGTGGGGACGGGGCGCGGCGCCCACGCCGGCGTGCTGATCAAGAATGCGGAAGCGCTCGAGATCATGGAAAAAGTGGACACGCTGGTCATAGACAAAACGGGAACGCTGACGGACGGCAAGCCGCGAGTGGCTTCCGTTATCCCCGTGCCCGGCAGGAATGAACCGGTCCGGAATGAAAATGATCTGTTGCGCCTGGTGGCCGGCGTGGAGCAGGGAAGCGAACACCCGCTGGGAGCGGCGGTGATCGATGCCGCCAAGAGCCGAGAATTGGTTTTGGCCAGCGGGGGTGAATTTCAATCGCACATTGGTCGCGGAGTGAGCGCCCGCGTGGACGGTCAGAAAGTTGTGATTGGCAACGAACGATTGCTGGAAGAGAGCGGAATCTCTGCAGCAGCGCTGGCGCAGAAAGCGGAAGAACTGCGGCGTGCGGGGCAGACTGTGATCCTGGTCGCGGTGGACGGGCAGGCAGCGGGGCTGATCGGCATTGCGGATTCGATCAAGGCCTCCGCTGCGGAGGCGCTGCGTGATCTCAAGGGGGAAGGCCTGCGCGTGCTCATGCTGACCGGCGACAGCCGGGCCACGGCGGAAGCGGTCGCTAAGACTTTGGGGATCGAGCAATTTGAGGCGGAAGTCCTACCCGATAAGAAATCCGAGGTGGTGCAGCGGCTGCAGAAAGAAGGGCGCACCGTGGCCATGGCGGGCGATGGTATCAATGACGCGCCCGCTCTGGCCCAGGCCGATGTCGGAATCGCCATGGGAACAGGAACCGACATTGCGATGGAAAGCGGTGGCATCACCCTGGTGAAGGGCGACCTCGCTGGCATCGTGAGGGCACGCAAGCTCAGCCAGGCGACCATGCGCAATATCCGGCAAAACCTGTTCTTCGCGTTTGTCTATAACTCGTTGGGAGTGCCGATTGCGGCGGGTGTGCTCTATCCCTTTTTTGGTCTGTTGCTGAGCCCTATTCTGGCGGCGGCGGCCATGAGCCTGAGTTCGGTTTCGGTGATTACCAATTCGCTGCGGCTGCGGAAGCTGAAGCTGTAGGGTTACGAGCTATGGGGTTCGAACTCTCCGAGCCACCTCCGGCCCCAGAAGCCGAAAGTGAGCCAGGTCCCAGGTGTAGATAGTGGTCGCATTGGCTTTGAGCGCGCACGTGGCCAGCAGCGCGTCATAAATGGTTCCTCCCGCCACACGCTGGGCCACGGCAGAGGCGATGGCCGAGCAGTAATCCTCTTCGTCCAGAGTAATGATGGTCAGGCGCTCCCGGATCTGGTCGATGAAGAGCAGTGCCTGATCTCCGCCCATGCGCTGTCCGCCGGGCATGCGGGTTAGGCTGGCATAGACCTCAGCGAGGGTGTGGGCAGCACAGCAAGCGTTCTTCTTGTCGGCTTTCCGGTAAGCGGCCGCGCTGGGCCGGTGGTGCTCATGCTGGAGCAGGATGGCTGCAATCAGGACTGAGGTATCAAAGAAGACTCTCACTTCTTGAACTACCCAAGACGTGGCGGTGGCGCTCGGCCCGCACCCGGCGAATGGTCTGGTTTACACTTTCCGCCGAGAGCGGAACTCCAGAATCAAAGACCCACACACCCTGCTTCTTGTACATACGCCCTTTGCTGGCGGCAGGGCGCAGCACGATGTGGTCTTCCGAGCTTTCGAGTTCCAGGGAATCGCCGGGGCTGATCTGCAGGGCGTCGCGTACTGGCTTGGGCAGGACTACCCGGCCAGCTTTGTCGATGGTCAGAGTGGCATTCATAGTGGCATTTTACCATATGAAATACCATTCATGATGCCATTGAAGAGGGAGTAGCTTGAACAAAGGCGCCCAGGCTGAAATTCAAACCAGGGTGGAGCAAGCCTTCCAGACCTGCATACAAATGCTCTTGGGTGCGTCTCTAAGCGCCCCGGGGTACCCCGGCGGCTGAAGCCGCGCTGGAACACCGCTCTCAATGCAGCGCTGAAGCGCTGCTCCACCCTTTCCAAATCCGGCCAACCCGAACTCCCAGTATCCCATGCTCGTCATCTGCTCGGAAGTGGCACAATGGAAGGCAGTGAGCACTGAGGCCTCTGCGACACCTTCATCTCCGCTCCGCAGGACTGGCATATCGCATGCTTGGCGCGCCTTGCGGTGGCGCAATTTCCGCCTGTATTCTAGCGGCCAGACAATTTCTCTGATCGGCACCTGGATGACTCGCTTGGCGACCAGCTGGCTGGTCTACCGCCTGACGGGCTCGGCCCTGCTGCTCGGCATCGTTGGGTTCTCCGGACAGATCCCGACGTTTCTGTTCGCACCATTCGCCGGGGTCTGGGTGGACCGGCTGGACCGGCGACGAGTGCTGGTAGTGACCCAGTTTCTGGCCATGCTGCAATCGCTGGCGCTGGCCGCTCTCACGCTGAGCCGGCACATCAATATTCAGGAAATCATCTGCCTCAGCGCGTTCCAGGGTCTGATTAACGCATTTGATATGCCGGCGCGGTAGGCCTTTCTGGTGCAGATGGTGGATGACAAGCAAGACCTGGGAAACGCGATTGCACTGAATTCGTCGATGGTGAATCTGGCCCGGCTGGTGGGCCCGTCACTGGCTGGAGCGGTGATTGCAGTGTCTGGCGAGGGCGCTTGCTTCCTGATCGACGGAATCAGCTACATCGCGGTCATTGCCTCGCTGCTGGCCATGCGGCTGACGGCGGCGGCCGCGAAGCCTACGGTTGATTCCATGCTCGGTCAGCTGAAGGAAGGCTGGGCCTACGTCTCCGGCTTCGCGCCGGTCCGCACCATTCTGCTGCTGTTCGCGATGGTCAGCCTGATGGGCTGGCCCTTTACCGTGCTCATGCCGATTTTTGCGGGGAAGATTTTGCACGGCGGTCCGCATACCCTAGGTTTTCTGATGGGCGCCGTCGGAATAGGCGCGCTGGTTTCGGCGATGTCTCTGGCCCTGCGAAAGACTGTTCTCGGGTTGGGCAAAATGATTCCGCTTTCGACCGCGGCCCTGGGCGCGGGCCTGATTCTGTTCGGCATGTCGCGGATTTTGTGGGTGTCGCTGATGCTGATGCTGGTCTGCGGTTTTGGCATGATGCAGCAGATGGCGGCCAGCAACACCATCATCCAGACCATCGTGGAAGACAGCAGACGGGGCCGGGTGATGAGCTTCTACGCCATGGCGTTCGTGGGCATGGCTCCCTTCGGAAGCCTGCTGGCTGGGGTGCTGGCCCATGCCATCGGAGCGCCACGGACCGTGATGTTAAGCGGAGCCTGTTGCCTGGCGGGAGCGGCCTGGTTCGCAGCGCAATTGCCGACAATCCGAAAATTGATTCGGCCCATCTATGTCGATTTGGGCATCCTACCTGGGGTAAACGCGGTGATTAGGGACAGCGTAGGCGGGTAATGCCGCCAGGTCTTAACACCAACGTACCCGAGGCCGCCGGGCTTGCACCATCCTGGCAATTGACAGTGCGCGCCCTGTATTCAACAATTGCTTCAACATTTCATTTCAACCAGCGGAGGGGCATTTATGGCGGACGAGGGCGAGGTTCACGTCGCGTCGGAAGGTAGTGCGGGAAAGTGGATCCTGCTAGCGCTCGCGGTGCTTTATGTCGCCGGGTCGCTCTATTTCATCTTTGATTTGCGCGGGCGCATCGACAAGATGAGCAAGAACCAGGCGGCCGACAGTGCTCAGCTGGCCGACCTGAGCAAGCGCATGCAGTCCGCTGAAGCCGACGACGAGACTCTGGCCCATCAACTGGGCATGACCAAGAAAGAGATGGCGGCCCGGTCTGCCGACCTGCAGCGGCAGCAGCGCGCAGCGGAAGCCCGGCTGGCGGAGCAGCAGAAGCAGCAGATCAGCGCGGTCAGCGGAGAAGTGGCCGGGGTAAAGAGCGACGTGGGCGGAGTCAAGACCGACGTGGCCTCCACCAAGGCTGATCTCGAAGCCACCAAGGCCAAGCTGCAGAGCACCATTGGCGACCTGGGAGTGCAAAGCGGCCTGATTGCCAATACCCGCGGCGACCTGGAAATCCTCAAGCACAAGGGCGACCGCAACTACTACGAATTTACGCTGATCAAGGGGGCCAAACCCCAGCCGGTTTCCACGGTAGCGTTGCAATTGAAAAAGACCGACGTGAAGAAGGGAAAATTTACCCTCAACGTGACCTCGGATGACCGGACCATCGAGAAAAAGGACCGGAACGTCAGTGAGCCGATCCAGTTCTACAGCGGACGCGATCGCATGCTCTATGAACTCGTGGTCTGGACTGTGGACAAGAACAAAGCCACCGGATACCTGAGCACACCCAAGAATGCGCCGACACCGGTAACGGCGTCGCAATAGAACGCATGTATCCTGGCGGTCATGTTCTGGTCGGCATTGCTCTGCGCACGACGGTGATTTATGGGGTCGTGCTGCTGGGCATGCGGCTGAGCGGCAAGCGCGAAGTGGGACAGATGACGCCCTTCGACCTCGTCCTGCTCCTGCTCCTCAGCAATTCCGTGCAGAACGCAATGACCGGTCCGGATACCTCAGTTGTGGGCGGAGTAGTGGCGGCTGCGACCCTGCTGTTGCTCAATTACCTGATTGCAGAACTTTCCGGCGGGAACCGGCGTTTCCGTAAGTTGGTGCAAGGCCAGCCCAGTCTGTTGGTGCATGACGGCAAGATCATCGCTGCCCACATGGCCCGCGAGCACGTCAGCATGGATGAGTTGCACCAGTCCCTGCGCGAGCACGGCATTGCAGGCCTGCCCGAGGTTGCGCTCGCGGTGCTCGAAGTCGATGGCTCCATCAGCTGCCTGAAGTACGATGAGATCAAACCCACCGCCGCCACTCACCTGGCACATAGAAGATTCATGAAGAAGCGCGAGTAAATGCGAAACCGGCCACGGAATTCGCGGATTCACACTAATTAGCTGTGCCCGCTTGCAGATGTGTTTTTCAATTTTGATCTTCAGTTTTGATCCGGGAAGGTCTGGGTGAATCCGTGGCGCATTCTTACTTGGTCAGCACCAGCGGCAGGGGCTGATCGTAGGGTTGAATGACCACGCTCAGGGACTTGCGCTTGTCGAAAGCGGCCTGGGTCACGGGAAAGGTCACCACAATCGTGCCTTGAGCCTGGCCGCCGGGAGGAATCTTTGTCTCTGGCGGTAGTGGCGCTAGAGCGTGCCCCTTCAGTGCGGGAAAAGCCTGGAAGTAACGGTCGAAGTCCACGGCGGAGGCGGCTTCATCGCTGAGTTCACCGCTGTCGGTCGCGATCTTGCCTTTAATATCGTGGATCCACAGTGACTTCTCACCTGAATTGTGGACGGTAACATTGACGGCCACCATGACCATATTCTGGTCTGGAACTTCGACCACGGTGACATTGTCCACCGAGCCTCCGCCCTGGGGCTTAGCGCGTGCGAGGAAGGCGTAGATGCCGAGCAGGACGGCGGTCGCGCCTAAGACGATAGCAACAATCTTGGCCGGCGGAAGATTACGTTTCGCGGTGCCGAATTCCTCGGCGATGTTGATTCCCGGACCAGGGCCAAGGTCAACAGACGGAGTGGATGGTGCTTCTGTGCCTGGCTCCGGCAGCGGAGCGGGCGAGGGTTGAGGGGGGACGTCTTCAGGCATGGCAGGCCTCGGCAGCGGTAATTCTATACGCTTCCGAGGCCACGTGGTCTACTGAGACACTGGGGGCGGGTTGCGTTCGGCGAACTGCCATTGGTGCCAGTAAGGATAGACCGGCTCCTGTTCACTGGCGCGATCGAGCGCCGCCATCTGAGACGGCGAGAGCAACCAGCCTTCTGAGGCCAGGTTCTGGCGCAACTGCTCTTCATTGCGGGCGCCAATGATGATGGTGGCGACGGTGGGCCGCTGCAGGAGCCAGTTCAGGGCGACCTGGGGTACGCTCTTTTCAGTTGCTTTGGCCACCTGCTCCAGGGCATCGACGACCTGGTACAAACGCTCGTCTGCTACCTGCGGGCCCTTATCGCTGGTCTGGTGCAGGCGGCTGCCGGCGGGCAAGGGCTGGCCGCGACGGATTTTTCCCGTCAAACGGCCCCAGCCCAGCGGGCTCCAGATGAGCGCACCCACACCTTGATCAAGCGCGAGTGGCATGAGCTCCCACTCGTACTCTCTTCCCAACAGCGAATAGTAGACCTGGTGTCCGACATAGCACGGCCAGCCGTAGCGGTCGGAAACGGCAAGAGACTTCATCAGATGCCAGCCGGAGAAGTTCGAGCAGGCGATATAGCGCACCTTGCCGCTCTCGACCAGATGGTTAAGCGTGCTAAGGACCTCTTCGACCGGAGTGAGAGCGTCGAATCCGTGCAGATGGTAGATATCGATGTAATCGGTGCCTAGACGGCGTAGGCTGGCTTCACAGGCCTGAATCAAATGATAGCGGGATGATCCCACATCGTTTGGCCCCGTACCCAGGCGGAACGTGGTCTTGGTCGAGATCAAGACATCCTGACGCCTGCCCTCAACGGCCTTGCCGAGAATCTCTTCCGAAACGCCGTCCGAATAGACGTCGGCAGTGTCGAAAAGATTGACTCCGGCCTCCAGGCAAATCGAGACGAGGCGAATGGCTTCTGCTACATCGCTCGAGCCCCAGGCGCGAAAGAATTCTGTTGCTCCACCGAAGGTGCCAGTACCAAAGCTGAGTGCAGGTACTTTCAGGCCGGAACGGCCCAGCTGTCGGAATTCCATAAAAATATAGATGCGGTGCGGCGGGACGCGATGCGCGTTTTTTTGTGTAAACCCGCTTCTTGAGCTGCCCGCCGCACTTTACCAGGCATGCTTCATGGCTTTGGCAAACTTCGGCAGCGGCAGCGTGTTCAATACGTCTTCTTTCGTGAGCCAGGCGCGGCGGGCCTGCAACACGCCGAAACGAATCTTTTCCAGGTGAGAGGTGTGGTGCGAGTCGGTATTAATCACGATCTTGACGCCGTGCTCTTTCGCCAGCCGGAGATGCCGGTCGCTGAGGTCAAGGCGATCGGGATAGGCATTCAGCTCCATGGCCACCTTCTTTTTGGCGGCTGCCTTCAGCACGGTGTCGATGTCGAAGGCGTAAGCATCGCGCCGGAGCAAAAGGCGCCCGGTGGGATGGCCGAGGAATGAAGTGTTGGGATTCTCCACCGCTTTGAGCAGACGGTCGGTCATTTCCGCGGGAGTTTGGTTAAAGTGGGAGTGCACGCTGGCGATGACGAGGTCCATCTGTTCGAGCACGGAATCAGAGAGGTCGAGGGAGCCGTCGGCCAGGATATCGACTTCGATGCCAGCGAAGATCCTGATATCGCCGAGCGAGTCGCTTACGGCGCGAATGCGCTTGATGTGTTCGAGCGCTCGCTTGTCGTCGAGGCCGTTGGCGAAGGCCAGGTTCTTCGAGTGGTCGGTGATGGCCATGTATTTGTAGCCCTGCTGTTTGGCGGCTGCGGCCATTTCTTCGATGGTGTTGCGGCCATCGGTTTCGATGGTGTGCATGTGGACGTCGCCCTGCAGATCGGCCTGAGTGATCAGATTGGGCAGGGTGTGGGCTGCGGCGGCATCGATTTCGCCCAGGTTTTCACGCAGCTCGGGCGGAATGTAATCGAGCTTGAGTTTGGCGTAGATCTCTTCCTCTGATTTTCCAGCGACCGGTTTTTCAGTGTCGAGCTTGGCTAGACTGTACTCGCTGAGGGTGTAACCCATCTTCAGGGCGCGCTGGCGCAGGGCCACATTGTGGGCCTTGGAGCCGGTGAAATACTGCATGGCGGCGCCAAAGGATTCCGGAGGCAAAAGGCGCACATCTACCTGCATGCCGCTGCGCAGTCGGAAGCTGACTTTGTTCTCACCGCGGGCAATGATTTCCATCAGGCCCGGCAGTTTGATGACGTGCTCGATCAGTTTTTCCAGGGCAGCACCATTGCAACAGGCCTTGCCCGTGACCAGTATGTCGAGGTCGCCCACGGTTTCGCGTCCGCGGCGCAGGGAACCGGCGGGCGTAACTTTTTCGACGCCGGGATAATCGCGGAGGTGGTCGATGATCTTCTGCGCTTCGCGCTCGGCGGCATCAAGCAGGAAGCGGCCGGCGATGCGGCGATAGTCTTCGATGGCCTTGAGCAGTTTCTGTTCCTGCTTTTCGCCCATGCGGGGGAGTTCCCGGATCTTTCCCTCTTTGGCCAGTTTGGCCACGCCCTCAACGTCGCTCACCTGGTACGCGCTCCAGATCAAAGCGATGGTCTTCGGGCCCAGGCCCTGGATCTTGAGCAGGTCAAGCATTGACGGGTGATATTTCTTGAGCAATTCCGCGTGCAGCAGCAGTTTGCCCTCTTTGAACATCTCCTGCAGGTTTTGCAGCATGCCTTTGCCGATGCCGGGGATGGCGAGCACTTTCTTGGGTTCGTTGATCAAGTCGGCGATCTGTTGAGTCTGGGCCTCGATGGCTTCGGCGGCGTTACGGTAAGAGCGGATGCGGAAGGAATCTTGACCGTCGATCTCCAGCAGGTCGGCGGTTTCGTAGAGAATGCCGGCGATGGCCTTGTTGTCCATTGCGCTAAAGATTAAACAAGTTGAGGCGGAAGGGGAAGGTGGGGGAGATAGTTTGCCTGTGGGTGCGAACGAGAGCAGGACGCCCTCGCGACAGCCGGCTTGACGCCGGGCTACAGAAGTCAGGCTCCCGGACAACGGTAGTAATCGCGAGAGCCCGTGCTGCGATCTAAGAGCTTAAGAAGCCTTGGTGACGTTGGCGGCCTGTGGGCCCTTCTGTCCTTGCGTAACCTCAAACTCAACTTGATCGCCCTCCTGAAGGCTCTTGTAGCCCTCCGAGGAGATCGCGCTGTAATGCACAAACACGTCCGGGCTGCCATCGTCGCGACCGATAAAGCCGTAGCCCTTGGCGTTGTTAAACCACTTCACCGTACCTTTCAAACGTTCCACGTACGCCCCCTCGGGCACGTTCTCCTGCGAAGCAAGCCCGTACCCTAGCATTTGAGGCAATTGTGCTGCTAGCGGGGAGTGCTGTCAAGCGATCGCAGTACAGAAAAGCCGCTAGCGTTGCGGCTTTGAACTGGCGAGCGACTGGTTCAGCCAGAGGATACCGGAAATGGTCTTGGCGTCCTTGATGGTGCCCCGCATGACCATGCGAACGGCAGCGGAAAGGGACACCATGCGAAGGCGGATGACCTCGTCGGGTTCGGGCCGGGCCTGACCGCGGCGCAAGCCGCGGGCGAGAAAAAGATTCATGGTCTCGGCTAAAAAGCCCGGGCTGGCGTAAAAGCACAGAATGCGCCGCCAGCGCGAGGCGGTGTAACCGGTTTCCTCCAGGAGTTCCCGTTTTGCGGCGATCAAATCATTTTCGCCGGCGTCGATGCGTCCGGCAGGCAGTTCCCACAAGAGTTGGCGGGCCGCATGGCGGTACTGGCGCTCGAGCAGGATGCGAGGCCCGGAGCGGCTGTCTTCAACTGCAAGGATCACTGCCGATCCGGAGTGGCGCACAATGTCGCGGCGAGTGCGCACGCCGCTGGGTTCGAGAACGTGTTCTTCGGTGACCCGAAAAGCGGGTCCATGATAGACCTCCCGGCAGGAGAGCACGCGGGCTTTTTTGGCGTTAGTTTTTTTGGGGACTTTAGGCATGGGAAATACTATAAAGCAGAGCGCGATTACCGCCCGCATGCAGACCGAATTTGCTAGCGCCGCCGGCGCTACAAGGAAGGCCAGGTGCTATGCTGCGGCGATGGCAGTCAAGCTGCGAATTGCGATTGTTGGACCGGGACGGTTGGGGAACGCGCTGGCGCTCGAGCTCTATCGGGCGCGATATCGTGTCAGCGCAGTCGTCTGCGGAAACAGCCACGCATCCCGTAAGCAAGCCCGGGCGCTTGCCCGGCAGGTTCAAGCCCGCTGCATCGCAGCGGGTATGTCCTTTGATGCTGATCTGGTCTGGTTCTGTGTGCCTGATCGCGAGATTGCGCGGGCAGCGCGACAGGTCGCAGACGTAGTCGAGTGGAAAGGCAAAGTTGCGCTGCACTCGAGTGGCGCCATGGCAAGCGACGAGTTGCGGGAGCTGCGGGGCCGCGGGGCGGCCGTCGCTTCCGTACATCCACTGATGACCTTTGTACGGGCGGCGGTTCCGTCCCTCAAAGGGGTGCCTTTCGCGCTGGAGGGTGACGGCCGAGCATTGCGGGTCGCACACAAGATAGTGCGCGATCTGGGTGGCGAAGGGTTTTCCGTTTCCAAGCGAAAGAAGCTGGCCTACCACGCGTGGGGTGCGTTTACCTCTCCGTTGGTGATTGCCTTGCTCGTGACCGGAGAAAGAGTGGCGCGCGCGGCCGGCCTTTCCAGCGCTGAGGCTCGCACGAAGATGATGCCGATTGTGCGCCAGACCCTGGCCAACTACGCGAAGCTGGGTCCGGGGGGAGCGTTCAGCGGTCCGATTGTGCGCGGGGATGCTCAGGTGGTGCGACAGCATCTGTCGGAGTTGAAGAAGATTCCTGGGGCAGCGGATGTTTACGCAGCGCTGGCGCGGGCGGCGCTGCGCTATCTTCCGGCGGGGAATCGGAAGGAACTCGAGAGGATACTACTGAGGTAGCGATTGCAGTTCGCCAGACTCTGGGCCGCTACGTTTAGCGATGCCCGAGCTCTATAGGGGTCCTTCGACTCCTCCGCTCAGGATGACACGAGATACTTCAGGTCAGCATGAGTCGTTCTATTTTTCTGGCACGGCCGGTCTGTTCATCGCAATCCACCACAATCGCGCAGAGGCGAACGTCGCCGGTGGCGGCCTCGAAGCGGGTGGGCATATTGTTCAGGAAACGGGCGATGATCATTTCTTTCTGCACTCCGATGACGCTATCGTAGGGGCCGGTCATACCGACGTCGGTGATGTAGGCGGTGCCGCCGGGCATGACGCGCTCGTCGGCGGTCGGGATGTGAGTGTGGGTGCCGATCACGGCCGTGACCCGGCCGTCCAGGTACCATGCCAGCGCAAGTTTTTCGGAAGTAGCTTCGGCGTGCACATCGACGAAAATCACCTTGGCCTTGATCTCCTTTAACAGTTGGTCGGCGACACGAAACGGATCATCGTTCGACGCCATGAACACGCGTCCCTGAAGGTTGATCACAGCGTACGGGACGTCGCCTTTGCGGCCTTCGTACACGCCCCACCCGGGCAGATCGGGCGCATAGTTCGCCGGGCGTAACAGGCGGCGCGCGGGACTGTGCTGGTTGCCGTCGGCGCTCTGGAAGTAGTCGATGATCTCGCGCTTGTCCCAGATGTGATTGCCGGTGGTGATGACATCGATGCCCAGGTCGAACAGGTCTTCCGCCAACGCTCCCGTGATGCCAAAGCCGCCGGCGGCGTTTTCGCCATTGGCGATGACAAGGTCGAGGGCGTGGTGCTTTACCAGGCCGGGCAAACGATCTTTGACGATGTTGCGCCCGGGTCGTCCGAAAATGTCGCCTATGAAGAGAATATGCATGATGAAGGGCGCGTCTCGATGGTAACACGCGAAAAAACCGTCGTTGGTCGTTGGCTAGAGCCGACGACTATCAACTAGCGACTACCAACCACCAACCACCAACCACCAACCACCAACCACCAACCACCAACTAACGACTACCGGCCTTCATCCAGTTCTGCAGTCTTCAGGAAATCGTAGTTGCCGGATGGATTCAGCGTGAGGTTGCGCACTCGCTTGGAGTGCACCAAAACATTGTCGTAGTACCACAAATTGATATACGGCAGTTCGTCAGCCAGGGTGCGTTGGAGTTCTGCGTATAACTGCTTGCGGGTGTTGCGGTCGAGCTCCTGGCGGGCCTGATCGATCAGCGCGTCCACACGCGGATCAGCAAAGTATCCGCGATTGGCGCCGTTGGGCGGGAACTTGGAGGAGTGGAAGACGTACTCGAAAATGTCGGGATCTTCGTTGCCGCCGATCCAGCGCAGGGAATAGACCTGGAAAAGGCCGTGGGTCACGTCGGAGAAAAAAGTCGCAAATTCGAAGGTGCGAATATCGAGCGCAATTTCCACCTGGCGCAATTGCTGTTGCAGCACCGCCGCCATCAGCCGGGTACTTTCTTCCGTGGACGACTTCATGGTGAGATGAAAGCGAACGCCGTTTATCTCCGGATATCCTGCCTGCTCGAGCAACTGGCGGGCGCGTGCGGGATCGTGATCGTAGGCGGGCACGTCGCCGTTGTAAGCCCAGCTTTCCGGCGGGAGAAGGCTGTTGGCCGGCCGGGCAAAACCGCGTTGCAGATATTCGAGCAGGGGGCGGCGGTCGATGGCATAAGCAAGGGCCTGGCGAACCCGCTCGTCCTTGAGAATGGGATCGCGCAGGTTGAACGCCAGATAAGCCAGCACGGTGCCGGGGGCGTGCAGGACGGCGAGATTCGGGTCGTGCTGCAAGGTTAGCACCATGTCGGACGTCAGGGCGTTGATGGCGATATCGGCGCTGCCTTTGCGCAATTCCAGCGCGCGCGTAGTGGTATCGGGCACCACAATAAAACGGACTTTGGAGAGATGCGCTTTTTCGCCCCAGTAGTCGTCATTGCGGGCGAGCACAACATCTTTGTCCTGCTCCGCACTGACGAATCGGAAGGGGCCCGAACCGACGGGCTTGCGGCCAACTTCGTCGCCACTGCCGTAGGGAACAATGCCCATGGCGCCGTCGGAGAGATTCCAGAGCAACGTAGCGAAAGGCTCTTTCAGGTGGAAGACGACGGTGTAATCGTTGGGGGCGTCGATGTGGTCCACGAATCGGTAAACCGCTGCTTTGGCGCTGCGCACCTTGCCCTGCAGCAGGGAGTCGAAAGTCCACTTCACATCGCGAGCGGTCAGGGGGCGGCCGTCGTGAAACTTGACGCCAGGGTGCAGATGGAAGACGTAGGTCAGCGGATTGGGAATGTCCCAGCGCTCGGCCAGGCCGGGAGCGACATCAAGGTTGTTGCCGCGGGTGAGCAGGTCGTCGAAGATGAGATCGTCAATACGCTCTGATTGCGCGTCCAGACCGATGCGGGGATCAAGGTTGGTGGGGCTGCTCTCGATGATCATCACCAGAGTGTTGGGCTCAGGTTTGCTGGAGCAGGAGAGGGTGAGGGCGAGCAAGCTGGCAGCGGCGAGAGCTTTGAGCATGCGCGATGACAAAGACACGCAGCAGGTCCCTCGACTCGTCTCGGCGCGCGAGCGCACCCCCATCTTCGCTCGGGATGACAGATGATCTTTTTGCCCCTGCTCACGCATACGAGATCTTTCCCAGGATAGCTGGCCGCCTGGCGCCCGTGGCGGAGGGAACATTGGATGGGCGGTGGTTCCAGGTTTCGTAGGCCAGGAGCGCGAAGGCGGCGGCTTCCTTGGCCGCGGAGGGCAATCCGAATTCATCGGAAGCGCGAATCGTTAGATGCAGAGGCCGAAGTTCGTTGGCCAGCATGGCGAGCAGGGTGGGATTGTTGGCGCCGCCACCGGAGACCACAAGCTCCTGAAAGCGTCCGCGACGCGGCAGTACGAAGCGGCGTACGGCGTCGGCGATCGAGCCCGCCGTTAAAGCTGTGGCGGTAGCGACTACGTCGGCCTTGCTCGCCCGTCCACAACGCTCGATGAATTGCTGGGCAAATTCGCGCCCGAATTCCTCGCGCCCCGCGGTCTTGGGCGGTTGGCGGCGGAAGAAGGGTTGGCGCAGTATCGCGGAGACAACCGGGTCGAGTACTGCGCCCAAAGCTGCGATTCGGCCGTCGCGATCGTAGGGCTGACCGAAGAGGCGGCCCGTGACCGCGTCGATCAACATGTTGCCTGGGCCAGTGTCGAAAGCGGTGACCTGTTTGGTGGAGGCACTTGCCGGGATCGCAGTCAGGTTGGCGATCCCGCCGATGTTTTGTACGATGCGACCGACCTGCAGGTCGCGGTAAAGCAAGTAATCCAGGAAAGGAACCAGAGGCGCGCCCTTGCCCCCGGCGGCCATATCGGCTGGCCGGAAATCGGATACGACGGGAACGCCGACCCGCGCCGCGATCACGGCGCCTTCTCCCGTCTGCCAGGTGACGGCCAGCTTCCGGCCCAGGAATTTCGTGGGCTCACTCTGGTGATAGAGAGTCTGTCCGTGGCAGCCAATCAATTCTGCTTTCATGCGGAAGCGGCGTTGGGTGGCGAGAACGGCCTCAGCATAGAGTTCAGCCAACAGAAAATTCAGGCGGGCCAGGTCGGCCACGCTGGCTTGGGTAGCGTTCATGGCTTGCAGCACCGCCTGTCGGACCGCTTTCGGGTACGGGTACTCGGCCTGGGCCACGAATTTAAAGGTCAGCCTGGCTGGGTCAAAAACTCGCGGGCGAGGGCGCCCGCGCCACACCAGCTGGACCAGGGCGACGTTGATGCCATCGGCCGAGGTGCCACTCATGATGCCAGCGACGATCATGAGGCTGCCGCTCCCAGTTTCGCCAGCCTGACCTGCTCGCTTAGCTCCCATACCTGGCGGGACAGCTTTTCGAGTTTTACCTGAGTGGGCGGCGGTGGTCTGCGCTTTAACTCGGGAGATTTTTTCTTGAATGCCAGCACGCGTGCGGCAGACTCCGCTACTCGTCGGGCAAACTTGCGGTTGTTCTCCGCTTCCTCAATGAGAGCCTGGTAGGAGCGCGTGACGTACTCCTCGATGTGACAGATCAGGCACAAGTCTCCACCGGCGCGGACATGCTCGATGGCGGCCTGCTCGATGGGCGCTGCCTTTAGCACGCCTCCCATTTCCAGATCGTCGGAGACGACCAGGCCGCGGTAGCCGATCTTTTTTCGGAGGACATCGGTGATCCATTTCTTGGAGAGCGATGCGGGACTGCGGTCGTGCGTGATTGTGGGATAGTTCGCGTGTCCGATCAGGACCATGGGCAGTTCACGACGCAAGGCCCGGTAGGGATACAAGTCTTCAGCCCAGAGCTTCTTCCACAGCTTGTTGATCGAGGGGAGTTCCTGGTGAGTGTCGAGGTTGGCTTCACCGAGACCGGGAAAATGCTTGGCGGAACCGATGACCTGGGCTGCGCGCAATCCCTGGAGAAATTCCCGGGCATAGAGGACAGCTTCTCTTGGGTCCGCGGAAACGGCCCGAGAGCTCATGACAGTTTTTGAGGGCTCGAAGGCGAGGTCCACGACAGGCGCAAAGTCAGTATTGAATCCCAATGTCCGACAGGACTCTCCGATGACTTTGCCGTGTTTGTGGAAGAGTTTGCGGTCGCTGGTGGCGAAGACGTCGGCGGCGGAAGGGGATGAGCCATTGATATTGCGGAAGCGATCGACCCGGCCTCCCTCCATGTCCACGGCCGTGAACAGGGGCGTGGATACGCAGGCCTGGCAGTCCTTCAGCAGGTTGTAGGTTTGCTCTCCGCTGGTGATATTGCGAGCGAACAGAATGACGCCGGCGGGTTGAATGCGGGTCAACAGGTCGGCCAGGCCGGACGATATTTCAGTGCCGTCGAACCCAATGATGAGGAGTTGGCCGATGCTGCGGCGCAGGTCGGAGGGGTTGCTCTGTCTGGGCATTATGAGTAACTTTTCAAATATTACTTCACTTGTTGTTTAGAGGAGACCCAGCCAGCTGAAGCCGCCACTGCCATGCCGGCTCTGATGCAGCGCTTTAGCGCTGCTCCACCCGGAATCGGAAGCTCATTCCACCTGTTTCTTCAGCTGTGCCAGAAGGTTTAGCGCCTCCAGCGGAGTCAGAGAATTCAAATCGACCGCGCGCAGCTTGTCCAGCACTGGTTGTGTAAGCGGGGTGAAGATGGTCAACTGCGCCGCCGGTAGCGTTGAACCCGGCGAGAGATGTCCCATCAATTGGCGTTCGGCGCTTTCATGTTCGGACAGCACCTCGCGTGCGCGGACGATGACCTCGTGAGGAAGTCCTGCGAGTTTAGCGACTTCGATTCCGTAGCTGCGATCGGCGGCGCCGGGCGCAACTTTGCGCAGGAATGCGATTCCACTGCCGGTTTCCTTCACCGTCACGTGATAGTTCTTCACGCCGGAGAGTTGTTCGGCGAGTTCGGTCAGTTCGAAGTAGTGGGTGGCGAAGAGACTCTTGGCCCGGGTGCGGGCGTGGATGTATTCGACCGCGGCCCAGGCGATGGCCAGGCCGTCGTAGGTGGCGGTGCCGCGGCCCACTTCGTCGAGCAGGATGAGGGAACGGGGGGTTGCGGTGTGCAGGATGGCGGCGGTTTCCGTCATCTCGATCATGAAAGTGGAGCGGCCGCGCGCCAGGTTGTCACTAGCGCCGATCCGGGTAAACACGCGATCGACTAGCCCCAGCCGGGCGGAACGCGCAGGCACAAACGATCCTGCCTGCGCCATGATTACGGTGAGCGCGGCTTGCCTGAGATAGGTGGACTTGCCGCCCATGTTGGGGCCGGTCAGCACCATGATGGCGTTGGTGGTTGAGTTCAGAAAAAGATCGTTGGGCACGAAACGATCTCCGCTGCCCAATTCGAGCTGTTCGATTACGGGGTGGCGTCCGTCAACTATCTCCAGGTCGGCGGAGTCGTCGAACTTCGGGCGACAATAATTTCGCAGAGCCGCGATCTGCGCCAGCGCCGCCAGGACATCGACTTCAGCCAGCGCCAGCGCGGTCTGGCGGATGCGACGGGCCTCTGCGGCAATGGCGGAGCGCAACTCGGCGAAGAGGCCGCGCTCGATGTCCACGATTTTTTCCTGGGCATCGAGAATCTTGGATTCGTATTCCTTCAACTCCGGAGTGGTGAAGCGCTCGGCGTTCACCAGGGTTTGTTTGCGCTCGTAATCGGGCGGGGCAAGATGCGAGTTCGCCTTCGAGATTTCGAGATAGTAGCCGAAGATGGAGTTGAACTTTACCTTCAGGCTGGCGATGCCGGTGCGCTGGCGCTCGCGCTGTTCGATCTGCGCCAGGAACTGTTTGCTGTTACGGCTGAGATCGCGGAACTGATCGAGTTCCTGGTTAATGCCGGTCTGAATGACGCCGCCGTCGCTGAGAGAGATGGGGGGCTCCGGGATGATGGTGCTCTCGATGCGCTGGCGGAGATCGGTAAGTTCGTCAACTGAGGAATGGAGTGCGGCCAGCCGTTCGCTGTGAAGGGACGTCGTAACCGGCGCGGGTGAATCGGTCGCGTGCGCGCCACCAGCCACACGCTCCAAAGCTTTGCGGACCGCCGGAAGCTTGGCCAAAGAAGCGGCCAAAGCCAGGACATCGCGCGGGTTGGCGGTTTCGAGTGTGACCCGGCTGAGCAAGCGCTCCAGGTCCAGGATGCCGTCGAGGGCGCGGCGGAGTTCTTCGCGGGCGATGGTTTCCTTGACCTGGGCCTCGACCGCATCCAAACGGGCGTTGATTTCCGCGATTTCAATGGATGGGCGCAATAGCCAGGAACGCAACAGGCGTTTGCCCATGGGCGTGACCGTGGCGTCGATCGAGCGGAACAGGGTGATGCCGGCATCGGCGCCGGCGAAAAGCGGTTCGATCAGTTCCAGGTTGCGCACGGTGACCGCGTCCAGCACCAAGCAGGTTTGGCGCTCGTAGAATCCAATGCGGTCCACGTGGCTTAAAGTTCCGCGCTGGGTGGAGCGGACGTAGTACAGAATGGCGCCTGCTGCGGCAGCCGCCGCGGGCTTGCCGGACAGGCCAAAGCCTTCCAGCGACAGGACCCCAAAATGATTTTCCAACAGCGGGATGGAGTGATCGGGGGCGAAGATCCAATCGTCGAGTGGAGTTTCGGCGTAGCCCGAGCCGCCCGTTGGGCGGCCTGGACGGGTCTGAGACCCGTCTCGGCATGGTTCGCGATGCAACTCAAATAACGGCGCGGATGACGCGTACAGGACTTCCTTGGGGCGCAACTGCTGGATTTCTTCCTGGATTCTCTTGCCGGCGTCTTCTCCCTGGAATTCGGTGGCGCGAAATTCGCCGGTTGAGAGATCGAGGGCGGCGAAACCGACGCGCTCTCCGGTCTGTGCGATCGCTGCCAGGAAATTGTTTTCCTCCGAGCTAAGAGAAGAATCCGCAGCCGTGCCCGGAGTGACGACGCGGGTGACTTCGCGACGCACCAACTTCTTTGCCAGGCGCGGGTCCTCCACTTGCTCGCAGATCGCGACCTTGAAACCTTTGCGGATCAGCCTCGAGATATAACCCTCAGCGGCGTGGTGCGGCACGCCACACATCGGAATGGCGACGCCTTTCTCCTTGTTGCGCGAGGTGAGCGTGATTTGCAGCTCCCTGGCGGCCAGGACGGCGTCATCGAAGAAAAGCTCGTAGAAATCTCCCAGGCGGAAGAACAGCAGGGCGGTGGGATGCTCCTTCTTGATGGCGGCATACTGCCGCATCAACGGGGTGGACGGTTCGGTCATTTCAACGGGCTTCGTGCGCGGATTATAACAAAGGCAGGGTCCGCGTTTCGGTAATGGTAGTCACAACCCAGGCGTCAGCAGCCCCTGCGACCTTTGCGGTTAAGAGTTTTCATCTTGCTCTCAAACTGAAAAAATCTTTTAACCGCCAAGGGACGCAAAGAAAGGCCGCGAGGTGCATCAGCTATCAAGGCGTCGCAGATCTACAGTTGACGTGCTATCCACGCCGATGTTTTCCTTACAGCCATGGAATTGCGGAAGGATCCTATTACCCGCTCCTGGGTGATCACCGGCGATGATGTCCCGGAAAACGCTCCCCAAGTCGAGGCCTTCTGCCGCTTTTGTCCGGATTCTCCGGCGGCGGCGCAGCTGGTTTCCAACATGCCGGGGGTCCAGGGCGGCCCCTGGTCGGCGCGTGCCGTGGTGCATCCCGCGCCTCTGTACCGGATTGAGGGCGAGCCAACGCGCCGCGGCGACGGTATTTACGATCGCATGTCCTCGGTGGGCGCGCACGAGGTGCTGGTAGAGAATCTACATCACGACCGCCATTTGTGGAACGCGAGCGACGCCGAGATCGAGCAGTTCCTGCTGCTGGCGGCGCACCGCATTCAGGACTTGCAGCGCGATGCGCGCTTCAAGTATGTCAGCATCTTCAAGAATCACGGACCCAATGCGGGCCAGGAATTCGAGCATCCCACTTCGCAGCTTACTGCTACCACTTTTGTGCCCCGCCGCGTGCTTTATGAATTGCGCGCTGGCCGGGATTACTTCAAGGCCAAGGAACGCTGTGTCTTCTGCGACATCATTTCCCAGGAACTGCAGCAGAACCAGCGTGTCATCGAAGTGCGGGGCGACTTCGTCGCGTTTTGTCCCTATGCGCCTCGCGTGCCTTATGAGACATGGATCATTCCGAGAACGCACGATGCCGCATTCGGCCGCTCTGGGCCTACCCGGCCAGCCACCTTGATCGATCTCGCGGCTCTCTTGCGGCGGACCCTGCAGAGGATTCGGACCGTGACGCGGGAATTTCACCTGGTGCTGCACACTTCGCCGAATACCGCGTTTCAATCGAAGAGTCTGGGTTACTGGAAGACCATCGATGACGACTACCACTGGCACATTGAAATTCTGCCGGTGATCGGAGGTCGGGCGCGGTCATACACCTTCAAAGAAGTCTATTACTCACCGGTGAGTTCGGAGACCGCGGTCAAGCGGCTGAGGGAAGCGATGATTGAGGGATGAGGGCAAGAAAGCGGGCGTCGGACGACAGACCTCGAACCTTGGGGTCGCTATGATGACTCGGTTCAAGGAGGGCACTTGTTGATTCGCTTGCTTTGCTGCCTCTGGTTGCTAAGCACAGCCTGGGCCCAGAACGTTTCGAACAATCCCAACCACTCTGCCGCGGCCAAGCAGGAAGTCCTGTGGCAGAAGCTCGAAGCGAATATCAACGAGGTGGATCGCACTCTGGACGGCGTGCTGGGCGTTGCCATCCTGGACTTAAGCAGCGGAAGGAAGTTCGTGCTGCACGGCGATGACGTTTTTCCTCAGGCCAGCTCCATCAAGGTGGCGGTACTGGCAGAGCTCTACCGTCAGGCGCAAGCCGGCAAGCTGAAACTCACCGATCTGTACACAGTGCAGACGGCGGACCTGGTTCCGGATAGCACCATCATGGGCGGGCTCACGCCCGGCCTGACCCGGATTACCTTGCGCGATCTCGCCACCATGATGGTTGCGGTCAGCGACAATAGCGCGACCAATGTGCTGATCGATCGCGTAGGCATGGAGAATGTCAACGCCCTGATGGATTCTCTCGGCCTCGCCCATACCCGGCTGCGCCGCAAGATGATGGACCTGAAGGCGGCCAACGAGGGCAGAGAGAACATTTCGACCCCGGCGGAGATGATGACTTTGCTCGAAGATCTCTATCGCGGCAAAGTTCTGAACAAGGAAATGACGGCCGACTTCTTCGTTATGCTCAGTACTCCGAAGAACAGTTTCATCCCGCGGGATTTGCCCGAGGGTTTGAAGATTGCGAATAAGCCGGGCGAGCTTGAGGGCGTGCGAAATGATTCGGGTATTGTTTTTGTGGAGAATCGCTCCTACGTGATCTGCGTGATGACGACATACCTGCACCGGGAGCGGGAGGGCGAGAAGGCCATCGCTAAAATCTCCGCCGCCACGTATCGTATGTTTGACCGGCTGGCCCGGGCAAGTGAATACGGGCGGGTGGTCTCGCCGGGAAATGGCAAGTGAAGAGTCGTCAGTCGTCGGTCTTGAGTCGTCGGCTAGCTCGATGCTTCTGAGTACTGACGACCGATAACTGACTGGCTATTATGACTTTGCGTCGCATGAAGACGTACGCCGGTGGCCAGGGATACGTCTATCAGTACTACTTCGTGGGGAAGCGAGTAGCCTTGGCGGACGCTCCCGAAGCTCCGGCCAGTGAATACATTTTCGATGTCACTTCGGACCGCAATACCACCTTTGCAGTGAGCGTCTTCATGCCGGACGAGTCTCTGCTAGCCTGGGCAGCGGCGCACGGGCGGAGGCTTACTGAGGCCGAGCAATACGGAGCGGTGAAGCTCAGGCTATTTCGGGCCTTTGACGAAATCGAGGACATGCTCTCCGCGGGGCGCCGCCTGGTTGTCAGTTCCGATGGTCTGGAAAAGGCCCTGGAAGCGTTGGGTGTGCAGTAACCGTTACTGTAGCGCCGGCGTCTCGCCGGCCCGATAGGCGGGCAAGGCCCGCCGTTTTTCCTGCTGATTCTGAGCGTCCCTACGAGCGGAGGGCGAGACGCCCTCCGGACAGCCGGCGAGGACGCCGGCGCTACATGGACTGTGCGGCCGGGTGCCCTTCTTACTCTTCTGCCCTGGCGACGGTGCAGACTATAATCACTCCAGACGGACCGGAACTAGTGCCGGTTCGCGACCTATCACTAATTATGCCAATACTCTGGCTCCGAGTGGCGCTGGGCTGCTACACGGTGGGATTGCTTTACGCGCTTCTGGCCCTGACCCGCACCAGTGCGTTGTTGAGCCGGGTGGCGCTGCCGGCCATGAGCCTGGGCATGGTGTTTCAATTTGTGGCGCTGACCGAAGCAGTGCTGATTTCAGGGCAGCTGACACTGACGTCAGTGCACAATTCGGAGTCGCTGCTGGCCCTGGTGGTGATGGCGGCGTTCATGATTGTGTACTTCGTGTATCGCACCACCTCACCCGGGATTGTGGTGTTTCCACTGGTTTTTGTTCTGACTTATGTCGCGGCCACTACCCAACAGCCGTTTCTGGAAGTTTCTCCGGGCATGCGCCGGGGATGGCTCTTCGTCCACATTGCCATGATTTTCATTGGCTATGCGGCTCTGTTCCTGAGCTTTGCCGCCAGCCTGCTTTATCTGCTGCAGGAACGCAGTCTGAAATCGAAAAAGCCAGCTGCGATTATGCTGCGCCTGCCCGCTCTCGAAGTGATTGACCAGATCGGCTACCGCTCGCTGCTCCTCGGATTTCCGTTTATGACGCTGGGACTGATCGCCGGAAGCATGATCGCCCAGGCCACGTACGGGCGACTGGACTTGCTGGATCCCAAGATTTTTCTTTCCTTGCTGATGTGGGCAGTTTACATGGTGATGGTATTTATCCGCTGGAATGCGGGATGGCGAGGGCGGCGGGCGGCTTATCTGGCCACAGGCGCTATGATCGCGGCGATCATTGCCTGGTCGGCCAATTACTACAGTACGATTCACAGGTTCGTCCAATCATGAAGTTTCAACTCATTGGGGTAAACCATAAGACGGCGCCCGTGGAGGTGCGAGAGCGCCTGGCCATCCCCGAGTCGCGGTTGCCCGAGGCGTTGAAGCACCTAGCTGCGCATCCAGGAGTGAATGAAGGAATCATACTGTCCACCTGCAACCGGGTGGAAGTGCTGGCGCAGACGAAAAATGGCGCGGTGGACCTGCGCGCTTTTCTGCGCGACTACTTTCAACTGAATCCCTCCGACTACGAGCCTCACCTTTATGAATACAGGGAAGGTGATGCCGTCCGGCACCTGTTTCGCGTGGCTTCGAGCCTGGACTCGATGGTGGTGGGGGAGCCGCAGATTCTGGGGCAGGTGAAAGAGGCGTACGCCACGGCTCGCGCCGTGGGCGCAGTGCATTCGCAGCTTGATCTACTGCTGACCCGGGCGTTCGCGGTGGCCAAGCGGGTGCGCACGGAGACAGCGGTGGGCTCGTCAGCGGTTTCGGTGGCCTCGGTCGCGGTGGAACTGGCAAAAAAGATTTTCGGATCGTTGCAGGGCAAGCATGTGTATCTCGTCGGCGCGGGCAAGATGAGCGAACTGGCGGCCCGCCACCTGATTGCGCATGGTGCGGAGTCAATTTTTGTGGCCAATCGCACTTACGACCGGGCCCAGCAACTGGCCGCCCGCTTCGAAGGTCAGGCCATCCTTTTTGAGCAACTCTACGAGACCTGCGATCGGGCCGATATCGTGATCACCTCGACGGGAGCGCCCCATGCCATCTTCCGGCGCGAACATGGGGAGCTGTTTCTGGCGCGGCGGAAAAACCGTCCTATGTTCTTTATCGATATTGCCGTGCCACGCGACGTCGATCCGGAGATGAACCGGCTGGACGGCATCTTCGTTTACGACATCGACGATTTGCAGCAGGCCGTCACTTCACATGTCGCCGACCGCAGAAAAGAAGCGGAGCGCGCGGAGGCTATCATCACCGGCGAGGTGGAGCGTTTTCAGGTCCGGCTACAGACCCTGGACGTGGTGCCTACCATCGTCTCGTTGCAGGACCACCTGGAAACCATTCGCCAGGCAGAGATTGACCGGGTGCGCGGCCGCCTGGGACCCCTCTCGCCAGAACAGGAGCTGGCGGTGGAAGCGCTCACGCGCGGTATCATCAGCAAGATCATGCATACCCCGATCAGCACCCTGAAGACGGCGGTGCGGGAGGCGGAAGCCACTACCGTGGTCGATGTGGTGCGACGGCTGTTCGATCTCCATGACAAGAGTCCGCAAGAGAAGAGGCTGCAGAGCAGAAGGAAAGACGACAAGAAAGCGGCGCAATCCGGCGGCGGAGAATCCGGAGCGGAGAGGTAGTGGCCCGGCTACGCATCGGTTCGCGCGGATCGCAACTGGCACTCTGGCAGGCCACTCACATCAAGGCGCTGCTCGAACAACGCGGGCATAATGTCGAGATTGAAATCATAAAAACCACTGGCGACAGAATCACCGATGTCGCTCTCGCCCAGGTCGGCACCAAGGGCATGTTCACCAAGGAAATTGAAGAGGCGCTGGTGGAGAAGCGGGTCGATCTGGCGGTGCATAGCCTGAAAGACTTGCCCACGGAGATCCCAGCGGGATTTGAGATCGTCGCCATCACCACGCGCGAGGATGCACGCGATGTTTTCTGCTCGCGCAAATACAACAGTATTAAAGAGCTGCCTAACCGGGCTCGGGTCGGCACCAGCAGCCTGCGGCGGCAGGCGCAACTGAAGGCCCTGCGGCCCGATCTTGATATTCATCCTTTGCGGGGAAATGTGGACACCCGCCTGCGGAAACTTGAAGCCAGCGAATACGATGCTGTGATCCTGGCCGCCGCCGGGCTGAACCGTCTGGGCAAGCGGGAGTCCGTAAGGCAGGTGCTGCCGGCAAAGCTGATGTGTCCCGCTGCAGGCCAGGGCGCGCTGGCGGTCGAGATTCGCAAGAACGACTCAGCCGTGCAGCGGCACGTCGTTTTTCTTGACGACCATGCCGCGCGCATGACAACTACCTGCGAACGCGCCTTACTGAACAAAATGGGCGGAGGCTGTCAGGTGCCGATCGGTGCGTTGGCGGAAGTCGTCAACGGCCGGCTGTACCTTGACGCTGTGGTGGCGCGTCCGGACGGAACCAAAGTACTGCGGGAGTCCGGCGAGGGGGACGACCCCGTGCAGCTGGGTGGGGCGGTTGGCGAAGCGCTGCTGCGTCGCGGCGGAGATAGGATTTTGCGCGAAGTGTACGGCAAAGCGGCGGCAGCCCCAGAGCAACCGTGAGGGGTGTGGCCGCAGACGACTCGCCCCCGATGATGTGGCCATGGGCTTCTACCTATGAGACTAGGCAAGAAACCAAGAACGCCCGGACTGATGGGAGTGCGGATTGTGGTTGGCCGTGCCCGCCATCAGGCCAGTGCTCTTTCCGCCGGACTGCGCGATCTGGGCGCGGAAGTACTCGAAATTCCGTTCATTGAAATCCGCAAGCCCCGGTCTTACAAAGCACTGGACGCAGCGTTGAAAAATCTTTCCCACTATGACTGGCTTATCCTGACCAGCGTGAACGGAGTCGATGCCATGTGGGAGAGGCTGCGAAAACTGCGGCTGGGCGGGAAGGCGATGCGTCATCTGAATGTGGCTGCGATCGGGCCGGCTACCCGCCAGGCCATTGAGCGGCACGGTGTGAAAGTGAACGTTGTGCCCCGGGTGTATGTGGCAGAGTCGGTGGTGGCGAGCCTGCGGCGCAAAGTGAAAGGGAAGAGAGTGCTGCTGGCGCGGGCGAAAGTAGCTCGCGATGTGATTCCCCGTGAGCTCCGCAGGTTGGGAGCGAGGGTGGACGTCGTCGAGGCCTACGAGACGGTGATTCCAGAGTCTTCACGGCGACGGCTGCGGACGGCACTGAAATCTCAGAAGGGGCGGCCCGATTGGATTACGTTTACCAGTTCGTCCACGGTGAAGAATTTCGTGGCCCTGCTGGGCGAAAGCCGCGGGCCGGGGCGCCCGCGCCACATGGGCAAGGAAACTGACCGGGTGCGGTTCGCTTCCATTGGGCCGATTACTTCGTCTACTCTGCGGGAGCTTGGCTTGCCGGTGGACCTGGAAGCGGTGGAATACACGATTCCAGGACTTATCAAAGCCATGGTTCGGTGCCGACTCTAGGGTGCCGATGGCCAATTTACAGGGGAGGCAGGGTTGCCGCTAAAGCGTATTTTCCTACTACTGGGTGTGGCCTTGGCGGCTGCTTTCATGTTTGCCCAAACCACGCCTTCCAATTTCCCACCGCATGAGCTTTTGCAGCGCATTCATGCCGACGGCCTGCGGGCGCACATGGCATTTCTGGCGGACGATCTACTGGAAGGGCGCGCCACCGGCACACGCGGGTATCAACTGGCGGCAAATTATGTGAGGGCCCAATTCGAGGAGATGGGTTTGAAGCCAGTGGGAGTAAATGGGACATACTTCCAGAATGTTCCCTTTCGCAAGATCGAACTCGTGCAGGACAAAAGTTCGCTGACCCTGAAACACGGCGGCACGACCCGGATCCTGACCCTGGACAAGGATTATGTGATGGGGGGCGACCCGCTCGCCGGCGACACCAGGGCCGAAGGCGAGGTGGTGTTCGTAGGTTTCGGCGTCAGCGCACCGGAGTTCGGCTACGACGATTACGCTCGAATCGACGTCCGGGGCAAGATTGTGGCTGCGCTCTATGGCGCTCCCTCGAAACTTCCTTCCGCTCCCGGCGCCCATTTTTCTTCCTCGGAACAGAAACTGCGCATGGCCGCCGAGCATGGGGCCGTCGGCCTGCTTACCATCTGGGCAGGCAAGGCGGAACAGCGCACTCCGTTTTCAGAATACGTGCGTTTTTCGAAGGGGCCGGCACTGCGCTGGCTGGACGACAAAGGTGTCCCGAATGATGTCCAACCGAAAATCAAAGCTTATGCCAGGATAAATTCCACTGCAGCCGCGGCCCTGTTCGAAGGCGCGCCGAAATCCTGGAAAGACACTCTTCTGGCAGCCGACGACGGTCAGCCCCAAGCGTTTCCGCTGGCGACCAGCGTCTCCATGCATGTGGTCAGCCGTTACTCGGAGCTGGAAAGTCCGAATGTGGCGGCCATTCTGCCTGGTTCCGATCCCCAGCTCAAAAATGAATACGTGGTGTTCAGCGCGCATCTCGATCATCTCGGCATGGGAGACCCGGTCAAGGGAGACGGCATTTACAACGGGGCGGCTGACAACGCGTCGGGCACGGCGGCGCTGCTGGAAATGGCACGGGCGTTTTCCGAAATGAAGACCGCTCCCCGGCGCTCGCTGCTTTTTCTGGCTGTCACCGGGGAAGAAGAGGGCCTGCTGGGTTCCGATTACTACGCGCACTATCCGACCGTGCCGATGACGCAGATTGTGGCCGACATCAACATGGACGAGGTTTCCTTCCTCTACGACTTCAAGGACATCGTGCCGTTAGGTGGCGAGCATTCCAGCCTGGGCGCGGTGGCGGATGACGTGGCCCACCACCTGGGTCTCACCGTGAGCCCGGACCCGGTGCCGGAGGAAGTCTATTTCATACGCAGCGATCAATATTCCTTCATTCTGCAAGGGATCCCGGCGTTGTATATCGGAGAAGGATTGCAAGCCGTAAATCCGAATCTTGATGGAAAGAAGATGCAGTTCGACTGGGAAACACAGCGCTACCACCAGCCCAGCGATGACATGAATCAGCCCTTCGACTTCAATGCGACCGTCAAGTGCACCCGCGTGGATTTGGCTGTGGGCTATGAGATCGCGCAGCAGACCGAGCGTCCGCACTGGAACGCCGGTGATTTCTTCGACAAATTTGCCAGGAAATGATAGTCAGTGTGGACGCTCGCGCCCACATCTTGCACTACTCGGTGAGCGAACATCCGCAGTTCGCCGGCGGGACATGGGCCTTCAGAAACTGTGACACGCGCTGGTAGGCGTCAATCAGGTTCTCCACCCGGGCGAAGCCGTGGCCTTCGTTCTCGTAGACCTTGTACTCCGCCACGCCGCCGCGTTTCTTGACCGCGTCCACTACCTGCTGGGCTTCTTCCTTGGGACAGCGCGGATCATTGCCTCCGGCCAGCAGCAGCAGCGGCGCCTTGATCTGATCCACAAAGAAAATCGGGGAACGATCGTGAAAGAGGTCTTTGTTCGTCTCCAGGTCGCCCATGGTGGCGAGATCGGATTGCTGCAGCACCGGGTCTTCGTTGGCGATTTCAGTGAACCAATTGACGAAAGGCACGATGGGAACACCCGCTGCCCATACATCTGCTGCCTTGGTCACACCCATCATTGTCATGTAACCGCCGTAGCTACCCCCCATCAGGACCAGCTTCTTGGGGTCGAGGTAACCGGTCTGCTTGATCCAGTCAGCGGCGGCGAGCACATCCTGCAGATCGCCTCCGCCCATGTCGAACAGATTGGCATGCTGAAATTCCTTGCCGTACCCCGTAGACCCGCGATAGTTAGGCGCAATCACCATGTAGCCCTGGTTGACCAGGTGCTGGGTGATGCGGCTGAACGAATTCACGGTTTGCGCCGTCGGCCCACCATGAACATAGACCACTCCGGCGTTCTGTCCGCTGCGCGCCATGTTATAAGGCACGTACACGAAAGCGGAGATGGTCCACTTGCCGTCACGGCTGGAATAGTGCACCAGGAAGGGTTCGACCATGTCCTCCGAGCGCACGCCCGCCACCAGGGAATGCGTAATCTGTTGCGACTTGCCATCGGCCACGGAATAGACCCAGACATCTTTGGGTGCTGTCGGGCCATTATGGGAGTACAGCAGACGCGAGCCATCGCGAGTGAAGGCAGACTCGGCACCCGCTAGCTCGTTCACCCCTTTGGGCAGCGGCAGGGAAGTGGTCTTTCCGGAAGCCAGTTCGTGCACGTAGATGTCGGTGTTGCCGTCCACATTGGCGGTCCAGGTCACGGACTTGCCGTTGGGGGAAAAATTGCCGCCTTCGATTTCCCATTTGTCCTGGGTGAGCCAGTCAATGTTTTTAGTGGCGATATCGAGTAGGCCGACGTTGTCATAGCCGTTGCCGGCATTCGAGGTGATCAGCAAGCGCTTACCGTCGGGAGACAAATCGCTGGCCGCATAGAGCTGTTCGCCCGTGTGGGGGGTCAGCAGGGTGCTTTTGCCGGTCGCAACTTCGGCGATGAAGATATTGGAATCGGTGCCCTTGGCCTGCTGCTGGGTGTAGGCAATCCACTTGTTGTCGGCGGACCAGATGGGATTGACGTTCATCTTGTCCTTGGGCGTGCCGGTAGTCAGGTGTTTGGTGTCGCGCATTAGCGTGTCGAAGATGTCGATTTCAAACACCGACGAGGTCTTGGGCTTCACCGTGTACGCCACAAAGCGGCCGCTGGGCGACCAGGTCGGACTCTCTTCTGCGATCTCGCGGGTATTGGTGATGTTGATGGCCTGTCCGCTTTTTGGCGAGACAAAGAAAATGTCCCACTGCTCATCCCCGTCGTAGTCGGAGATATAGGCAATCCATTTGCCGTCGGGCGACCATGTCGGCGAGGTCTGGCGCTGGTCGCTCACCGTGAGTTGTGTGGGCCAGCCGCCCGTGGTGGGCACCAGCCAGATATTGTTGCGGCCGCTGATATTCGAGACGAAGGCGATGGTCTGGCCATCGGGTGACCAGGTACTGGCCCCGACCGAGCGGGTCATAAACAGGCGTTCGATGGACAGGCTCTGCTGACTCTGCTCCACATTCGCGTTGGGCTTGCTGGTGATCAGCTTGGGATCGGTAATCGCCTGAGGTGTCGGGAGTTTTTGAGACAGGGCGAGAGTGCTCATAGATATGACGATGGCCATCAGGATAAAAGCGCGCATACGGTGATAGGAAAAGTGTAGCAGTTGTCATCCTGAGCAGAGGAACTTCTTCGCAAAGCGAAGAAGCTTCCGCTCAGGATGACATTACTGGGAATTGATGACATTAATTGGCGTTCTTGTGGATCTCGACCGTGCTCCAGGTCTTGTCGGCGGCGTGGCAGATGTTTTCCAGCGGACAGTCGGCACATTTAGGACGGCGGGCGATACATAACTTGCGGCCGTGCCAAATGATCTGGTGCGAGAACAGGGTCCACTTTTCGCGTGGAATGATCCGCATCAGATCCTGCTCGATCTTCTTTGGGTCGTCATTGCGAGTAAGTTCGAGGCGGCGGCTGATGCGCTGGACGTGCGTATCCACAACCACACCTTCGTCTTGTTTGAACCATGTGCCCAGGACAACGTTGGCGGTCTTGCGGGCTACACCGGGCAGAGTGAGAAGTTGGTCCATCTGATCGGGCACCTGGCCGCCGAAATCAGCCACGATTTTTTTCGCGGCTCCCACCACGGACTTCGATTTGTTCCGGAAAAAGCCGGTGGAGCGGATGTCAGGCTGAAGCTGTTCGGGCGTGAGCGCCGCAAAATCCTTGACTGTGGGATATTTCCGGAACAACTCAGGCGTAACCATGTTCACCCGAACATCGGTGGACTGAGCGGAGAGAATCGTCGCCACCAGCAATTCCCACGCGCTCTGGTGATGCAGGGCGCAGGTCACGTCGGGATAGAGTTTGTTGAGCCGCTGAAGAATTTCCTGAATGCGTGCGGGTGCGGTGGGAGTGTAAGTATTTCTCCTGGCTGCGTTCTTGGGGGCAGCAGGGCTGATGTGGGGACGGGCGCTCTTGCCCGTCCGGGGCGTTCGCAGGGCGCCTGGCGTCTCCCGGGGAGCGACTTTGCGAATGCCGTCTTGGCGTCCGGTTCTGGCAGGTTGGCGCGGGGTGATACCGCGGGGCATGAGAGCTCCTTCAAAGCGAGGGTCAATCTTAGCAAATTGTCTGAAGCCTGAACTGGGCTGGTGCGGGGGAGAGCTATCCGCCCTGCGGACGGCCTGGGCGGGCTGGAGTGCCCCACGTGCGTTCATCCCCCCCCACACTTTTCATCCGTCGCCACACGCTTTTTAACTAGCCTTTCGTAATGCTGTGGAACCACTGGCCTAATTGACGCGCTGCCTCTGTCCCGGTACCCTGAAAGAGATTTCCAAACGGTGCGGGAGTTTTGACGTGGCAGTGAAATCCATCCAGCTCGGTCAGGTGTGGCGGAACGATAGCGATGGCAAGGACTATCTTGTCACCAAGATGTACAGCGAAGTGTTTACCCAGTACGCGGTGTTGCGGCCGGCAGGATTGTCGGCCCCTGATGTCGCCACGGTCCGGGTGAAAGTGAACAAGGACGCCAGCGGCGCTACGCTTCCCGGGTACACCTTTACCCAGGAAGGCGCATTCTGAGACCAGCCGTCCTTGGGGCGGTTGCCTTCGATTTGGCTCAGATCAAGCACCAACCCACTTCCAAACCAGCATTCCCGTTTATCATGATCCCCGCATGACCAAAAAGATTCTTGCCATCCTGTTTGTGTTGATCAAGTCGGTGGTGGCAGCCACGGGCTATAGCGGAATTGCCCTGCTGATGGCGATCGAGTCCGCCTGCATTCCTCTACCCTCTGAATTGATCATGCCCTTCGCCGGGTACCTGGTGTACGAGGGTTCGATGAATCTGCTGTGGGTAGCGACCGCGGGAGCCATTGGCTGTAATCTGGGATCGCTCGTGGCCTACGAAATTGGCTACTACGGCGGCCGGCCGGTGGTGGAGAAATACGGCCGCTGGATCCTGATGGGCCGGCGCGAATTGGATTGGGCCGACCGCTTCTTTCTCCGCTGGGGATACCTGGCAGTGCTGATCGCGCGCCTGTTGCCGGTGATCCGCACCTTCATTGCTTTGCCAGCGGGGATTGCCCGCATGCCGCGCGTGCGCTTCCATATCTACACGTTCCTGGGGTCGTGGCCGTGGTGTTTTGGGCTGGCTTGGCTGGGCATGAAGCTGGGTGAAAACTGGCGTGAACTGGGGAAGTATTTCCATAAGTTCGATCTGGTGATTGGGTTAGTGCTGGCCGCCGGCATTCTCTGGTTTGTGTGGTCGCACTGGCAGAACCGGATGCGGACGGAGTAGGCCCCAGAAATCATTTCGGATTTCAGATTTTTGATTTTAGATTACAAATCCCAGTCCCGGGAATTTCAATCTGCAGTCTAAAATCTGCAATCTGAAATAGTTTCGTACAGGAGACTAACCTTGAAGCGTCTGATTCTCTTGCTGGGCGTGTTGATGATGGGAGTTACCAGCGGCCGTGCGCAGAACACGACCGCGGCGCCGGGCCAGCCCTTTGTGGTCGAGTATTACTACAAGACCAAGTGGGGACACGCGGACGAATTTCTGCGCTTGTTCAAGAAGAACCACTATCCTTTGCTCAAGAAGGAAGTGGAGATGGGCCGCATGCTCAAGGTCTGGATGGACCAGCCCCGCTATCACACCACCGAAGACGGCCGCTGGGACTACCGTGTGACCATCGTGTTCAAGAATGCGACCGTTGCCAATGAGCCCTTCGAGGAAGATGCCTTGAAGAAACAGCTCTGGCCCGATCAGGCGGCCTATGAACGCGAGGAACAGCGAAGGTTTGAGATTCTGGACGCGCACTGGGACTTGCCGGTGAAAACCCTCGACCTCGAGAAGTAGGAAAACTTTAACCACGGAGGACACTGAGGACACAGAGAAGAAGCTGGTTTACCTCTGTGTCCTCAGTGTCCTCCGTGGTTAAAGAACTCCGGGATGCAGCCATTCACGTTGCTTCCGCTGCCATTCGCTGGTCGTGCGGTTGCAAATGCTGACTCAATACGAGAACATAGCGGTTCGCCTCACATTTCCACAAGTAATGAGGAAGCAGCTTAAACATGCCGACGCGGCCGAAGAACGCAGCAACAAAGACGGAGTCGAAGCCGAAGCCTTCCAGCAGTGAGATCCAGGCGCCCCAGGGCAAGCTGGGTATCATGATTCCCGGCATGGGGGCCGTGGCCACCACGTTTGTCGCCGGCGTGGAAGCAGTGCGCAAGGGCATTGCCAGGCCGATCGGATCGCTTACCCAGATGGGCACGATTCGTCTGGGCAAACGGACGGATGCGCTGTCGCCCAAAATCAAGGAATTTGTTCCCCTGGCGGGGCTCAATGACCTGGTTTTTACCGGCTGGGACATTTTCGAAGACAACATGTACGCGGCGGCATCGAAGGCGGGCGTGCTGGAACGCGATCTGCTCGACCAGGTGAAGCCCTTTCTTACATCCATCAAGCCGCGCGAGGCAGTGTTCGATCACAACTACGTGAAGAAGCTGGACGGCCCCAACGTCAAGAAGGGCAAGAACAAGATGGACCTGGCGGAACAGGTGCGGGCCGACATGCGGGAGTTCAAGAAGACCTCGGGCGCCTCCCGGCTGGTCACCATCTGGTGCGGTTCGACCGAAACTTTTATTGAGCAGACTGCGGCCCACCAGTCACTAAAGTCGTTTGAGAAGGCGTTGACCCAGAACGACGAGATGATCGCGCCTTCGATGATCTACGCCTACGCATCGCTGATGGAGGGCGTGCCCTTCGCCAACGGTGCCCCTAACCTGACCGTGGACCTGCCCGTGATGCAAGAGCTGTCGCGGGAGAACTCGGCGCCCATCTGCGGCAAGGATTACAAGACCGGACAGACCCTGATCAAGACGATCCTGGCGCCCGGATTCAAGGCTCGCATGATCGGGCTGAACGGCTGGTTCTCCACCAATATTCTGGGCAATCGCGACGGCGAAGTATTGGAAGACCCGGGATCGTTCAAGACCAAGGAGGAGTCCAAGCTGTCAGTGCTGGAGCACATTCTGCAGCCGGAACTCTATCCCGAGCTGTACGGCAAGTTCACCCACAAGGTCCGAATCAACTATTACCCGCCGCGTGGCGACAACAAAGAGGGCTGGGACAACATTGATATCTTCGGCTGGCTGGGCTATCCCATGCAGATCAAGGTTGATTTCCTGTGCCGCGACTCGATTCTGGCGGCGCCCCTGGTGCTGGATCTGGTGCTGTTTCTCGACCTGGCGCAGCGCAGCAAGCAACTACGCGGGCTGGGCATCCAGGAATGGCTGAGCTTTTACTTCAAGTCTCCCATGACTGCCCCCGGACTTTACCCCGAGCATGATCTGTTTATTCAGCTGATGAAGCTGAAGAACACGCTGCGGCACCTAAAGGGCGAAGAATTGATTACGCACCTGGGACTGGAATATTACTAAGATTTGGTCCGACATATGAAGGAGATTAGGAATGGCCGTAAAGATTGCAAAGACCGCAGACCGCAAGAAGGAAATGGATACTACCAAGAGCACGGATTGTCCCAAGTGCGGCAAACCAACGCGCATCGTGAAGCGGGTGAAAGATCGCGAGCGCGGGGTTCCCGGCGGGATATTTATCTCCTGCTCGGCCTGCGAATTCTACGAGAAGCTATAGCACTTTGGCCGCGTTTGCACCCACACGAGGAAGAAGAAAACCCGGGTCAGGCGCTGACTGCGAGGCTCATCTGCTCGAGGATGGAGCGCGCTTCGGCGGCCGGATTGGGAGCTGCGGTGATGGGGCGGCCGACCACGATGTAGGTCGCTCCGGCCGTTATCGCCTCCGAGGGCGTCACCACCCGGCTTTGGTCGCCGTGGTCCTGGCCTGCGGGACGCACCCCCGGAGTCGCAATCAGAAAGTGGTCGCCTAGCTCTGAGCGGAGTTCGGAAGCTTCCAGCGCGGAAGCGACCACGCCGTGACAACCGCTGTTGAGGGCCAGAGCCGCCAGGCGCAACACTTGGTCCACGACGCGGCCGCGTACTCCGATCTTGTCGAGGTCCTGATCATTCATGCTGGTCAGTACGGTGACTCCCAGCACCATCAGGGCCGGGCTTACACTGCGAGCGGCGTCCACCGCGGCGCGCAGCATCTTGCCGCCACCGGCAGCGTGCACCGTGAGCATTCCCACCCCTAGTTCGGCCGCCTGGTGTACCGCCGCCGCGACCGTGTTAGGGATGTCGTGATATTTGAGATCGAGGAAGACGCGGCGACCGGAGGCGATCAGGTCGCGCACCACCCTGGGACCTTCGGCGGTGTAGAGCTGCATCCCCACCTTGTAGGTCAAGGCGGATTCGCCCAGGGCCGCCACGATCTTCTGTGCGGCGGCCGCGGTCGATACGTCCAAAGCGACGATCAGATGCTGTCTCGGATCGTACATCTTAGGAGAGTGTAAGGGATTTGGAGCTGGCAGGCTAGTATTGCAGGGCGGCCATCATTTCTGGACGTCTGGTGTTCGTCTTGCTCTTGACCACGTCCAGCCGCACCCGCTGCAAGCCTTTCGACTCGAAGTGGAGCACGCGCGCTGTGTTGTAAGAAAGGTCGATAATCCGTCCCGGGACGATCGGCCCGCGATCGTTGATACGCACCACTACCGCCCGCCCGTTCCGCAGGTTGGTGACCCGTACATAGCTACCCAGGGGTAGCGTAGGGTGTGCGGCGGTCAAGTCGTACATGTCGTAGCGCTCACCGCTGGCCGTAGCACGGCCTTGGAAATAGCTTCCATACCACGACGCCGTCCCAATTTGATACGGCTTGGTCCGGGCTACCTTGCCCGGTATTACCTTATTTCCGGTCTGCACGGACTCTGAGCTGGTCGGTCGCTGAGCCGCCCCTAGGCTGACGACCATTAAAACCGTCGCCAGGATATGAGCTATATGTCCTCGCATTGTCACCTCTCATCTCTAAGTCGTTCCCAGTCTTTACCCCCACCATCGCCAAGGATTCGACAAGGCTACCGGGCGGGAGGCTGCCTGTCAATCGGGATGTGACCCTAGCAAAATGCTTATCTAGTAATAGATGTCTCACGTAACATACTGTTAATCTTCACCAATACGACTGATATTGCTGAGGTCAATAGTCTTACATGTTTACATATTAGTAAATACAGCCTAAAGTGTAGTGGAAGGAATTTATTACCTTCTGTTTAGTTTCAATGGGTTACGAACATTACCTCAGTTTGTGCCGAGGTAATATTTGGTTTAAGGTGTGACTTTGATCTACGCGCTACCGTCCCGCTCACGCAGACGCTGGTTTTTGAGCCAAGGCATGAGAATCGATCGACCTAGCGGAGGACTGGCGGCGCCGCGGCACGAGCGTGGACGCTCGCGCCTACGTCTGAAGCTGTTACATTTGCGCTATGGCCCAGCCTCCGCCCGTGGTCCTGACCATTGCGGGGTTTGACCCCACCTCGGGTGCAGGAGTGACGGCGGACGTGAAGACCATCGCCGCCCACGGCTGCTATGGCGTGGCCTGTATCACCGCCTTGACGGTCCAATCGACGACAGGGGTGCGGCGAGTTGAAACGGTGGATCCCCAGCTGATGGCGGAAACTCTCCAGGAACTAAGCGCCGACCTCGAGATGTCGGCGGTGCACATCGGCATGCTGGGTTCCGGGAAGATAGCGCGTGTAGTCAGCGATTTCCTGGAGAAATCGGGGTTGGGCAATGTCGTTCTCGATCCCATCATAAAATCGTCATCGGGCTACGATCTGATCGATCCGGCCGGACGGCGCCTTCTGATCGAGCGCCTGCTGCCACAGTCCGCGGTCATTACACCCAATGTGGATGAAGCGGCAGCCTTGACCGGGCTTCCGGTCGCGAACCTGGAGCAGATGCGCCAGGCGGCCACCCGGCTGCATGAGATGGGTGCGACCGCTGTGGTCATCACTGGCGGCCACCTGGAAAAGGCACTTGAGCTCTTGAGTTTCACCAGTCGCCACGGGACGGAGCAGGAAGTGTTCAAATCCAACCGGCTGGTGTCGAAATCTACCCATGGCACAGGTTGTGCATTCGCTACCGCGATGGCCTGCCACCTGGCGCAGGGTCGCGGGCTGCCCGAGGCTGTGCTGTTGTCCAAGGCCTACGTTTCAGCGGCGATTGCCAACGCCCAGCCGCTGGGGCGCGGCACCGGACCGGTGCATCACCTCTACCGCATGTATCAACAGAGGCGGGTGGTGATCAACGATCCCACCTAGGGAGCGGCTGGATGTGTGGGTCGGACACTCCTGTCCGACGCTTTTGAACTTGATTTTGCTCACATCGCAGTTGGAAGCGACGCAAGAACCTCGACGAGCTTTGCTCGCCCGCCGGACGAGGGCGTCCGGGCCTACGTGGGTAGTGGTGCTCTTAGCGCCTCTTCTCGGGGGACTTCTTGAGCAGCAAGCCGGCGGTGAAGGCTGCTATGGCTCCCAGGAGCCACTGCATCCGGTAGAGTTGCACCGCTTGAAAATCGTTGAAGGTTTGAACACTGTAAATCATGCCAACGGCGATTCCAGCCATGATCAGACACGCCATTCCGATCAGGAAAGCGACCAGGGAGGCGGTGGACAGGCCAAGCGCGCGCTGAATGTTGTGGAACTCAAGGTAGAGCGTCCAACGTGCAGCGGTCGAGGGTCGTGTTCCACGAGAAGCCCCGCAGACGTGGCAGAACAGCGAGCCCACCATGAACTCGGTGGCGCAACCGTCGCACACTTCCACCCTGCCGGGACGAGGCGCTTCGCCGGGAACTACGGGAGGCCTCCAGAACTCGTGTTGCGCATCGTGCACGACGTTAGACATAGCAATCCTCGCCTTCCCCAGATCGCAAGCCGGTGACCAAAAACCTAAGATTGCTAAGTCACTGAAACGCCGATTCTTTTGCGATCGTGCCCGAAGACGGCCGTCCCCAATCGCGCAAGAATTACCGCTGGCACTAGGAAAGATGCGCTCGACTGATTATGAAAAACTCATTCTGGAGCCTGATTATAGGCACAATTTCCTTCCCTTAGTTCGACGCGAATCTTAACCTTCGTGGTTCGCGGCAGGCGCTGGACGGCTTCAGGTAAACTAAAGTTCAGCGACTGTCGACGAGAAAGAAATGCTTTTTCCCCTTCCACGCCGTGCTGTTCTGCTTCTGGGGTGCGTCCTGCTGGCTGCGCCAAGGCTGGCTTCGCCGTCGGATCCAACCCCCGCGTCACTCGCCTATCGTCCTCATGATCCGCTGAACCTCACCGCCTTCAACCATTTTTACAACCTCGACTATGACCGGGCGGTGCAGGAGTTCGAACAGGTGCTGGGGCGGCATCCTGACGACGCCTTCGCGGTCAATCACCTTCTGACCGCGACCTTGTTCCGAGAACTCTATCGCATGGGCGTACTGAACACGGGCGAGTACGCGAACGACAGTTTTATTTCCGCGCCGCACCGTCCCGCGGATCCGAAAGTGAAGGAGCAGATCAAGAATCTGGTCGAACGGGCCCTGCAGCTCGAGGAGAAGCGCCTGGCCGCAAACCCGAATGCGGTGGACGGGCTGTACGCCCGCGGCGTGACCCGGGCCCAGTTTTCCACTTACACCGCCTTGATCGAACGCGCCTGGTTTTCCGCTCTGCGGAATGCGGTAGGGGCGCGCCGTGATCACGAACGTGTGCTCGAACTCTCTCCCTCCACCGTGGAGGCGAAGTTGATCGTGGGGGCGCACAACTACGTGGTCGGAAGTCTGCCCTGGGGGGTGAAGGTGGCAGCGTCGATGGTTGGCCTGGGAGGAAACAAGGAGAAGGGCCTGCAGTATCTCACAGAGTGTGCCCAGGGAAACGGCGAAACCAGCATCGATGCCCAGATCCTGCTGGCGGTGTTTCTGCGCCGCGAGCACCGCTACGATGAAGCGTTGCCCATTGTGCGCACGCTGGTTCCACGATTTCCCCAAGACGTACTGCTGGCGCTGGAGGAGGGCCACCTGCTTCGCGCCGCCGGGCATAATCAGGAGGCAGCAGCGGTTTATCGAAGAATCTGGCAGGCGGGGAGGGAAGGGCACTATCCCGGCCTGCACTATGAAATCGCCGCCCTCAGCCTGGGTGACCTGCTGCGCGGTCAGAAGGACTACAGTGGGGCCGCGGCCGCGTACGAACAGGTGGGGCAAGCCCCGCTGCCCGATGAGGAGGCGTTGCAAAAGGCCAACCTTGGGGCCGGGGAGATGTACGATCTGCTGCAAAAACGCGATCTGGCGCTGGCCAAATATCAGGCTGTAGTAGCCAAGGATGGCACCACGGCGCCGGCGGAGACGGCCCGCAAACGCATGAAAGAGGCTTACCGGGAAAACTAGTACGAACGGGAGACCCCCCGGCTGTGCCGGGGAGGCAGTAGAAGTTTGACAGATACCGGAGTCCATCGCGGAGACTCCCAGACGTGAGCCGCCAAGCACACGAAAGGGAGTTCGCGATGGACGAGAGGGAAAGCCTAAGCCATACGAAATGGGAGTGCAAATACCATGTGGTGTTTATTCCCAAGTGCCGGAGGAAGGTGTTGTATGGGGAACTGCGACGGCATTTGGGAGAAGTATTCCGCAGGTTGGCACAGCAGAAGGAAAGCCGGATCGAAGAAGGACATCTGATGCCGGATCACGTGCACATGATGATCACGATCCCGCCCAAGTATGCGGTGTCGCAAGTGATTGGGTTCATCAAGGGGAAGAGTGCGATCCACCTGGCGCGAGTGTACGGTGAGCGCAAGAGAAATTTTGTCGGGCAGCATTTCTGGGCACGCGGGTACTGGGTATCGACGGTGGGCCGAGACGAAGCCGTGATCCGGGAATATATTCCGACAGCAGGAGCAGGAGGACACGCGCTTAGACCAGATGGGTCTGTGGCGCTGATCGGCCACCGCACGGTGGCCCCAAACCTTCGGGCCGCGTTAGCGACCCGATCAGCCGCTTTGAGCGGCTCACAACTTAAAGCCCCCGGCCGGGGGATATTTACATTCGGGAACCTTTCGGTGTCAGAGCGCGTATTGTTAAGTAGATAGGTTGTCTAGCGGGCATGATGCCCGCAACACAGCCGGCAGGCCTGTCCTGAGCGAGGCCAATGGAACGCCGTCGCTACTGGAGGAGTTATGTACTGCAATTACTGTGGCAAGGTGATTCAGGATGACGCCAGTCATTGCGCTTATTGTGGCAAGCGAATCGGGAGCGCGGTGGCGCGCAGGCGTCTGGTGCGTCCTCGTGGCGACCGCAAGATTGCGGGAGTGTGTGCCGGCTTCGCGGAATACTTTGATCTCGACGTAACCCTGGTCCGTCTGGTGTGGCTGATTACGGCAGTGATGACTGGCATCGGTTTGCTCTCGTATCCCATCGCCTGGGTGGTGATGCCGGAGGAACCGCTGCGGGTTGAGGTGCCGCAGGCGCACCAGGCTGAGGCATCGTAATTTGGGATCTGTTGTGTGGGTCGGACACTCTTGTCCGACGCTTTTGAAGTTGATTTTGGGGTTGGGTCCGATACTTTGTAAGTCGAAATCAAAGACAAAGTCAACGTCAACCTCGAAGTCAAAGTCAAAAGCGTCGGACAGGAGTGTCCGACCCACACTTGCTATACCCACACTTGCTATTCAGAACGATGATGCGCATCACGAGTGGCGACGCCGATATTGCATACTGGTTGCTGGGGACTGGGCCGCCGGTGGTGCTGCTCCATCCTTTTCCTGTCCATCATGAATTCTGGCTCCCCGCCGCGCAGGCATTGACCTCGCGCTATCAGCTGGTCCTTCCCGACCTGCGTGGACATGGTGAATCATCCGTCGGGGAAGGGCCGGCCACCATGGAGAAGCAGGCGGCCGATGTGGCCCGGATTCTCGATCACGCGGAACTGGGACGGGTGCCGCTGGCGGGTGTTTCAATTGGCGGCTATGTGCTGTTTGAGTTCTGGCGGCGATATCGCGGGCGAGTAGCCGCGCTGGTGCTATGTAACACCAAGGCGCCTCCCGACTCTCCGGAAGCGAAGGCGGGACGATTGCAGGCTGCCGCCGATGTGCTGGAGCGAGGCACGGAGCCCTTCTTCGAGAGCATGGTTCCAAAATTGATAGGGCAGACTACGCGCCAGAGTCGTCCCGACCTGGTGGATGGCGCCTTGCGCATGATGCGAAAGATGTCTGCTGGAAACGTTGCCCAGGTGCAGCGCGGCATGGCGGAACGGCCTGATTCGGAGCCCGACCTGAAAACGATCAACGTCCCAACTTTGATTGTGACCGGGGAGGAAGACATCGTCACTGGGCCTCCAGGGGCGGAGTTGATGCGGCAAAATATTGGCGGCAGCGAACTGAAGATCATCCGTCATGCGGGCCACTATTCGCCCTGGGAACAGCCTGCGGAAGTTGGGAAACTGCTGTGCCAGTTCTTCGACAACCTGTAGGCGCAGCACGTCGGGTTCGCGCGGGCCGTCCTGGTGCTGCTGCACGAGCGGGACGCTCGCCCTACATCGAATCATCTCGGCCTTTGTTACAATTCTCTCGGCATGCCTTCACAGACAACGATCAATACTCTCCTGGTTCCTGAAAAAACCGTGGCCAACGCCAAGGGCGACGGGCTGGCGCTGGATATCGGCGCAGTATCCAGCCGCGTTTTCCTGCTGACCCTGGACATCAGCAACATTATCGAGCAGGAAGCTTTGGATGTGAGCATCTATGGCTCGGCCGATGGCGCGGCCTGGGGGGCGAAGCCGCTGATCGCATTTCCCCAGAAGTTTTATCGCGGCCAGCATCCCCTGCTGCTCGATCTGACCGGGCATGGGGAAGTGAAGTTCATCCGGGCGCACTGGGAAGTCAATCGCTGGGGACGGGGGACGGAAACCCCGATGTTCGAATTTCACCTCACCATCCGGGAAGTGCCGCCGCAAATTCTAAAGGAAGCCACGGCCGAGGCAAAGGCACTGACCTAAACATCTCGACCTGCTCGACACCGGCAAGAATACGTGAAGACTTCTCAGTGTCCTCCGTGGTTCAATCTCCTTAACATTGGCTATATTGGAATCCGGCATGAAAAAAGATTCGATCGTGTTTGTGCGTCCCGCCGGAAGTGTGGCCGGATTGCTGCGGCTGCCCGGGGACAAATCTGTTTCGCACCGCTACGCCATGCTGGGGGCGATCGCGGAGGGGGCTACGCGATTGGAAAATTTCTCCACCGGGGCGGATTGCGCCAGCACGCTGAGCTGCGTGAGCGCCCTGGGCGCCGAGGTGCAGCACACCGGGAACAGTGTGGTCATTCACGGTCGCGGCACGAGATTACAGGCGCCGAAATTGCCTCTGGATTGCGGCAACTCCGGATCCACCCTGCGCATGTTGAGCGGCATCCTGGCCGGGCAGGATTTCGAGAGCCAGCTTACCGGTGATGAATCGCTGTCCCGGCGCCCCATGGCACGGATCATCGCGCCCCTCGAAATGATGGGGGCGAAGATCACTGCCCGGAACGGCGGCCGGCCGCCATTGCAGGTGCACGGCGGAAAGCTGAAAGCGATCCGCTACGAAATGCCGGTGGCCAGCGCCCAGGTAAAGTCATGTCTGCTGTTTGCCGGCCTGTTCGCCAGCGGAGAAACATCAGTCATCGAAGCCGTGCGTACTCGGGATCACAGCGAACTGGCGCTGCGCGCATTTGGGGCGGAAATCACGCAGGCGGGCCATGAAAACCGGATTGCGGGCGGGCAAAAATTGCGGGCAATTGAAGCGGCGATTCCGGGCGATATTTCAAGCGCGGCCTTCTTCCTTTGTGCCGCGGGGGTATTTCCGGGAGCGCATCTGGTGATCGAGGATTTGCTGATGAATCCCACCCGGGCGCGGCTGCTGGATATCCTGATTCTGATGGGGGTGGGAATTTCCGTTACCCAACTGGAAGAGCAGCACGGGGAATTGCGGGGGACAGTGAAGGTGGAAGGACGCGACCTGAAAGGGATCACGATTGCCGGGGCCGATACCGCCGCCCTGATCGATGAAATTCCTGTGCTGGCTGCGATCGCGCCCTACACCGAAGACGGCATCGAGATTCGTGACGCGCGCGAGTTGCGGGTGAAAGAGTCAGATCGCATCGCGGCCATCGCCACAAACCTGCGGGCCATGGGAGCGCGGGTTGAGGAACGCGAAGATGGTTTGAAAATTCCGGGGAAGCAGAGGCTGCACGGAGCGAATATCGATTCTCTGGGTGATCACCGCATCGCCATGGCCTTTGCGGTGGCCGCGCTGCGTGCGGAAGGCGAGACCCAGATTCGAGGCGCCCAGGCGGCGGTCATTTCGTATCCCGGCTTCTTTGACGCGCTGGAGGCTGTGGCGCAGCGCTGAACAGCAACCTACGTTTCCCTATCCTTTCACGGTCGAAGTTATTCTTCGCGGAGCAGGTCTGCCGGATCGATGTGCAGCGCCCGCCGCACCGGGCCGGCGATCGAAAGTAAGCCGGTGAGCAACAGAGTCAATGCAACCGCAGAAAGAACAAATGGATCCTGTGCCGACGCCTGGTAAACGATCGCCGAAAGCACCCGGCTGGCGGCCACCCCGAGCAGCATACCAACCACAGACCGGCTAACCAGCAGGACCAGCATGCGACCAAGCGCGGCCGAGAGAACCTGCTTGCCTTGTGCACCGAGAGCCACACGAAGGCCCAGCTCACGCAACCGCTTGGTGACCGTGTATGAGGCAAGGCCGAAGGTCCCGGTGATCGAGAGCAGCAATCCAAAAGGGCCAAACATGCCGAGCGCGACGGTCGCCACCTGAGCGGCAAAGAACGTCAGCCCAAGCTGCTTCCTCCAGGGACTCGACTCCCGGATAGGCACGGTGGGATCAAGATCAGCACCACTTTGCGGACGGTGCCGGCCATGGCGTTCGTGGCCTCATCCGAGAAGTCGGGCCGCACCCGCACGACCAGCGATGTCTTTGTGGTTGGCCGCTGCGTGACCGGAAAGAACACTGCCGCCTTCTGGCTTTCACCGAGGAAGAGGTATTTTCCATCAGCCACGACGCCCACGATCTGGATCTGCACACCGGATGAGTTTTTGAAATAGCGGCCAACGACGTCTTCGGAGTGGAAGAGGCGCTGGGCGAACTCCCGATTCACGACCGCTACAGCTGGGGTCTTCGCCGTGTCGCTGAAACTTGCATCGCGCCCCGAGAGTAGAGGGGTTTCAGCAGCGGTGAAATAACCCGGCGAGACGTCGTAGCCGTAGGCGCCGAATGTCCGGTTTGAGGGTCTGAAATCGGCAGCCTGTTGCGGGAAGACATCGGAAACGATGGTGTCTTGGGAGAGCGGTGTGGATTGCGCCTATCCGGCGGCGTCCACTCCCGGAAGGTGCGAGACTCTTTCCAGCAATTGGCGTTGGAAGTGGTCAGCAGCGTCGCCCGAATAGCCGGCCTGGCTTAGCTCAAATTTCGCCACCACCGCGTGCCTGGGATTGATACCCATGTTCATGGTCATGGCTTTGCTCAGGCCCCGCAACGAGACAAAGGCCGCGGTTACGGTGATGCAGCAGAGCGCGATCTGTGCCGCCAGCAGAACATCGCGAAGCGCCCAGCGGCGTCCTGCGGTGGGTTGGCTACCGCTTTTGATCGCGCTATTAGGATCGGTCTTGAATATCTGCCACAGCGGCATCACGCCGAATCCCACGCCGGCGAGCGCCGAGAGGAGGAATGCCATCACGATCAGGGATGGCTGCGGCATCATGTGAAACTTGAAAGGATATTCGGTGGGTGGATGCCAGTTGGCCAGCCCGGTGAGCGCAATCCAGGCCAAACCGCAGGGGCAAATCCCTCCAAGGATCGAAATAACGAAGGCCTCGACCAGGACCTGGCGGATGACGCGCCAGCGGCTCGATCCAATGGCCAGGCGAATGGCAATCTCCCGGGTGCGGTCTGCGGTTCGCGCCGCGAACAGGCCGCCGGCGCAGGCTGCGAGCAGCACAATACCCGCGAGGCCCATCACGCCCGCCAGAAACGCGCGGGTTGGGCCGCTGATAAAGTCACCCACCAGGCCAGGGCGGGTCAGCTTGAGGGTCAGCTTTTCTTCGTCTTTCGGAAACTCGCGGGTGGCGCGTGCAGCAATCGTGTTCAGTTCAGCTTGCACCTGGGACATGTTGACGCCGTCCTTGAGGCGCACGATCGACCAGATATTTTGATCGTGCCGCGATTCGAGCCAGTTGTAGCCGTTCAGCGATCCCTGATTCGCCATGGGAACAAAAATGTCGGGCTGCAAGAATTTTTCAGTCCCGTAGAACCCTTCCGGGGTAACGTCGATGATGGCGTAGGGCTGCCTATTCCGGCGGATGGTTTTTCCCACGATGTTGGGATCGGCGCCAAAGTCACTCTTCCAGGCCGGCCAGGAAAGGACTGCGGCCTCTGATGCGCCAGGATGATCGTCGTCGGAGCGCTGCAGCAGACGCCCGAGGAACGGCTTGAGGGCAACGGCCTCAAAGTATTGTCCGCTCATCTCAAATCCCCAGACAGGCCGGTTGACGCCGTTGGCCTCCGGACCAAAACTATCGACGGTAAAAGCGGCAACCGCAGAAAACAGCGTGTCCCGGACGTCGCGCACTTCTGGATAGGAAAAAATCGGATAGGACTCATTGGTGTGGGCGAGCGTCATCACCTGCTCCGGCCGAGGCACATCAATGGGCCGCAGGATCAATGCCTGGATGACCCCGAACACGATGACGTTGCCGGCGATGCCGAGCGCCAGGGTGAAGACTGCAGCAAGGGCAAAGCCGGGAGAACGGCGCATCTGGCGCCAGGCGAAGCGAAGGTCATGCAGTAGGGTGGTCATGGTCGGCCTCCCTGACGACGACAGGGCTACCTGAAAAAAGGCAATTCGACAGCCAAAAACGCCGTGCATGCAACTTTATGATAGCGAAGCGGGTTGCAGGCTTCACGGTGGCGTGGGGCGGGAATCAGGTGTCCGATTTCGGCGGCGGGTGTCCATGAATGAACAGAGGCGGTCGGTACTGGCGGCCACTCGACGCCACCGCCCGCGCCTGAGATTAAATGTCAACCGGCCTTAGTTCGCGTGTTCCAGCTTGCCGTGAAACTTGATCAGGCCGTTGGTATCGTTGACACTGGCAACATCCTGGTTGGTGTATATCCTCTTTGCCTTTGCCCGGGCGATAGTACCCGCCAGTTGAGCAACGCCGTAGCTGCTCTGAAACATGGCGGCGCCGAGTTCAATTCGGTGACCGGAGACCGCAGCGTTGGTCGGGGCAGCGGCAGCTGACGACGCCTCCGCCGCTGCACTGAACCGGACTCCCGGCGCATACCAAAGCGGCTGGTTGACGTACACGGGTAGGCTGGTCGCACTCAGCGTGCTCGTGTTGGCTCCGACGTTGAGAACTGGAGTGTGCGGAGTCAAGGTCGGCGTCGCCAATGCCTCAGGGGGAGCCGAAGGAGTGGTGAGGCGCGGCGAGAAAGGCTGAGCGTAGGTCCCGGGAAAGGCCTGATCGCTTTGGGCCGCAGCGAAGCCGCAGCAACAAATAACCACCAGGAGACTGATTAGCTGACGCATCGGGTTTTCCTCCATTTCGAACTCTACCTCAGATTCCAGACGGGGCGGGCAAGATGCCCGCCTGCCGGCGCTACCTAGCTTCCTACATATCTGGCGTACAGGCTGCGGGCGACGGCCACGTCGGTTGTGCCTTTGATGATGGCCCGGCCGTCAGGGAACAGGGTCATCTCGTAGGGCTTGGGCCAGAACTTCAGAACAAAATCGTTATGCCGTACCGGGCCGTGCGGCTGCAGCCGGGTGCTTACTTCCACGAAATCAACCGGCCGGTGGCGTTCGTGAATCTGCACCGAGTTTCGCCCGCAAAGGGTGGTGTGAGGCCGGCCCTCCCCGGCGAGATGAATAAAGTCGCGCTGGCCGCAGGCGCGGCACCCCGGGCGCGGGCTTGCGGCATTGACCTCGGCGCGTTGGTTGCTCCACACATCGAAGGAGAACAAAGTGCGCCGGACTTGCGGATCGGCGCCTACCAGCAGCTTGATGGCTTCGGTGGCGGCAATGGAGGCAGCCAGGTTGACGGCGGAGTTGAGGATTCCGGCAGTTTCGCAGGTCTCGAATGCGCCGCGCGGTGGATCCGGAAAAAGACATGCCAGGCAGGCGGTTTTCCCTGGCAGCACATTCATGGTGATGCCATAGCTGCTGACGGCGGCGGTATAGATCCAGGGGCGGGAAGTCTTTACCGCAAAGTCATTAATGAGGTAGCGAGTCTCGAAGTTGTCGGTGCCGTCGAGGACCAACTGCATCCCCTCCAGCAGGGTTTGAATGTTGGAGGGAACGAGATCGCTGACCTGGGGCTCAATCACAATCTGGGAGTTGAAGGCAGAAATCTGGCGGGCTGCCGCGATTGCCTTGGGCAGCGATTGGGCGGCATCGGCTTCATCGAACAGGGACTGGCGTTGCAGGTTGCTGGGCTCGACGTAGTCCCGATCGATGATGCGCAGGTTTCCGACGCCGGCGCGGGCCAGCAGGGAAGCCAGCGTGGAACCGGTGGCGCCGCATCCGACCAGGGCCACGCGCGCGGCGGCCAGCCGGCTTTGCCCCTCCCGGCCGATTCCGGGAAAAAGTACCTGCCGCGAGTATCTTTCCTCCAGTTCCAAAGAGGTCACCAGTTCCCAGTCTCCAAACCTTTATTATAGGTGCCGCGCGGGATCCCGGGCCAAATGCAACACTGTCTGACAGCGATTCATCGAACCATCATCGCCTGCACTTGCGAGGAGCCGGATTGCGTCTAGAGGGAGTGATAGGGAGGACCCTGACAGGGCTGGCGCTGGCGGTCTCCCTCTGCCTGAGCGCGGCGGCGCAATCGCCCGCGGCGGCCGGACTCTCCGCCGCGCAATCGCCGCAAACACCACCGGCCCAGGAACCCGCTCCGCCCGTGCCCGCGGTTGGAGGAATGGCTTCATACGAGGGTCTTATCGTTCAGAAAATTGACTTTGCCGACCTGCCCTCAGCCAATACTGCCGGGCTGCTTGAGTTAATTCCGCAACAGGCCGGTGCCCCCTTGGAGCGCGAGAAGGTGCGGCAAAGCATTGAGGCCCTGCACACCACCGGGCGTTTTGCCGATATTCAAGCCGAAGCGGAGCGCACAACGGATGGACAAGTAGAGTTGACGTTCCGCATGCGGCCTAACTTTTTTGTGGGCCAACTGTTTGTGGAAGGCGCCCCCAATCCTCCGGCTGCCAATCAGGTCGTGAATGCATCCAAGCTTCAGCTGGGAGAATTGTTTACCCGGGAAAAGCTGGAGCGCGGAGTGGACGGCATCAAACAACTGATGGAGCAGAACGGCTACTACCGCTCGTCGGTCACGGAGGAGGAGCAGCCGCAAGTCGAGACCCAGCAGATGAATGTACTGTTCCGGCTCGCCCCCGGGGACCACGCCCGCGTCGGCCGCATTACAGTCAACGGCCCCGCGGGATTTTCCGTGGGACAGATTCAGGACATTGCCAAGATGCACACCGGCGATTATGTGACCGTGCAACGGGTGAGCCGCGCCCTGGACCGGCTGCGCAAAAAGTATCAAAAGCAGAACCGCCTCTTGTCCCAGGTGGCGATCGCAGGCCGGGTCTACCTTCTGGCCAGCAATACGGTGGACTATACCTTTGATATCGACCCGGGACCGAAGGTTGAAATTGTGGTCGAAGGTTTCAAGATCAGCCACTCCCAGCTCAAGAAGAACGTACCGGTGTACGAGGAGAACGCGCTCGACGATGACTTGCTGAACGAAGGCCGCCGCAACCTGCTCAACTACGTGCAGGGGCTGGGCTACTTCGATGCCAAAGTGACGGTGAAGAAGAACCCGGTTTCGACCCGCGAAATGCGGGTGACCTACAACATCGACGCGGGCGAGCGGCACAAACTGGTGAAGCTGGTGATCACAGGCAACCAGACCTTCAGCGAGGACCAGATTCGGGCCCGCATGCAAATCCAGCCCGCCGGGCGATTTCTGGCGCATGGCCGTTACAGCCAGTCGCTCCTGAGCGCGGATGTTCGCAATGTCATCGCCAACCCGTATCGCGCCAACGGCTTTCTGGACGCCAAGATTACCCCCAAAGTAGAAGACAACTATCAAGGCAAAGACAACGATCTGGCGATCACGCTGCAAATCGAGGAAGGCCCGCAGGCCCGAGTGGGAACTCTGCAGATCGTAGGCAACGAAACCACACTGGCCAGTCCACTCCCCGATCTCAACATTTCTCCCAGACAGGGGTTTGCGTATTCCAAGATCAACGAGGACCGCGAAATCATTCTGAATTACTATTTCAACAACGGGTTTCCCAATGCGACATTCGAGGCTTCGGCCACGCGTTCGCCCACCGACCCGCAAATCCGGGATGTCACTTACACCGTTCATCCGGGAGAGCAGGTCATCGTGGACCATGTGTTCACGGCGGGACTGATCCACACCCGGCCTTTTGTCGTGCAGCGCGAAATCCAGATCAAGCCGGGCGACCCTCTCAGCCAGATCGATATGTTGAATACGCAGAAGCGGCTGTACGACCTGGGTATCTTCAGCCAGGTGGATACAGCGGTGCAGAACCCGGACAGCAGCGAGCGGAAAAAGAATGTTCTGGTGAACGTTCAGGAAGCCAGGCGCTACACATTCAATTACGGCTTGGGACTGGAATTCCAGACCGGACAGCCGAGTTCGAGCAGTACCCAGCCGTTGGGAGAGACGGGATTCAGCCCGCGGGTGTCGTTTGGCGTGACCCGGCTCAACTTCCGCGGCCTGAACCATACCGTGACCCTGAAGGCCAATGTCGGCGGCCTGCAGCAGCGCGGACTGATCAGCTACGACGCTCCGCGCCTGTTGAACAACCCCAACTGGCGGCTCACCTTTACCGCTTTCTACGACAACACGGTGGATGTGACCACGTTTACTTCACAGCGCCTGGAGGGATCGGTGCAGGCCGAACAGATCATCAACAAGGCCAGCATCATGACCTACCGCCTGACCTACCGGCGAGTGCGGGCGAGCGACCTCAGTAAAACCATCAGTCCGGACCAGATTCCGCTACTCTCCCTCCCCACTCGAGTGGCCATTCCCAACTTCACCTACATTCGCAACAAGCGGGACAATGATCTGGAAACTACCAAGGGGAACTACACCACGGTGGACGGCGGCGTGGCCGACAGTCATTTTGGTTCGGAGACCGATTTCGGACGCTTGCTGATTCAAAATTCCACCTACTACTCCATCGGAAGAAAGCGGAACTCGGACCAGAAATTTGTGCTCGCCCGCTCCACCCGCATCGGGGTGGAGATTCCCTATGGGAATACAATCATGCCCCAGCCCGGAGGCGATTGCCCGGCGCCTCAGATATGTCTGCCCCTCGCCGAACGTTTCTTCGCGGGCGGCGGAAACTCGCATCGCGGGTTCGGGTTGAACCAGGCTGGGCCGCGCGATCCCAATACCGGCTTTCCGCTGGGGGGCACAGCACTGTTTGTGAATAACATTGAACTGCGCATGCCTCCTCCCACGCTGCCCTTTTTTCAGGACAATATCAGTTTTGCTATTTTTCACGACGCCGGGAACGTTTTCACCAACGGACATGACCTGTTCCGCAACCTTCTACGCTGGAGTCAGAAAGGCCCCGACTTGTGTATGCATCCGGCCACTGCGAAACAGTGCGACTATAGCTATATCTCGCATGCCATTGGGGTGGGAGTGCGCTATAAGACACCGGTGGGGCCTGTGCGCTTCGATTTCGGATACAATCTGAACCCGCCAGCGTTCCCGCGTTGCGATATGGTGCTTGCGCAAGGTGAGTCCTGCCCGGCGACTGAATTCGCTCCGCAGCATGTGGGCCATTTCAACGTATATTTCAGTATCGGACAGACTTTCTGATGGTTAGAAGGATTTCCATTCTCGTCTGCATCGGAGCGTTTCTCACGCTCGCTTGGCGAGCCAGCGCAGGCGAAGTGATAGATCGCATTGTGGCCACGGTGAACGGGCACATCATCCTGCTGAGCGATTGGGAGGATTCGCTGCGCTACGAAGCCTTCAGCGCCGGACGTCCCCTGGACAGCATCACTACCGAGGACCGCAAGGCTGCGCTTGATCGCCTGATTGATCAGGAGTTGCTGCGCGAACAACAGCCGGCTACGGACTCTCCACACGCTGCGCCGGAGGAAGTGGCCCAGCGCGTGGCCGAAATTCGCAAGCAATACGCCGACGCCGAGACCGAGCTGGGGTGGAAGGCCCTACTCGACAAATACCGGCTTAACGAGGAAACCCTCAAGCGCCACGTGGCGGTGGAACTCGACCTGATGCGCCTGGTGGATGCGCGCCTGCGGCCATCGGTCACAGTAGATTCGAAAAGCATCGAGAGCTATTACAACCAGGAGCTCCTGCCGCAACTCCGCCAATCCGGCGGGCAGAACGTTCCCCTGGCTGAAGTCACGGGGAAGATCAAGGAACTTCTCACCCAGAAGAAAATCAGCCAACTGCTGACCGCCTGGCTGCACAATCTGCGGGCTGGAAGCGAAATCCGCGGCGAGGCGCTTACGCCCGCTTCCGGAGGCAGCAGCCAATGAGTGAAGTCGGCGCGAAGCCGGGACGGAGCAGGATCTGGAAGTATCTGCTCTGGCTAATGCTGGCGGGTGCGCTGGTGCTGCTGGGCGTGGGCTGGTACAGCACGACCGAGTCCTTCCGCGCTCTGGTGCGCCAGCGTTTGATCGCTACCCTGGAGCGAACAACGGGCGGCCGGGTCGAACTCGGAAGCATCCACGTTGTCCCCTTCCATTTCCAGGTGGAAGTCCGCGAAGTGACCATCCACGGCCGGGAGGGGCCGCGGGAAATTCCCTTTGTCCACGTAAACAGTCTGATGGCGCAGGTCAAAATCTGGTCCCTTCTGCGTAGCGAACTGGGGCTCAACTATGTTGTGCTCGATCATCCCGTCGTCCACATCATTCTTTATTCCGACGGCACCACGAACCAGCCGGAGCCGAAAGTGAAGGCGACGTCGCCCAAGCAGGCGATGGAGCAGCTTTATGCACTGTCCATCAGCCGTTTTGAGGTGCGCCACGGCGAATTGATCTGGGGTGACCAGAGAATGCCGCTGGATTTTGCCCTGCGCGACGTGTCGGCTGACATGAGTTATTCACTGTTTCGCGGCGTCTATGAAGGGAACATTCTGCTGGGCAAGGCGGACAGTGCGTTCGGCGGATATCGCCCCTTTGCCTGGACCGCGGAGGCCCACTTCACGCTGGGCAAGAGCCACGTTCAATTGCGATCGCTGAAGGCAACCTCGGGGCGCTCGCGCCTGGAGGCCACGGGTCAGCTGGAGAATTTCAGACAGCCCAAAGTCGTCGCCGGCTACGACATCAGCCTTGATCTGGCCGAGGCGGCCGCCATCATCCGGCATCCCGAGGTGCGGCGCGGCGCCCTGCAGCTGACCGGGCACGGCTCCTGGTCGGCGGACGATTTTTCAGCAACCGGCAAGGCCCTGTTGTCGAATCTCGATTGGCGGGACGCTCCGGTAGGTGTGCACAACGCGAGTTTAAGCGCGCAATATGCCGTGACTCCGAGCCGGCTCATGCTCTCCCAGATTCAGGGTCAGGTATTGGGGGGAAGTGTTACGGGTGACGCGGATGTAGCGCAATGGCTCAGCCCGCAACGTCCGAGTCTCAACGCCAAAGAAAAGCCAGCGAACCGGCAGACGGGAAGCGCCCGGCTTCGGTTTAAGGATCTGTCGGCGGCGGAAATTGCGGCCGCGGTGGCCACGGCCTCACGTCCCTTTCAACGGATCAAACCTGCCGGACTGGTCAGCGGAAAGGTGGACGCCAGCTGGCAGGACGGCTTCCGCAACACGGAAGCTCAGTTCGTGGCTGACGTAGTGCCGCCGGCGCCGTCTACGAAAGCGCAATTTCCGTTGACGGGGCATGCTGAAGGTGTCTACCGATTCGGTCCGGGGGAGTTGGACCTTGCGGAATTGACCGCGGCCACCCGCGCCACCCAGGTGCATGCTTCCGGTACGCTGTCGTCGGCAGCAGCGCTCAGACTCGTGGTTACAACCACCGACCTCGGCGAATGGCAGCCGGTTTTCAGCGCGGCGGGATATGCCGGGCAGATCCCGGTCACTCTGAAAGGGCACGCCTCGTTCAACGGCACCGCCACGGGAAAGCTTACCCAGATCGCCATCGCCGGCAAAGTGCAGTCGCAGGACTTCGAAACCACAATTCCGGCCACCACCTACTCACCCGAAAGAACGATCAACTGGAATGCCCTGCAGGCCGACGTTCAACTGTCACCCTCAGTGTTCGCTGTGCGCAACGGCACGCTGAACCGCGATCCGGATTCGCTCAAGTTTGACTTTCACGCCCAACTTGGGGACAGGCAGTTCACCGATAGCAGTCCTTTCCAGGCCCACCTGGATACTCAGAATGCGGATTTGACCGGCATTCTTGCCCTGGCAGGCTACGCCTATCCGGTGACCGGGACCGTCGATCTTCATCTGCAACTGTCGGGTACGCGCTCCCTACCGCAAGGGCAAGGCAGCCTGCAGCTGCGCAACGGCAGTATTTACGGCGAACCGGTGGAACGCCTGACCTCCGGCCTGAATTTCAATGGAGAGGAAGTCGAGCTCAAGAGTATTCAATTGTCGCACTACGAGGCCAATGTCACCGGCGGCGCCAGTTACAATCTGGCCAGTCACGCCTATCACTTCAATCTCACCGGTAACAATTTTGACCTGGGGCGGGTCACCACGCTGCAGAGCGCGCGCATCGCTCTGGCCGGCCGCGCTGACTTCACCGCCGATGGTTCCGGTACTCTCGAAGCCCCCAGGCTCGACGCGGCCATTCATCTCCATGATCTTGCTTTCGACCAGGAGCGCGCCGGCGACTTCACCATCAATGCGGTCTCGCAAGGTCCCGAGCTGCGCATCACGGGACAATCGCAGTTCGAACAGGCCGATCTCAAGATTGATGGCAACGTGCATCTGCGCGAGGACTGGCCCGCGGATGTACATTTCCGCTTTCACCAGCTGGAGCTGGATACGATTTTCCGGACCTACCTGCGCGGCGCGGTGAATGGACATTCACGGGCAGACGGTGAAGTGCACATGGTGGGTCCGTTGCGGCGGCCCCGCGAATTGCAATTCACTGCCAATGTTGACAACCTGGACGCCGACGTCGAAGACGTAAAGATCAAGAACCAGGGCCCGATCCGTTTTTCGGTGGCCGAACAGATCCTGCAGATTGACCAGTTCCATCTGCTGGGAGAGGACACAGATATCTCGGCCAGCGGCAAAGTGCATCTCAGCGGGGAGCGGGAAATTGACTTGAAGGCTCAAGGCCGGGTCAATCTGAAGCTGATCGAGAGCTTCAATCCCGATTTCACCTCGTCGGGCGTGGTCTCGGTAGACCTTTCGGTCGGAGGCACGGTCGCCAAACCCCTCACCCAGGGTCAGTTGAGGGTGGACCACGGTGCCATCGCCTATATTGACCTGCCCAGCGCTTTGAGCGATATCAGCGGCTCGCTGATTTTCAATCAGGACCGGCTACAGGTTCAAAGTCTCACTGCTCACACCGGCGGCGGCCTGGTGACGTTTGGCGGTTACGCCACCGCCTACAACGGCAAGCTGAACTTCGACTTGACCGTGCACGGAGAGGATGTGCGCTTGCGCTATCCCCCCGGCGTCAGCGCCACCGCCAACGCCGATTTGCATTTTGTGGGAACTTCTTCCGCCTCGACATTGAACGGCGAAATCATCGTCACCAAGTTGGCTATGACTCCAGGCTTCGACTTTGGGGCGTATCTGGAGCGTTCCCAGGCCTCTGCGTTGCCGCCGACCAACCGGCTGCTAAACCGGATACGTCTGGACGTTCATATTGCCACCACTCCCGAATTGCAGATGCAGACCGCCAGCCTGCGACTTTCTGGTGACGCGGATTTGCATCTCCGGGGGACGGCGGGCAAGCCCGTCATCTTGGGGCGCGCCGACATTATCGAAGGCGAGGTGCAGTTTAACGGCACCAAATATCGCCTGGAGCGCGGCGACATCACGTTCATCAACCCGGTGACCACAACCGCGGTGCTGGATCTGCAGGCTTCCACCCGGGTGCGCGACTATGACATCACGCTCAACCTGAACGGCCAGATCGACCGGCCCAACGTCACATACCGCTCGGAGCCGCCGCTCCCCACTTCGGACATCATCGGGCTGCTGGCTTTCGGCCAGACCTCGGAGGAGTCGGCGCAGCTGAACCAGTCGCAGTCCGCTTTTAACTCGGAGACCTCCAGCGCGATCCTGAGCGCGGCGCTGAATGCGACGGTCAGCAACCGGGTGCAGAAACTGTTTGGCGTCAGCCGAATCAAAATCGATCCCCAGGGCCTGAACACGGAAACCTCCTCCTCCACGCAGACGGGTCCGGCGGTCACCATCGAGCAGCAGGTAAAGAACAACCTCACTCTTACTTACACCACCAACGTCGCGCAGGCTTCACAGCAGATTATCCAGGCGGAGTACAACATCACTCGCAATGTTTCCATTGTGGGGGTGCGAGACCAGAACGGCGTGGTCAGCATCGATGTGCGGGTACGGCAGCGCAAGAGATAACCACACAGTCCACCCCAACAGCATTGCTGACCGGAAGAGTATTCTGGAGCCGCGTGGTTGCCGAACTCCAATCCGAACGCTTCGCGGTCGAACGCCAGCACATGGTAGAGACCCAGGTGCGGGCGCGCGGCATCCGCGACCAGCGCTTGCTTGATGCGATGGGGAATATCCCGCGCCACGAGTTCGTGGAAGCGCGCTACCGGGACCAGGCCTACGAAGATCATCCTCTTCCTATCGCCGCGGGTCAGACGATTTCGCAGCCCTATATCGTGGCGCTCATGCTGGATCTTCTACAACTGGAGCCCGCTGCAAGAGTGCTGGAGATCGGAACCGGCTCGGGCTATCAGACCGCTGTGCTAACTCAGCTGGCGAAGCACGTTTACTCTGTGGAGCGTCACCCCGAGCTGGCGCGACAGGCGACGGACACCCTGTCCCGCCTGGGTTTGACGAACGTCACCGTGGTCACCGGCGACGGAAGCCGCGGCTTGCCGGAATATGCGCCATTCGACGCCATCATTGTCTCGGCCGCGGCCCCACAAGTTCCACCGGCGCTGTTTGAGCAGCTACGCGAGGGCGGGCGCATGATCATTCCAGTGGGTCCGCCGGAAGCGCAGGAGTTGCAATTGGTCCGCAAGCAGGGCGGGAAGGCGCTGACCGTACTGCGGGAGGGATGCCGGTTTGTGCCTTTGATCAGCGGTGGGAGCTCGGCTTGAGTTGCGCGACCGAGGGAAGTACAACCTCAGCATGTGGGTCGGACACTCCTGTCCGACGCCTTCGACTTTGATTTTGAATCTGACTCTGGAACTCACGTAACTGCCAAGTCAGGACGACACCAAAACCAAGATGCCAAATCAATTTCAAAGGCGTCGGACAGGAGTGTCCGACCCACACTTGTTGTGCTTTACAATCTTGGGGTGGCATTGCTGCGCAATTTGCGGGTTACCCTGGAAATGATCAAGTGGGAGCACTCGGTTTTTGCGCTCCCGTTTGCGTTGTGTGGCGCCATGCTGGCGGCGAACGGGTTGCCCGGAGCACAGCAGGTGCTGTGGATCATTGTGGCCATGGTGGCAGCGCGCTCGGCTGCCATGGCGTTTAACCGGCTGGCTGACGCCTCCATTGACGCTGCCAACCCGCGTACCCAAACCCGGGCCCTGCCCGCTGGGACCCTGACGCCTGCATTTGTTGCGACTTTCGTGGCCTGTTCCTGCGCGGTGTTCGTGCTGGCCGCTTCCCGGCTGACCCATCTGGCGTTCCTGCTCTCTCCCGTCGCGCTGGCCGTGGTGTTGCTTTACTCCTACACCAAACGCTTTACCCGCTGGTCGCACATGGTGCTGGGTTTGGCCCTGGGTATTGCTCCATCAGCCGCCTGGATCGCAGTACGTGGATCGTTCGATCCGCGTATTCTGCTACTCACGGCGGCGGTCACGTTCTGGGTGGCCGGGTTCGACGTGCTGTATGCCTGCCAGGACTACGAATTCGACCGCGAGGCGGGCCTGCACTCCATTCCGCGCTACTTCGGCATCGGGCGCGCGCTTTGGATTGCGGGCTTGTTCCACGTCCTTATGCTGGTCCTGCTGCTGGGATTGGTGGCAGCTTTCGGGTTGGGCAAGCTGGCGGTAGTGGGAGTGATTGTAGTGGCGTTGCTTCTCGCGTATGAACACTCCCTGGTTTCGTCCGACAATCTTTCCAAACTGAATGCGGCATTTTTCACCATGAACGGAGTGATCTCGATTGTGTTCCTCGTCTTTGTCGCAGCGGACGTGTTGCTGAAGAAGTAGGCCGATTTGAGCAGGGTATGGTCTTATGTGCGGGTCGGATACTCTTGTCCGACGAGGTTGAATTTGATTTTCGCTTTGGAATCTGGTGGTGATTTTGTGACCAGATCGCTGTTACCAGATCGCTAAAATCAAGGTCAAAGACGTCGGACAAGAGTGTCCGCCCCACACCCACATGCGGTATTATCAGGATGATGTCCAGCACACATTCCTTTCAGACTGACGACGCTCGTCTCATTCCGGTGCATGAGAAGGTTGTGGCCGGCGAGCGGCTGAACGACGGGGACGGACTCGCCCTCTGCCGTACCGGCGACATTCTGGCGGTAGGCTGGATGGCCAACAACGTCCGCGAACGCATGCATGGCGACAAGACCTATTTCAACGTCAACCGCCATCTGAACCCAACTAACGTCTGCGTGGCGGCTTGTCGGCTGTGTGCTTTCGGCCGCAAAAAGGACACTCCCGGCGCCTACACCATGGCGCTGGAAGAAGCATTCGAGACTGCCGCGTCCGGCTATAGCGAGGCGGTCACGGAGTTTCATATCGTCGGCGGCCTGCATCCTGATCTTCCGTTCCAGTATTTTCTAGATCTGATCTCAGGACTCAAGCAACGCTTTCCGCAAGTGCATCTCAAGGCCTTTACCATGGTCGAGGTGGCGTACTTGTCCAAGCGGGCCAAACTCTCGATTCGGGAGACGCTGGAACAACTGAAAGCCGCGGGCGTGGATTCACTGCCCGGCGGTGGCGCCGAGATTTTTGCCGACCGGGTGCGCCATATTATCTGCGACCACAAGATCGACGGCGACCAGTGGCTGGATACGGCAAAGCTGGCGCATCAGATCGGATTGAAGTCAAATGCCACCATGCTTTACGGCCACGTGGAAAATGACGAAGATCGAATCTATCACCTGCTCAAACTTCGCGCCCTGCAGGACGAAACTCACGGCTTCCAGACCTTCATTCCGCTGGCCTTCCATCCCGATAACACTCCCCTGCAGCACTTGCCCAAAACCAGCGGTATGCTGGACATCAAGCAGATCGCGGTGAGCCGCCTGATGCTGGACAATTTCCCGCACGTAAAAGCCTACTGGCAGATGATGACTCCGAAGATCGCGCAGATTGCGTTGCGCTTCGGTGCGGACGATATCGACGGGACCGTGATCGAAGAAAAGATCTACCACGATGCCGGTGCCACCACTCCGCAAGGCATGCGCCGCCAGGATCTGGTTCGTCTGATCCGGGAAGCGGGCAGGGAACCGGTGGAGCGCGACACATTATATCGGCCGGTCACGCGCACTGAGACGTCGGTGACCGTCGCGGTGTAGCGCGGCGGAAGGTTCAACAGAGTTTCTGGAAGTTGTCGGCGGACATTTCCACGTCACGAAGAGGCCGGGGCCGATTGTCACCGAGAGATCTAGTTATACGGTTCCCAGACAGTCGCGTTCTGCGTTTCATCATTTTGCCAATCAAATTATTGTAGCACTCATCACTCCGACGCGGAATGGCTCTTTGGGTCCAATCTTGCTCAAGTGATGGCGGACAAATCACCGTAACTGATACGACTTTTCGTCCTTTCCCGCTTCCCCTGGGGTGTAGAATCGGCTTGTAGGACGAAGAGAGCTTCACGGGATCCGCTGCCCGTGTTCTGAGGCTTGGCATGAATGTCCACATCAGCTATAAGCTGCGTAAAACCCCTGATCTCGAAAAAGAAATTAATAACCTGGTGGAAAAGCTGCGCAAGCGGCTACAGGTTTTTCGACCCGAACTGCTGCACCTGAAGGGTGTATTGGAGCAGAATTCTCCGCGCAAGGCGGTAACGGTGTCCTTGAACCTGCGCCTGCCTTCGGGCCAGTTGGCGGCAGAGCGCTCGGCCCCAACGGCGGTGGCCGCGATCAAGATTACGTTCGATGATCTGCTGCAGCAGACCACTCGCCATAAAGCATTGCTGCGGAGTTCGCACAAATGGACGCGGCGCCGGTCGGAAAGGTCCCGGCCGGAAGCACAGGTCCCGTTCGAACAGACCCTGGCGTCGGTTCGTCCATCGACCGTTTCCGCCGAGGACATACGATGTTACGTGAATGCGAACCTCTCGCGGCTGGAGCTTTTTGTCGAGCGCGAGCTGTATTTTCGCGAGGCCGCTGAGCAGATCGTCCCTGATTCCATCACCAAGGATGAAGTGATTGACGAGGTCATCGCCGGTGCGTTGGGCGATGGCGGAGAAAAGCCCGAGAAGCTGGCCCTGGAGCCATGGTTATACCGGCTGGCCATCCATGCTATCGGGGACTTGCAGGCCAGGAGCTCCGATAACGTGGTCTCGGTCCACCTCGAAGACTCGGCCCGCGTGCCCAACGTGCGAGCCAGCGACGAACCCGAACTCCAGTTCCATCAGCCGGATGAAACCCTGACCCGGGAAAGCGTGATCCCTGACCTCCGCACCTCCACGCCGGAAGACATCGCCTCGTCAGACGAAATGAACAGGCTAGTGGAGTTTGCCCTGGCCGCTGCCCGGCCGCGCGACCGCGAGGCGTTCATTCTGCACACGGTAGAAGGATTTTCAGTGGCAGAGATCTCTGCCATCACCGATCGCAAGCCGGAATCGATCCACGCCTCGATCATCGCCGCCCGGGAACACTTGCGGCGCTCGCCGCCGATCGCGAGTCGATTCCGGACAAGGGCACTCCAAAGCACGGGCACCGACTGATTTCTGCGGCAGTAGTTTCTTCTGTCGCACTCAGGAGAGAGTGAAATGATCACCCGCGAAGAGATCCGTGAGCTGGCTGAATTTCAGGGCAATGGAGTGGATTGCGCGATCAGCTTCTATTTTCAGCCCGCCCGACCCAGCGACAAGTCGCACCGCGAGCAAGCCATCCTCGCCAAGGATCTGGTTCGACAGGCCCTGCGCCAGGCGCAGAAGAATGGCCGCAATGGCTGCGCCCGTAGCGATCTGCAACGCATCCTCAATCTGACCGCGGATTGGCAGGGCAATCCCCCCCGGGCAAAAGCGGTATTTGCCTGTGGCGGCCGCCAAATCTGGCGCGAATTCGATCTGCCGCCACAGCTGGCGAGGACCCAGCTGTTCGTCAACCGCCGCTTTCATCTGAACGAGCTGGCCGTGGTCCTGGGCGGGCAGCCGCGTCTGCGGGTGGTCCTTGTGGACCGTCACCGGGCCCGGATTTTCGATTTGCATCTCGATGTTGTCAAGGAGCAGGAAGCCCTCTTTCATACTCTGCCCCGGCGCGGCCGCGGCGACGGCTTTCTGGGCTACGATGCCGGGCATGCCGAACGCAGCGTGAACGACGAGGTCCTGCACCATTTCAAGAACGTAGCGGAATCCCTGAAGCAGGGTCTGGAGAAAGGCGCCTTCGACCGGCTGGTCGTCGGATGCCCGGACATCCATTGGCATGACTTTGAGGGCCACCTTCACCCATACGTCAAGCAGCGCTTGCTGGGCCGATTCGCCGCCGAGGTGGGCAACGTTACCGAAGAGCAAGTGCGTGAACAAGGGGAGCGTCTGTTAAAAGAGTCGCTCGCCCAACAGCGCCAGGAGCTGGTGCGTGAAGTCCTGGATCAGGCGAGGAGCAACGGGCGCGGAGTGACCGGCCTGCGCCGGGTATTGCGATCGCTCGAGATGGGCGAAGTGCAGACCTTACTGATGGCCGAAAATTACGCTGCGCACGCGGTCGAATGCCCCAACTGTGGCCATCTTGACGCGCATATGGTGCGCTATTGTCCGGTCTGTGGACGGGGCACGCAGAAGTTGGAAGATGTGTGCGAAGCCCTCGTCCCAGCCGCCATCCGTCGCGACGTTGAACTCGTATACGTCAAGGATGAGCCGGATTTCGACCAGGTGGGCGGCATCGCCGCGCTGCTACGTTTCCGCACCGGCCAGAAGAAGGGCGGAATGGCTGTGGCCTCCTAACGAATTCTTCCAGCCGCAGATTTGCGCGGATTGTTTCTGTTTGATCTGATCCGTTAAATCCGGGTAGTGGGCTGTTTTGAAAACAGCCCACTACCGAAATCCGCCGGCGGTTCCCGCTCCGTGCGGACGTGGTATCCTTTCCGGTTTCTTACAACTTCCGTCACATCATGGAGGAGGCAATGGCCTTTTCGCGTCGGGATTTTCTCTCTACTGCCATAGTGGGAGCTGTGTCGTTAGGGTTGGAGGGAGAAGAACGGAAGCAACCCGGCCCGGACAAGGCTGAGGCCGCCGCTCTAGCCGGCAAGCGTCCGATTATCATCAGCGCGGCCAACGGATTCGACTATCTCGAGGAGGCCTTCGCATTTCTCAAAGGCGGCGGCGATACGCTCGAGGCCGCACTGAGAGTCGTTAAGGGTCCGGAAGACGACCCCAACGAGGACAGTGTCGGACTGGGTGGATTGCCCAATGAAGAAGGCGTGGTGGAGCTGGATTCCTGCTGCATGCACGGTCCCACGCGACGGGCCGGTTCGGTCGGCGGCGTACGCAATATCAAAAACGCTTCGCAGGTGGCCCGGGCGGTGATGGAGCACACCGGGCATGTCATGCTGGTGGGGGAAGGCGCCGAACGCTTTGCCGTGGCCCAGGGTTTCCCCCGCGAGAACCTGCTGACCGAACACTCCCGCAAGATCTGGTTGCTGTGGAAGGAGACCCATTCCGACTGGTGGGGGCCGGGATTGTCCAGTCCCGACTGGCATAAGCGCCTGCCGTCGCCTCATGCCGATGAGTTCGAGCGCCGCATCGAGCGCATGAAACAAGTGGCTGCAGATATCGGAATCGAGCCGGAGCAGCGCATGCTGGCAATCCTCAAGGTCCTGTTTCCGCCTACCGGAACCATTCATTGTTCCGCCCTGAACGAGAAGGGCGAAATTTCCGGCAGCACGACGACCAGCGGCCTGGCCTGGAAGCTGCCCGGACGCTGCGGGGATTCTCCCATCATCGGGGCGGGGTGTTTTACCGACCAGGATGTGGGCTCGGCCGGGGCCACCGGCAGTGGGGAAGAGAACATCAAGGTCGCGGGCGCGCATACGATTGTGGAGAATATGCGCCATGGCATGTCGCCCTTGGATGCCGGCATGGACGCACTCAAACGTATCGTGCGCAACTACAACGGCGACATGGACCGCCTCCGCTACATGGACATGACGTATTACGCGCTGCGCAAAGACGGCGCGTACGCCGGCGTTTCGCTATGGGACGGCTACGAGCATGGCAAACCGCACAAGATCGCAATCCACGACGGAGTCAAGCGGCTGGAGAAGACGGTCAGCCTGTTCGCGGGGGTGTCGATGGAGTGGCCGCCGACGCCGCAGTAGGCCGGTTCAGGAATACACTCGTACTCCAGCCAGTTGAGCAGCTGAGAGCAAACGTCGGTTCAGCGTTGCAAGGGGTAACCGCTCGCGGCGGGCGGTGTAGAGGTAAACCGCGTCGTTCGCAATCCCTATGAAGAACATGAACACGGCAGTCCGGGAATGGCTGGAGCGGTATGTGGCGAGCGCTGGAAGCGGCCGCCGTCGACGGCCTTATGCAGCGCCAACACGTTCGGTCATCCGGTCCCTACAGTCGGGATGAGACGGTCGAGCGCTGACGTCTGCTTGGAGAGAGATCGAGCCTGCATCGAGTCCGCTCTAGTTGTAACCACCATGTCCCCTACACGAACCTCACCTTCACATCCGGCCCCTTTTCCAGATGGATGCTGTCGATGAATCGGACTTTGCCGGTGCGTAGGGTCAGGACTACCGAGGATGTGCGCGTGCCTTCGCCGAAGAAGCGCACTCCCTTCAGCAACGACCCCTCGGTGACTCCGGTGGCGGCGAAGATGAGCTGCTTGCCCGGGGCCAAGTCCTCCGCCTCGTAGATTTTGTCTTTGTCTTTGATGCCCATGCGCGCGATGCGCTCTTCCAGTTCCGGCTTGTCGATCACCAGGCGGCCCAGCATGTAGCCGTTCAGGCAGCGAATGGCGGCGGCAGTGATCACGCCTTCCGGGGCGCCGCCCGAACCCATGACCGCGTGCACCCCGGTCCCGATGACGGCGGCGGCGATTCCGGCCGACAAATCACCGTCGCCGATCAGCCGGATCCTCGCTCCCGCCTTGCGAATCTCGGCAATCAGTTTCTCGTGCCGTGGCCGGTCGAGCACGATGATGACCAGGTCCTCGACGTCGCGGTGCATGCGCTTGGCAATGTTCTTGAGGTTATCGACCACCGGCGCGTCGAGATCGACGGCGCCCTTACAGGACGGGCCAACCACGATCTTTTCCATGTAGCAGTCCGGCGCGTTCAGCAATCCGCCGCTTTCGGAAGCGGCCAGCACGGTGATGGCGCCGGGCGCACCCGTGGCGCACAGGTTCGTGCCTTCCAGAGGATCGACGGCAATGTCCACTTCAGGGACTTCGGTGCCGTCGGGAAATTCGGCGCCGACTTTTTCGCCGATGTAGAGCATAGGCGCCTCATCGCGTTCCCCCTCGCCAATCACGATGGTGCCGCGCATGGGAATCGAATCCATGGTCTTGCGCATGGCTTCCGTCGCCACCTGGTCGGAGAGTTTGCGTTCGCCCTGGCCCATGGTATGGGCAGAGGCGACGGCCGCGGTCTCCACCACTCGCAGGAATCTTGAAGCCAGGTCACTTTCAATGTTTCGGCCAAAGGTCCTGGCCTTTGCTTCAGACTTAACGACTGCTGTCATAAATGCCCCCCGAGATGATTAGAAGTTGTACCCAAGCGCGGTCAACGACTATAACGCCGATGGACTGTGAAGGGAAAGTTACAAAGCGGGGAAGGCGGGGCCGGAGATGCAGGGATATGGGGTCCCGGCTGGGTCCGGGGTCAATTTACGGAGTGGACGTCACCGGGGGAGAACAGAACCAGAGTGCACCCCGATGAGGTATAGCACGCCAGAATGCCACGGCGCAGCAGGCGCGCGTTGCTTCCCGTGGGAAAAGGCACCTTGAACGTGGTTGCGGATAGTGTTTTTGTTGCGGTCCGGAGCTTTTCTGACCCGCTGATGAACTTTAGTTCCTCCAGTTTCGGGCCGGGAGCGAAGAGAAAAAAGAACTCGGCGCTGGCGGTATCTGGCACAAGTCGAGCCAGCCTGATCAAGCTAGCTCCGGCCGGCTGGATCCCGGCCGTGTGCTAGAAGGCATCAATCCCGGTTACACTCTGGCCGATGATCAAGGCGTGAATATCGTGAGTACCTTCGTAGGTCTTCACCGACTCCAGGTTGGCCATGTGGCGGAAGATGGGGTATTCGTCGGCCACGCCGTTGGCGCCCAGGATGTCGCGGGACATGCGGGCGCACTCCAGCGCCATCCATACATTATTGCGCTTGGACATTGAGATGTGCTGGGGAGCGGCTCGGTCTTTATCTTTGAGACGTCCGACTTGCAGCGCCAGCAGCTGGGCTTTGGTGATTTCAGAAATCATCCAGGCAAGTTTCTCCTGCACCAATTGGTGGGAGGCGATGGGCTGGTCGCGGAACTGTTTGCGGAAGAGCGAATATTGCAGAGCACAGTCGTAACACGCCATGGCGGCGCCGATGGCGCCCCAGCCGATCCCGTAACGAGCCTGGCTCAAACACATCAGAGGAGATTTCAAGCCCCCGGTATTAGGCAGCAGATTCGATTCCGGGATGCGCACGTCCTGCAGGGAAAGACTGGAAGTGACCGAAGCGCGCAGCGACCACTTGCCGTGAATGTCCTCGGCGCGGAAGCCGGGGCGATCGGTCTCGACCAGGAAGCCGCGGATCTTGTTATCTTCGTCCTCCACCTTGGCCCAGATGATGGCGACATCGGCGATGGAGCCGGAAGTGATCCACATTTTTTCGCCGTTGAGGATGTATTCTTTGCCCGACTTTTTGGCGCGGGTGCGCATGCCTCCGGGATTGGAACCGAAGTCGGGTTCGGTCAGGCCGAAGCAGCCGATTTTCTCGCCTTTCTGCATCACCGGGAGCCAGGTCTGTTTCTGCTCGTCACTACCGAAGGTGTAAATGGGATACATGGCCAGCGCCGAATGCACGCTCACGAAAGATCGAACTCCGCTGTCGCCCCGCTCCAGTTCCTGCATCACCAGGCCGTATTCGACATTCGACATCCCGGCGCAACCGTAACCATTCAGACTGGCGCCATAGAAGCCCAGCTCCGCCATGGGTTTGACCAGTTCGCGGGGGAAGCGGCCAGCGCGGTTGCATTCCTCGATGATCGGGATGAGATTGTCCTCGATGAACTTGCGCGTGGTATCGCGGACCAGCCGTTCGTCGTCCGTGAGCAGGGAATCGAATTCGAGGAAGTCAACTCCCCGGAACTTGATGGCCATCCGTATCTCGATTCTGTTTCTCCGCCGCCGTGCGCGGCGAACATTGCCGGAAACCAGGGGCAGGCACTCGGGCAGTGGAAACTCTTGAAGGTAACAATAGGGTGGGAGGACAGTCAAACCGGCTGGCGCTCGAACCGCCGGCAGGCAGTTTTTACAAACTTTTTGCAAGTTGCGGACGTGGTTTCGACAGGGGCCATCTAAGCTCTAAGCATCTAAGCCCTAAGTAAGTTGCACTGAGGCCGGAAGAAAGGCACAATACAGCGGTTTGCCAAAGATGAGCACAAGAGTGAGCCAAGGATCGGCGATGCGGGCAGTTCTATCGATAGCCCTGTGTCTGGCGACGTGGTTCATCCCTGCAGTCGCAGCTGATGCACCACCGATTCGTACCTCACTCGACCAGGGGTTTCGCCTGCTCTACAACCTTGATTTTGACCAGGCGCACGAGGTGTTTCTCAGTTGGCAACACGAGCATCCCCAGGATCCGGTGGGGCCGACGGCCGAGGCAGCGGGAATACTTTTTTCGGAGTTTCACCGGCTGGGAGTGCTTGAGGCGCAGTTCTACGAGAATGACAAGAGCTTTTTGAACCGCCAGAAGCCGAATCCGGACAGCGTAGCACGCGACCGCTTTAACGCAGCCCTGGCCCGCGCCCAGAGCGCGGCCAGCGCCCGGCTCGCTACCAGCCCCCAGGACCCCGATGCGCTATTTGCCATGACCCTTGCGTCTGGCCTGCGAGCCGATTACGCTGCGCTCATCGAGAAGCGGAACATGTCCTCCCTGGGTTACACCCGCGACGCCAATGCCTGGGCCGACAAGCTGCTCGCGGTGGACCCCGATTGCTACGATGCCCGGGTGGCTACCGGTTTCAGTAAATACATTATCGGGAGCATGGCGGCGCCGTTGCGTTGGGTGTTGCGGCTGGGCGGGGTCTCGGGAGACAAGAAGCAGGGAATCCTGGAGTTGCAGATGACGGCCGACCATGGCCGTTACCTGGGCCCGTTCGCGCGCATCCTGCTGGCTATCGCTTATGTCCGCGACAAGGACAATGCCCGGGCGCGGGAAGTGCTGGCTGCATTGCGCGACGAGTTTCCCCGGAACCCGTTGTTCGCGCGTGAAATCGCCCGTCTGGATGCGGGTCATTAGAAGCCGGGACCTAGACGGCGCGGCCAAAATCGTCCTACTGCAAAGTCTCGACCATTCCAAAAGTGTTCCGGGTTACCAGCTTTGCATTACCGGCCGCACATGTAGCGCTGCCGTCGCGGCGCCACGGCATTGCTTGATCCGTTCACTGGAAATTCACCACGTTGTAACAGTCCTGTAACATTCACGGCGTAGAACTGGCCCTGCAAACTTGATGCCACAAACAGGAGGAACCATCTCGTGATTCGCCGCATTGTGCTCTTGTGCGTTGTTCTGGCTGTGCCCGCTTTCGGTCAGACGACCCTTAATGGGGCCGGCGCGACCTTCCCTAATCCGATATATCAGAAGTGGTTCAGCGAATACCACAAAGCCCACCCCGAGATCGAATTCAACTACCAGTCCATTGGCAGTGGTGGCGGTATCCGTCAAGTTCTGGCGCAGACCGTGGATTTCGGGGCCAGTGACGGTCCGATGACGGACGAGCAACTGTCCCAGGCCAAGGTCAAGATCCTGCATATCCCAACTGTACTGGGTGCCGTGGTCCCGGCGTATAACGTCTCCGGCGCACCCGCTGACCTGCGCTTTTCCCCGAAAACGATCGCTGATATCTGCCTGGGGAAGATTGCCAACTGGAATGACAAGGCCTTGGCGGCGGACAATCCGGGAGTAAAGCTGCCCGATAGGCAGATCATCCTCGTGCATCGTTCGGATGGCAGCGGCACCAATTACATCTTCACTGATTTCCTCTCCAAGGTGAGCGATGATTGGAAGAATCAAGTGGGGAAGGGCACATCGGTGAAGTGGCCGGTGGGTCTAGGCGCCAAAGGCAACGAGGGGGTCGCGGGAATGATCCGGCAGATGGATGGATCGTTCGGCTACGTGGAACTCATCTACGCAGTGCAGAACAACATTCCCTACGGCATCGTAAAGAATTCGGCCGGTAGCTGGCTGAAGGGCAGTCTCGAAGGAGCGACGGCTGCTGCCGCTTCGGTAAAAGAAATGCCAGCCGACTTTCGTGTCTCCATCACCAACGCACCGGGCAAGGATGCTTATCCCATCTCCAGTTTCACCTGGATGCTGATCCCAACTCAGTCCAAGGATCCGGCCAAAGGCAAGATCCTGGTAGATTTCCTGAACTGGATGCTCGATCACGGGGAGGGTATGACTTCCCAACTCGCCTATGCCCCCCTGCCAGACAACGTTGCGGCCAAGGTAAGGGACGCGATCAAGCAGGTACGGTAGGCGCAACGGCTGCATTCCTACGGGGAAGCATTCAGTCAGGGCGATCCCAGCATCCACGGGGCGGCCAGCCAGCCGCCCCGTTTGTTTCAGGGTTTGGGTGTAGTCGTGGCCAGTCCTGACTGGCAACTATGTTCTATACTGGCGCTGCATGGGGCTCGTGGACCGTGCAATCGGACCCCCGAATGCGGCGGTCCGCAAACTGGCATCCATCCTGAACTGATCCGGAGCCGGACTCCGGATCGGTGAGTTCTCCCGCTCCGTTGGCTTATGGCTCGCCTCGCGCTGGACAATCCGGCCTATTACATCAACCGGGAGGCTTCCTGGCTGGCATTCAACCGCCGTGTCCTGGAAGAAGCGCAGGACCAAAAAAACCCGCTGCTGGAACGGCTGAAATTTCTTGCCATCTCGGCCAGCAACCTGGATGAGTTTTTCGAAGTTCGCGTGGCCGGCCTGGTGCAGCAGATTGAAGACGGATATACCGAGGCCGGACCCGACGGTCTCACACTGCTGGAGGAGCGCGACGTGGTTTCGCGCGACACCCACGAGTTCGTGGACGATCAGTATCACTGCTGGAACGAGAAGCTGCGTCCGGCACTGGCTGACCATGGCATCCGCGTTCTCGGCTTGCACGAACTGGACTCACGCGCCCGTGCCTTCATTGAGGAGTACTGCGAGAAGGAACTCGACCTGCTGCTTACGCCGGTGACGGTGGACCCGGCGCATCCCTTTCCGCGCGTGATCAACAAGGCGCTGTGCGTGGCATTTCTGCTGCGCCGCCGCCGTCGCTCCGCGCTTACCTACACCGGAGTGGTCACCGTACCGCGTGCTTTGCCGCGCCTGGTGCGGTTGCCTTCGGAGGGGACCGACGACTTTATCTTTCTCGCTGACCTGGTCGCCTTTCATGCCTCGCGGATGTATCACGGCTACGACATTGTTTCCTCGGCCGCCTTCCGTGTCACCCGCAACAGCAACCTCTACCTGGCGGAAGAGGAATCGCGCAACCTGCTCGAATCGGTCCGCACTGAGCTGCATAACCGGCGCAAGGGTGATGCGGTGCGGCTGGAAATCGAGGCTGACGCCGATCCTGAAATCATCGAACGCCTGCGCATCAACTTTGAACTGGAACCATGGCAGGTCTTTTCGGTCCACGGTCCGGTGAATCTGTCGCGGCTATTCAACATCTACGAGCAGACCGCGCATCCTGAGCTCAAGTTCAGGCCCTTTTCGCCGCGCGAGTTGCGACTGACAGCCAAATCGCAGGACCTGTTCGAGGAACTACGCCGCCATGATGTCCTGCTGCACCATCCCTTTGATTCCTACGACGCGGTGGTGTCGTTTATTGAGGCGGCCGCCCAGGACCCGCGGGTGCTGTCGATCAAGCAGACGCTCTACCGCACCAACGAGCACTCGTTGATCGTGCCGGCCTTGATTTCTGCGGCAGAAAAGAAGGAAGTCACCGCGGTAGTGGAGCTCAAGGCGCGCTTCGATGAAGACACGAATATCCGCTGGGCGCGCGATCTCGAAGATGCCGGAGTGCAGGTGTTCCACGGCCTGGTGGGGCTCAAGACCCATTGCAAGCTGTCCCTGCTGGTGCGGCGCGACCTGGATGGCGTGACCCGCCGCTACGCGCACCTGGGGACGGGCAACTACAACGCGAACACAGCACGGATCTACACCGACTTGAGCCTGCTGACCGCCGACCCGGAGATCACGGGCGCGGTGCACGACGTTTTCAGTTTTCTCACCGCGTATGCCGAGCATCCCAACTACGAGCCCTTGCTGGTGGCCCCACTGGACCTGGCGGAACGCTGCCTGGGCCTGATCGAGCGGGAGGCTGAGCATGCGCGTCACGGACGCCCCGCACGAATCATCGCCAAGATGAACGCCTTGCTGGACAAGAACATCATCATGGCGTTGTACCGGGCTTCCCAGGCCGGAGTGGAAATTGATCTGCTGGTGCGCGGTATTTGTGCGTTGCGGCCCGGCGTGCGCGGGGTGAGCGACCGCATCCGGGTGCGCAGTATCGTGGGTCGCTTTCTCGAGCACAGCCGCATTTATAGCTTCGCCAACGGAGGTCAGGAGGACGTCTATCTCGCCAGCGCCGACTGGATGCCGCGTAATCTTTACGAACGCGTAGAAGTCATGTTCCCGCTGAAAGACGCGCTGGGACGCGAGCGCGTCCGCCATGAAATCCTGGATGCCTACCTGGTGGATAATGTGAAGGCCCGGGTTCTCCGCAAGGACGGCGTCTATGTCCGCACCTGGCAGGCGGAGGGTAAACGCAAGCCGCCAACGGACGCCCTGGCCTTCAGCGCGCAGGACTTCCTGCTCGGGCTGGCGGAAGGCAAACAGGCGGTCGAGGCCATGCCGGTGCCCGCACCCCGCACGGGCCGCCGAGTAGCAGTGGGGAAGGGACGATAGATCGAGATGATCCTCTATTTTCTGCGTCATGCCAGTGCCGGTCAGCCCCTGAGCAATCCCAAGAAAGATGAAAAACGCGCCCTGGACGAGTCCGGGGTCGAGCAGTGCGGTTACGTGGGCCGCGCTCTGGCGGCTCTAGATGTGCAGGTGGAAGTGATTATTTCGAGTCCCTTGAAGCGGGCCGCGCAAACCGCCTCGCTGGTGGGCAACGAAATGGGATACGAAGGCAAGCTGCAATTGGAAGATGCGTTGCGTCCCACCGCCTCGTTCGCGGATTTCCGCAGGATGCTCGACAAGTACGCCCGGCAGGACGCCATCATGGTGGTAGGCCACAACCCCACGCTCAGCGAGTTTCTGGGACGGGCGATCAGCGAGAGCGGCTGTGAAGCCTCCATCGACCTCAAGAAAGGTGCGGTGGCGCGAGTGGAAATGAGCCGCACGGCGGCCTCGCTGAACTGGTGCCTCACGCCCAAGATTCTGCGCACCCTCTACGCCGCGGCGGCGGAAACGTCACGCCCGAAGACCTCGCGGAAATAGGCCTTTTCCTTTTCCACAGCCCACAACTCCAGGTCCACGCTGGCGCGCGGCTTGGCGCGAAGGGTCAGCTTGACCTCGGTCGGGCCTACCCGCACACCCGCCCCGCGCACCGCGCCGCTGCGCCCCAGATTGAGGGCGCGCGCCAGCCGCAGCAGCAGTGAGGCCTTGCGCACAAATTCCCGGTCCGCCAGCGGCAGGACTTCAATGGCCGCATCACCGGCCGAGGGCCGCGACTTGCCGAGATAGCGCGCGATCGCCGCGATGATTCGCCGTTGCTCCGGCGTGTATCCCAGGATTTCCGAGTGGGCGATGATGTAGTAGGCGTGGCGGTGTCGCCCGTTGCGATTGACATAGTCGCCGACTTCATACAGCATCGCCGCCGCCGACAGCCATTCTGCATACTCGGGGGGGAGGCGGTGCAATGACTTCAAGCTCCGGAATAAATGCATGGCGAACTCGCGGACTTGCAGCGCGTGGTTCATGTCCACGTGGTAATGGGCAACCGCGGTCCGGATGGAGTCCCAGCGCTCCGACTCGATGTGCTTGCCGGAACGTGTGCTGCGATCGTACTCGGCTGCCATTTGTGCCAGTAACCCATCGCGCAATCCCAGGGGAGAATAGCGGAAACCCGCCAACTGACAGCGTTCCAGAAGTTCGGCATAAACTTCCGCGCCTGCGACCACGATCTCAGCCCGCCGGGGTCCGACCCCGGAGAGTTTCTTGCGTTCCGCCACGGGGAGACGCGCCAGCATCTTGGCGATGCGGCGCATCTGGGCGCGCGAGACCGCGGCGGCGCGCGAACCTTTCGTCTTGTACAAGCCGTGACAGACTGCGGCCAGGGAAGCGGCCGTGCCCGAGGTCGCGATTACGATCTTGGGCCGGGATCGGGCAATCCGGTCGGCAATGCGTCCGATTTCTCTTTCCACAAACCCCCGTAGACGGCGCAGCTCGGATTTGCGGGGAGGATCGTGAGACAGAAACTCATTGGTCAGGCGCACCGCGCCCAGAGGCAGGCTGACCGTGTCGCGGATATGTCCCTTACTCGAAATCGTGAGCTCACAGCTTCCCCCGCCCAGATCGACCATGAGGGTGACAGCGGGACTGACCCGCAGGCTTGAAACCAGGCCCAGGTGAATCAGCCGCGCCTCTTCCAGTCCGGAGATGATTTCGACTTTCCATCCAGTGGCCGAGCGCACCCACTCCAGGAAGGCGCGGGAGTTGCGGGCGTCGCGTACCGCGCTGGTGGCCACCACGCGCACCGTGTCCGCGCCCTCCTGTTGCACGGCGCGATGGAAGCGCCGCAGCGCTTTGACCGTATCGTCGATGGCGTCGGGCGAAAGAAAACCGTTCCGAAAGACGCTGTCGCCCAGGCGCGTGACCTGCCGATCTTCGTGAATTTCCACCAGGCGCCGTCCGGAAAGACGGGAAATTTTCAGACGCACGGAGTTCGATCCGATATCGACTGCGGCTAGAGTCGGCATGGCGAGGGCAACAGTGTACCGCGATGAGGAGTGATGTGGGGCAGCGGGCTAGCGCGGGGTCTTGAACGGGTCCAGGACCTGTACGCCCAGCTGCCTAAAGTCTTTTTGGTTGCGCGTAGCAGTGATCAGGTGGTGCATGCGCGCGGTGGCGGCGATCATGACATCTTCTATAAGCCGTTCTGCCTTGCCTTCCATAAGCCGTGCCCATTCGCGGAAACAGGAGGCATCCATAGGCAAGACCTGGAGAGACTCGGCCAGTTGATCAATCCAGAATTCGATCTCGGCCGCCTTCGCAGGGTCGTGGTGGCGGGTGAGCTCGACACCCGCCTGGAGTTCGCCAATGGTGACCGCGGAGAGATAAATCTGGTTCGCCTGCAATTGGTTTACCCAAGCCAATACTGCGCCATGAGGCTTTGGCTTCCGCAATTCCGAAATTACATTGGTATCGAGCAGGTATCGGTTCAACTCAGCTCCACGGGCGCTCGACGCCGCAGTTTGCCGCGCTCCGGAATCAAATTCTCAAAACGCGGGCTTGGTTCAAGAAGAAGGGCCTTCAGATTGGGCCGGGAGGTCTCCTGCAAACGACGCCACTCGTCGATCGGAACCAGCACCGCTGCAGCAACTCCGCGGCGCGTCACGACCTGGGGGCCGTTCTTGAGAGTGGTATTCAATAACTCGCTGAAGCGGGCCTTTGCGTCCTGGAGTTGCCATTCCTTCATTGCGTAGTTTCCCTAAGAATCTATTGTATGACTAGTCATATAACTAGTCATATAACTAGTACGAACGGGAGACCCCCGGCTGTGCCGGGGAGGCAGTAAAAGTTTGACAGATACCGGAGTCCATCGCGGAGACTCCCAAACGTGAGCCGCCAAGCACACGAAAGGGAGTTCGCGATGGACGAAAGGGAAAGCCTAAGCCATACGAAGAGCCAGCGGTCTTAACTGCCAACGCACGGGACATCACTCAGCCTAAACCACTGTGCTCTACACCTGTTCCTTACCTTATTGTCCAGACCCTCTAGTCTGGCGTCCCACTGCCGGGGGATACTTACTCAACTAAGACAGCACTACTACAATCATATTTTCCCGTTTGGTGAGGCGGAAGCCCCTGCAGCACACGGAACCGACCAAAAGTCACAACCTACACCCCAAGTGCTCCCTCCGGAAGCGAGGGGCCGGTTTGTTATGCTACGCGGATGCCGCGCGCCTTCCTGATTGATACCGATGTCGCCTCGGACGACGCTGTCGCTCTCATCATGGCGCTGCGAGCTCCTGAGGTCCGCGTCGTTGCCATTACCACGGTGGCCGGAAATGTCGATGTGCAGCAGGCCACCCGCAACGCTCTTTACACCCTAGAGCTCTGTGGATCGACCGTTCCTGTTTTTACCGGCGCGGAGAAGCCGCTGGCGCGCGCGCATCAGAGTGCGACCTGGTTTCACGGCCCCGATGGATTGGGGGATCACGGCTATCCGGCGGCGCGTCAGTCGGCGGGAAAGTTGCACGCGGTCGATGCCATAGTCAACGCCATCGAAGGCAATCCTGGAATCGTAGTGGTCACGCTCGGGCCACTGACTAATCTTGCCCTGGCGGTGACGCGCAGGCCTGATATCGCAGCTCATGTGAGTCGCTGTGTGGTCATGGGCGGCGCGCCTTGCTGCGAAGGCAATGTAACTCCGGCCGCGGAGTACAACATCTGGGTCGATCCCGACGCGGCACGCATCGTCATGCTCAGCGGCCTTCCGGTCGAACTGGTAGGTTGGCAAACCTGCCGCGGTGATGCCGTCCTCGACGAAGGCAACATCGCAGAAATTCTGGGATTCACCAACGAACTTGCCCGCTTCGCCATCGAGTGCAACAGCCGGGCGCGCGAAGCCTATAAAGAACAGACAGGAGAAGACGGCATTTCACTGCCCGATCCGGTGGCGATGAGCATTGCGCTCGATCCCACCATCGGAACCGCGTGGAGCGAACACTATGTCGAAGTCGAGACGCGCAGCGAGTTGACGCGGGGGATGACGATTGTCGATCGCCTTAATGTGGCGGCCGATGAACGCAACCAGGCGGTCTGGGCGGACGCCTTAAGCAAGGAACGCAAGAGCAAAGTCTGCTGGACGATCGACACCCGGCGCTGGAAGCGAGCGTTGTTTGCCGCCTTGCGCTGAATTGTCGATGTCATCCTGAGCGTAGGCCGTGCGTTCGCTTGCGAACGCAGGGGCGGCGTCGAAGGACCCCTACCCTCAGAACTGCTGCTCCGTTCTAGGCTTGAACACAGAAAGCGCCATTCCGGGATAGAGGTCCTTCGACTCACCCGCTCCTTCGCAAGCGAAGGCGCGGGATCGCTCAGGATGACAACGGATTTGAATCTGCTCCACCATGCGACAGATCGAAGGCTGAAGGGTGTCGAGGGCCAGTCGCGATCAGCTCCTCGATATTTTTGACTGATTGAATGCCGCCGCGGGCGCCGGCGGCGGTGCAGTTCAGCGCGGCGGCGGCACACGCGAAATCAAGTTGACGGGGTAGGGGCCAGCCTTGCAGAAGGCCATAAATAAACCCGGCGTGGAAGATATCGCCGGCGCCCGTGGTGTCCAGAGGCGGCACTCGAAAAGCCGGTGCATAGTGGAAGTGGGAGCCGTCCCAGGCCAGGACGCCCTCCTGCCCCAGTGTGGCGGCGGTGAGGCGGCAGCCGTAGCGGCTGCGAACCGCGGGCAGCGACTTGCGCAAATCCCATTCGCCGGTCAGGCGCCCTGGAATGTCGCGGCTGGTGATGAGGAAGTCGATTTTTCCCAACAAATCTTCGATGCCCGGGTAGAGGTCGTCGAGGTCGGCGATTACTGGGATGCCTGCATCCCGGGCCCAGCCCGCGGCCACGACCGCGGCTGCGGTGTCATGGCCGTCAAGGTGAAGCGCGCGAGCTTGGCTGATCCATTCGCGCTGCAGTTCTTCGGGGAGCAGCGTCAATCGGTTGTCGCGCTTCCAAAGCACGGTGCGCTCGCCGGCGTCATCCACCAGGATGACTGCCAGCTGGCTGGCGCATCCCGGAGCTGTGAGGAGATGAGTCTCCACGCCCAGCCGCTCGAACTCGGCACGATGAATGGCGGCCGCCGTATCATCGCCGATCTTGCCCACGTAACGGGTGCGCAAGCCCCAGTGCTGGCAGGCGGCGACCGCGGTTGCGACCTGGCCGCCGGGCAGGATGTCGGTCGAGCGAAATTCGACCTTGGATCCCAGCCCCGGATAGTGGGGCAGACGAATCAGGGTGTCGGTGGCGTTCAGCCCGACACCGACCAGGTCAACCTTGGACAATTGGTTCACGATGGATTCAGTTAAAACGGGTGGTGCGCCAGAGTGTAACGCCACAAACCAGAAGCAGGGCCGATGTCGCCGCGATCAAGAACACCGCCGGCCCCCAATGAAAAGACATCCGTGGCGCGCGCGCCAATGTCGCGAAAAACACGAATATCCCGCTGGCGGCGGCAACCAGCAGCCAGTCCCACACGGTGCGTGGCGGCCTGACTTCTCCGCTTGTCTGCAGGCCCTGCATCCGGGCCTCAACGTAGTCCTCCGTGATGTTATAGCGGCGCGATTCGCGCCGCGAGGCTTCCTGCCACTTCGCCTGCTCCTTGCCGGCGGCGGAGGAAAAGGCAATTGCCGCCACTCCCAACATCATCAGCAGCGAACCTCCGATGACTTGCATGTAGGTAGAAGTGCCGCTGCCGTGCAACTCGCCAAAGACAAAGACGCCCCAGAGCAATCCCCAAATTTGATTGGAGTTCGATAGCGGGATGCCGCGGCTGATTCCGACATACTTCGCCGCGTACTGCTGAAAGACGTCGCCAATCACCCAGATGAAGCCGCCCAGCATCAGCCAGAACAAGACTTCGCGCGCGCTAATCAATTCATGCCACAGGGGAGCGAGCCCAAGATAACCGATGGCGAGCGCGGCCATCATCCCCAGTTCTCCGAAGGTGAAGAAGGTGACAAAGGAGAGCGGGTTCATCCCGGACAAGTAGGCCTTGCGGTAGGGGATATACATGGTCCCCCACAAAACACCTGCGCCCAACGCGGCCCACACGCCGCGCAGGGAATGGGCAGCGGGCGCCTGAGTCGAGGACGCAATCGCCAGCAAGGTAGCTCCCACGCACATCACCAGTGCTCCGCCCAGCACGCCCGTCCAACGCCGCCAGCCTGCCTGGCGCAATTCATTGAAGAAAATGAAACCCCACAAAATGCCCAACAGGCTATTTGAATTCCACAGCGGGAAGGCGATGCTCAATCCGATATCGCGGATGGCGAAAATGGTCAGGGTGTTGGCCACGGCCCAGATGCATCCTGCGAGCAAGGCCCAGATGATGAGGTGAGGGGCGCGGCGAAGGTCGGCGCGGACCGACGATGTGCCCATTATCAAGGCCGGCAGGCTCCAGCGCGCCAGAAAAACGCCAGCCACCATGATGAGAGAAATGACGAGTGGCGACACCCCGACAGAAACGAGTTTCGTCGGCGCCTCGGCGGCGCCCAGCCATGCGCCCGCGGTCAAGCCGGATAACATGCCTAATACTTGCAGCTCCCGGGCGCGCGTGGCCCTCTGCACTGCAGCTTCGTTCCCCGGTGCCGCGACCACTTGCATTCCGCTGGTCCTCGCCTCAGTGGTTCAGTGAATGTATTCTAGAAGCAGCAGGCCGCCGATCAGGACTGCTACCGGGACCCAGAATTGTAGGTCAGTCAGCACGCTGGTCGACCAGTTGCCGGTTTCGCGATTGTCAGTGGGTTGCATGTCTTCGTGAATAGCAGCAGCTAATGAGCCGTACGATTATAGCGACAGTCACTTTTTTCAGGGACTAATTGCGCCGTCACAGTGGCTAAAGCCAGTCGCCTGACAGCTGTTTGGAGTTTGAAGGAAACGGTGAGACTATTGGGACAGGAAATGGCAGGGGGTGGCGTCATGAAATACCGAATTGCTTTGTGGGCGGGCGTGGGCCTTCTGGTTGCCATCGGTTGGGCCCTTTACGCCTTCGCAAGCGCACCTCCGGCGATGACCTCCGGCGATCCGATTGTAAGGCTCGTAGAACTTACCTGCCCAATTGTGTTTGCGAGTGTTCATTTCCACTTTGGCCTTGGCTTGTATTGGTCTCTGCTTGCGAATGCTGCCACGTATGGTCTGATCGGTCTGATTGTGGAGACGCTGCGGCAGCAACTTCATCACGAACTCAAATTGAGCCGCTAGCCAGGAAATCGCCGGCCGCCTCTGGTCAGACAAGGCGGCGCGGCGTGCTGAAGAAAGCAATCACAAATAGCGCGCCCAGCAGCAAATCAACCGCACCAAAGACCATGTCGGACCCGCGCATGCGGTGTTGCATGACCAGAATCACCACGGCGATTCCATAGCTGAATTTCTCGAACACCGAAGGAATCATCAGCGGACGGTAGCGCGCCGGATCGGTCGCGATTACGAAAAACGCGATCTGCCAGGCCAGCGCGGCTCCTACAAATCCGTAGAAGAAGGCTGGGTGAGTGATGGGCGGGGGATCGTTCCGGCCGATCAGGTCGAACATGAAGTAGAGGGGAGTGAGTACCAGCACACCCCAGATGGCGGCGATCCGGAAGACGATTTTGGCAAATTTCATGGTCTCCTCTTTCGGAAAAAGTGCCTCACCAGCCGGCTACGGGATGGACCTTGAATGCAGCGCGGAAGCTCTGCTCCACCTGCAGCAGCCTTTCAACGTTGTTCCGACCTGTGATGTGATGCGGAAGGGTCGCTCCGCGAATTGTGCAAAGTCAAAGGCGTCGGACAGGAGTGTCCGACCACCACTGATATTTTACTCGTGACGGAGTGCCTCGATGGGGTCCAGGCGGGAGGCGCGGAAGGCCGGAACCATGCCGCTGACCAGGCCTACGAAGCCCAGAATCAGGGTGGCCGCGATCAGCGTTCCGGGGGCGATGATCAGACGGATGTCTCCCGCCTCGCCATTCTTGGCGAAAGCGCTGTACAAAGTCAGCCTGCCCACAGAAAGCGCGACGGCATAAGCCAGAATCACGCCCAGCACTCCACCGATGAAGGTGATGGTCAGGGCCTCGGCGAGGAACTGCATCAGGATGTAGCGTCGGGGCGCGCCCAGCGCCTTCTGTACGCCGATCTCGCGAGTGCGCTGGGTGACCGAAACCAGCATGATGTTCATGAGGCCGACCCCGCCGATGCCCAGTGTAAGCGTGCCGATGAAACCCATCAGCACCTTCAGTCCCAGAGTAATGATCTCGAACTGGTGGACCTGCATCATGAGGTTGAACACTCTGACCGCCTGGCGGTCCGTCTGGTTCAGTTTGTGCGGCACTGCAAGGATGGAGCGGACCGACTGTTCCAGGCGCTCGTACTCCGGAGTCAGGTAGGTGAACCAGATGGAGTCGAGGTAATGGGTATCTTTCAGGTCGCTCATAGTGGTGAAAGGGACGTAGACCACGCGGTTTATGTCGTCATTTCCCTCCTGCATCTTGGCGTCGAGAACGCCCACGACCTCGAAGCTTAGGCCGTCAAGGCGGATGTGCTCACCCAGGGCGTTGCGCCCGGAGAACAGTTTTTCCTTCGCTTCCGAGCCGATTACCGCGACGCGCGAGTGCTGGATCTCGTCTTCGGCGTTGTAATAGCGGCCCTGCGCCAGTTTCAACACGCGGACGGCAGGCACGTTGGGATAATTCCCGGTGACCGGGAAATCAAAAACCCTGGTGTCGTACTGAACGTGGGCTTGCTTGCTGACTTCGGGGGTGATATTGGTGATCTGAGGGAGGTTGGTGCTGAGCGCGTCCACGTCCTCCAGAGTGAAGCGGACAAGCACTCCCGCCTTCTGACCGCCGGCCTGCATGGAAGTGCGGCCCGGAACCACGATGACGAGCTTGGTGCCGAAATTGGCGAAGATATTGGCGCAGGCCTGGCCAAAGCCATCGCCGTAAGCCAGCAACATAACCACTGTAGCGATGCCCCAGGCCATGCCCAGCATGGTGAGCGCAGTGCGGCGGCGATTGTGCCGCATGGCGCCATAGGCTTCGCGGAGCAGATCACGAAACATGGGAAAACAATTTGGTAATTGTGCAATTGGGTAATTTGGTAATTTCAAACTTTTCTATTTTCAATTGCCAATTACTCAACTACCCAATTTCCTCACTCCTGCCGGAGCGCTTCCACCGGCTGCAGCATGGCCGCCTTGCGCGCGGGATAGAGACCGGCAACCACTCCCGCCAGAGTCAGGCTACCAATCGCCAGGACGGCCGACATCGGCACCAGTTTGGGGGGGTCGAATCCTCCCGGCCCATGCACCGTTCCCATCATCGCCATGGCGATAGTCGCAAAACCCATACCGAGCAGTCCACTGCCCAGGGTGAGAAGCAGCCCCTCCAGAAAAAATTGAAACAGGATACTGCGGTTGGTTGCGCCCAGGGCCTTGCGCAATCCGATCTCATGAGTACGCTCGCTGACCGCTACCAGCATGATATTGATTACGCCGATTGCCCCCAAGGCCAACGTGACCATACCCACCGCTCCCAGGAACATGTTCATGACGTCGAAAATGGTCCCCACCATTTGTGATTGCTTGATGGTGTCCCAGCTGTCGAAAGCGTTTTCATCGCTGCCGTCGAAGCCGTGATTACGGGCGATGATTTTATAAACATCGTTCTGGGCCAGTTCGTGGTCCGCTCTCACGGTTGGCTGGTATTCAATGAACGAGATGGAGTTTTCGTGATTTTCTCCCTTGAGCGGAAAATAGGTGGCCATCACCTGAAACGGGATGTAGCCGCGCATGTTCAGCCAGTTGTTGTCGCCCCGGCCGAGGTGCGGCATGCTGCCTACCACTTCGAACCGGACGCCGTTCAGCAGAACGAATGCGCCCACCGCGGGACGCCCGGGGAACAGAGTCTTCAGCAGTTCGTTGCCGAGGACAATCACGTTGCGCCTCTGCGATCCGTCCAGTTCATTGAGCCAGCGACCCTCTTTGAGGGGAAGATAGCTTATGTCGCTGAGCTGGGGCTCGATGCCCAGGATTTCGCCTCCCGCATTGGAGAACTCGCTTACCTCGTGCAGGTCCGTGCGGGAAAGCAACGGGCAGGCATTGCGGACATGCGGGGCCTGGGTGCGAATATCCATGTAGTCCTGGTAGGTGAGCAAATAGGAGCGGGCGGAGTTCATGCTGCCCTTCACCGCGGGCGCGCGTCCGGGAAAGATAAACATGATGTCCTTGCCGAACTCGGCCATCTCGCGCTTGTTTCCCGAGCGGAAGCCCTCGCCCACCCCCACCAGCAGCAGCAACGATCCCACTCCCCAGGCGATGCCGAACATGGTCAGAAATGACCGCAGCTTGTGGGTCCACAGGTTGCGGAAGATCTGCACCAAGATATCGAGGAGCGTGCGCATGATCTGTGACATTGTACCTTCTCCCGGTTATGGGGAGGAGCGCCTAAAGTGTTTATCCGGGGCGGTTTTCAGGGTAGATTGCGAATCCCTAATCTCCTTTACGCCAAGGCCATTTGCAAAGTTGCAGAGAACTCCGCCAGGCTGACGTCTAAGTCAAAGTCAGGCGTCGGACAAGAGTGTCGACCCACACACAAGTGGATCAGTCAAACTGGATCAGGACGATTTCAGGGGTGGTTCCCAGGCGCAGCGGTGGCCCCCAGGTGCCCGCCCCGTAGGAGACATAGACGATCAGATTGCCCAAACGTTGCAGGCCATAGACAAATTTCCCGTAAATCCGGGATGTGATCCAGGTAAAAGGGAAGAACTGCCCGCCGTGGGTATGGCCGGAGAGTTGCAAGGAGAAGCCTTCCTCCTCGGCTATGTGCAGGGCGTCGGGTGCATGGGTGAGCAGGATACTGGCCCGGTCCCGATCCACCTCGGCGGCGCGCAAGACGGAGTGGAAGTGTTCGTCGTTGGTGGAATCGCTGTAGTGCACACCAACGATCTGCAAACCGTCGACGGTGACTTTCTCGTTGTTTAAGACACGCACGCCCGAGTGCTCGACGGCCTCGAGATATTTTGTGGAATCGCTGAACTGCTCGTGATTGCCAAGGACAAAGAAGGCCCCCTGCGGGGCCGCCAGCCGTGCCCAGGGCTGGGCCAGCTCCCGCACCCGGACCACCGTGCCGTCATACATGTCGCCGGCAATAAAGACGATGTCAGGGCGCAGGCGCGTGAGTGTAGTCACGATCCGCCGTATGAAGCGCGAACCCCGGACGTGGCCCAGATGAGTGTCAGTCACCAGCGCGGCCACCCGTCCTCGCCACGACGCGGGCAGGTTGGGCAGTTTGACGTTGACTCGCCGGACCCGTGTCCAGGCGGCATTGACCATGCCGTACAAACTTGCCAGCAGGGCAAGTCCGAAGAACACTACGACCAGCTCTGGCCGGTCGGGATGGAGTCCCAACAGCCGGGCACCGCCGTAGCTTGTCCAGCAGAAAACGGCCGCCAGAAAGCAAAAGCTCAAAGTTCCAAGCCAGGCCGCGGAAAGGGTGTAAAGGACGCGCACGACGAAATGAGAAGAGCGCCAGGCCAGCAGTGATGCCAAGCCGAAGCTGATCGACAGCAGAGCCAGCGCTATTGCTACCGGGGAAGGTTTGGCGGCAAAGGGAACTCCCCAGAAGAATGCCCAGGTTTCATACAGAAGCCAATGTGCCAAGAACAAGACGGTTTGAATGATTGCGATGAAAACAGCGATTCGGGACCTCAAGGGCGGATTTTCTCCAGTCGATCGACCAGTCGCATTAGATGATCTCCAGTGCCAATTGGATTTGCCAGACTGGTGGTGTGGGTTGGACAGTCCAGTCCGACCCCTTTGACGTGGAATTTGAGCAGTTGGTCCAACATACTCGAAGGCGAGCAACCGCCCCAAACCAACCCGGAACCCAAAGACCAATCAACAAGCCCAAAACCAACTGGCAAGCCCCAAAACCAACTTCAAAGGCGTCGGACAGGAGTGTCCGACCACACACTTTTCTTCTTCTTCTTTTTTAGGCGACTGCGGCTTCTCGTGGGGGCTTGGAGCTGAGGGCGGTGATCGAAGGCTTCTTTGCGGCCAACGCGGCGCGAGTTTCGGTAAGCGTGTTTACCGCCTGGCGGAATTTGGCACGGGTCACGTTGCGCAGCGCCGCGACGAGAGCGGATTCCTGAACTCCGCCAAACAGCTTTTCCGCGCTTTCCGCCAGTTGGACCCAGTCATGCCAGTCGCCCAAAATATCTTGCATATGGTTGAGCAGCGCAATCAGGCGCTTGGCCTCTGCATCTTTGTCCGCGAGTTCCGCGATATAACGCGCCCGCTTGCCGGCAATCCTGTACTGATGAAGGGTTCTTTCACTCACCGCACCCTGTTCCCCTTGCAGCGCGTTCAGCTCTTGCCGGGCCAGGGCCAGCGGGTCGGCATTCTTAGGAATCTCCAGGCTGGCTGCCGCACGTTTCAGGCGCTTCTGGACTTCGGCGACAGTATTTTTGTCCAGGGACTTGACTAGCCGCCTTTCCCGCTGTGTACGTTCCTCGGCCAGAGTTCGTATGAGATGGGACTTGCGTGCCGCTTGTTCTGGCATTTTCAGGCTGCGTAAAGCTGCACTCTGTACATCTAGGTCGCGCACGCGACCGGCTTTTCTTCGCAGGCGAGATAGAAGCTTGAGCAGCTTCTTGTCATTGCCGGTGCGCCGTTCGGCCAAATCTGAAACCAGCACTTCCACTCTACGGCTGGAGGTGCGGAATTTATGGACGTTCTCCGGGGTCGGCTTCCCGGCCAGCTTCGACAATTGCCGGCTGACCTTGCGGAAAGTAAGGCGCGTATTCTCGGGACGTAGCAGCATACAGTCAACAAACCTATGGGGTCTGAAACCGCGTTTGAACTACAACATCTGGATCGGTACAAAAGTTGGGTCCGGGTAGTCGGAATCAGTGCGACTAAATTCCCGTTCCCTCAACAAGAAGCTTCCCAGAGGCAGCGGCAAACACTTATTTTAACACTGCTGTAACACGATCGTGCTACCTTGGCCGAAATGGCTAATCGAGCTCTAGGAGCGCCTCGACTGACCGGCCCACAACCCGTTCCGGAACAAGCAGTTGCGGCGGCTCGAGTGGCCCAGGTTCAAACCCTGATCAAGGCCGGCGACAGCCGGCGCGCAGACACCGCGTTCTCTTACGCCATCCTGGCCTGTGGATGTTCGGTGCTGGCTCTGGTGGGTTTGATTGTCTATGAGTTGATCACCAAGTCGAGCCTTTCCTGGCATGCTTTTGGCTGGAAGTTCTTTTTCCAAAGTGACTGGGACCCGGTCAACGACCAGTTCGGCGCCCTCCCCTTCGTATACGGTACGATTGTGTCTTCTATACTGGCGCTGCTCATCGCCGTACCCCTCGCGATTGGGGTAGCTGTCTATATCACGGAGATGGCGCCGCGTTGGTTGCGCGGAAGCCTGGCCTTCACCACCGAGTTGCTGGCCGCCATCCCCAGTGTGATTTATGGGCTGTGGGCGATTTTTGTCCTGGTGCCTCTGCTCCGGCAGTATCTGCAGCCCTGGCTGGCGAAGTACCTGGGCTGGACCGGTTTCTTCCAAGGACCGCCTTATGGCATTGGCATGCTGGCGGCCGGAATCATTCTGGCCATCATGGTGGTTCCCATTATTTCCTCGATCACCCGTGAGGTCATGACTGCGGTCCCGCAACAACAGCGGGAAGCCGTGCTCGCTCTGGGTGCGACGCGCTGGGAGATGATCCGTACCGGGGTGCTCCGCAATGCTCGCGCCGGCATCATGGGCGGCGTGATTCTGGGTCTGGGCCGGGCGCTCGGCGAGACCATGGCGGTCACCATGGTGATCGGCAACCGCCCTGAAATTGCGAAATCCCTTTTCGCGCCCGGCTACACCATGGCCAGCGTGATCGCGAACGAATTCAGCGAGGCCACGGGTAACGTCTATCTCAGCGCCCTGGTCGAAGTCGGATTGGCGCTCTTTATCGTCACGATTATCGTCAACATTCTGGCCCAGATGCTGGTTTGGACGGTAACCCGTGGCACGCCTGCGAGGAGCCATGCCTGAAACGAAGATAATGCTCCCGCCCGATTTTGCCGACGCTCCCATCAGCTGGTGGCGGCGCGGCCTGAATTTCGTGGTTTCGCTGGCTGCCATCGGGGCTGTCGGGCTGGTGCTCCTGCCGTTGGCAGCGGTATTCGGCTACCTGATCTATAAAGGAATTGGCTCCATCAACTGGGCTTTCCTGACCCAGATTCCCAAGCCTCCCGGCGAAGCCGGTGGAGGCATGGCGAACGCCATCGCCGGTTCAATGTACATTCTATTGATTGCCAGCTCGATGGGAGTTCCGCTGGGCATTGGCGCCGGGATTTATCTGTCGGAGTATGGCCGCGGCACCCGCTTCGGCAATCTGATTCGCTTCACTGCGGACGTGCTTAACGGCGTGCCTTCGATCATCGTGGGCATCGTGGCCTATGGTCTGGTGGTCTTGAGCCAGGGACACTTCTCAGCCCTGGCCGGCGGCGTTTCCCTCGCCATCATGATGGTTCCCACCATCACCCGGACTACGGAAGAGATGTTGTTGCTGGTGCCGCAGGCGGTGCGCGAGGCGGCTTACGGTTTGGGGGTTTCAAAGTGGCGCACCACGCTTTCGATTACGCTGCGTACTGCGACCTCGGGCGTCATCACCGGAGTGATGCTGGCATTTGCCCGGGTGGCGGGCGAGACGGCTCCCTTGCTGTTCACGGCGTTTGGCAATCAGTACTGGAACTGGAAAGTGGAGCAGCCCACCGCGGCCCTGTCTCTCCAGATATTCACTTACGCGATTTCGCCGTTCGATGAGTGGCACCGCCAGGCTTGGGCGGGCGCGTTGATCCTGATTGTGCTGATCGTGGCTTCAGTCGGCGCTGTGCGCTTGGTGGCCAGCCGCGGTATGCTTAAGGGAGCACACTGAGACTATGGGCGTGGGAATCCAAGTCGACAAGCTGAATGCCTGGTTCGGCAAGACGCAGGCGTTGCAAGACATCAATATGACTGTGGCCGCCAACCACGCCACGGCGGTCATCGGTCCGTCGGGGTGCGGCAAGTCCACCTTCGTGCGTTGCCTCAACCGCATGCACGAGACCATTCCGGAAGCCCGCGCCACAGGACGGGTGCGCATCGGGGAAATGGACGTTTACAACGGAACTTCCGCAGTCCAGATTCGCCGCCGCATCGGGATGGTATTCCAGAAGGCGAATCCGTTTCCCACCATGTCCATCTACGACAATGTGGCCGCCGGATTGACGCTCAATGGATTCCACGACCGCAGGCGGCTGGATGAAATCGTGGAGCGCTCGCTTACGCTCTCAGCTCTCTGGGACGAGGTCAAGGACACGATGCGCAAGAAGTCGGGCGCCAGCCTCTCCGGAGGTCAGCAGCAACGCTTGTGCATTGCGCGCGCCATCGCCGTCGAGCCGCAGGTCTTGTTGATGGACGAACCCTGCTCGGCCCTCGACCCGATTTCAACCGGCAAGATTGAAGAGCTCATCTTCCAGTTGAAGGAGCGTTTCACCATTGTGATCGTGACCCATAACATGCAGCAGGCGTCGCGGGTCGCGGAATTCACCGGCTTCTTCCTTCTGGGCAAGCTCATCGAGTTCGACAAGACGGAAAAGATTTTCACCACCCCGTCCGATAAGCGGACGGAAGACTACATCACAGGCAGGTTTGGATAATGGCGCGCACCCGCTTTCTGCAAGGACTGGACGATCTCCGGGCCCGTTTGCTGCGTATGGGCGGACTGGCCGAGCAGGCCGTGGACCGCGCCTGCCAGGCGTATATCGAGCGCGATCTGACGCGTTGCCGCATGGTGCTTGAGGGCGAAACTCAAATCAACATCGCCGAACGCGAAATCGACGAACAGGCCTTCGACCTTCTGGCCATGCAGCAACCTATGGCCGTGGACCTTCGTTTCATTCTCGCTGTTACCAAGATCAATGCCGACCTCGAGCGCGTCGGCGACCAGGCGGTGAATATCGCCGAGCGCGTGATGGACATGGTGGACCTCCCCAAGGCCGATCTTCCTGTCGATATCCCGCGCATGGCGGCGGCGGTTTCCGCCATGGTGCGCCGCGCCCTCGAATCCTTCATCGAAGGCAAAGCGGAACTGGCGCAGGCGGTCCTGGAGATGGACAACGTAGTCGACCGCATGAAGGATGAAGCCTTCATTGTGCTGGTGAAGTCCATGAATGATCATCCCGAAACTACACGCCAGGCGCTGGACGCGCTGCTGGTGGCCCGCAATCTGGAACGCGTGGCTGACCACGCCACCAACATTGCGGAGGATGTAATTTTCTGGGTGCGCGGGGCCGACGTCCGCCACAACGTTGCTCCTGAACAGCCGGAACATCAGGAAGTTACAGACACTCATTAATCGAAGTTCCAAGAAGCAGCGTGAGGACGGGTCACTGGCCCGTCCAGCCGAGCGAAGCTCGGCCGGGATCAGCGCCTGGCCCCTTCGACGATCCCTTCCACGAGCTACAGAATTCCTCAGCTTTTCTTTTGCTGATGGCGGTGCTAAAAGTTCTTCAGACTTTTTCTGGAGGAATCTTGAAGCGCTTTCCGGGATTCATCTTCCTGATTGCCGTTTTTCTGGTGCCCACTTGCGCCCAGGACTCGGCTAATCCCCGTCGCCTCTCCCTGCCCACGAGCAAGGTGCTGGACCTGCCGTCCCCCGGCCACATTGGCGCGGTGAATAGTTTCCCCGCCACGATAGCGCTGAGCCCGGATGGCCACTCCGCGGCGTTGTTGAATGATGGTTATGGCACGCAGCGGACGCTGGCGCATCAGTCCATCACTATTCTTGATCTCAAGACCAACACGCTTAGAGATTTCCCCGACGCCCGCCTTTCCGACACCGCTCACCAGAGCTATTTCATCGGCCTTGCCTTCAGTTCCGACGGCGGCCATCTGTACGCCTCGATGGGCTCAATCACTGACCCTACCGGGACGAAGCGAGGCAACACGGGCAACGGCATCGCGGTGTATAAGTTTGAAGATGGCAAGGTGACTCCAGAACGCTTTCTGAAAATCGCGCCGCAGAAGATTGCGGCGGGCAGGAAGGTAGCCTTCGGAGTGCGCAAGACTGCGGCGGGAACCGCAATTCCTTATCCCGCTGGACTGGCTGTGATTCCTGGCCAAGGCAGCGACCGACTTCTGGTGGCCAACAATCTCTCTGACAATGCCGTGCTGCTGGACTCGTCCGACGGGCGCGTTCTGCAGCAATTCGACCTGAGCACGCGTGAAATGATTCCGTCATCATTTCCTTACACGGTGGTAGCCAGCCGGGATGGCCGGCGCGCCTGGTGCAGTCTGTGGAATTCCTCCCGCGTGGCCGAGCTGGACCTGGAGAAGGGAAGCGTTACGCACTGGATCTCTTTGCTGGAGTCGAAAGATCCTATTGCGCCCGGTTCCCACCCTACTGATCTCCTGCTGAGCCCCGACGAAAAGTGGCTCTACGTTGCTCTCTCCAATGCCGACGCGATCGCCACCATCAACACCGCTTCCGGATTGGTCATCCATCTTGCCTCCACCAACCTTGCCGGTCAGGAGCACGCCGGGACTTATCCCACCGCCCTGGCGCAATCGCCCGACGGGACGCGCTTGTTTGTTGCGGATTCATCCTTGAATGCCGTTGCAGTTTTTGACTCGGCGGCGCTGACCAAACCGGGCATCACTTTTCCTTTGCCGCAAGAGGCTCTCGGATTCATTCCGACCGACTGGTATCCCAGTGCGCTGGCGGTTGGCGGAGACGATCTGCTGATCGCGACCGCCAAGGGAGAAGGCGCCGGCCCCAATAACGGCACTAGCCAATTGAAAGGCGAACGACGGCGCCGCGAACATCCCTACATTGCCACGATGATGTACGGTTCGCTCTCGCGCTTGAACCTTCGCAATGTGGAGAAACACTTGCGCGAGTTGACGGAGAAGGTCGAGGAAAGCAATCTCTTCCTTTCCGATCCCGGAAAGGTTACGTTCCGGACGGGACCAAACCCGATTCACCATGTGATCTATATCCTGAAGGAGAACCGCACTTATGATCAGATCCTGGGCGATCTGAAACTCCACGACCGGAAAGTGGGGAATGGCGATCCCACACTTACGATGTACGGTGCGGATGTGACGCCCAACGAGCACAAGCTGGCCCTGCAGTTCGGAGTGCTGGACAATTTTTATGACAGTGGGGAAGTTTCTGGCGACGGCCACGAGTGGTCGAATGCCGCCATCACCAGTGATTACAACGAGAAGACCTGGCAGATTGCCTATCGCGGCAAGGAACGCATTTACGACTACCAGGGCACGGTGGCGGATGAATTTCCTCTGGAGTTGGGTGAACCGGATGTGGACGCTCCCGGCACCGGCTACCTCTGGGATAATCTTGCCAGCCATGGTTTGACCTACCGCGATTATGGCGAGTACATCACCGGAGTGTGGTGCAAGGCGGCCAAGAAATCGGGCGCTTCGCCGAAAGAAGGCACGCCCTCTCCCTATAGCTCGGAGTGTGAGCGCGCCGCGGTCGGCAAAGGCGAACCGCTTCCACCCGATGTCGGTCAGCCCCACGGATCAGCCAGCCCCTGGCCCTGGCCGGTGCCGATGTTGAAACGCATGAAGGCCAGCAAGGCGGCCCTGCGCGACCACTTCCATCCCGGGTTCCCGGATTTCAACACGGAATATCCGGACCAGCTGCGCGCCGACATTTTCCTTAACGAGTTTGAGGATTTCGTGCGCGCCCGCAAGGAGGGCAAAGGAACTGAGCTGCCAGCGTTCGTGCTGCTCTATCTTCCGGACGACCACACCCATGGCACGACGCCCGGGAAGCCCCGCCCCGCGGCCTCTGTCGCGGACAACGATCTGGCCGTCGGCCGTGTAGTCGAAGCCGTCTCGCATAGTCCCTACTGGGAGGACACGGCGATCTTCATCATCGAAGACGATGCCCAGGATGGCGCCGACCACGTGGACGCGCACCGCTCGATTGCGTTCGAGATCAGCAAATATTCGCCTGGCTCGCCGGACGAGCCTTTCGTGGACAGCCGCTTCTACACGACCGTGAACATGATGCATACAATGGAAACGCTGCTTGGGCTGCCGCCGATGAATCAGAATGACGCCTACGCGCCGGTGATGGCGCCCTTGTTTACGGGGGCGGGAACACAGCCGCCGTTTACAGCGGACTGGAGCAATCGCGACAACGGGCTCATTTACCAGACCAACCCGGCCAAGGGGCAGGGTGCAGCCGAATCGGCACAGATGGACTTCACGAGGCCGGATGCGGTCAATACGGCCATGCTCAACCTGATTCTGTGGCGCGATCGCATGGGCAGTACGCCCATGCCGGCGCCGAAGCACAGCGTGTTTCCGCAGAAGCAGGTGCGCGACAACGATTGAACCAGCAATGCCCACGTAGGGGCGGGTCCCCACACCCGCCCAGCCGAGCGGAAGCTCGGTCAGGTTTCCCAGGGATGGCCTAAACCCGAACATGACTGCGCTGGCCCCGAGAGCCCGGGCCTAGTTCACGCCTGGCCGCGCCGAACCAACAGGAGACGATCGGCGCTCGTCCGGACGGATGAGGGCGCCCGTCCCCACACAGGCATCGCCATCCACAAGCGCGGCTCAGATAGAATCTCGGCATGGCCCCCGCTATCCAGTGCCGCGACCTGCGCAAGACTTACGATGGCAAGGTAGAGGCCGTGCGCGGCTTGAATTTGGAAATCGAGGCGGGCGAGTGTTTTGGCCTGCTGGGGCCAAACGGTGCAGGGAAGACCACTACCATCGAGATACTGGAAGGGTTGCTCGCGCCCACTTCAGGGCAGGTCACCATTCTGGGCCAGACCTGGAAGGAGAATGAGCGCGAGCTGCGTGAGGTGATGGGCATCTCCCTGCAGGAGACTCGCCTATCCGAGAAATTGTCCGTCCTCGAAACCATCAGGCTGTTTTCCGGCTTCTATCGTGAGCCCCGGGCGCCGGTGGATGTGCTCGAGCAAATGCAACTCAGCGAGAAGGCCGATTCCTGGGTGGGCAAGCTTTCCGGCGGCCAGCGCCAGCGTCTCGCCGTGGCCACCGCGCTTGTGGGCAATCCTAAAATTCTTTTTCTCGACGAGCCCACCACCGGGCTCGATCCCCAGAGTCGGCGCCAGCTCTGGGACATCATTCGCAGTTTCCAGCAGGCCGGAGGCACGGTCCTGCTCACCACGCACTACATGGATGAGGCCGAGCGCTTGTGCGATCGTCTGGCTATTGTCGATCACGGTCAAGTGATTGCCGAAGGAACGCCGCCGGATCTGATCGAGCGGTTAGGCGGCCATCACATGGTGGAATTCCAGGTAAGCGGCTCCAACGGTGATGGCACTGAGGTCTGGCGGGCGCTTCCCGGAGTCGAGTCGGTGCGCCATGACAATGGCTTGGTTTGTCTGAATGTGCGCGAGCCCCACCTGACCATTCCGGCGCTGCTGGACGCGGTGGAGAAGCAGGGCAATCATCTGTTGCACCTGACCACGCGCCAGGCCAGCCTGGAAGATGTGTTCGTCCGCCTGACCGGCCGCCACTTGAGGGAAGATTGAGGATCAACCATGCCCACATAGGGGCGGGTGGGGGCACCCTCCCCTGCGTGGGCATTGGTGAATAGACGGGAGACGTAGCAATGACGGTTGCTCAACAAGTTCCTCCAACCCGGGTCCCAACGCTTCCCTCGGGGAGGCCGCCGCATAACGGGCGTTGGTCTGGTTTCAATCATCTGCTGATGGCGCGCCTGTTGGAACTCAAACGCGAGCCCGAAGTCATCTTCTGGGTCTTCGGGTTTCCTGTGTTACTTGCCTTGGGACTTGGCATTGCCTTCCGCAACAAGCCGCCCGATGTTACCCCAGTTGCCATTGTGGCCGGACCCCGAGCTGACGATGCGCTGAGCTTGATCCAACACTCGCCGCGCAGTTCCTCAATTCACGCCTCAGTGGTAGCGGAGTCGGACGCCCTGCAGGGATTCCGTCTGGGAAAGTACGATCTGGTAATCGTGCCCAATGGTACGAGCGGGTTTCAGTACCGCTATGATCCGGCGCGTCCGGAGAGCGTGCTGTCCCGGGTCCAGGTGGACGACGCTTTGCAATCCGCCGCCGGGCGCAAGGACCCATTGCCGACTACGATGGTGGCTTCCAGTGAACCGGGATCGCGCTACATCGACTTTCTGATTCCCGGGCTGCTGGGAATGAACCTGATGAACTCCGGCATGTGGGGCATCGGTTTTGCGCTGGTCGACATGCGTCAGCGCAAGCTGCTCAAACGCTTTGTCGGCACGCCCATGCGACGCAGCGATTTTCTAATGGCCCTGACCAGCAGCCGCCTGGTGCTGATGGTAATTGAAATCGTACTGCTGCTGGGTTTTGGCGTGCTGGTCTTCCATATGCGGGTGCTGGGCTCGGTCTTCACCATTTTGCTGCTCACTACTATCGGTGCCATATCCTTCGGAGGTCTGGGCCTGCTCACCGCGAGCCGGGCCCAAAAAATAGAAAGCGTGAGCGGGCTGATGAACCTGGTGATGATGCCTATGTGGATCTTCTCCGGCGTTTTCTTCTCCTCCGAGCGATTTCCGGCCGTGTTGCAGCCCGCTATCAAGTTGCTGCCCCTGACCGCCCTGAACGATGCTTTGCGGGCAACGATCTTGCAGGGGGCGTCGCTGGGTGCCCAAACGGGACGCCTGCTGGTGCTGCTGCTGTGGGGCGGAATCTCATTTGCGCTGGCCCTCCGCTGGTTCCGCTGGACCTGATAAATCTTTTGAAATCATGCGAATCGACTGCACTAATGACACATTGGCAGGGTGTAACCGGTGTATAATCAGTGAAATGATCTCGAAATTCCACATAGCTGCGGCAGTGGGCACCCTGCTGGTTGTTCTTCTCATTTTCGTTTGCCCAGCGGCGAACTTGCCTGCGGCTGCATTGCGCGCCCAGCAGGCGTCCTTGCTGCTGCTTTTGAGCATGGCATTGTGTGCGCGATACCCGTTCACGCGCACCTACGTAGCTCCGGTGTCACAAAGTCGCATCCACTATCTGGCTAAATCGGTGTCCGAATCTGGCCCTTCGTCCCTGACCGGCGTTTTGCTCTGCTGAACTGAACCGCCGTTCCATTGTCAGGCCCCAACTCATCCGCGATTCACGGCTGAGTATGGCTGTCATGCTTCCGTTATCGTGACCCGGAGGTGACATTGAAGGTAATCGAGCGACAAATCACTTGCGGTCCGTTTTTGGAGCGGCTGCGCTCCGCCCCGGCCCGTATCCTCTTGCTCGACTACGATGGCACCCTAGCGCCGTTTTGCGTCGATCGTAACTTGGCGGTTCCCTATCCCGAAGTGCCCCCCTTGATCGTCCGCATTATGAAGCAGGGAACTCGGGTGGTACTGATCAGCGGCCGCCCGGTCAGGGAATTGCTCCTGCTCAGCGGAATCTCTCCCCAGCCTGAAATCTGGGGAAGCCATGGTCTGGAGAGGCTGATGGCGGATGGCAGCTACGAAGTGAGTTCGGTGCCCGCGCACAAGGACTATCTGGTGGCGGCAGCGACGATTCTTCGCGACGCTGGACTGGAAGACCGCACCGAAATCAAGCCGGGAGGCGTGGCGGTGCACTGGCGGGGTCTGAGCCCGGCGAAAGCCGAAAAACTAGCGCGTGAAGTACCAGACCTTTGGCAGCCTCTCCTCGATCGGGCACCCTTACGTTTGCTCGAATTCGACGGCGGCCTGGAAATCCGTGTGGCCGGCCGAGGCAAAGGGGATGCGGTACGCGCCATCCTAAAGGAGTCCGGGCCGGGTGCAGCCGTGGCCTATCTGGGCGACGACCAGACCGACGAAGATGCGTTCCAGGCGCTCAAGGGTCACGGACTGACGGTTCTTGTGCGTCCTCAATCACGGCCAACTGCAGCCGATATCTGGCTGCAACCACCTCGCGAACTGCTCCAGTTTCTGGAGGAGTGGATTCGCGCCTCAGGAGGGCAAGGATGAATGAAATCAAGGGACGTGTGATCAATGTTTCGAACCGGCTGCCGATTCTCATCCGCAAACATGCAGGCGGAACCCGGCTGGAGCGAAGTTCGGGAGGACTGGCCACCGCACTGGAAGCGGGTTGGCGCGACCAGCCCGGCGTCTGGATCGGCTGGGCCGGCACCGGCCCGGAAGAAAATATCGAGCCCTTCCTCGTCCGCGCCGCGCATCACCGTTCCTATACTCTCCGCTCGGTAGCCCTCACCGAGGAGGAGACGGCCAAGTTCTATTCCGGCTTTGCCAATGAAATCATCTGGCCCCTGTTCCACGACATGCCCTCGCGCTGTAATTTCGAACCTGAGTACTGGGAGATTTACCAGCGCGTAAATCGTAAGTTTGCCAGCGTAGCTGCCGAAACTGCACAGGAGAACGATTTTGTCTGGGTCCATGACTACCACCTGATGCTGACTGCTTCTGCGCTGAGGCAGGCGGGAGTGCGGGCGCGCATGGGATTTTTCCTCCACATTCCATTTCCGTCTCCCGATGTGTTTGAAAAGCTTCCGTGGAAAAAGCCCATCCTCAAGTCACTGCTGGAATTTGACGTGATCGGGTTCCAGGGCGATCGCGACCGCTCAAATTTCGTGAGCTGTCTGGGACGCCTGCTGCCGGAGGTTGCCGTCGAGCCTGGCAATCCGCATCTGCTGGTCAATCAGGCTGGGCGGCAAACCGTGGTAGGAACATTTCCCATCGGCATCGATTTCGAAGCGTTTGAGCGCGAGACGAAGCGTCCGGAAATCGCCGCCCATGCCGCCGAGCTCAGAAGACGGGTGTCGGATGACGTGCTGGTTCTGGGCGTGGACCGATTGGACTACACCAAAGGGATTCCGGAACGGCTGAAATCGTTCCGTCTGCTGCTGCGCCGTTTTCCTGAGATGCGCCGGCACATCACCCTGGTGCAGGTGGTGGTCCCCAGCCGCGAGGAAATTCCCAACTACAAGCATCTGCGCCGGGAAGTGGAGTTGCTGGTCAGCCAGATCAACGGCGAGTTCACCGAACCGGGGTGGGTGCCGGTGCACTACATTCATCGCAATCTGGGCCGGGATGAACTTCTGGCCTACTATCGTGCCGCCGACATCGGCCTGGTAACTCCGCTCAAGGATGGAATGAATCTGGTGGCCAAGGAGTTCTGCGCCGCCCAGATCGACGAACGCGGAGTGCTGATTGTCAGTGAGTTCGCGGGCGCCGGCCCGGAGTTGCGCAGCGGGGCGATCATCGTCAATCCCAACGACTTTGCCGAGGTGGCCCAGGCCCTGTACGATGCCGCACACATGAGCGCTGATGACAAGCGCTGCCGTATGCGATTGCTGCGTCAGATCGTCAAAGACCACAACGTGCACCGCTGGATCCGTTCGTTCCTGCAGGCCATTCCGGAACCCGTCCCGACCAAAGGCGATCCGGGAGGAGAATCCTGGGAGCCGGCTGCTAAACCCCCCGAGCGTTCCCAGAAAGCCATGCCGGGCGTGGCTCTGGTGGCCGCAGCCCTCTCCCCAGTCAGTCGTGCGCGCTATGCCATGGGCAAGGATGCCAAACTGCGCTTGATGGGCGGCGCCGCGGGCGAAGACTAGTTCTTTGTGTCATCCTGAACGGAGTTGACCCATTCGCTTGCGAATGGACCAACGAAGTCGAAGGACCCTATAGCTTCCTAGAGGCCGTTTCTCACTGGCACGCGCTGCGACGAAGGTCCCCACGCAGGCGGAGGTTCATTTACAGGTAGGGGCCCTTCGACTGCGGGTTCTGCTTCGCCAAGCGAAGCAAAACCCTTCGCTCAGGATGACGCGGGATAGGTTGGCCTACGGATCGTTAGTCCAACTGCTTGCCTTTCGTCTCCGGCAACTGGGTCGCCACCAGGCATGACAGCAGAAACGAAACGCCGCACAAGTAGAATGCCCAACTCAGACCCATCGCCTCTCCCACGCGACCGATCACGAAGGGTGCGATCGAGCTCATAGTCCGCGCGCCGTTGTAGGTGAAGCCGAGGGCGCGCGCCCGAACGGCGGTGGGAAAAATCTCGCTGCCGATGATTCCCGAGCCGGAAAAGAAACCGGTGCCGAAAAATGCCAACACCGTGCCCAGCACCATTAGCGTCCACGGCGCTCTGGCGATGGCATAAATTGGAACTATAACTGCCGCCACGAAGGTATATAAAATAAAAGACTTGCGACGCCCCAAATAGTCGGCCACCCAGCCGAAGCTGGCGTATCCGGGAAACATGCCGACCAAGTTCAGCACCACCAGCAAAGTTGTGGTGTCCATGATTCCGAAGCCGCGCCCGCCTTGCTCGACGGGCAAGGAAAGATAAGGCGGGATCCAGGTGAACAATCCCCACCAGGCGAACATGCCGAAGAAGTTCATGAACAGCAGCGCCAAAGTGTGTTTTTTGTACGGCGGTTTGAAGAGTTGGGCGAATCGTATCTGCGGAGCACTCGTGGTGAAGACGTCAATTCCGCTGCGGTCGCGTTGCTGCCACATTGCCGACTCTGGCACGCTATGGCGTATCCATAAGACGGCCAGCGCGGGCAGAATTCCCACAAAGAAGGCCATGCGCCAGTCGGCATAGCGGAGCACGATTCCCACCGCCAGCGCGGCCAGAGCGTAACCGAGAGCCCACGAACTTTGCACAATGGAGATGGCTTTGGCCCGCAACTCGGTGGGCCAGGTCTCGGCTACCAGGGTAGCGCCGGTGTTCCACTCTCCGCCCATTCCCAGCCCGAGGATGAAGCGGAAGATGGCCAGCATCAGGACCGAGGTTGCGAGACCAGAAGCGAACGAGCACACCGAGTAGGTAAGGATGCTGAACATCAGGGCGCGCTTGCGACCCAGGCGGTCGGCAATGAATCCGAATGCGACGCCGCCGATTCCTGATGCCAGCAGAGTCAAACTGTTGAGCAGACCGGCGGTCCCCTTGGTCATGCCCAGGTCGCGCATAACGTGCGCCAGCACCAGGGCGTAGAGCATGGCGTCGAAGGCGTCGAGCATCCAGCCCAATGCGGCGGCCACGAGCGTTTGGCGTTGCGCGGAGGTGGCTTGGGTGAAAGGGAAGGCCAGGCCGGTTGCCATCGGACGGATTGTTAATGGTTTGGCGGCCAATTGGCAATCAAATATCTGGGTTGGGGTTAAAGCAACTCCGGGTCCTGAATGGTTATTGATTTGAACCACGGAGGGCACTGAGGGCACGGAGAGGCGATACTGCCTATGTCGCTTTCAAAAGATGGAAGTATCTGCGGGCTTTGTGCACATCGCGCGCAATCTGTTCTCGCAACGCGTCGATCGAGGGAAATTTGATCTCATCGCGCAGGCGTTGTAAGAAATAGATCTCCACTTCCGTGTCAGGCGCCAGTTCGATGGGATGAAAGTTCAGAAGGTGAGTTTCGACCGCGAATGATTCAGTCCCGAAGGTGGGACGTCCGCCTACGTTGGTCACGGAATCGAAGCATTCCTGGCCCACGCGCGTCCGACTGATGTACACGCCGTCCTTGGGCACGAATTCTTCGTAGCGGTTCAGGTTGATGGTGGGAACCGTATACTTGGAGCCGTATCCTCGTCCGCGGCCGGGGGTCGAGAGCATGCTGAAGGGATGTCCCAGCAGGTGCCGGGCGCGGCTGATCCGGCCTTCGCTGAGAAGTCTGCGGATATGGCTGCTGGAAACAGGCTCGCCGCGCAGTTTCATTTCCGGATAAACTTTGACCTCGAAGCCCATCTCGCGTCCGAACTCGGCCAGCATGTTCACATTGCCCGCAGCCTTATGGCCGAAATGAAAGTTGTAGCCTTCATGCACCTCACGGGCGCGAAGCTGCTCCCTGAGTATTTGTTCCGCGAACTGCCGTGGAGTCATCAGCGAGAGGTCGCGTCCGAAAGGCAAGAGCAGCACTGCATCCAGGCCACTGGCCTCGAGCAGGCGGAGTTTCTCCGGAGTGGGCGTGATCAGTTTGAGCCCGGAATCGGGCTTCAAAATGCGCGCCGGGTGGGGCTCGAAGGTGACCGCCATCGCCTTGGCGCCCTGTTGCCGAGCGCGTTCCACGATCTCTTTGAGCACGTGGCGATGAGCGCGGTGGACGCCGTCAAAGTTCCCGATGCTTACTAGGGTCGGGCCGAAGTTTGCCGGAAGATCTTCGGGTTTGTGGAAGACATACATCAAGGGCAGCTTCTAGCTGTTAGCTCCTGGCTCCTAGCAAATTCAAGACCTATTCACGGTAACGGGGGCACGAAAAACACGTGATTCTTCGCGAACGTTGCGCGCCTCTTTGCGACCTTTGCGGTCAAATATCTTTTCCTAAATCTCAAACTCCAGTTTCATCCCGTCGTACGAAAGCTGTACATGCGGGGGCAGCGACGCGTTCGTCTCCGCATGCGGAAGATCGTGGCAAATATGGGTGAAGAATGCGCGCTTGGGTTGGACTCGTTCCACGATGCGAAGCGAATTCTCCACCGTCGAATGCGTGGGATGAGGCTTGTGACGCAGCGCGTCCAGAAACAGGATGTCGAGATTCTGCAGCTGTTTGAAAGCGGCTTCAGGCACGGAGCTGTGATCGGTAAGATAAGCAGCCGATCCGAAGCGAAAGCCGTAGATTTCAGTTTCCCCGTGAATCACGACCACCGGTTCGAAGCGGGCGCCGAACAGTTCCACCGGCCCCTCCATGGGTTTGAGCTCCACCTGCGGCAGTCCGCCAAATTTGTAGCCCGCGTCGAAGATGTAGCCGAACATGTTGCGGACAAATTCGACCACGTCGGGACGGGCATAGAGGGGCAGGCGGCCCGGCTTGTGACGAAAGCTCAGCGGACGCAGGTCATCAATGCCAAGAATATGGTCGGCGTGAGCGTGAGTGTAGAGCACCGCGTCCAGGCTGCGTATGTTTTCACGGATCGCCTGCTCACGAAAATCGGGCGTGGTGTCGATGAGGACGGCTCGCCCACCATACTCAATCAACACCGAAGGCCGGGTGCGGCGGTCACGCGGATCGGAAGAGCGGCAGACGGCGCAGTCGCAACCAATGGTGGGTACGCCCATGGACGTGCCGCTCCCCAGCACCGTCAACGTGGCTTTCATCGTTTCGCGGGGTTCGCGCCGGTCGCCTGCGGCGGCCGGGCCAGCGCATTGGTCACTTCCACGTAGGCCATGCGCAGCTCGTAAAGGCAGTTCTGCAAGAAATTTTCTTCCGTGGGCGTGAGGTTGCCCTTGGTCTTTTCCGCCAGTAGGCTGAGCGTGTCCACGGTCTGGCGCGCACCCAAGAGATCGATGCGCGGCTGCCCTCTCTCTTCCTGCATGAGCCCGAGTTGCAGCATGGCGGTCATGTACAGAGAGGCCATGAAGCGCTCGAAGGTCATCTCCATTTCTTTTGCGGAGTGGCCGCTGAGTTCGACCCGGGCATCCAGTTCCTTGGCCGACTTGCTGTAAGCGTCGGCCTGCTCCTTCTGCTCAGCCGCGCTCGGACTCGGCGGCATGGACGAATCCAGCGAAGCTGCATTCAGCGGCGCCGGTTCAGCCGCGACAGGGCGGGCTTCTGCGGCCGCTGGCGCTGCCGGTTTCGAGGTCGAGACTTCTTCTTCGCTGACTTCGTGGCGCAGCTCACCTTCGGGCGTGAACAGTCGCCGGTCGGTTATGGTAAAGCTCTCTTGTTTTTTCTCAGCCATAATTCTTTTCCTTGGATTACTTGAACGCTTCCGTAAACGGCAGGCTGGCGACTCTGGCAGGGCTGCCGTCGGCCCCGACTTGTCTGCCAGGAGTCCCTACTTCGCGGCGGATGTAGCCCAGCGCCACCCGGAGTTCGCCGCCGACCAGCGGCAAGGAAGCGGCGCTGGTGATTTCGCCCACGTCCTTGCCATCCACCTGAATTTTGCTGCCGATGGTGGGCGGCGGCCCGTTGACTTCGAAGCCGGTGAATTTGCGGCGCACCTGGCCGCGCGAGCGGATGCGCTCGACGATCTCCTGGCCAACATAGCAGCCCTTGGAGAAATTCAAAGCGCGCTCCTGCTGGGTTTCCTGGGGCAAGTCGCGCTCCCGGATGTCGGTGCCATATCGCGGAATTCCCGCGGCGATGCGCAACAGGTCGAGCGCTTTCCCCGCCGGCCTTGCCCCGGCCGTCACCAGGGCCTCGTACAACTGCTCCACATCGGCTGCTGGCAGCCACACTTCGAATGATTCCACGCACGGGTTATCACCCCGGACGAGAGTCACGGCACTTCGCCGCCAATCGACTTCGACAAATTGCAAAAGGCTGAGGTCGGGCACGGCAAGCCCCGCTGTCTGCAACGCTTCCCGGGATTTTGGTCCCGCGATTCCTATGCTTGCCAGCTTCTCGCTTGCCACTTCGACGTCGTCCATGATGATGTACTTGTCGAAGACGGCGAGGACTTTTTCCAGTTGCGACTGGTCGGTGTCGACGATCAGCGACTCTCCCCGATTGTAGGCGTACAAATCGCCCAGGATGTGCCCCTGGGGATTGAGCAGGAAGGCGTACACACCCTGGCCGGGCGCGAGATCGCGGATGTTATTGGTAACCATGCCGTTCAGCCAGCGCACGCGATCGCTGCCGGTGAGCGAAATCTTCGCCCGCGAACTGAAGTCATAAACGCCAGACGCAGAGACCAGAGCCCGAAATTCGGCGCCGGCGTCACCCCAATCGGCCCGCGCTTCAACCGTGGTTGCAGCGGCCGCGTCCACGCTATTTTGTTGTGCGGTCACGCTCATTTTCTCTCGTCTTGATTATATAGCGCTCGGCTGGGGCGCGGGCGCCTCTGCCCGAGTTCGCCGCGAGACGGGCGGGACGCCCGTCCTCCACTTTCTTTTCTTTGCGCCCGGCTGACCGAGTTGATAATCTTCCATCCCGTGAGCCCAAAAAAGCGTATCGCCATCATCCCCGGGGACGGCATAGGCCCGGAGGTCATTGCCGAGGCCACAAAAGTCGTGCAGGCTTCGGGCGCCGAAGTCGAGATGGCTCAATTCGACTGGAGCGCCAATCGTTACCTGGCTGACGGGGTTACGGTCCCGCCGGACGGTTTCGCCATGCTGGAACGCGATTTCGACGCCATACTGCTGGGCGCCTTCGGCGACCCGCGCGTGGTTTCGAACATCCACGCCAAGGAAATCCTGCTGGGCATGCGCTTCAAGATGGATCTTTACGCCAACGTGCGCCCCGTGCGCCTCCTGGACGCGTCGCTATGTCCACTGAAGGGAGTCGAACCCAGGGACATTGATTTCGTGGTGCTCCGCGAAAATACGGAAGGGGTTTACGTCGATCTCGGGGGCGTGTTCAAACCGGGCACGCCGGATGAGGTCGCGGTGCAGGAGGACATCAACACCCGCAAGGGCGTGGAGCGGGTGGTCCGCTATGCCTTCGAATATTGCGAACGCCACAGGAAGCAGGATGGAAGTCCGCGCCGGCATGTGCTCATGTGCGACAAGTCGAATGCCATGACCTACGCCGGAGGATTGTGGCAGCGGGTGTTCAAGGAAGTAAGCCGCGAGTATCCGCAGATCACAGCACAGCATATGTACGTGGACGCGCTCTGCACCCAGATGGTGCGCGATCCGCGGCAGTTCGATGTGATCGTGACCAACAACATGTTTGGCGACATCATCACCGACCTGGCCGCCGGGCTGCAGGGCGGGCTGGGCATGGCCGCCAGCGGAAATATTCATCCCGGAAAGACGTCCATGTTCGAGCCCGTGCACGGATCCGCGCCGCCTATTGCGGGGAAGAATATCGCCAATCCATTGGGCGCAATTCTCACGTCGGCGATGATGCTGGCGCATTTGGGCTTGACCCGCGAGGCGGAAATGATCGAAGCCGCTGTGCTTGAAGCAGTGCAGCAAAAGAAAACCACACCAGACATCGGCGGCAGCCTGGGGACACGGGAGGCGGGGGAGTGGGTGGCGAAGAGAGTCGCAGGCTGATTCACTCCCGGTTTAATTGTGGAAGGGCACGGCTTTCAGCCGTGCCAATAAAAGCGACGGCAAATCGGCTTTAGCCGCAGTGGCGCCTCATCGAGCGAGAACCGCAGATGCGCGGACGAATACGGATAGTCCTTGGGAAATTCGACGAACCCGGCGCGCACAGGACTCAAATGGATGTAGCGTCGATGCTTCTCGAAATCCGTCCCATCTCGAATTCGATGATTGGTAAAGCTCCGTTGCCAGATTTCCATTCTTGAACCGGTCTCTTTCAGGAAGCGATGAGAATAGCCGCCTTTGATGAATTGCATGGCGCGTTCCAGCGCAATGGTAGGATTGGGAGCGAGCAGTAGATGGATGTGGTCAGGCATGAGAACGAATTCGTAATGTTGGATTATCCCGCGCTTGCGGTAGGCAAACACAGTCTCGACAAACAGGTTTGCGGCACGTTCGGACTGAAATACGGAGCGACGCCCCCAGGTTACGGAGGTGACGAAGAATGTGCTCTCGGCGAAATCGTCCACAGGGGCTGAGCCGCCTCCTCTGCGATTCTTTTCGCACGGCTGAAGCCGTGCGCTTCCACAGACTAAGTCGATTGTCCGATGCCCCAGGGCCAAGCTGATGTGATGCCTGTCACACGGAAGCCAGAGATTCCCGAAACGGGCTGTCAATTCCGGCCGAGTAGCTATGCCAGCTACGCGCGCCGTCCGGTCAGGAGCGCCAGTTCCCGCCATTTCCATTGGCAATCGACATCGCTGAATCCAATCTCTCGCAGCCATTGCAGCTGGGTTTCCAGAGCCAGCAATTTGTTGGAAGGGTCTTCGGTCTCCACCGTGCATCCGATGTGCCGCAGGAACTCTTCATGAAGCTGGGGCGTGGCAGACGCCACATGCTCCAGGTTGCAAAACACACCTCCGGGGTTCAGCCGGCCGTAAATCTCGGCGTAAAGCGATCGCTTGCGTTCATGAGTGAGATGATGGATCGCGAAACTCGACACTACGGCGTCAAAGTTGCCTGACTCGGGAAGGGCATTCTCCAGATTGTGGGCCACAACCGTGACCAAGCGATCACCGGCAAAACGTTTGCGGGAGGCCTCCAGCATGGCGGGAGAAAAATCAATCGCCACGGCGGTCGCGTCGGGACGGGCTAGTTTGACCAGGGCCAGCAGACGTCCGTCGCCGGTTCCGAGGTCGAGAATCCGCTGAGCCGATGCCGGGATGAATTCCAGGAGAGTGGATTCGCCTTCAACCCGGTGCGGGATGGAATCAGCGCGGCCCAGGTAGTCAAGCGCGTGTTCAGTTGAAGCCCAGAGATTAACACTCATCTGAAAAGTATAAACTCATATCCAATGGCTAAATTGAAGATGGGTGGCGAGCGGCGTCGGACATCGATCCTTGAAATTGCGTTTCTTCTGTTGCTGCTCACCGTCCCTGGACAGGCCCAGGCAGGACTGCGAACGGCAGAGCGGGAAGGCGCGGGCGAGTCGCCCGCGACCACACAACCAACCACTCAAGCCCCCGAAGAACCGAAGATCTCGCCGCAGGAGGCGGAGAGGCTCTTTCGCTCGGTGGACGAGATTCTTCAGTTTGCCAGCAAGGACACGTGGTTTCCCATCAAGCACGAGGTCAAGCGGCAGTTGGTCAGCCGCGACCAGGTGGAAAGCTATGTCAGCAAGCACACCAGCGAGGATGAAGACGCCAAGCGCCTGCGCCGTTCGGAACTTGTGCTCAAAAAGTTTGGACTGCTGCCGCGAGACTTCGACCTGGGAAAATTCCTGCCCCTGCTGCTAAAAGAGCAGGTCGCCGGATACTATGATCCCAAGACTAAGACGGTGAATCTTCTCGACTGGCTGGGTGCGGACCAGCAGAAGCCGGTGTTGGCGCACGAACTGACCCACGCACTGCAGGACCAGTCTTTCAACCTCGAAAAATACATGAAGCCGGTGGACTCCGACCTGGCGAAGAAGAAAGAAATCACTGCACAGGACATCGAGAACGACGAGGTTAGTACTACGCGGCAAGCCGTGGTCGAGGGCCAGGCCATGGCAGTGCTCGTGGACTACATGCTGGAGCCCATGGGCCTGTCGCTGAAGAATTCGCCGCAAGTGGTTCAGGGTCTGAAGGACGGCATGCTGGCCGGGACGCCGGACTCGGTGCAATTTCGCAACGCGCCCATATACATGAGAGAGGCGCTGACCTTTCCCTATCGCTACGGCATCGACTTCATCGCCGAACTGCTGATCAAGGGCGGAAAAGACAGAGCCTTTGCCGAGCTTTTTCGCAACCCTCCGCGTACTACGCGGCAGATTATGGAGCCGCAAACCTATCTTTCGGGTGAGCGCCTGGAGTCCATGCACATGCCCGACCTGCGGCAGATCTTCAGGAATTACGATCGCTTCGATGTAGGCGCGGTCGGTGAGTTCGATGTGGCCGTACTGATTGACCAGTATGCGGGATCTCCAATTTCGAACCAGCTGTATCCCCACTGGCGAGGAGGTTATTACTATGCGGTGCGTCCCAAGCGCGATCCCGCCGCGCCGTTAGCACTGCTCTACACTTCGCGCTGGTCCAACCCAGAAAAGGCGGCCAATTTTGCCGCGATCTATGCGGCAG
>Ga0335082_10000050_pt1 | contig 116236 bp, 103 predicted proteins | sample Lox_Sample_41_FD_206718 | JGI IMG/M metagenome (GOLD analysis project Ga0335082, IMG submission 206718) | Soil microbial communities from Loxahatchee National Wildlife Refuge, Florida, United States - Lox_Sample_4.1 | ecosystem: Environmental > Terrestrial > Soil > Wetlands | place: USA... | reverse complement strand
TCCTGCGGAGCCCTGCCGGGAATTCCTTCTCCGGTCAGACGGACCGGCGCTCCACCTTCCACTGCAATTTTCCAGATCGCCCCCGGAGGCTCCGTCGAGAAGTAAATGTTGTGTCCGTCTGCCGACCAGAACGGATAAGAAGCATTCGGTGTTCCGGTCACAAACGGCTTTGGGGGCCCTCCCTCTGTGTTCACCGTGTAGAGTTCGGGCTTGTCAGCGGCGCGCACGTCAAAGACGATTCTGCGGCCATCGGGCGACCAGTTCGGTGGCCCGATTTGCGCTCCTTGAAACCGAGTCAGTTGCATCGGATTCGACCCGTCGCGGTCGCATACCCAAATTTCCGGACTGCCGGAGCGCGACGATTGAAAAGCGATGTATTTGCCATCTGGGGAAGTCCGCGCGTAGCCGTCGCCAAGGCTGGATGAGATAAGCTTTTTGGCCGGACCGGCAGCTTTGGCTGCTCCAGCCAATCCGAATTGCCACACGCTGGCGGGATGCCGTACTTGTGCGTACGCCAGGCGATTTCGGGACGGCGAGACCGACACACTTTCCGCATCCTGTGCAAATACCAACCTCTCCGGTCTTGTCACAGCAAGCGGTAAGCGCCAAAGCTGGTGTCCCGCCGCGTAGATCAGAGACTGGCTATCTGCAGACCAACTGAGATCGGCGAAGCCTTCGGAGGATTTGAAACTGATTACCTCCCGGGGTTTGGTCCCATCCGCGTCGTGCACATAAATCCTGAAGACGCCCTCGGTGGGGGCACACATCGAGGCGAGATACTTGCCGTTGGGCGAAAACGACGGATGCAGCGTCTCAACGCAATCGGAAGCAGGATCTGGCAGCTTTCTCTCCTCGTAGGTGTCTACGTTCACCAGGTGAAGGCTGTAGTGCTCGGAAGAAGAAACCTCCTTATCGCGAGAGTCAGCTTTTGAAAATGCCACCCACTTACTGTCCGACGACCAGGCAACGGCAATTCGCTCGGGGCCTCCATACGGCCTGATCTCGGCGAGCTTGCGTTCCGTGCCGCCGAGGGCCGAGATGAAGTACACCCCGCTAGCTTCTGGCTCCGCTTCCCGCTTGAATGCGATGAATCGGCCGTCAGGTGACCATGCCGCTGCCAGAAATGCTGCAGGGTGATTCGTAAGTTTCACTACACGTTCCTGGCCGACCTGCTTGAGATAAAGATCAAATTGGTAGTCCTTCCCATCGCCGAACCACGAAAACACGATCTGGTTCCCGTCAGGCGAGAACCTGGGAGCTACTTCCAACCCGGGAAAGGTCGTGAATGGGGTGATTGTCAGCTCGGTGGAGTGAGTTTCGGAGCGATGTTGCAACCAGTATCCCCCCATCAGCGCCACCAACATCAGTCCAGCCGCCGCCAACCCGAAGCGCCATCGACGGGTGGTCAAACGAGAGCTGCCTTTCCTTGTTGCCGCGGCTGGAACGGCTATGGGGCCCGGCACTGAGATGGGGACGACTCTGGGCGACGCACTCTCACTGCCTACAGCGTCGATCCAGTCCACCGGGAAGATGAAGCGGTACCCAATCTTCGGGAGCGTCTCAATGTAGGTTGGATTCTCGGCGGAGTCTTCCAGAGCCTGTCGCAGCTTCTTTACGGCTGTATTGACGCCATGCTCAAAGTCAACAAACGTGTTTTCCGGCCAAAGGGCGTTGCGTAGTTGCTCGCGGGCAACAACATTTCCTTCAGCTTCCACGAGCAGCCGAAGCACCTGGAGTGGCTGGTCCTGAATCGAAACGCGCGCGCCCAAGCGGAGAAGTTCGTTGCTGCTCAGATCAAACTGAAATGAGCCAAAGCGCGCACACGTCCGACGAAGAGGCTCGTAAGTCGCCATATCGGCTCAACTAGCTATGGCAGTGTACCCTAATTAAAGCGGAGCCAAATTACCGTTTTGGTTGTCGCACATCCCGTGTTGTTGCTGGTACTTACCAAGTTCACCGCGAGTTCACCTTCCAATTCACCCGCTGTCCATTGACCACTTCAACCCGCCGTGCGAATGTGCCGCACAATCGGGACGAGGATGGGACCTGTGAAATCCTCAAATCACATCCCGGCAATGAGGACAAAATGAAACGTTTTTTTCACTTCGCAGCAGCCACCCTCGCGCTTGGTCTGATGATGTATCCGAGTCAGGTTCACGCCACGACATGCAGCAATTCCACCATCAAAGGGACATACGCCTTCACTCTCCGGGGACAGATCTTCGTCCCGAACGGGCCGGTCCTGGTTGTCGACGGGGTCGCGAGAGTGACGTTTGACGGCCATGGCAACTTTACCCAGGTCGATGCCGTCGCCGAAAATGGGAACGTTGCACCCGGGTGGCGTCCTGGATCAGGAACCTATTCCGTGAACCCAGATTGTACCGGAGCACAGACCATTCAGGTCGCGGATCTACCCGACCTGCACCTCCAGTTCATCATCAGTGGATCGGGAAACAAGATCCGCCAGGTGGTGATCGATCCAGGAATTGCCACGACCGCCGAAGGAGAGCGGCTTCGGATTGTGCACTAGCATGAAGATGTTTCTGCAGTGGAAATCCGTTCTGTCGCCGAGTTCCGGGCGCCCCACACATCGCGTTCTTTGCGATGTGTGGGCCCTGTCCCCAGGGATCACAGTAAGATCCCTCAAAAGAACTGCTACGGATGTCCGGGGCCGATTTCGTCCCTTGGGGTTGGCTGATAAGCTGAGTGACACGGCCAATTCGTGCCCAGATGCCTCATCGTCGGTTATGGAAACCCTATACGTTCCGACGACGGCTTTGGCTGGAGAGCCGCCGCTGCTCTGGCTGAGGAACTGTCGTCCGAAGACGTCAAGGTGATTTCGGCGCACCAGCTCACGCCGGAGTTGGCCGAAACGGTCGCTAACAGCTCGCGTGTCCTGTTCCTCGACGCGTCCCACGACGGCCAGCCGGGAGAGATCCGCATGGGGCCCGTCCGTCGCGACCCGAATTTTCAGCCGGGCGCGATTTCGCACCAGCTTTCGCCCTCGGCACTGTTGGCGCTGGCTTACTACTATCGACGATCGGAGCCGGACGCGACGTTGCTCACCGTGACCGGCCAAAATTTCGAACTCGGAGAGAGTTTTTCGCCCGTGTTACAAGACGCCTGGAAGCCTTGCCTGGAGCGGGTTCTGGACTGGGTACGAGCTTTGTAATCTGTAGGATATCGGACTAACACTTTCGTGGAGTCGAATTGGCACGCGGGTGCCATTTTCAGATTGACGGTCTCATCGTAGATTGTTCATGAGCAGTTCTGGGGGAGGGCTGCCCGGGCGTCCTGAGTTCGAAAGAACTCGGACGCCCGTTTAATTTTTTGGGGCTCTTGCCTAATTTGTGGAGATCGTGAAGTTCACCGTGATGCGGGCCTGGGTTTCGACCGGCTGTCCGCTCTGATAGTAGGGCTTGAAGCGCCACTGCTTGACGGCTTCGCGAGCCGCGGCGGCGAGAATGGTCGGACCGCTCACAATCTGCAACTCTTGGATGGACCCTTCCCGCGAGATCAGCGCCTGCAGAATGACTGCGCCCTGAACTTTCATCTGGCGTGCCAATAGAGGATAGTCCGGAGGCACGGAAACCGTGACGTTCTGCTGCGTCTGGGGAGACATTTGTACGCGGTCGGCGGCGTTGACAACGGTTTCCGGCGGTGCCTGAGGAACTGCTGGTGCAGGCGACGAAGCTGTTCCCGAATCCATGTCCAGACGGATGGCGTTGCTGCGCGCCGGCACCTGGGTATGGCGGTTGCCGGCGACCACTTCCACCTGTAATGGAGGCAGGGCGGCGCGCTCGGTAGTGGCGGTGAACGGTGCGGTTGCCGCCGCAGGTTCCGGCGGCTTAGCGGGCGCACGCTCGGTCCTGCTTGAGGCGGGGTTGGCCGGAGTCGCGGTCAGGGCTGTGGCAGGATGCTTCCGTGGGGCCGTCGTATCCTGAACTTCTTCGCTGGCGGGGAACCAGAAGTCCCAATCCTTGAGGACGACGGCCACCAGCGCAAGGAGAAGGATGCCGAGTGCGATCAGCATCCGCTTGCGTTGCACGGCCGGATCGGGAGAGGCAGGCAAGAGCCGCCGTTCCGCGTATAGGTCTTGCTGGGTCTGGTCGTCAGGCGTCGGCACGTAACCACCTTATACAACAGAGTAGGCCCCGGGGGGTGGCGCGCAGAAATAAGTATGCCCTGAAAGTTGCAGCAACGCCAGAAAATCCAGCGGGGCGGTGTGGGGCAGCCCGCGCCGGGAGCGGCGTGTGACCCGGATCACATCCACATGTGGCACCTATCACCGCCGAAGGGTCTGACAGGACGCACACTGAGTCGTGACATTCGTCACAGGGTGTTGAGCGGTGTGAACAAGCGGAGCCGCCTCGCCCGGAACGGTACACCCAAAGGGGGGCCATCATGCTCTCGCCATATGGACTCGACATCATCGAAAGCTGCCTGACCTGCAAGATGCGGGTGGACCGGATTTTCTGCGACCTGCCGACTTCAGCCTTGCAATCTTTCGAGAGCATCAAGTACGCAACCGCGTATCCCAAGGGAGCGGTGCTCTTTGTGGAAGGGCAGGCGCCACGGGGGATTTTTGTGCTTTGCAAAGGGCGCGTGAAACTGTCGATTTGTGCCAGCGACGGGAAAACCCTGATCCTGAAGATTGCCGAGCCCGGCGAAGTTCTGGGCCTGAGCGCCACGGTTTCCGGGAAAGCCTATGAACTGACGGCGGAAACCATCGATCCCTGCCAGGTCAATTTTGTGAAACGAGAAGACTTCCTGCGCTTCCTGAAGGAGCACAGTGACGCGTGTTTCAAAGTGGCCGAGCAGTTGAGCGAGAAATACAACGTGGCCTGCCACGAAGTGCGCTCGCTGGGATTGTCGCATTCGGCCGGGGAAAAGCTGGCGAAGCTGCTGCTGGAGTGGAGCTCGAAAAACGGCGAATCGCAAAAGCAGGAGCCGCGCCTGAAGCTGGCGCTGACGCATGAAGAGATCGCGCAGATGATCGGTACTTCCCGCGAGACGGTAACCCGCTTGTTTGCCGACCTTAAGAAGCGCCAGATCCTGCAGGCCAAAGGCTCGACGCTGGTGATTCGAAACAAGGCGGCGCTGCGTTCGCTGGCCACCAGCGGATAACGGCCGGCTGAAGCGGGTGTGCGTCGGGTCACCCAATTTCGTGACTCCAGTCACTGTTTCCGCCCTTTCCTTGAGTTATTAACGGATGAGGAGAGGCGTATATGTCACAGAGCTGCATCGATTGCACCCAGCGATCGGATCGGGTTTTCTGCGATTTGGCTCCCAGCGCTCTCGAAGCCTTTGACCTCATCAAGTCCAGCCAGATGATCCCGAGGGGCGCCGTGCTCTTTCGCGAAGGACAGGCACCGCGCGGTGTGTTTCTCCTCTGCGAAGGACGGGTACGGTTGAGCGTCTGCTCGGAAAACGGGCGCCGGATGACCCTTCGTACGGTTACTGCCGGGGAAGTGCTGGGACTGAGCGCCTGCCTTGCGGGCAGCGGCTACGAAGTTACGGCTGAGGCGATCGATAACCTCCGGGTGGCAGTGGTGAGCCGGAAGGACCTGCTCCGGTTCCTGCGGGAGCACCGCGAGGCCTGCCTGCACGTGGTCACTCTGCTCAGCGAAGACCTGCATGTCGCGTATGATCGCGTGCGCAGCGTAGGGCTGGGGCGGATGCGGCGACCGCGCGTTCCACTGGCGCACTGAATCAGCAAACGGCTGGTTCACAGCGGCCGAAGACGCAGCTGAACACACAGCGTGTGCGGTGGGTTCCGCAAGCTGTGCTCCTCCCCGGGTTCTTCTTCGAACGGGGAATGATCATCGAACTGGGTGTTCCTCATCTGACATACCTGCCGGATGCGGCGCGCTGTTTCGGACCAGCCAAGTGCGCGTCCTCAGGGTGGTCCTGCCCGCCTGTGTTGGCTGTCTCCACGGGCATGCGGTCAGCAGAGGCACGATGTCCGTCAATGATTGCGATCCACTCTCGAAACCAATCAACAAATGCTCTATTTTCCGTGTCCTCGGGCATCATGGGCTCCTTTGGGCGAACGGTCAGAGTACGAGGCTGCTGCATGGGTAGAGAACTGTGCGTTCGTACAGTCCGAGCCCACAAAAGAGCTAGTTGACAAGAGCCATTACACCAATTACGGCCCGGACGCGGCCTGAGCCAAGGTCAATGAGTGAGATCACGATTAGTGTGGTTTGACAGCCGTTCTATTCCCTATCCGAGTAGATTGGAGTGGTTCTTGATGAGTGCAATGATTCCATAACAATGTCGTGGATGTTTGCGCCAACAATTCCTCTGTCGGCCGTAGGATTGAGTGACCGCGGTTATTTTGGAGAACGTGTCTGCCTCTGAAACAATCAAGCCGCGATGCTTCCCAACTACTGTTTTGCTTTCTTTGTTGACGGAGATTCTGGGGCACTCCACTCAGTACCGCCAGCCATCGCGGCGTGGTCGATCTTGATTCGGATTCTGGGTTCCCCCTCGCACCAATACTGGTACACCACATCATTTTCATGATATTCGCGAGAGATTCCGTTGGGCGCAAGCTCTTCTCCCGTGCCGAAGGATATGGAGCCGTCGCCACGCTCATCGGTGATTTCGTAGCCGTAGCGTGTCACAGTCATGCCGGTTTTATTGTGCAAGCGGAAGTAAATGTCCCGCGCCGCCGGATTCTTCGGATCGTCAAAGACGTGAAGTTCAACCACTTCAAGTGGACAATCAGGGGGGATCAGCAAATCAACTTGGTCTTTCCGATCCTTTGAGGCCTCTTTCTGGCGCTCTCGGATTGTGTCGGCACCATCAAAGTCGGGCGGACTAAAAAACCAATTCTCACGATCGCGGTAGGCTGTAAGCCACGTTGCCTGCTTGACAGTCTTGGTGCCGGACCGGAAAGTTCCTTCTCCAACCAATCTCCACCATCTCCGACCTGGTGGAGTCATCAGGATTTCCGAGCTAAACGGTGAGTCCTGAATCGTGTAGTCAAAACTAACCATCGGAAACTTCTGCATTTCCGACACTAGGCATGCCTTGTGAGATTGGGTGAATTTCAGATAGCCGCTGAAATAACCACGACGGTAGTCGCCGAGAAGGTCCGAGACATCATCCCATCGACCATCGCTCTGCGCGTTTAGAAAGACATTAGGCCGATCATCAAGAGCAGGTTTCAGCTCCGCAGGGAACTGCCACGCTTTGTTCTCTTGAGCTGTGGAGTAAGCGCCAAGTGCACTAAAGATGAAAAATGCAGTGACAACAAACGCAACGCTGTTGCAAGGGCGATTTTCTGGCAGCGGCATGGCTGATCTTAACAGGCGATTCACTTGTAACCATTTGGTTGCGAGTGAGATGGGAAGGTTACACCAAGCACTGGCAACAGTGACAGTATTGTTTTTGGTTGAGTGTGCATATCTTGTTTGCAATCTTCGTTTCCAATGCGATGAATCGCAGGAGTGAGCGGTTATGCCAGACACGGAGTACGTTCACGCTCAAGCCGACCGGAGACGATTCCTCAGAGTTGTATTGTCCGGTGCGATGGGCACGGCCGCTGTGCAGGCGGGAATCAACCTCGTCAGTCCTGCCAGGCTCAGTGCGCAATCAAACCTTAGCCCCGATTCCGCACTGCAGGAATTGCTGGCAGGCAATCAGCGTTTCGCCGCGAATCAGTTGACGTCGATTCAACACGATTTACTTATCCTGAAAGAGCGGACGGCGGACAAACAAGAACCTTTCGCGGCAGTACTGGCATGTGCTGATTCCCGAGTCCCGATTGAACTCGTGTTCGATCAAACCATAGGTCACATCTTCGTAACGCGAGTGGCTGGCAACGTTGTGACACCGGAGATCATCGCCAGCATCGAATATGGTGTCGCTGTCGTCGGGGTGGAAGTCGTTCTCGTACTCGGCCACAGTAACTGTGGAGCAGTAAAAGCAGCGATGAAGGCTGACGCTGTGCCCGGACAGATCAGTTCGCTATATCCGCATCTTCGGCGTGCCGTGGAACAGTCGGGCGGGGATTTCGAACAAGCAATCAAAACCAATGCGAACATTCAGGCGGAATTGCTTCGCACTTCCTCAACAGTCATTCGCGACGCTCTTAAGGCTGGCAAAGTTAGGGTGGAAGCCGGAATGTACGACCTTGCAACTGGCAAAGTGACCTTGATCTGAAACACTCCGCTTTTGTTAGCGATCGCGATCTTTCGCCAAATCGTTCCTCTGCAAAGAATGCCAGTAGCTGGACCCTGACGGTTTTTGTAACGTTAGCCAGTCCTTGAGACCTCTGACTTGGAGACAGATCGGCATGGAAACTGCAAAAGGAAGTGCAGGCACTTTTTCCGAAAGGACCGGGCGAGTATGGATATGGGTCCAGGAGGCAATTCCGACCCTGGAGGAGACGATCGCGGTCATCAAACTGAAGGTAGTCGATGAACTGATTGACGCCACCATATTGCGGATGAGGGATGCCGAGCAGGTGACTCGGAAAGCCAACCAGGAATACTCGAAATATTTATGGCGGCCAGTACCTGCCAGAGCTACGGGTGAGTTCGTGGTTCAGGGCGAGTTGCGGGACTGATGGACCTAAAATGGCCGTCCTTTTGGGGATAAGGACGGCCAAATTGTGCCTGCGAGTCTCCGAGATCGTCCGAAGGGTCACGCAGCACGCTGCGTCATCTTCTCCATTACCTGATCGATGCTGAAACTCGCCGGCTTCTGTCGCGGCGGAAACTCCTTGAAGCTCTCCAGCTACTTCATCAGGAGCGGCGGTGCCAGAAAACGGTCTTCGCAACAGTCGGCCGAGGACAACATTTTCTTGAGAGGGTCCCTGCCGCCATCGTCAGCACTCTTGGCGGCGTCCATTCGCTTACTTGTCTCGTTACTCCCCTCCATTCCAAAGTAGACGCAGCCAGGCGAATTTTTCGCTGAGTATGCGCTGGCATGAGTCCGTCGACCGCGGCGCAATTCGACGCTCGCCGAATGAAAGGCAGGAGTGGATGCGATGACAAAGCGACTTGGAATAGGGATGGTTGTGCTGTGGGCGGCGCTGGGAGCGCGGGCAGCGGCCTCCGACAAAGCGGCGTCTGCGAAAGGGCCGGGTGCGGGAGAGTATGCCGGATCCGAAGCCTGTATGGCGTGCCACGAGGATGTGTACAAGAAGCAATTCGAAGGCACGCCGCACTTCCAGACCATGAAGAAAGACGGGCATGGCTGCGAGTCGTGCCACGGACCCGGCGCGGAGCACATCGCCGGGGGCGGGGACAAATCGAAGATCATTCGTTTTGGCGAGCTTTCGCGAGCGGAGTCGAGCCAGCGTTGCCTGGAGTGTCACGGGGAATCGCAGACGCAGCGCCACCACGCGGTTTCGGCCCATGCGGGCAACGATGTGGGTTGTGTGGACTGCCACAGTCCGCATCACGCCAAGGCCGAGCAGCACTTGCTGACCAAGTCGCAACCGGAACTTTGCTATGGCTGTCATGCCGCGACCCGGGCCGATTTTTCCCGTCCTTATCGTCATCGCGTTAACGAGGGCCTGGTCCAGTGCAGTGACTGCCACAACGTGCATGGCACGGCCGGACTGCGTCAGGGGCGGGCAACGCAAGGGGGGAGGCGACCTGCTACAAGTGTCACGCCGACAAGCAGGGGCCGTTTGTCTACGAGCACATGCCGGTCAAGACCGAGGGGTGCACCAGTTGTCACACGCCGCACGGTTCGAGCAACCCGCGCTTCCTGCGCGTGAGCCAGGTCAACCTGCTCTGCCTTCAGTGTCATTCCTATCCGGGGTTGGGGCCGTCCGGTCCCGCGCACAACCAGTCACAGAAGTATCAGGCGTGCACCATGTGCCATGCCGCGATTCACGGATCGAACGCCAACGCGGCGTTCATGCAATAGGGAGGACTCATGACGAATCGATGTGAATACGCCGAACGCGAGCGAGAAGGTTCTTTCCGGGTGCATGCCGGGGTTGCGGTCGTCACGAGCCTGCTGGGGCTGAGTCTCATCTTGCCCGCAGGCGTCTGGTCGCAGGCGAACCCGGGGGCTACACCGGAAGGGGTCAACCGTGGCGGGTATCGCATTCACCAGTCGCTCGACGCCGGCTATCGTTTTTCCGACGTGACCAGCAACGAGAGCATGTACAACACGATGATCAATCTGCACGAAGGGCCGCGCATCTTCGAGCAGACGCTCTCGATGCAGTCCGAAGACCATCCGGGCATGCTGTTCGATGACTTGTTTCTGACCAGCGTAGGCTGGGGCGGCGATCCCAATAACTATCTCCGCATGCGGGTGAACAAGAACCGGTGGTATGACTTCCGTGCCGCGTTCCGGCGCGACCAGGACTACTTTGACTTCAACCTGCTGGCCAATCCGCTGAACCCATCCACGTCCGTTCCCGCCGTAGCGGTGGGGATGTCGCCCCATGGCTTCGGGACGCGGCGGCGCATGAGCGATTTCGATCTGACCGTGCTGCCGCACAGCTTCGTCAGTTTCCGGTTGGGCTTCTCGCACAACAACATGAGCGGGCCGTCGTGGACCAGCATTCATGAAGGCACGGATACCGAACTCGCGCAGCCGTGGAACACGACGCAGAACGTGTGCCGCATGGGTGCGGACATCCGGCTGTCGCCGCGCACCGTCCTTAGCTACGACCAGTTCTGGAATGCGTACAAGGGGGACACATCGGCGAACCTGAACGGCACGCCGTACGCTGGCGAATGGAACGGCCGTCGATCTGGGCTTGCCTTTCAACACCGTGGCGAGCCAGCCGTGCGCGACTCCTCTGCTGGGCGACGGAACCGCGAACCCGGCCTGTAACGGATATTTCAGCTACAGCCGGTTCAATGCCACGCGCAATTCCTTTCCCACCGAGCAACTCAGCCTGCGGAGCGCCTACTTCCGCCGCATGGATGTAACGGGGAGTGTCAGTTACACGGGCGGCGACATGAAGCTGCCAGGCTATTCGGAACTGTACGACGGCCTGACGACGCGGACGCGGGCGCGCAACTCCGACACGGAAGGCGCAGCGTTGGTTCATCGCGTCACGGCGTCGGCGGACGCGGGAGTCGTGATTCACGGTTTTTGATTTGCCCGTTTGTTCCTCGAGGGCGGCCCGCCGGCCGCCCGCTTTTTTCTTGCGAGGTTATCCCCTTCCTTCAGGTCCCTGATTCCATGTCACTTCGGTTGCACATGATCCTGGTGATTGCGGTCACATCCCGACGTGCGCGCACTCACTGTCCGCTAGGTCGTCCCCCTTCCAGAATGGAACTGAGTTCGGACTTCAGCGAGAGCAGGAGGTTTGTCGGGATGTCAGCAACAGGCACGAAACCGATGCAGCGGCGGCGCACGGCGTGGATGCGGCCAGCCCTCTGGTTCGTCGTAGTGGCGTTCACTCCCGGATATGCGGCATCGCACCCGAAGGCCCTCCCCAAGCCCAGGACCGAAGATTGCCTGGTTTGCCATGGCGACAAGGGGCTGTCGACGGAACGCGACGGCAAGACGGTCAGCCTGTTCGTGGATGGCGACAAATTCAAGAGTTCGATTCACGGCACCATGTTCACGTGCGTGGACTGCCACACGGATCTGAAAAGTTCGCCGCACGAGTCGCAGCCGGCGAAGGTGCAGTGCGCTACCTGCCACGCCGACCAGCAGGCAGTCTACGATCGAAGTTTTCACGCCAAGGCAATCGTCGCCGGCGACGGCAAGGCGGCAAGATGTGTCGACTGCCATGGGAGCCCGCATGAGTTGTTGCCGGCGAGCGATCCCAATTCGCGCGTCAGCCATCTGAATATTCCCAAGACCTGCGGCAGCTGCCACGGTGAAAAATTCGTGATGGGAGCGAGCGGACACAGCACGCAGCCGTTTGCCTCGTACGAGGAAAGCGTGCACGGACGCGCGGTGGCCAACGGTTCCGACAAAGCCGCGGTTTGCACCGACTGTCACGGATCGCACGAGATTCTTGGTGCGGGTGACCCGAAGTCTTCGATCTTCAAATTCAACGTGCCGGCGACCTGCGCCAAGTGTCACGGTGCAGTGAAAGAAGAATTCGTCCAGAGCATTCACGGGCAGGCGATCGCCCGGGGAAACTGGCAGGCGCCGGTTTGCACGGACTGTCACGGCATTCATTCTATTAAGTCGCATCTCGATCCGAACTCATCGGTCGCCGCACAGAACCTGGCGCGCACAACTTGCGCCCGTTGCCATGAAGGCGTGAGGTTGTCGCAGGAGTTTGGAGTCGAGGGGCGCCGCTCGACCACCTACCTGGCCAGCTATCACGGGCTGGCTTCAAAACTCGGTTCGCAGGTGGTGGCCAATTGCGCCAGTTGCCATGGCGTGCACAACATTCTGCCGTCGAACGACCCACGATCCACGATCAACCGGGCGAACCTGATTCACACCTGCGGACAATGTCACCCCGGAGTGAGCGAGAAGTTTGCGCTGGGCAAGGTGCACGTGGATGCGCCGATCTCGGCCGATATCGGCAGCGTGGCCGTACGCTGGATCCGCCGGTTTTATCTGAGCATGATCCTGGCCGTGATCGGCGGCATGGTGCTGCACAATCTCATCATCTGGCGGCGGAAGGCGCTGGAGTTGCGCAACCGCTATCCACGTACGGTAACGCGAATGACGAAGAGCCAGCGCTGGCAACACCTGACGCTGCTGCTTTCCTTCATCACGCTGGTGATCACCGGTTTTGCGTTGAAGTATCCCGATTCGTGGCTGTCGGCGATTCCCGGCATGGGAGAGCGGTTGCGAGGGATCGTGCACCGCGTGGCGGGCGTAGTGATGATCGGGGCCAGCGTGTATCACATTCTCTATGCTGTGCTGACTCGTGACGGCCGTCGGCTGATTCTTGACCTTCTTCCTGAACCAAAAGACGCCACGGATGTATTGAGCGTGATGGGTTACTACCTCGGGCTGGGAAAGTCGAAGCCGGAATTCAAGCGCTTCAGTTACGCTGAGAAAGCGGAATACTGGGCGCTGGTGTGGGGCATTATCGTGATGGCGACGACCGGCATCATGCTGTGGGCCAAAATCTGGGCGAGCGCTCTGCTACCGCGCTGGTGGCTGGATGTGGCCACGGCGATCCACTTCTACGAGGCGGTGCTGGCGTCGCTGGCGATCGTGGTGTGGCATTTCTATCAAGTGTTCCTCGATCCTGATGCATATCCGATGAACTGGGCGTGGTGGGACGGGAAGGTGTCGCGGCATCACTACGCCGAAGAGCATGCTCTGGATACGGAGACGCTGCTGGTCTCGGCGCAAGCGGAAGCGGACGCCGAGCATGCCTCGTCCGTGGACGATGGCCAGAGCGACACGGCGGCTCCGGAAGAGGTCGCCGCCCGGCGCGAAGATTAGGTTCATGGCTGCAAGAAAACGCGGTTCATGGGTGTGACCTGCACACCCTTCTGATATAAGCAATAGGTCTGAAAACTGGAACGCCGGGAGTGTATCCGCACCATGACCGATTCGCATGCAAACGATTCTGCCCGAGTTGCCGGCATCGCGCGGGTGCGCCAACTTCTGCGGAATCCGATCTCCATCATGGGCCTGGCGGTGGCGGCCGTGGCGCTGGGCAACATTCTCTTCCTCTTTTTTCGCGACGTGACCCAAGCGCACCCCAGCCCCTACGTGGGGATCCTCGCCTACATGGTGGCTCCGGCGTTTTTTGTGGCCGGGTTGGCGTTGACCGTCTTCGGAGCGATCTATTACCGCCATCGGCACCTCAGTTCCGAAGGCATTTCAAGCCGCTATTTTCATCTGGACTTCGACGACCCGGCGCATCGGGGAACGGTGGCTTTTTTTCTCACGTTCTTGGTGGTGTTCATCCTGATGAGCGTGATCGGCAGTTACCGCGCTTATGAGTTTACCGACTCGGTGAGTTTTTGCGGGCAGCTCTGCCATTCGGTGATGGCGCCGGAATTCACCGCTTACCAGCAATCGCCGCATGCCCGTGTGGCGTGCGTGGATTGCCACGTCGGCGCAGGCGCGACCTGGTACGTGAAATCAAAACTCTCAGGCGCACGGCAGGTGATCAAGACGGCGCTGGGAACGTTTCCTCGGCCGATACCGACGCCGGTACACAACCTGCGTCCTGCGGCGGAGACTTGCGAAACCTGTCACTGGCCGAAGAAGTTCTACGGGGCGCAGCTGAAAGTGTTCAACCACTTTTCGAGCGACGAGAAGAACACGCCGCGACAGATCCGGTTGCTGATCAAGACCGGCGGCGGTGATCCTGCAACCGGAGAACCCGAGGGCATTCACTGGCACATGAACATCGCCAACGAGATGACGTATGTGGCCAGCGACGAGCAGCGCCAGACCATCCCCTATGTTCGCGCCAAAGATCCTCAGGGGCGCGTGACCGAGTATCTGGCCAAAGACTCCACACTCACCAAAGACCAGATCGCGAAGGCTGAGAAACGGCGGATGGACTGTGTGGACTGCCACAACCGTCCCACGCACATCTACGTGCCGCCGGATGTTTCCGTGGATCGCTCTCTTGCCGCGCACCGGCTCGACATCACGCTGCCTTACCTGAAGCAACAAGCCGTGGCAGCGCTGACGGGAAAATACGACACGACAGACGAGGCCATGCAGGGGATTGCGAAGACGATCTACGAGTTTTACAACAGCAAGTACCCGGATCTGGCCAGGAATAAGGAGCCGGAGATTCGCAGCGCCATCGACGAACTGCAACGCATTTACAAGCTGACTTTCTTCCCCGAGATGAAGCTGGACTGGCGCACGCATCCCAACAACATCGGGCATTTCTATTTCAACGGATGCTTCCGCTGCCACGACGGCAACCACGTGAGCCCGGAAGGGAAAGTCATCCGCAAGGATTGCAACATCTGCCACACCATCCTGGAACAACAGGAGAATATGGTGGACATCTCGTCGCTGCCGGGACTGGAGTTCAAGCACCCGGTGGACCTTGGCGACATGACCGCGGTGAACTGCAGCGACTGCCACAGCGGAGGCGTGGGACCGTAGGAGAGACAGGCGGGCGCGAAAGAGGCGTAATCACAGGGTGGGCTCATGCTTTCCGTGCGGATGGACAAGTGGTTGTGGGCAGCCCGATTCTTCAAGACACGATCCCTCGCGGCGCGAGCATGTGACCTCGGAAGAATCCAAGCTAACGGGCAGCCAGCCAAATCCGCGCGCGAGGTCCGGATCGGCGACATGCTGCGCGTGACCAATGAGGGCGGCGAGTTTCAGGTGGAAGTCCTGGCGCTGAGCGAAGTCCGCGGCCCGGCCTCGGTTGCGCAAACTCTCTATCGGGAAACGGAAGAAAGCCGCGAACAGCGCGTGAAGGCCGCAGCGGAGCGGAAGGCGATGAGAGAGTTCGAGCAGATGCCCGCAGGCCGCCCCGACAAGCGCGATCGCCGGAGAATCATTCAGTTTCGTGGACGGAGTTGACCGATTTCGTACGAACCGACTAGAAACCCGCCCTCACGCCGGAAATATCCAACTTAATTCGATACAGGCTGGTGCTGGCGGTGATGTAGAGCGTCTTGCCGTCCTGATCGCCCCATGCCACGTTGCTGACGACCTCGGGAACTTTGATCGTACCGAGATGCTTGCCTTTCGGGGAAATGATCCAAACTCCACCGGGACCCGCACTGTAGATGTTTCCTTTTACGTCGACGCGCAAACCGTCGGGCGCGCCCTTCGCCGGATCAGAGGAAGCATCGAGGAACACGGCGCCGTCGCCAACCGATCCGTCGGGCTGCACAGGATAACGCATCCAGATTCGCTTGCCGGAATCGGCGACGTAGAGGAATTTCTCATCCGGCGAAAACGCGAGACCGTTGGGGCGGGTCATATCTTTGATCACAAGGTCCAGCTTGCCAGGGTCGGGTGGCGTGCCCGGCTTTTGTTCGAGCGCGCCGCGGATGCGATAAACCCCGTTGACTTTTAGTTCCTTCTCGGAATCCTCATCGCTCTGGGTGGCGAGTCCGTAGGGTGGATCGGTGAAGTACAGCGAGCCGTCAGACTTATACACGAGGTCGTTGGGACTATTGAGTTTCTTGCCTTGACAGGAGTCGGCGAGCACCGTGACCGGTGCGTGCGGATCGAGCGATTCGAGGCGCCAGACCGTGCGCCCGGCGTGGCCTGCGACCGTGACCCGGCCCTTGGCATCAAGAGTCATCCCGTTGGAGCCAGGCTCGGGGCCCTTATAGGGCGCCGATCCTTTGTAGCCGCTGGGATGGATGAAGACGCTCGCGCCTTTTCCGGGGGTCCATTGATCGATGTTGTTCGACGGAATTTCCGCGAAGAGGAGAGTGCCCTCGCGGGTCCAGACCGGCCCTTCCAGCCATTTGTTGAAACCGGTGGCTACGCGCTCGAGCTTTGGGGCTGCGGGCGCGATCTGATCGAGAGCCGGGTCGAGTCGTTGAATGTCTTGCGAGACTGCCATGGCACCAGCAACGGATAGCATCAGGACGAGGCGAAAGAAAGATCGACGGATCGACATGCGACCGGATTGTATCCTTGAGGCCATCGCGATGCCAGAGCTCCGGTGGATCCGCTTGGGAACGAGGGCATTCTCGTCAAGCGCAAACGCTATAGTGTCGTTCTACCTCCGACGCTGAGATCCGCCTCTCCTGGAGTATCTGGCACCATGACGTGGAGGGCATGACTGGCCTTGTCGTATGACGTCTTCAGCGGAGATGCGGCGTTCGAGAGTCTGGCGTCCGCTCGCTGCGAAGGCCAGTCGTAAATCACGACTTCAAAGCTTTTCCACCACGGAGCATAGCTGCCCTGACGCGCAGCGAAATGCACGCGCACAGAACTGGGCGTGGATTCGCAGGTGAAAGACTGGCGGAGAAACTCGCCCTGTTGGTAGCGGAACGTGTGGCCGTCATCGAGGTAGATTGAGCCGCTACATTGTTCGCCGGGATAGACACGCAATTCCAGCGGACCGTTGGGAATTTCATCGGTGCTCTGGATCACGGGCTGCAGGGGGATGATGCTTCCGCCTCGCACGTACACGGGCAATGTGTCGAGCTTGGGATGGATCTTGGGCGGCTCGGGGAAGTCGGCGTCGGGGCCTGCTTTTACTCTCTCCGCAATCGAGGGTTCGGGCGGCGGCACGGCCGCCTTGGCGCCGGTCCAGAAGTCGTACCACGGGCCTTTCGGGAACGAGACTGTGTAGTCATCGAGAGTCTCGCCCCACGGTTGCGGCGCCACGAGAAGGCTTGGGCCCAGTAGAAACTCGGAATCGAGATCGCCGAAACCGGTGACGTTCGCGGGGAATTCGAGAAAGATCGGTCGCATCAGGGGCAGGCCGGTGCGCGACGATTCCTCAGCGAGCGTGTAAATGTAGGGCAGCAGGCGGTAACGGGTCTCGATGTAACGGCGGCAAATCGCTTCCTTCTCCGGTCCCGCGGTCCAGACTTCATGGGGCAGCGTGTCTTTGCCGGAGTGGTTGCGGAAGAAGGGGCCGAACGCCGCAAGCTGCGTCCATCGAGTGAGCAAATCCGGGGAAGGAGATCCGTTGAAGCCGCCAACGTCGGCGCCGACAAACGAAATGCCGCTCAACCCCAGGTTCAGCACTTGCTGGGTTGCCAGGCGCAGGTGATTCCAGGTTGCTGCGTTGTCGCCGGTCCAGGTGAAGCCGTAACGCTGGCCTCCCGCGAACGTGGCGCGAGTGAGGACAAACGGGCGCTCGTTGGGCCGCAGCTTCCGAAGACCCTCGAAGGTGGCGCGAGCGTTCTCGAGTCCCATGATGTTGTGAATCTCGGCATGGGTCGCAGTGCGGGCGGTGAAGCCGGGTTCTTCAATGCGATGGACCGAATCGAGCGGCATGGTGGAGCCGGGACCGTCGAACACGGCGGGCTCATTCATGTCGTTCCAAAAACCGGCAACGCCGTCCTGAACGAATTGCTTGTAGAGTTCTCCCCACCAGTCCCTGGTTTTAGCGCGCGTGAAGTCGGGGAACACAGCCGGGCCGGGCCACACCACGCCGACGAACTCGCTGCCGTCAGGATTTTTCACGAAGTGGTCGCCCGCATGTCCGGTGTCGTAGGGCGCGTATCCCTGGTTGGGGACATGGGCAATGTGCAGGTCGGTGATCGTGACCAGGCGGAAATGCTGCTTGCGCAGGTCGGCGATCAGCTTAGGGAAATCGGGAAAGGTTTTGGAATTGACGGTGAAGGGCCGGTTGCGGAACTGGTAGTCGATGTCGAGCCAGAGGACATCGGAGGGGATTTTGTCGGCGCGGAGGCGATTGGCAATCTCGCGCACCTGGGCCTCGGGCGTGTAGCTGTAACGCGACTGCTGAAATCCGAACGCCCACAGGGGAGGCAGCGGGGGAGTTCCGGTCAGGTAGGTGTAGCCCTCGACCACTTGTTTGGGCGTGGGGCCATACAGGATGTAGTAATCAAGAGGTCCGCCTTCGGCGCCGAAAGCATAGGAGTTGCGCGCCTGTTTGCCGAAGTCAAACCAGGTGCGCCATGTGTTGTCGAGAAAGAGACCGTAGCTGCGATCGGGACTGATTCCGATGAAGAACGGAATGCTCTTGTAGATCGGATCGATGGCTTCCTGCGGCGCGATGTCGCGGTTCCAAAGGGTGTACGCCTGATAGCGACGATCGAAGGTTCCCGTCTTGTCGCCCAGGCCGAAGTAGTGTTCGTCGGCGGGCATGTCTTTGAAAACCGAAAAGCCGCCGACCTGAAAGCGGGTGGGGCGGTGGAGGGCGTCGGCGGAGATGATCTTACCGGCCAGATCGCGAACGACGAGGCGAAGCGGACTGCGCTCGACGCGGACATCGAGTTGTCCGGTGCGGAAGCCGACGCCGGCGTCGTCGTTGGCCGGCTGGACGCTGATGAATTTGGCGCGCGGTTCCGGCAGTACCGCCCATGACGCGTCTTCCGGTAATTGGCCGTTCGCGGAAATGCGGATGCGGAGGATATCGTCACGGAGCGCGGTGATCCGCAGAATCGCTGAGCCGGAGTGAATGTCAACCCCGGAGGGCAGCGGTTCGGAGCTGGTGACAGCATCGAGAATGGTTCCGGAGGGCGAGGCAGGACCACTCTGCGCGTACAGAACGGGGGAGAGCGCAATGGCCAGCACGAATAGGGAAACAACGAGTCGAGGACATGGAGAATTTGTCATGCGTGCGCTCCGGATGAAGCTCCCGCAGCATGATATCAGCCGCTACGCGTTGGCGTTTCTCCTTGTTTCCAGGAACTTGCTCCGGTGATATTCGTCACAATCCATTGTGATAATCCTCACGGCCTGTGGTTCGCCCTTGTTCTATCTTCGTCTCCAGGGTGAGGTCAAACTCCATGGTTCCGCAGGGGAAAGAGGCGGTAAGTATGCCGACGAACGGCAATGGGCAGCACTCCGCGAATGCTCATGAATTCAAGCCGCGGCTGATTTTCTGGGAAGTCACCAAGGGCTGCAATCTGCGCTGCATCCACTGCCGGGCTACGGCGACGGAACTCAGTTCGCCAACCGATCTGTCGACGAAGGCAGCGCTCGACATCATCGATCAGATTGCCGCCGTTTCGAATCCGATTCTGGTTCTCAGCGGCGGAGAACCGCTGTTCCGCTCCGACATTTTTCAGCTTGCACGATATGCCACGGACAAAGGGCTGCGAGTTGCGCTCGCCACCAATGGAACGCTGGTGACGAAGGAAGTGGCCCGCATGATCGCCGATGCCGGAGTGAAACGGGTTTCCATCAGCCTTGACGGCGCCGACGCCGTGACTCACGATACATTTCGCGGTATTCCCGGGGCGTTCGACGCGGCGCTCTACGGATTCCGCAACCTGAAAGATGTGGGCATGTCGGTGCAGATCAATACGACCGTTGCGCGCCACAACGCTCATCAACTGCCACAAGTTCTGGAACTCGCGAAGACGATCGGGGCCGACGCCCTTCATACTTTCTTACTGGTTCCGGTCGGATGCGGTGTCGATATTGCCGCCGAGCAGATGGTGCCTCCGGAAGAGTACGAGCGCATGCTGAACTGGTTTTACGATCAGTCGCTCGAGGGCGGGATCGAACTGAAAGCCACTTGCGCTCCGCACTACTTCCGCGTGGTACGCCAGCGCCGGGTCGCCGATCGTCACGCTGCCGAAGCCGCTGCGAAAGCCGCTCCCACAAGTTCCCCTCACCCTGAAATCGGGCCGACGGACATGCTGATGCCCGGTGGAACCGGCATTTCTCTGAAGCCGCAAGGCCCTCCTCCTGGACATCACACCGGTCATCCGAGCGGGCATCCCAACGACATGAATGCGATGACGAAGGGATGTCTCGCCGGGACCGGCGTGTGTTTCATCTCGCACGAAGGAGAAGTGTTTCCCTGCGGATACCTGCCCGTGATCGCCGGCGATCTGCGCCGCGAGAAGTTCGCCGACATCTGGGCGAATGCGAAAGTCTTCAACGAACTGCGCGACACCAATAACCTAAAAGGGAAGTGCGGTTGCTGCGAGTTCCGCAACGTCTGCATGGGATGCCGGGCCCGGGCCTTTGCCGCGACCGGCGATTATCTCGACGAGGAACCGTTCTGCGTTTACGAGCCGAAATCTCCGCAGCTGCGGGCCAGGGTTTTGCAGAAAGTGGAGTAGGCTTCATACCCCTAATAAAGCGGGAAGGAGATTTCATCACTCCTTCCCGCAATTTCTTGCGTATCGACCTGGTGTGCGAAATCTGGACCTAGTCGCCCACCGCTTTCTCTTCCAGTTTGTCGAGAATGCCGATGGCCGCGTTCAGGATTTCGGCATCGACTTTGCGGTTCGAAGAAATGGCATCAGCCAGCGGGATAGAGACGATCTTGTTTCCACGCAAGGCCGCCATCTGGCCGAACTCGCCGCGATGGACCATGTCGATGGCCCCGAGTCCGTAGCGCGTGGCCAGCACGCGGTCGAAGGCGCTCGGCGTGCCGCCGCGCTGGATGTGTCCGAGAACGACGGAGCGTGTTTCGAAGCCGGTTCGTTTTTCGATTTCGCGAGCCAGGACGGAGCCGATGCCGCCCAGGCGAAGATGACCGAACTCGTCGCGGCCCACGTCCTGCAATACGGGCGCGCCTTCATGCATTTCCTGGCCGCCGGCGAACTTCGCGCCTTCCGCCGCCACCACGATACTGAAGTAGCGGCCGCGGGCGTGGCGCTGACGGATCAACTCCGCCACCTCGTCGATGTCAAAGGGAACTTCGGGAATGAGGATGACATCGGCGCCGCCGGCGATGCCGCTATAGCAGGCGATCCAGCCGGAATCGCGGCCCATGACTTCGACGACGATGACACGGTTGTGGGCTTCGGCGGTGGTGTGGACGCGGTCAATGGCGCCGGTGGCCACGTTCACGGCAGTGTCGAATCCGAAGGTGAAATCGGTGCCCGCCAGGTCGTTATCGATGGTCTTGGGCACGCCGACGACTTTCACTCCATTGGCAAACAGCTTCTGCGCGACCGATAGCGTGTCGTCGCCGCCAATGGCAATCAGGGAATCGCAGCCATGCTTCTTGAGGTTCTCGGCGCAGCGTTGCAGGCCGTCGGAATGCTTGGCGGGATTGGTGCGCGAAGTGCGGAGAATGGTTCCGCCGCGCGGCAGGATGCCGCCCACCGTCGAGAGGTCAAGGGGCATGGTCTTGTCTTCCAACAGGCCGCGCCAGCCTTCGACAAAGCCGATAAACTCGTCACCATAATGAAACGAACCTTTGCGTACAACCGCGCGAATCACGGCATTCAGGCCGGGACAGTCGCCACCGCCGGTAAGCATGCCAATTTTCATTGCCGATTCCTCGTTAGATAGAATTGTCCGCTCCCGCGGATAGACACCGCCGGTGCAGCTGAGTAAGAGAGCCGGAACTTACAAGACTATCAGAATTCCGCTTCTGATCTTGTGATTTAGCTCACGCCAAATTCGATTTTTCAGCGTGCCGTTCCATTGCGAGTTCCGAAGTTGCGCCGGGGGCTTCTTTTTGTCGACAATACTGGCCGGACCTCGAGCCCTCATGCCCAAATTTCTGCGCGCACTTCTCTGGATCGCTGTCAGCCTGCTCGGTGCTGTCGCCCTGGCGACCATCGCGCTTCATCGCGGCGAACAAATCAATGCCATGTGGCTGGTGGTGGCGGCGGTTTCGACTTACGCCGTGGGCTATCGCTTCTACAGCAAATTCATCGCGGCGAAGCTGCTGGCGATTGATCCGCTGCGGGCGACTCCGGCCGAGCGCCTCGACAACGGCCGCGACTTCGTTCCCACCAACAAATGGGTCGTCTTCGGACACCACTTTGCGGCGATTGCAGGGCCGGGCCCGCTGGTCGGACCAGTTCTGGCGGCGCAGTTCGGCTATCTGCCGGGAACGCTTTGGATCATCGCCGGAGCGGTGCTTGGCGGATGCGTGCAGGACTTCGTGATTCTTCTGTTTTCAGTTCGCCGCGACGGCAAATCGCTCACCGAGATGGCCAAGACGGAGATCGGGAAGGTCGGCGGTTTCGTCGCTTATCTGGCAGTGATCAGCATCATCATTATTCTGCTCGGCGCGGTCGCGTTGATTGTTGTGAACGCGTTGAAGTCGAGCCCCTGGGGTACATTCACCATTGCCATGACCATGCCCATCGCCGTGCTGATGGGTATGTATCTGCGGCACATTCGTCCGGGGAAAGTGCTGGAAACTTCCGTCATGGGGTTTGTTCTGGTGATGGCTGCGATCTTTGGCGGACAATGGGTGGCACAGAGTCCCGCATGGGCGGCGGTTTTTACGCTGACAGCCCCCACCCTCGCCATTCTGATCATCATCTACGGCTTTGCTGCTTCCGCGCTGCCGGTGTGGCTGCTGCTTGCGCCGCGCGACTATCTCAGCACGTTCGTGAAGCTGGGGACGATCTGTCTGCTCGCGATCGGAATCGTGGCGCTGCGGCCGTCACTGCATATGCCGCCCCTGACACGCTTTGCCGACGGCACGGGACCGGTGTTCGCCGGGACCATCTTTCCTTTCGCGTTCATCACCATTGCCTGCGGAGCGGTCAGCGGATTTCATTCCTTGATTTCGAGCGGCACCACGCCCAAGCTGATCCGCCGCGAGACGGAGACGCGCATGGTCGGCTACGGAGGCATGATGGCGGAGTCGCTGGTGGCGATCATGGCGATGATCGCCGCGTGCGTCCTGCAGCCGGGAGTTTACTTCGCGGTAAACAGCCCCGCGGGCATTGTCGGCCAAACGCCGGAGGCAGCTGCGGCAACCATCAGCAATTGGGGGTTCCAGGTTAGCGCGGCCGAGATGGCTTCTCTGGCTCACGCGGTCGGCGAACAGACCCTCTTCAACCGCACTGGCGGCGCGCCGGCTTTTGCCGTCGGCATGGCGCACATTTTTTCCAACAGCCTGGGCGGGGAAGCGGTAATGGCGATCTGGTATCACTTCGCGATCATGTTCGAGGCGCTGTTTATCCTGACGATTCTCGATGCTGGTACCCGCGTCGGCCGTTTCATGGTGCAGGACGCCCTCGGCCACATCTGGAAACCGCTGGGGCGCACCAGTTGGTATCCGTCGATTCTGCTGACCAGCGCCATCGTGGTGAACTTCTGGGGATACTTTCTCTGGAACGGGGTAAAGGATCCGCTGGGCGGGATCAATTCGCTATGGCCGCTGTTCGGGATCTGCAACCAGTTGCTGGCGGCGGTCGCCTTGTGCGTGGCAACGACAATCGTGATCAAGGCGGGGCGCGTGCGCTACGTTCTGGTCACGCTGATCCCGCTCGGCTGGCTGGTGGCTGTGACGTTCAGCGCGGCCTGGCAAAAAGTTCTAAATACAAATCCGCGCATTGGATTTCTGGCTCACGCGCGGCAGCTAGAAGCCGCTGGAGCGAGCGCGCGGCTGATCTTCAACGACCGGCTCGATGCCGCCGTATCGGGAGTGCTGGTGGTGCTTGTGGCGGTGGTTGTCGTCGAATCGGTGCTGGAGTGGGCACGGGTTCTGTCCGGGCGAAAAGTTGCGGAGTTGAAAGAAGCGCCGTTTGTGATGACGAAACTGGCGCTGGAGGAGCAGGGATGAACGAATTGGTACACTCCGACCTAACGCTCTGTCATTCCGGACGGAGCGAATCGTCTGCGCAAAGGGCGATTCGCGGAGCCGAAGAATCCCAATCCCCTGTTCGCGCTCTGTGGGCCAGGGCGAAGCGCGGACGCAATCTGGCCTTCAGGGTTCTGCGCGAGATATTCGACGAATCCGCCTACATTCGCTTTCTTGACCGCCACAAACTCGAGCCCTCTCGCGGCAGCTATGCCGCCTTTCGGCGGGAGCACGAACACAGCAAGGCTTGCCGTATGCGGTGTTGTTGAACCCTAGAGTTCGACTCTTAGGGACCCGCAAGGCAGACAGGGCTTTCCTTTGTCGTTATTGTGCGTCGAACTCAAACGAGACCGGACTATAATCCGCTCAGACAGCCAAGGAGTTCAGCCATGAAAGGCGTGGCGCTCTGCTTCGTGCTCTTCTCGATGTTGATTCCGGGTGCTATGGCTCAAGCCCCGAATCTTCAGCTTCAACCATCCAATCCTCCCGTTCTGAATCTCGACAAAGACGCCTTGAAGAAGTGGTTGGAACGTCTTCCGAATACGAAGGATCTTCCGGTCAACAACTACTCTTCTTCTCCTTGGACCGGTGATGGGAGACCGGCGTGCGGCACGATGAGAACCTATCGTCTCGAACGTGAGGCGCCCGACTCCGATGTCATGCGCCCATCGGGTTATTCAACTTGCGTGCCGATGTCAAAGTTCCGGGTTCAGGATGCAATAGCGCCCGTAGCCGATTCGGATCCGGCTGAGTGAGGGTGTAGGGTTGTTGAGTGAAGCCAAAGGCAGTATGCAGAGAGCCGGGTGCTAGACTCTCTTCATGCGCGTCCTCGGCATTGACTGTGGAACCGAGTACACGGGGTATGGCATTGTCGAGTTGCTCGATGACGATCGCCTCGTGTATCTGGACTGCGGCGCAATCAAGGTCTCGCCCCGCGTGCCAATGCCTGCCCGATTGTCTTGCATCAGCAGCCGCCTACAGCAGTTGATCGAAGAACACCATCCGGACCGCGTCGCGATCGAAGATGTTTTCTACGCGGTGAACGTGAAGTCTGCGTTGAAGCTTGGTCAGGTGCGCGGCGTAGCCATGCTAGCGGCGGCCAGTGCCGGGCTCGAAGTTGCCGAGTACTCTCCGCTGTCGATCAAATCCGCCGTGGTCGGATACGGGAAGGCTGAGAAGCATCAGGTGCAGCAAATGGTGGCGCGGCTACTGAACCTCGATCAGATTCCAGAGCCACCGGATGCGGCGGACGCCCTGGCCATCGCGATCTGTCATCTGCATACGGCTGCTACAAGAGAACGGCAGGCGCCAGCGGGGTGACGGAGTCGGGCCCACGGCCCACGTCTGACCGCCCACAACAAACTCTGCGCATGTTGGTATGCCGTGGGCTGCTGGCCATGGGCTGTGTGCCGTCAACAATGACTTTCGTGTTGCGGTCACCGGCATGCTTGCTTGTTCCTTCCATCTCCCGCTGCCACAATAGCCCAGACGTGAGGACGGGGCATGGTCGCCGCATTCTACTTACTTCTGGTCATTGGGCACATCGGAGTCTTTGACGTGCTCTACTTCCACTATTATCGTTGCGCGCTGCATGCGCGTCCGGAATGCCATCGCGAACAGTTCTGGCATCTGGTTCGGCACGTCATCTACGGATTGCAGTTCCTGATCATCGCCAACCTGCGATTCCATGGAGCGGCGCTGCTACTTCTCGTTGTGCTCTATGGTGCAGATGTCTTCATCGCCTGGTCCGATGTTTGGGAAGAGACCGTCAGCCGGCGCAATCAGGGCGGATTGCCTCGCGCCGAGTACTTCATGCACATTGTGCTGTCACTGCTGGTGGGAGCTTACATCCTGCTTGTCGGGCAGAATGTCTGGCCCGACCGTCTGCTTCCGGCCCGGATTGCGATCGATCCGCCGGCGGTGCCCGGGCTGTTGCGTCTTTACATGTCGGTGATGGGAGTGTGCGCGTTTTTTGCGTTCGCGCACGATCTGGCCGGTTGGCTGCGCATGGGGCGACAGATTCGCCTTGCGGCCGGAGCGTCCAAGGCATGAGTCCGGAGCCGCGCGCCCGCAAAATCGTCGTGGAGGCGGTCATCCCGGCGCCGGTCGAGCTCGTCTGGGAGCGCTCGCAGGTTCCCGCGCAGCACACCGCGTGGGACATTCGCTTCAACCACATTACCTATCTCGACCAGACCGACGAGCGCGGCTACCACCTGATGGAATACCGCACCAACATCGCACTCGGGATCACGATTCAGGGCTACGGCCGATATCTGACGAACACGGAGCACTCGCACTCCAGTTTTGAATTTGATTCCGATGACTGGAAGTCGATCATCCGCAATGGACGCGGCATCTGGCTCTACCGTGAGTGCCGGGGCGGGACGCTGTTCAAGACCGTGTACGACTATGACGTTCGGCATGGATGGATTGGCCGCGTGCTCGACGCGCTCCTCTTTCGCAGCCTGCTGCAACTGGCGACGGAGTGGGGATTCGAGACGCTGAGGCAATGGTGCGCCGGAAACGTCAACGCTGTGCCCGAACGCCGTTCGCGGCTGCGCTTTGCGGTGTTCTATGTGAAGCGGCGACTGGGAGGGTCAGCGGCTCCGGGCGCGGCGCGCAGTTGGCTGGGGACGGGCCAAGTTGCGGAGACCCTTTACGAGAAGGAACTGTTTGCAGGCGCTGCCGCCAGCGGACGAGCGGTGTAGCGGATCGTCCCCAGAACTTCCGGACGCCGCAGCAGACGACACATCAGAAGGCGTCCCCACGCGGTGTCGGGTTGCATGAGCAGGCGGCCTTCGATTTCGAGGCGTTCGCTGCCGCCGTCTTCGGCGACGACGTGGCTCTGAAATTCCACCCGCAGACCGGGGCAGGGAACTCGCGTGCCACGGTAGTAGACGTTCTTTCCGCGAATACTCAGTCCGCCGCCGGCCAGCGGGGTCACGGTCATTTCAATCTCGAGGCGCTTGTCGACGAAGACTTCGAAAAGAGTGGGCGCACCGTTTACCGTCCGCACGACGAAGTCGGAATCGAACACGCGCAGGCTCTCGCCCATGTAGAGTTCGCGGAGAAAATGCATGGAGCCGTCGCGGCGGCGAAAGACGCGGAATTGCGCGTCCACTTCGGAGCCGCTTTCTTCGTAGGGCCCTTGGCCGACCAGTAACGTGATCACTCGCGACCAGAGCTTCGCCGGCAACGTGTGAAGGTCCACTCGCACGCGCACCTTAAACTGCGCCGGGTTCTGATAGAAGCGCACGATCAGCGGATTCACTTCGCTCACGCGCGGACCGAGCACATCGGCCAGTAGGGGCCAGCCCTCTTCAGAAGTGCGGCGGCCTCGGTCGCGTGCGCGCATGCCTCGCCGGTAAACGCGCGAAGCATTCCAGGCGGTGAAGGAATAGCGCGCCCCCTTGAGTGCAAGCCGCCGGTAGCTAGCTACGCCTTGGCGGGACTCGCCGCCACCAACCACGACCGCGCGAAATCCCTCCCACCAGTACAGACGCACCATTCGCCAGCTTACGGTGCACAGGCGGAAGAACGTAGTCGCCAGGCTCTCTCCAAAGGCAGTTTCGTAGGCAACGATGCCCTGCATGGCGCTCTGATCCATCAGGCGGGTGCCGAGGGTGGCTTCGACGTGCTGATAGATCGCCTGCCAGGTCGGATCCCCGGCGTGAGCGAGAGCCTGCTGCCGGAAACGGGTTTCAAGCCCGCTGCGGCGAACACGCTCGACGTCTTCCATGTGGGCGGCGATCCATAACTCGTCGCGCACTTCCCACGGACGTCCGGCGGAACATGCTTCGGCATACTTTCGCCACGCGTCGGTGCGAGGCTGGCCGTCGTCGCCTGCGAGCATGAACTCTTCGCCCATTTCGTCGAACTCGGGCGAGAATCCCCGGAAGCGGCCGAGCGCGACGGCGCAAGACGCGAGCAGGTGCAGGTCGGCGAGATGACAGGAATAGCGGCGGTAGAAATCCAGAAGCGACGTGGTGCGGGCGCGGGCGCGCAGCTGGCGCTGCGCGAAGGCAGTCTGCTGTTCCGGAGTTGCTAGCGGCAGATAGCGGCGCGCTTCGCGCAGGTCGGACGCGCTCGGAAAAATGTCCGAAGCGGGATGGCAGCTGATCGGTTCTACAGTCCCGGTCGCCGCGGGTTTTGCGGTTACCAACGGCACACAGGATGTTCTTGCACTTGATGTTCCACCGTCAAGTTACGGGCGTCGCGCGCTCGGTTCGGATTAGGACACGAATATTCGTTTGGGCAAGAGGCACGAACCGGCGGCCTTCCTCGCAGTATTCTGTTGAAAATCTAAAAACGAGGTTCTTCATGCGCCTTCCCCAAACTGCGCTGATTCTTGCTCTATCGCTCTTGCTGCTGCCTGGTATGGCGCTTGCGGCCAAACAGGCGTCCTGCACGTTCACCACGTTTACGGCGCCGGCGGGCTATGCGTTCGCGCAGATTAACGGCATCAGCGACGACGGGACGGTCGTCGGGCAACTGGAAGACAAGGGATCTGGCGCGTTCGTGGCCTTCTCGCGCGGCGGCGGCCAGTTCACGATCTATCATGCTCCCAGTTCGGATTACACCTGGTTCAACCGGCGCAACCTTCCCGGAGTGAACGTGGGCTCCTACCTCGACAGCAAGAATCCGCCGCACGTGCACGGATTCGCGCAGTCCGCCAGCGGAATGGTGGAAGTGAATTATCCGAAGGCGACCCACACCTGGCTCTACGGCATTAATGCGGCAGGAGCGGTGGTCGGGAACTACAGCAAGGGAACCACGATCAAGGGATTCAAACTCGACGGGGGCAGGTACACGCTGATCCGCTATCCGAATGCGCTCACCACGACGCCACAGGCCATCAATGACAACGGGCTGGTGGTGGGCTCCTATTCCGATGGCACGGTCTATCACGGCTTCATCTGGAAGAACGGATCGTTCACTACGGTCGATGCGGCGAATGCACGCTTTGGAACGGTTCTGACCGACGTGAACAAGTCGGAAACGATGGTGGGAAACCGGCTCTCCGCCGATCACGCCTTTGGCTTCATCTACAAGAATGGAACGTTCGCCAACATCGTTTACTCAGGGGCGAAAAACGCGACCGCAGGCGGGATCAACAACAGCGGCGTGATCTCCGGACAGATTTACTTTTCGGCAACGAACACAGTCGGCTATACGGCGGTTTGCCGGTAGCGATCCTGAGAGCGCCCACGGCCTACAGCCCACGGCCTACAGTTCACGGCCAGCGGCTAACCACTCGCAGCCCACACCATCGGAGTTCGCAAGCTGTGGGGCTGTGGGCCGTCAGCCGTGGGCTGCTCAAAACTTGACGAACCGGTGTCTCTTACCCAATCATGGACATCGGCCCATGGTGCGCGGATTTCACGTTGCCTGTCTGCTGGTTCTGATCACGACGTTTGCCCGCTCGCAGGCGAACCCAGATTCCGCAAGCATCAGTTTCACGCTCGATTTCCCTGGCTCTCGTCCTGCCCATTATTCGATACAAATCGATCGCAGCGGAGCGGCTCGCTACCAGTCCAGCGGCAATACCTCCGCAGACACGGAGCAGGAAGACGATTTCAGTTACGACTTCACCATGTCCGAGGCAACGCGGCAGAAGATCTTCGATCTCGCTGCTAAGGTGGACTTCTTTCAGAAGGACGTCGACTCCCACCGCAAGAACATGGCGTTCACGGGGAAGAAAACCCTTTCCTACAAGGACCGGCAGCGCACGGGGGAGGCTTCCTATAATTACTCGCAGAACCTTACGGTGCAGGAATTGACCACCCTGTTCCAGTCGCTGTCGTCGACTCTCGAGTTCGGTCACCGTCTGGACTATGACCGCCGCTACCAGAAGCTTGCGTTGGCGGAAGAATTGAAGCGTATGGAAGAAGCCGCAGGCACCACGCCCCTCGTGGAAGTACAGGCGATAGCGCCGATCCTGCAGCAGATCATTAATGATTCCGGCGTGATCAACGTCAGCCGGGCGCGCGCCCAACGCTTGCTCGGCGCTTCTCAGGATCCCGGACAATAGGTTTGGGCGGTTCCCAATTCTGTATTGGCGCTGGTCCGGTCGGCCATTGGCCCGGGGAGTCAACAAAAGGTCTTGACTTCGCTTCCCCCGCCTTCCACACTGGAAGCAGATCCAGGACAAAACGCTGCTCATAACCTGTTGTTTTTACGAGTATTAGCGGGAACCTAACTTCCGGGACAGGGGGCGTAACCCCGGTTCCCAGGTGTCCGGGATTCTTACGGCAACTAATCGACAAGTCAGGCGTTCTAATTATTGGGGAGCAGTCCCAGGAGAAACATATGATCGGCAGACTGGGGATGTTGGCGCTTGGGAGCATTCTTGGCGGCGCATTGCTTTGCGGCTCGGCCGCGGGGGAGTCGAAGGCTCGTATCGTGCGCCTTAGTGAAGTCCAAGGCAGCGTGCAGATGGATCGGGACACAGGCGACGGATTTGAGAAAGCTTTCCTCAACATGCCGGTGATCGAGGGCTCTCGCCTTAAGACCGGCGACGACGGCCGCGTGGAAGTGGAATTTGAAGACGGCAGCGCGCTCCGTATCGTCCCTAAGAGCGAAGTCAATTTCACGCATCTGGCTCTTGGTGACGACGGCCGCAAACTGAGCACCGTGCAGTTGACCGAGGGTACGCTCTACGTGAATGTTCGCGGACAGAAGGGCGACACGTTCACGGTGAACTTCGGCAGTGAGTCGATCACCCTGTCGGAACCGGCCCATTTCCGCCTGGATCTGACGAATGAGGAGGCGACGCTGGCGGTGTTCAAAGGCCGCTTGGATGTCAGCGGCCAATCCGGTCCGGTGGAAGTCTCGGAGAAGCACAGCGCCACGTTCGACGTGCACAGCGACCGCTACGAAGTCGCCAAGAACTACGAGGAAGACCCGTACGACGATTGGGACAAACGGCAGTCTGAGTACCACGACCGCTACGCCACGGCGCACAACGACGTGTCGTCTCCGTACGCTTATGGCTTCAGTGATCTGAACTACTACGGCAGCTACTTCGCGGTGCCAGGCTACGGCATGGTATGGCAGCCTTACTTCCTTGACGCGAGCTGGAATCCCTACATGGATGGCGGCTGGGTGTGGTATCCCGGCTACGGTTACATGTGGGTGTCTGCTTATCCGTGGGGATGGATGCCGTACCGCTACGGCAACTGGAACTTCTTGCCCGGCTATGGCTGGGTGTGGCAGCCGGGATATTGGAACACGTGGTACGCGGTGCCGCGAGTTGTCAATCCCCCGGCGCGGACAGTAATTCCGCAGCCTCCGGTTCGGACGCGTACGACAGTCATGATCGGCAGGGGGCTGGCGGTGAATCCGGTTGCGGGCCCGCCCCGGCGAATCACGATCACACCAGGGTCGGCTGGGCTGGGCGTGCCGCGCGGGTCGGTCCGCAACCTGGATCGATTTGCGCACGAAGTGAACAAGAGCGAACGGCCAGTGGAAGTCAAGACAGAGCCGTCGGCGCTGATTGCTCCCGCACCGCGCGCCACGGATGTCTATACGGGAAAGACCACGAATCAGCCGTCGTCAGGTTCTTCAGTCGGCAGTCCACCGGCGCGGGGAACGGAAACACCTCGAGCAACGCCGGCACCGGCCCCGCGGATGTCATCGCCTCCGCCCGCGCGGATGCCTTCACCGGCCCCACCGGCGCGGAGCAGCAAGCCGCACTGAAAACTTTGGCTTCTCCTGAATGAGGGCGGGGGGATCGGGGACGCCCTCGTTTTTCTTTATCAGGACCACAGGGTTGCTCCTTCTGCGATTCCCGGAGTCCTGCGGGCCAAGGGCGTGTTGTTCAAGCGACGATGATGCCCGCGTAACCGACGACTGCGTCGCGGTCCCCGGAGACGTCTCCGGAGGTCGCATACTTGACGAGCGTCGCTGAAGTCGCTCCCAGGCGCGCTGCCGCGGTCAGCATTACCACCGAGGGACCAAAACCACACATGCTGATGTCCTCATTGAGCACGACTTCCCACAATCCGTGGGGGTCGAGAGCCAAGACGCGGTCGATGGCCTTGCGATCCTTTACGCGCGTGAGTGCGTCCGATTCATAGTGATTCATGTCGCTGGAAGCAACGATTAGAACGTTTCCCCGGCGAGCCATGATCACGTCGGCGAGCGCCTCACCCAGGCCGCGAAGCTTGTCGTAGTCGCTGGTCCCGACGGCAATGGGCACAAGGCGGAGGCTCTGGGTGCGGACCTGCAGGAAAGGGAGCTGGACTTCGATGGCATGCTCGGACCGATGGGCTACGCTGTCCTCGTGGGCGGCGGGGAAACGGTGCAGGAGTGCCGTTCCAAGTTCGACATCAGCCGCCACCTCGCCCAGCGGCGTCTGCCAGGATTCGCGCGTCATGACCGCCAGCGGATGCCCCGTCCCGGTGTGGTTGGGACAAAGAATGACAACGCGCTCGGGAATCTGCAGCTGCGCGTACACTGCGCCGGCGACATGGCCCGAGTACATGTAGCCGGCATGAGGGGCGATGCAACCGATGGCAGGGCAGAGTTCACCGGGGCCGAGGGCCATGAACTCCTCGACTTCGCGACGCAGTTCGTCAGCGCGGCGGGGGTAGAACCTGCCTGCGACCGCAGGCGTTCGTACGGCGGAAGTCATGAGTTCGCTACCCGGTTCCCAGTTCCCAGTGTGTTGGTGTCGAATTGTCTACCCAGACCGAAGCCTGGGAACTGAATACTAACCTGTGCCGTTTCGCAAGGCGCGAAAGAGAGCTGCGCTCTTCGCCAGTGGAAGAGCTTCTGCGCGGACCGCAGGCTTCACTCCGGCCTGCGCCAGGGCGGCACGTAGCCTGTTCTCATCGTACTGCGTTTTGAGGTTGTTCCACAGCGTCTTTCGCTTCTGTCCGAAGGAGAGCTTTAAGAACGAAACAAACTCCTCTTCGGGGACCTGCAACTGCGCGGCGCGCGGCTCGATTGTCATCCGTACCACACTGGAGTGGACCCTGGGTGGAGGAGCGAACGCGGCCGGCGGAAGAGTGAAGAGTTTTTCGACTCGGGCATAGAGATGTGTGGTCGCCGAAAGCAAGCCGTAGTCGCGGCTTCCCGGCGAGGCCGCCAGGCGGTCCGCCACTTCTTTTTGCACCATGATGACCATCGTCGAAAAGTAACGGTGATAGTCCAGCAGGCGCAGCAGGATGTCGGAGGTGATGTAGTAAGGAAGATTGCCCACGACGCGCGCCGGTTGGGGCAAAAAGATCAAACCTGGGCGCAGACTGCCGGGCTTGGGTCCAAAGACGGTGTCGAGTTCGATCTTCAGGATGTCGCCCTCGATCACTTCGACGTTGGGCCAAGCAGAGAACCTCATGCGCAGCTGGGCGGCCAGCACGCGATCGAGTTCCACGGCGATGAGCCGCTGCACGATCGGGGCAAGAAGGGAAGTCAAGGCGCCACGGCCGGGTCCGATTTCGAGCACGGTGGTTTGGGAGAGATCGCCGAGAGCCTCGACGATGCGCTGGGCTGCGGATGCACTGGCGAGAAAGTGCTGCCCGAGTTTGGGCCTCCGACCTTCGTGCATGCCAGCGCCTTTCGGCACGTTGACCCCCTTTCTTTCCGGCATTTAGACTGACCAGTTCATCGCGTTTCGCCACCCATCATAGCTGAGCAGGAGAACTTGGCGCCTGCTCGGGAGGTTTCCCGCCGTGCATATCGCGTTCGCAGCATCCGAGTGCGTTCCATTTTCCAAAACCGGCGGTTTGGCCGACGTCGTCGGCGCACTGCCTAAAGCGCTGGCCGCGCTCGGACACCAGGTCAGCGTTTATCTTCCCCGCTACCGGCAGACCAAATTGAAAGACCCGCAGACTGTGGTGCGCAGCATCACCGTGCCCTTTGACGACAAGTATCGTTTCTGTTCGGTGGTGACGGCGGGGAGTTCCGCGGCGGTCCGCTTCTATTTCGTGGATTACCCGCCCTACTTCGACCGCGAAGCGCTCTATGGCACGGCGGCGGGCGACTATCCCGACAACGCCGAGCGCTTTGCCATGTTCTCGCGCGCGGTGCTGGAAGCTTCGAAAGTGCTGGGAGTGCCGCACGTGTTCCATTGCCATGACTGGCAATCGGCGCTGGTTCCGGTACTGCTGCGCACACTTTATGCGGAAGACCCCGCGTTCCGTGATGTGGCAACGGTTCTTACGATTCACAACATGGGGTATCAGGGTCTGTTTCCGCCCGACATCCTGCCGCTGCTGATGCTGCCGTGGGATCTGTTCACGATTGGCAAGATGGAATTCTTCGGGCAGGTGAATTTCCTCAAGGGCGCGCTGGTGTCGTCGGACTTCATCACCACGGTCAGCAGGAAATACAGCCAGGAGATTCAGACCACTGAATACGGCTTCGGGCTGGAAGGCGTGCTACGGAACCGTGCCGCGACCGTGACCGGCATTTTGAACGGCGTGGACTACGACGAGTGGAGTCCGCAGACCGACAAATTCACGATTGCCAAGTATTCGCCCCAGGATCTCAGCGCCAAGAAGCAATGCAAGCAGGACCTGCTGTACGCTTTTGGGGTGACCGGGGCTGACGTGAGCCTGCCGGTCATTGGGATCGTGTCCCGTTTTGCGGCGCAGAAGGGTTTTGACCTGATCGCGCAGATCATGGACCGACTGGCGCTGGAAGACATGATCGTAGTGGCGCTGGGGGCGGGCGATAAGACCTACGAGGAAATGTTCCAGCGGCTGACGAAGCAATTTCCGAAGAAGATCGCGGTCAAGGTCGCCTACGACAACGCCATCGCGCACAAGATCGAAGCGGGCGCCGATATGTTTCTTATGCCTTCGAGGTACGAGCCCTGCGGCCTGAATCAGATTTACAGTCTGAAGTACGGCACGGTGCCGATCGTGCGCGCCACCGGCGGCCTCGACGATACCATCGAGCCCTGGGATGCCCGCACCGGTAAAGGCACGGGCTTCAAGTTTTCCGAATACAACGGCGAAGCATTGCTCGCGACCATCAAGCAGGCACTGCTCGCCTATCGCGATCAGTCATCCTGGCAGACCTTGATGCGGAACGGTATGGGTCGTGATTTTTCCTGGGGGGCATCGGCGCGGGAGTATGGGAAGGTTTACGACCGCGCGCGCCAGATGCGAAGCAGCGCAAGTGCACTGCCGGTTGCGCCCGACCTCAAGCGGGAACCGGTGCTCAGCTAAGAGAGTGGGGCGGACACTCTTGTCCGTCCTCGCCGTTGTCTTTGGAAAATCAGACACAACGAGCGGCTTAGGCTGCGCTACACTTTCTGCCAGGCCTACATCGTATGTCCCTCCGCACCATCTTCCACGTCGACATGGACGCCTTCTTCGTGTCGGTGGAAGAGCTTTACGACCCTTCTCTCAAGGGCAAACCGGTGGTCGTCGGCGGCCAGCGGGACGAACGCGGCGTTGTCTCTGCTGCGTCGTATGCCGCCCGCAAGTTCGGCGTACACTCCGCCATGCCGCTGCGGACTGCCGCCAAACTCTGTCCGCAGGCGATCTTCGTCGATGGACATCCCGAACGCTATCGCGAATACTCGGCGCGCGTCCACGAAGTTCTCTGCGGGTTCACGCCGCAGGTTGAAATGGCCTCGGTTGACGAAGCCTACCTCGACATGACGGGCACGGACCGCCTGCATGGTCCGCCGCTGCGCTCGGCGCATCGTCTGCACGAATTCATGAAGACGGCGACGCAGCTCAACTGTTCGATTGGCATCGGCACTTCGCGCCTGATCGCCAAGGTCGGATCCGCTAAAGCCAAGCCCAACGGCGTGTTCTGGGTCTTGCCGGAGCAGGAAGCCAAGTTTCTCGCGCCGCTCGATGTACGCGACATTCCCGGAGTCGGCAAAGTCACCGAAGAGAAGCTCCATTCGATGGGGATTGACCGCGTCGGCGACCTGACTCGTCTGGAAGAAGGCGAACTCGAAGAGCGGTTCGGGAAATGGGGATTGGCTCTGGCGGGCAAGGCGCGTGGCGAAGATGCGGGCGGATGGTTCGACACCGAGGTTGGGGAGAACACGGATCCGAAGTCGATCAGCCACGAGCATACGTATGGTGAAGACACTGCCGACGAACAGCGCCTGCATTCCACACTGATGCGGCTCAGCGAGATGGTCGGCCGCCGCCTGCGCGAAGGAGGCTACTTTGCCCGCACCATCCAACTCAAATTGCGCTACAAAGACTTCACCACCATTACTCGTGCCCACTCGCTCGAAGAGCCGACACAACTCGATACTGAAATCTTCGAAACTGCCCGCAAACTCTTCCGCCAGAACTGGAAGAGAGGCGCGGCGGTGCGTCTGCTGGGGGTGCAGACGTCGAACTTCGAATGTGGACCGGCGCAGATCGATCTGCTCGAACCCACGCGCCAGCAGCGTTGGCAAAAAGCGCTGGCCGCCGCCGACCATCTCCGCGACAAGTTTGGGGAATCGAGCATCGGCCTCGCCACAGGAATGAAAGGCGGATTCCGCGAGCGGATCCACGACAATCCCGCCGCGCTGCCTGGGAAGGGGCCGCGCAAAAAGCGAGAGTGATTTCTTGCTTTCCCTTTCCTTCTTCCGGCCCGCGGGTCTAAAATCCTCCCGTCAATCTGACCCACGCCAAGGAGGACCCCATGCCTCGCTGGTTCCAGTTCCTTGCCTGCGCTTGCGTTCTGGTTCTCGCCCTACCCCTGATCACCTGTGGCTCCGAGCACTCCACCGACGAACTCTATGTCCTCGTTTCGGCTAACATCCAGGTACCCTACTGGAAAGCGGCCGGCGGCGGATTCTCCCAGGCCGCCTCGCAGCTGAAAGTCCGCTCCGACTTTGTTGGACCTGACGACTACGACCCCAAGGCCGAGAAAGAGGCGTTCGACAAGGCGGTGGCCCGGAAGGCGTCTGGCATTCTCGTCTCTGCGGCCGATGCCAAGCTTCTGAAAGACAGCATTGATGCTGCGATCAGTGCGGGCGTGCCGGTCATCACCGTCGATTCCGACGCTCCCGACAGCAAGCGCCTATTCTTCATCGGAACCAATAATTACCAGGCCGGACTGACTGGCGGCCAACGCCTTGCCTCCGAACTCAAAGGGAAGGGCAACGTGGTTGTATTTACCATGCCGGCCCAGGCGAATCTAGCGGAGCGCCTGCGTGGATACCGCGACGCTCTCGAGGGTCATCCCCAGATCAAGATTGCGCGTGTGGTCGACATTCAAGGGGATCCCCGCGTCGCTTTTGACACGACCACTGAAACCCTGGGCAAAGAGAGAGACAAGGTGGACGCGTTCGTTTGCCTTGAAGCACAAGCGGGCAAGGAAGTGGCGACCGTACTGAACTCAAACAATGTGACCGGCAAAGTTGTGATTGCCATGGACACCGATCCCGACACGCTGGAGTGGATCCGCAAAGGGGTGATCGCGGCCACCATTTCCCAGAAGCCCTATACGATGACGTATTTCGGCTTGCGGGTGCTCGATAGTCTCTACCATCACAAGCTGAATTCTCTGGGTGCCGATTTCTCGAAGGACAGCTTTGCGCCGGTCCCTGCGTTTGTGGACACGGGTTCTTCGTTGGTCGACAAGGGGAACGTCGAAGCGTTCATTCAGATGAAGCAGGCCGCCACGGGCGCGGCGAAGTAAGGGGCCGGAGTCGCATGAATTGCTTGAGTGCTCTCGGGTCGCTTTTTGCAAGGTGTGAGGTACGCTGGGGTTACCTCTAAGGTCTGCAATCAGGAAATGTATTCGCGGATGTAGGGGTCGCGCGACGTCGCCAGCTGATGAGCATCGCCGTCAAAAATCACCTTTCCGTCGCGCAGCAAGAGGAAGCTCATCGCTACATCACACAGCTGGCCTTTGGGCAGCGAGGTGAGTTGGTTCGTGTTCTTGTTGAACTGGTGGGTGGCCATGGTGAATGCGTCCTGCAGCCGGTGCGTGACTAGCAGCGCGCTGGTCCTGTAAACGTCACGCTGTTTCATGATGAGCTCGACGATCGTATTCGACGTAACCGGATCCAGCCCGCCGGTCGGAGAATCGTACAGCAGAGCCTCAGGTTGCGTAATAATCGCACGCGCGATCGCCACGCGGCGCCGCATCCCACCGGACAGTTCGGAAGGAAACATATCAATCGTGCGTTCCAGTTCCACGAAGCGCAGAGCTTCGCGCACGCGTTGGTCGATTTCTTCGTCAGAAATGTGCTCTTCCATCAGGCGGAAGGCAACGTTGGCGCGGACGGTGAGCGAATCGAAGAGCGCGCTTTCCTGGAACACAATCCCGACCCGCCGACGCAACGCGAACAACTCCTGCTCTGACATGCTGGTGACTTCCTGGCCGAGGAGAAAGATGCGTCCACTGTCCGGAGGTAGAAGGCCGAGGGTGAGTTTAAGGATGGTGCTTTTGCCGGAGCCGGCGACACCGAAGAGGGCCTTGGTCTCGCCTCGCGGTAACTGGAAGGAAATGCCGTCCAGCACAACGTTTTCTTCGAAGGCGATCGACACATTGTCGAACTCGACGGCATGGGGAGACGCGTCGCCCTGTACAACCAAGGGACTCTCAATCGGCAGCGTGGGTGTCGTCATTCACTTACCTGTAACCAAGCAGCGCGAAGATCAGCTTGGTGATGAAGAAGTCGACGATGAGAATCAGCACCGATGATGCGACTACGGCTTGCGTGGTCGAGCGACCCACACCCTGCGTGCCGCCGCGGGTGGACATCCCGTAGTAACAACCGATGGTCGAGATGATGAAGCCAAACAGCACTGGTTTCACCAGTCCCATGAAGACGTCGCGAAAGACCAGGATCTGCCAGGCATTGGACCAGTACTGCCGGGAATCGAGCCCGAACAGCAGGCTGGCTACGGCGTTTCCTCCGATCAGGCCCAGAAGATCGGCAATGATCGTCAGGAAAAAGAGCATGAACACGGTTGCGCCGACGCGCGGCGTGACCAGCTTCTTGCTGGGGTCGGTGCCCAAGGCGCGCATGGCGTCGATCTGCTCGGTCACGATCATGGACCCGAGTTCGCTGGCCATGCCCGAAGCGTTGCGTCCGGCCACCATGAGGCCGGTGATGAGGGGGCCGAGTTCGGTGACCATCCCGATCGAAACCAGCTGCCCGATAAGCGTGATCCCGCCGAAACGCTGGAGAGTATTGGCTGAGTTCAAGGCGAGCAGGGCGCCGATCGACAGGCCCGTGAGCACGACGATGGGCAGCGATCCGACGCCGATCAGGTCGGCTTGCTGGAGCATGTCGCCGCCATAAAGCGGCCGCCGGAAGAAGTTGGCGATCGACTGCGCCGCCAGCAGTGTGTAGTCCTGAATCGCCCGGACCGCGTCCTTTGCGACCTCGAAGGGCGAAACCAGCTCGATTTCCAGTGCCATGATCGTTCCAGAGACTATAGCAGAGCAGAAATGGTGGTTGGAATCCGCACGAGGGGACTGTCAGCGAGCACGGGAGCAGAGGGCAGACGCCTCCCTCGACCGAACCGATCGAGTGCACCGCGGTGGCAGGGGTGCTTGTGCACAGTGTGTAACAGGCGCTAGTGGTTGTTGTTCTTCTTCCTGATCTCGATCCCGAGCCGCTTGATCTTCTGGTTCAACGTGGACAACGGCACGTGGAAGCGCTCGGCCGCTTCGGTCTGATTCCAGCCGCACTTCTCCAGCATGTCCATGATGATCCGCCGTTCGCAATCCTCGACGATGTCGAAGAGTGAGGCACCGGGATCAGCATCGAGGAGAGGGACCGCGGTCCCGCGGCCCGCGATGTGATCCGGCATCAGGTCAAGGCCGATATCCATCTCGGAGGACAGTACGACCGCGCGCTCGATCACGTTTTCCAGTTCGCGGACGTTGCCCGGCCAGGGATAGTTCAACAGCGGCCGCAGCCCTTCCGGCGTGATGCGGCGCCGCTGGCGGTCATTCTCGTCCGAATACTTCTTCAGGAAGTGGTCGACCAGCGGCGGAATATCTTCGCGACGGTGGCGTAGCGGCGGCAAGTCGACGGTGATGACATTCAGCCGATAGAACAAGTCTTCGCGGAATCGCCCTTCCCTCACCAGCAGCCGCAGATCGACGTTGGTGGCGGCGATGATGCGAACATCCACCTGCATTTCCTGCACGCCGCCCAGATGCATGAACTTGCGATCCTGCAGGACGCGCAGAATCTTGCTCTGCGTGTCCAGGCTCATGGTGCCGATTTCGTCGAGGAAGAGCGTGCCGCGATCGGCGACTTCAAACAGGCCTTTCTTGGACGCAATGGCGCTGGTGAATGCGCCCTTCACGTGCCCGAATAACGTGGATTCGAGCAGGTCCGGGGGCATCGAGCCGGTGTTCACCGGCACAAAAGGACGGTCTCGCCTCGGGGAGTGAAGGTGAATCGCCTTGGCGATCAGTTCCTTGCCCGTGCCACTCTCGCCCTGCAAGAGCACGGTGGAACGGCTGGGCGCGACCTGCGAGACGAGGTCGAAAATCTTCAGCATGGCCTCGCTCTTGCCTACGATGTTCTCGAAGTCGTAGCGTTGCTTCAGAGCGCGCTTCAGCTGAATATTCTCTTCGACAGCCTTCTGGCGAGCGACCGCGGCACGCACGTCGGCCAGTAACTTCTCGTTGTCCCAGGGCTTCTGGATGAAGTTGGCCGCGCCGGTCTGCATGGCGCGCACAGCGTTCTCCACGGTGCCGTAAGCGGTGATCATGATCACGGCCTGCTCGGGGTTCTGCATGCGGATCTCGGCCAGCAGGTCCATGCCGTTCTTGTCGGGCAGCGCGACGTCGAGCAGGACGACATCAAAGACGCGCCCACTCAGGTGCGCCAGCCCTTCGCGGCCGGTGGCGGCAGTGGAGACCGAGTAACCCTCGAGCTGCAGCAGAGTCTCCAACGATTCGCGAATTTCGGCTTCGTCGTCGATCACGAGGACGTTGCCCAGGCTCTCCGGCATGCTTATGTTCTCCGGCGAACTGCGACGAGAAATGACGGCAGCTTCAGACATGGACGGCCTTCCTGATCAGGGGAAAATCCAGCGTAAAGGTTGTGCCTTCGCCCGGCCGGCTCTCCACGCGGATATTCCCCGCATGCTCCTGGATGATGCCGTAGGTCACGGAGAGCCCCAGACCGGTCCCGCGGTTCTGGCCTTCCCCGGGCGAAGTTTTCGTAGTGAAGAATGGATCGTAGATGCGGTGGATATGTTCCTGGGCAATGCCGCTTCCCGTGTCGGCTACGCGCACGCTGACGAAATCGCCGTTCTGCGTTGACACGCGCAACACGCCGCCGCCCGTCATCGCATCTTTGGCGTTCAGGAACAGGTTCAGGAAAACCTGCTGCAGCCGCCCGGCATTTCCCTGAATTACGGGCAGGGCGCCTTCCAGTTCGCGCTCCACTTGCACGTGGGCCACTTTGAACTGATGTTCCAGCAGCGCCAATGTGTCCGCGATTACCTTGTTGACATCGACTTCGGTGAATTCGGTGCCGGTGGTGCGCGAGAAATTCAGCAGGTTGTTGACGATTTCCGAAGCGCGGAACGTCTGCTTGGTGATTTTTTCCAGCAAGCCGGCTTTCTGCGGATCGGACTGCAACTGCTTCGACAGCATCTGCGTGTAGGAAGAAATTACCGCTAGCGGAGTGTTGACCTCGTGAGCTACGCCCGCAGCCAGCAGTCCGATGGACGAGAGTTTGTCTGCCTGTGAGAGCTGGGCTTCCAGTTCCATGCGCTGGGTGATGTCGTCCATGATGACCAACCGTCCAACGACATGGAATTTTCGCGTCACCAACGGCGCGATGGCCACATTCACCGTGCGCCACTCGCCGGATGGCGTTCCGAGCCGGAACTTGTACAGGTTGTGAATCCCGGGGTTCTGCCGCACCCGATAAAACTCCTCGACGAACGCGACCGGGAAGACCTCACCCAGCGAGCGTCCCACCGCCTGCCAGCGGGGCAGCGCATACATCACTTCCATCTGGGAGTTCCAGGATTCGACGCGGTCCTGGAGATCGACCGCCAACACGCCCACGTTGATCGATTCGACGATGTTCTCGTTGAAGTCCTTCAAGCGCTCGTACTCGTTAACCTTCTGCTCAAGCGAGGCATAGAGGCGAGCGTTCTGGATCGCGATGCCGATGTAGCCGGCCAGCGTTTCGAGCAGTTCGACGTCTTCGCTGGAGAGGAAGTCGCCCTGCATCGTTTTGCCTAGTCCGAGGAATGCAATCGTCTTCTGCTGTGCGTGGCAAGGAATGTAGTAGTTCAGGTCGAGGCGCGCGATCGCTTCCTGCGCCGAGGGAGTTTCACGCGGCACCTGGTGGGTGTTTTCGAAGAAGATGTGCCCGACCGCATCCTCAATGCGGGGCTTGGCCAGGAACGAAAAGTCGATTCCACCAACGTGCGCCATCCCGAACGATTTGGCCAGCTCAAATCGCGACGAGTCGCTGTTGGCCAGGAAGATGGCCATGCGATCCACCAGCAGCGTTCGCGACAAACGGTCCACCACCGACGTCAACATCGTGTTGAGGTCGGTCTCAGAACTGAGTTCGCGCCCGAACTCGATCAGGGTCCGGCGATAGTCATACCGCGTGCGATAGAAGAACTGATCAAGCTGGTCCTGAATCCACTTGCGGACGGGATCGAAAAGCAGGGCCGTGACCGCGATCGCAACCATCAGCCCGTAGGGGCCGGTGCTGGGCACCTGTGTGTGCACGAGTTCCGCAATCGCAGCTACCGCCAAGAAGTACAGAGCCACGATCGCGGCGGCCGCCAGCGTGTAAGCCATACCGCGCTTGAAGATCAAATCCACGTCCATCAACCGGTAGCGGAAGATGGCATAACCGAAGGTGAGCGGAAGCAATCCCAACGACAGCACCGACACCTTCATCCCCACCGAAGGCATGGCGCCGAACAGGTAGGGCAGAACATAGAAGAGTGTGAAGGGCGTGATCGCCAGGATCGTACCGCGAGTGATCCATTTGAGCTGCTGGCGCAGGATCGGTGTGCTCGCCCGCTCGTAGCTATGTAACAACACGAAGGCGGAGCCCACAAAGAGCAGCGTGGAATATCCCCAATGCAGACGGTCCAGGTTCCAGCGCAGGCGCTCGCTGGCCTGCAGAAACCGCATGGCAAAAACCTGGATTCCGAGCAGCACCAGGCCCGGCAGATAGAGCAGAGGGAGCGCCCAACGGTTGCGATTAACGAACCCGCTCCGCTCCGGAAATACCAGGACGAAGTGCAGGAACAGCGCTGCCTGCAAAACCCACGCGAGTTCATTGGCCCAGTAAATCGTCCAGTCAAAGTCGTTTAACTTTCCGACGTAGTGGAAGGAGTAAAAGACGAACGAAACGAGGCAGAAAATGTAGAAGTGGGTGGAGCCTACCGCCGTCCAGCGCCGCAGCAGTACATACAATCCGATCCCAAGGTAGATAAGCGCGATGACCCGCAGCCAGTCGTTCAGGGGGCGCTCAGCGGGCACCAGAACCACTTCCACGTCCAAAGGCACCGAACCGCGAATCAGCGAGTACGTGGCTTTCGAATAGACGCCGGAGTCGTAGAGTTGCCGGTTCAACCCGGCGGACGACGTCACCTTGCGGCCGTTGATGCTGACCATGGCATCGCCGCCGCGAATCCCAGCTCGTACCGCTGGTCCGTTGGGGTCCAGCCGGTCTGCTACCAGGTGCCCGTTCCGCTCCAGCCACCAGACCCCATCGTCTGGAACCTGGTAATTCTTCTCGACCTTGTAGTTGTATCCGGAGAAGACCACCGCCGCGACAGTCAGCAGCCCCAGCAGGATGGCGGTAAAGCGGGCCTGGAATTCTCGATTCATGGGCTGGAGCGGTGGCACAGCGGCCAAGTTGGAAACCGGGCGCTGTGCAGTTCTCTGCAACTGCGCTGCCATGGACTGTGATTCTTCGGACAAATAAGTCACTGCCGGATAACCACTTCCACGATTATAGAGGTGATGGTCAGAACTGGATATGAATTATGGAATCTAATATATCTTTTTCTGGAACCATTTGGCGGTATCAGGTTCGCTTGTAGCGGCCCCTCCAAAGAGTGGACGCTCCTGACTACCTGGAAGGATGATTTGGAAGGTGCGGCGGCGGGCGGGAAGAATGCGGATATTGGTGGACTGCGGCGGGAATGAGTCAGGAGCGTCCTAAATCCTTGGTCAGAAGTGGTTTAAGTAATGGAAGGGTCCAGGGACTTTCCCCGAATCCCCGTACCCTTCCATACCTAGCCCGCGTTACTTCAGCGATGCGAGCAAAGTCGTTTGCGATGCGGGCGCGTTCTGGGCGCGCAGTTCGGCTTCCGCCCTGCTTTCCGGCAGTTCGTAGGTCACATTGCTGCCCTCCAGCCGGATGCTGGACAGGAAGTACTGATCCCCGTAATGCTTGAACACCAGGACCGTGCTGTCAGCAGCTTTGCGGGATTCTTGACGAGAGGAGGCGGACAAAGCACTTTTCCGGGCCTCGGCGTTGCGAATTACTAGCGCAGGGCTGTCCATGCTGGCAGCGCCAATGACGCATTCGCCGGCCGGGATAATCCTGTTGTTGACCATGAAATCGAATGGCACGTCGGCCTTGACGGTCGACTGCGAGAGCGACTGGGCCGCCATCAGGCCTGACAGCGCTACCAAGATCACCGGGAGCATCCACTTTGCGCTTTTCATAAGTTACCTCCTTGAAAGTCGGGAAGCTCGGTGAAGAACTGCTTGCTGTTCCCCACAAAGTGAAGCGATCTTGACCCAGGTCTTGAAAAACGTCCATGGAGACGGGATGAAGCGATCTGAATTGATCTGAAGAAGGCCAAGAAGACTTGGCCCACAGCCCACGGCTAACGGCTTACATGCCCTTGTCTGCGGGTGACGAAACGCAAAAGGCGGCGGTTTCACTCTGGTGTGTTAGGCCGCGGGCTGCTGGGCTGTCAGCTATGGGTTTGGGTCTCGCTTGACAGCCCGCCTTCGGCATACCAAAATTTCCATACAGTGGCCGAGGGGATGAGGGACGATTCCGTGCCTGATAGAAGAGTCCGTTTCGACGACTACTTGCTCGACTTCACGCGCTTCCAATTGTCCCGCAACGGACTTCCCTTAAAGCTGGAGGGTCTACCTCTGCAACTGCTGATGTTTCTGGTAGACAAGCGCGGCCAGTTGGTCACCCGCGATCAGATTGCCGACGTCCTGTGGGGCAAAGACGTTTTCGTCGACGTCGAACAGGGCATCAATACCGCGATCCGCAAAGTTCGCATGATCCTCGACGACGATTCCGGGCAGCCCCGCTACCTCCAGACCGTTGTCGGCAGGGGCTATCGTTTCGTGGCTCACATCGAAGAGTTGGACCCGGACGGTCGTCGCATCCCGACCAGCGGATCGGTGTCGGCCGAAGAGCTTGGTCGAGCCATCATGGCGGCGGCCGGACTTGATCCCGACAATCCGCTCGGCCCCCCCAAGGAACCTTCCGATTCCTGAACAGCGAATCTCTTGCGAAGGAAGAGTTCGGTGGTTCAGCCCACCGCAGTCGCCAATTCGTTCTACAATCCAGATATGTCCCGCTTTGAAGAAATTGCCGATCTAGAACGACGTTATCTTCTACAGACCTACAGCCGCTATCCCCTAGCCCTGGAAAAAGGCAAGGGAGTCTTCGTCTACGACTTTGAGGGCAACAAGTATCTCGATTTTGTTTCCGGAATCGGGGTCAATGCGCTTGGGCACGCTCATCCCCGCATCGTCAAGACGGTCCGAGAGCAGGCTGCCAAGCTGATTCACATCTCGAATCTCTATTACAACGAGTACCAGGGGCAGCTGGCGCAGCGCCTCTGCCAGCTCTCGGGGTTGGATCGCGCGTTCTTTCAGAATAGCGGGACGGAAGCAATCGAAGGTTCCATCAAGCTTGCCCGCCTAGCCGGACATCGTGTCGGCGGAGACGCCAAGTGCAAGCTGGTCGGGTTGGAGGGGTCGTATCACGGTCGAACTTTCGGCGCGTTGTCTCTGACCGGACAGGACAAGCACCGCAAGGGATTTGAGCCTCTTCTTGGCGACGTGACCTTCGTCCCGCAAAACAACGTCGAAGCCCTGCGCGCGGCGATCAATGACAACACCTGCGCCATCGTCCTCGAACCGATCTTCGGCGAGGGTGGAATCCTGGAATGCTCGACAGAGTTTCTGCAGGAGTGCCGCCGCCTCGCCGACCAGCATCAGGCGGCGCTGATTTTTGACGAAATCCAGTGCGGACTCGGGCGCACAGGTACGCTGTTTGCCTTCCAAAGCTTCGGTGTGGTTCCCGACATTCTTGCCATCGCCAAGCCGATTGCGGCGGGATTGCCGTTAGGGGCATTTCTGGCGCGGGAAAAGTTCGCCACCGCGATTTCACCCGGACAGCACGGAACCACCTTCGGCGGTGGCCCGCTGGCCTGCCGTGTCGGCCTCGAATACCTGGCGATTGTCGAGGAAGAGAAACTGCTGGAAAACGTAACCCGCGTCGGCGGCTACCTGAACCAGCAACTGCAAAGCCTGATTGGCAAATACGCGGCTACGCAGGCGGTACGGGGCCGCGGATTCATCCAGGGGTTGGTGCTCGACGTGCCCGCGCGTCCCTTCGTGGAACAGGGCTTGGCGGAGGGCGTTCTGTTCAACGCCACGCAGGACACAGTGCTTCGCTTTCTGCCCCCTTACCTGCTCGAAGGAAAACACGTCGACAAAGGCATCCGCGTACTGAAGAAGCTGCTGGGCACGAAGAAGAAGAAAGAACCGGCGGTACTTCCGGCCGCGTAAGAGTAGCGCCGGCACCCCGCCGCCCCCTGAGCAGCTAAGGAGCCAACAACAAATCGGGGGAGCCGATTGCTCAGCTCCCCCGTACAGAAGCGACAGAGGCGATATTCACTTAGATAGACTCCACCGGTGAGATTTTAGTTGCCCACTGAGACGCAAAAAATCGCACAAGAATCGGTAGCCACCCGCACAGCTGCGACTCCGTGGCAGGAGCGCTGGGTCGACGTCGCCGGAGGCCACATGCGGTACCTGCAGGCCGGTTCCGGTCGGCCGCTGCTGCTGGTGCATGGGCTGATGGGCTATGCGTTCTCCTGGAGATTCAGCATCCCGGCACTGGCGGTCCGCTCTACCGTTTATGCCATCGACAACCTGGGGGCCGGGTTGTCGATGACCCCGACGGGTATGGATTGCTCGATGAGAGCCGCAGCCGGGCGTGTGCTGCAGTTCGTTGAGGCGATGGGATTCACCGAGTACGACCTGCTCGGGACATCGCACGGAGGTGCGGTTGCGATGCTGGCTGCGGCCATTTCTTCCGACCGCCATGACCCTCGTCTGAAGCGGCTGATTCTGGTCGCTCCTGTCAATCCCTGGTCGCAACACGGCCGGCGTTTGGCCCCGTTCATCGGTTCGCCGGTCGGTTCTTTTCTGTTTCGCCATACGATCGAACGCTGGCGATTTCTTGACTACCTCTGGTTGCGCCGCATGTTTGCTGACGGAGCCAAGATTCCGCCGGATTCGCTCGAAGGCTATCGCTTGCCAGTGCGCAAGAATCGGGGCTTCGAATATGGCCGCAAGATCGTAAGCACCTGGACCACCGACCTCGCAGACCTGGAACAGTCACTGGCGAAGATCCGCGACTATCCCACGCTGCTGGTGTGGGGAACTCGCGACCGCGCCGTCTCGTTTCGTTCCGCCGAACGTCTGCAACAAAACTTCTATAACAGCCGCATGGTGGTATTTCAGAACATCGGACATCTGCCCTATGAAGAAGCGCCGCAGGAATTCAATCGAGCGATCCTCTCTTTTCTCGCTGAGTGAGTAGGCGGATCTGGGAGGCTCCGCCCGAAATTGAAGTGCACTACCGCAAGACCCAGTTTTCGCTCATCCGCCTGGGTGAGCCAGTTCTGCCGCCTGTCTTGCCGGCGGTCTGCAATGCGATTTTCGCAGCTATGGAGAAGCGCATGCGGCGCCGGCCGCTGGCGAAGAGCGGATACAGTTGGTAGCAACAAAAGACGAAAACGGACCGGCGAAGACATGACGACTCCGCCGCTTTTTTCGCAAAGCGCAGTTTTGTGTTGTAGTCATAATTCGATCCGCGCCAGCCAATGGCCCACGACATCCTCGACTTCCTGCGCGAATTTATTGCCAACTACGGGTATTGGGCGATCGCCGTCGCGCTGCTTTGCGAAAACGCCGGCATTCCAGTGCCCGGAGAGACCACGCTCCTTCTCGCCAGTTTCCTTGCTTTCTCTGAACACAGGCTTCATCTGGGATGGATCATCGTAGTGGCAACGTGCGCAGCAACGATCGGCGACAACCTGGGCTACACGATCGGCTTTTATGGCGGACGCCGGCTTCTTGATCGGTACCAAAAGGTCCTACGGATTCCACTTCGCTCCATCGAGCGCGGCGAAGGCCTCTTCGCGCGTTACGGAGCCGCCACGATTTTTTTCGCCCGCTTCATCTTCGGTATGCGCATCTTCGCCGGACCGTTGGCAGGCGTACTGCGTATGCCCTGGAAGGCGTTCGCGATTTTCAATTTCCTGGGAGCGGCGGTGTGGGTCTCGGTGATTGCGACCGTTGGCTATCTGTTCGGGCGGCATTGGAGCGCCCTGGAAACCGTCCTTAGCCGTGTGGACATGGCGCTAGTTGCCGCTGTCGTGGCGATTGTCTTGTTTCTCTGGTGGCGGCGCAGGACATCCTAGCCCGAAGTCTCGGCGGAAGGGCGCTGATGTATGGCTCCAGATGTCCAGCAGATGGCCGCCTTCCGATTTCTGGATTCTTCCACCCCTGATCTTCCGTTACTTTCCCCCCTCCTGCGCGCATCTTATGCTGGGAGGGGTCATGAAGCAGACAGTCAAGAAGGCCGTGGCGATCGTGGCGGGCTGGGTGTTCATCGTGCTCGGCGTCATCGGACTGTTTCTGCCCATCATGCAGGGAGTGCTCTTCATCATCATCGGTTTGACCATCCTATCGACCGAATATGTGTGGGCGCATCACCTGCTCTCGAAGCTTCGCACCCGGTTTCCCCGGATTGCCATCTATTCGGACCGGGCCCGGGACAAGGCCGCCTACTGGTATCGTCGCGCCTACGGTCACGGGGAAGCGCGGTGAGTTCCTCGGCCGTGCCATACTCAGGCATGCCGCAGGCGACATCCCGGATCGGCCTTTCCCAAGTGTGGGTCCGGTTTCTCATCGCCATTTTCGGACTGGTGCTGGCATTTGCTGCTGCACTGTTTTCTACCGTTTCCCGCGAATCCGGCAATATCTGGGCCACGATCATTCTGGCCTCGGCTGCCTTACTGCTCGCCACGCTCGTCGGCTTGACTACGGTGCCGTATCTGGCTCGGCAGGTGGTGGCGGCACGGGTGCGCGACGCCATGGACTACGAGATGACGCGGCCCGGCATCGTCTACATGGCCATCACTGTGGTCATTGGCATTGCTGCACTCAACACCGGCAACAACCTGCTTTACATCGTGGTTGCCGCACTGCTGTCGGCCATCCTCGTTTCTGGAATCGCCTCGGCGCTGGTCCTGCGCACTCTGGAACTGGAGATCAACCTGCCGGAGCACGTCTTTGCCGGACGCCCCATCCTTGCCCATCTCCTGTTGCGCAATCAGAGCCGCTGGATGGCGTCGTTTTCCATCCGCATCGTGCCATCCAAACGCAAAGCGGTGAAGCGCTGGCGCTGGGAGGCCTACACGCTGGGAGTACCGAAGAACCGTCCGCCAGAAGACCAGTGGATCCGCGTGCCCGATCGCCGCTTGCGGCGGGTGCTCGAAACGCCGGATAAGCCGATCCTGCAGCAATCTGTCTACTTCCCATTCCTTGCTGCCGGGCAGGAGCTTCGCGCCGAACTGGAAATGACTTTTCCCGCGCGCGGCCGATATCGCGAGAAGGACTTCGGCTTGGCGACGCGCTTTCCGTTTGCCTTCCTGCTGAAAACCCGCAGGATCGCCTTGGCGCGTGAAGTGATTGTGTACCCCTCCGTCGAACCGCCGGAGGAATTCTTTGAAGTGCTTCCCATGGTGACCGGAGAATTCGAGACATTCGTCCGCGGACGAGGCTACGATCTCTACCGCATCCGCGAATACATGCCCGAAGATTCCGCCCGCCACGTCGACTGGAAAGCTACCGCCCGGACGGGTGCTCTCAAGGTGCGTGAGTTCAGCCGGGAAGACGAACGCAGGCTCCGCATCGTTTTCGACAACCCGTTGCCGGGCGACCTTCCAGCCGGTGTATACGAACGCGCGGTCCAACTGGCCGCTTCCCTGGGATGGCACTTTCACCATGAGGATGTCGAGATTTCCTACGTTGCGCCGGGTCTGGAACCCACGCCGGACGTCTTTGCGTTTTTGCACTACCTGGCATTGATCGAACCACAAGATGCGACGTCGGTGTTCGAGCGGCTCCGAGTCAGCGATGACTACAACGTTATCGTCACTTCGCGGCAGCGCTCGCAGGTGCCACCCACTCTGGCCTCTCGCTCCTATGTGATCACCCTGGCCGGCGACCGGACGTAGCCCTCGCCGCAATTTCCCCTTCACTCCGAGGGAGTTTCGACATATACTCCGCCCGGATGTGGCGCGAAAGATCTCCCTTCCTTCTTTCGCAGCTCAATCAGGTGGTGCTGGGCCTCGGCGCTACGCCGGGTTCGGCAAACATCGAGGGAGGCACCCATGTTGATTCGTGATCTGCTCAAGAATCAAGTTACAGTGTCTGCTGACATTGGCCAGACCGTGCTGGAAGTATCGGGAATGATGGTCGAGCACAACATTGGAGCCGTTCCGGTTCTTCGCGGCGGCCAGTTGGTCGGCATCTTCTCCGAGCGCGATCTAATGAGCCGAGTGGTGGTCCCCGGCAAGGACCCGGCGCAAACGCAGGTCCGGGATGTCATGACCGAGGACCCGCTCACGATCCAGCCCCAAGATGACCTCGGCATCTGCATGACCCTCATGCGCCGCCACGGTTTTCGGCACCTTCCCGTCTGCGAGGGGCGCGACCTCAAAGGGGTGGTCTCTTTGCGCGATCTTCTGCTGCACAACCTCGACGAGAAGGACGATGAGGTTCGCATGATGCGGGCCTACCTGCACTCCACGCCGGACGCCAACTGAGATCGGCGCTTCGCCGGAAATCCTCCGCCACGCAGGTAATGGTTACTAAGGTTACCCAAGTTGATTGACCCTGCGCTCCAACCTGCTTAAGGTATAAGCGAGGGGGGTGTGGACAGCTTCATTCAGTGGAGGAGCCTGTACCCCCAACACGGGCCATGCGCTGGTATAACCAGATCGGGCAGTACTTATGGTGCGCGCAGCCGATCCTTGAATCGGCTGTAGCGTTAGCCTTGTGGCACCGCGGACTCCGCAAGAAATTTCCGATCTTTTTCACTTATCTCCTCACGCAAGTTGCCCTCTTCGCCATCACCTTTCCGTTGCGGGGGCCTGAAACCTACGAATGGTTTTTCTATGTGTATTGGTCCGGGGCGGCGGTGAGCGCGTTACTTGGGTTCCGTGTGATTCATGAGGTCTTTCTCGACGTCTTCCGTCCCTACGACACGCTGAAAGATCTGGGAACAGTTTTGTTCAAGTGGGCAGGAGTGGTGATGTTGATGGTTTCCGTCGTAGTGGCGTTTTCCAGTTCCGCTTCCGGGGATCCACTGGTGCAAGCTGTTACCACCTTGCAACGTTCGGTGCGCCTGGTGCAGTGTGGGCTGATTCTGTTCCTGCTGTCGTTCTCCCGCTTCCTGGGAGTGTCGCGTAAACAACAGAGTTTTGGCGTCGCCTTGGGATTCGGTCTCTTCGCCTCAGTGGAACTCATTCTGATTGTTCTGAATGCCGGCAGATACCTGGGTGTCCGCAGCGCCAGCCTGATCAATCTCACGATGTATGACGTTGCTATCGTGGTGTGGCTCACCTACGCTCTTGCCCCCAGTCTGGCCCGCGATGTTGCCCCCAATCACCTCCAGACTCAGCGCTGGGAACAAAGCCTGGCTGATCTTCACGCCGACACCCACAATCCGCTGCCGGACGATGCTCTGATTCCCATGTTCGAAGGCATGGTGGAGCGGGCATTCTCGCGCGGGTCCAACCTCGGAGAAGGAGAGTCGCACAGAGCCACCGCCGCCAAAGCAGGTTCTAAGACCGCCAGCTAAATCGTTATTTTTCGGCCCTTCGCAGGTCTACGCCAGAATCGTGTCAAGTGCAATTTATTGGTGCAAGCAAGGCGATCCCATCGCTGCCAATAATTACTGCTGAATCCTCAACCATCGCATTAACAAATGCGTGCGGCACTAGCGTCATCCGCGGTGAAACCATCGTTCTGGACTGGAACTGGCAATCCGCCTGAAAGTCATCCCGGGTTAGTGATCGGGATCGAGTCAGGTAATTCCTGTATTTACAAGGTCGTGTATAATGCGCGGTCACGAAACCCGTCTCTCTTTCTGAGATGCCGGGCGTCGTGCAACCCAAGGAGAAAGACAAATGAAACGTTCGCTAAGGGCGTTGATCCTGCTGGTAGGTTTGGTAGGCACATTCGTGTACGCCGCCGTCCCCAGAGTTCCCGCTCCGGACGGAGGACCGCTCCCGCTGTGCCCACCGAAAAACCCGAAGGGCTGGAACTGCGATGAGTCATAATGTTCCGCCAAGCACCACCTAGCGGGCAAGGTCACCAAAGTAACCTTGAGTAACTCGCTAGAGCGAAAAGCACTCTTCATGGGCTGGACCTGCTTTTGGCCAGCCCATATTTTTTTTGGCCGAATTGTATCTCCGGGCCGGGATTCACTTGCTCTCCGCCTTCTGCGCCTGCCCCGAGTCCGGTTCTTTTGTTGATCCTGCAGCTGCTTCCCCGGAAGTGCCGTCCGGCTCGATGTCCTTGGTGATGTACTGTACGATGATCGAAACCCGTCGGTTGGATGCTTCCAGCGGCTGCTGCGGCGTCCGGAGCCGCTGATCGGCGAAGCCTCGAACCTGGTCCACCTGGTCCGCGCGCAGTCCCGATGTCTGCATCAGTCGCCGGGCCGCGTTGGCCCGGTCCGCCGACAGTTCCCAGTTGCTGTAGTTGTTCCTGCCAGTGAAGGGCTTGGCATCGGTATGACCCTCGATGGAGACGCGATTGGGAACTTCTCCTAATTGCTTCGCCAGTAGCGCCAGCATCTCCTGTCCACTCTCGTTCAGTTTGGGACTCCCACTGTCAAAGAACGTGCCCTTTTCTGATTCCAGCAACTCGATGCGCAGACCCTCCGCCGTGACTGTCATCTCGATATTCTTGCGCAAATTTTCGAGATCATTGATGCTGCGGATACTCTTCTGCAGCTGCTCTTTCAGTTCCGTCATGTTCTGCTTGGTGAGACTGAAACTTTCTCCGGCGCCGGCAAGGTTAGTGCCCACCTTTTTCGCAGTTCCCGTGGGATCCTTGAAGTATCCGCCGACGGCGACCTGGATTTGCTTGCTGGCGTTCATCAGCCAGAGCACGATAAACAGTGCCATCATGGCGGTGACGAAGTCAGCGTAGGCGACCTTCCAGGCTCCGCCGTGATGTCCGCCGTGACTGACTTTCTTCTTGATGATGATGGGTGGGGTGGGCATGGGGAACTCAGCTCGCGGTTGCGGCTGCGGCCACGGCGCCTGCGTCGGCCTTCGCGCCTCGCGCCGCCTCTTCTACTTCCTTGAAGGAGGGCCGCACGTGTCCCGGGACGACCCGCCGTCCCATTTCGATCGCCATGATCGGAGCGATCCCTTTGAGAAAGGCAATCATGACTACCCGCAGAACGTTGAGGTACGCGTGTTCCTCGTCCGCGGTCTTGCCCATGCGCTGGGCCAGGGGCCCGACCAGTCCGTAACAGAGCAGGATGCCGAGGAACGTTCCCACCAGGGCCGCGGCCACTTTGTGGCCAATCTCCTCCGGCGGGCCCCCCAGCGCGCCCATGGTAATCACCACTCCCAGCACGGCGGCCACAATTCCCAGGCCGGGCAGCGAGTCGGCTGTCGTGCTCAACGCCGCCACCGGCTGCGTGGCTCCATGATGGTGAACATCCATGTCGGCCTCGAGCATCTGGTCGAGGTCGAAGGCTTCGATGCCACCGCTCACCGCCATCCGCATGGTGTCGCAGAGAAAGTTCACCGCGTGATGGTCTTTGAGGAAGGTGTTGTATTTCGATAACAACGCGCTCTTGTCCGGTTCTTCGATGTCGCTTTCCAAAGCGACAAGCCCTTCCCGGCGCGCTTTGTTGAGAAGCTCAAACAACATCTTCAGTGAGTCGATGTAGTGCTGCTTGCTGTACCTGGAGGAACCGAGCACGCCCACCAGTCCTCCGGCAATCTGCTTGAGGATGTGCAGCGGATTGGCCACCAGCACCGTGCCCGCCGCCGCGCCGCCGATGATCAACAATTCGGCCGGTTGCAGCAGTACCCGAATGTTGCCGTGCTCCATGAGGTAGCCGCCGACGATACAGCCAAAGACGACGACGATGCCGATGATCGCAAACATTAAGGATTCACCTTCGCGCCGGATCGGAATTCGGGGTACCGTCCCCGACTGGCCCAATCGCCGTTGCCGTACTCTCTGCGGCCGATGCCTTCCGCCAGAGCGTTTCCCATGTGTCTCCGCGCTGCGCGATGCCGCTCTCCACCTCTGCCTCGATCTGGAAGTGATCTCCCCACCAGGAAATCTCCGACTGGCTCAGCAGTCGCCGGATCCGTTCCGCCGTTGCCGCCACCATCATCGGACTGACCGAAGGCAGGACGGCCACGAACTGGTCGCTGTCCCATCGGCCGAGAAAGCTTTCCGCGTCCAGGTTGTGGCGGAGTGTCTGGGCCGTGGTGCGCAGGAAGGGAGCGATCGATTGGGGCCCGTGTTTGAGGCCAAATTCGCGCAATCCCAGGATGCGCACGCGCAACCACCCAAAACCCGAATTCGCCGCCTCCATTCCGGCCAGGCATTCATTCAGAACCGCGCGCGTAAGGCGTTGTGACGGCACGCCTGTGATGGCATCCAGACACCCATACATGAGCTGCCCCAGGGTTTCATCGCGGAAGGAGAGCGCCTCTTCGAACAGGCTGATGGCGCCGACGATCACGTCGCCACGTTCGAGAATCGGCCGCAAGCGAATCCTCACCGCGACGCGGTGTCCCTTCTTGTGCAGATAAAAAGCCGAGTACTGGTGGGACTCGCCATGCTTCAGAGTCGCCGCCACCGGAGAATGTTGGCCGCACAGCGAGCGCCCCTGGCGGTCACAGGGCTTGAGCAACTCGTCCTTGTCGCGCTGTCCGACAACTTCATGGGCCAGGTGTCCGGTAATGTGCTCGGCGCCTCGGTTCCAGAAGCGAATGCGCTGCTCCCGGTCTACGACATAGACACCGACGGGCAAGTCTTCCAGCAGGGAACGAAACACACTGGGATCGTCCAAGAGTTGTGGCATGGCGGCACACGGGCCTGATGGAGTTATCGGCGGCGGCACGGGAAACTTCAGAAGCCGTGGATCAGGCGGCCGACCGAGAGGACGCTCCCAACTGTCGGCTCACCTCGGCCGGATCGAAGATCGGCGGCTGGCAGGTGAAGCCTGTACAGATCACCGCAAACGAACGCTTCTCGCTCAGCACGGGAAGATTGGGGAGCGTCTCCGCCAATGTGGGAGGAAGGTCCTGCGGCACAATGGCACTGACGGGCAGGCGCAGCACGGCTTTGGCGAGCGAGAGCGGCCCTAACGCCGCCCGGTAGAGTTGTTCGGCAACTTCATCCTGCCCGACGACGATGACCTCCGTCTGCGGCCCGGTGAACTGCGCCACGGCGAGCCCGTAGGTCGCAGCAAACATCCCGTACTTGTCGGCACCGCCTGCGAAGACCGCGAGCGTCTGCTCGGCCTTATCGCGGTACGAAGCATCGTGGGTGTAGGCATGCAGTCGTAAGAGCGCCATCGCAGCCGCGGGATTGCCCGCGGGCGTAGGCGAATCCTGAAACGGTTTGCGCCTTGTGCCCAGGATGCCGAGCGTCTTCCCGGTGAGCGCGCCCGACGTTTCCTCCGTATCAAAGAATCCGCCGGCAATGGGATCGAAGAAATGCGCAATCATGGCGTCGGCGATTTGCTGCGCGAAACCAAAATAACTCATGTGCGCTGTCGCTTCGTAGGCGTACAGGCAGGCAATCGCCGTGAACGCGTAGTCGTCGAGCACGCCGGAGGTCTCGCGACGCTTGGCCTCAGGATCGGAGTAGGCGATGACATGCCGGAGAGTGGGAATGAAATTCTGCGATGTGGGACGAACACTCTTGTCCGCCTCCGCCGGCGCGCCGCCGGACTCCAAGCCTTCCCCCAGCAACCGGTCGAGCGAGCGGAGCGCGAAGTCCAGCGCGTCTTTAAGTCCCAACACGCGTCCGGCTTGCAGATAGGCGGAAACGCACATCGCATTCCAGCCGGTGTAGAGAGTCTTGTCCACGTAGGGCGTCGGCCGCGCGAGACGGGCGGCATACATTTTTTTCTTTGCCGACGCGAGCAACTCCCGGACCCGGTCTTCCCCCCGGCTCAGCCGCCGCGCAATCTCCTCTATCCCGGCCCGGACAAACAACACGTTCTTCGCCGGATTGTGATGCATCTCGCCAATCTCGTTGATGTCGTAGTGCAGAGCTGCGACCTCAGCTTCTTCCGGCGTGAGCACGGCCTTGGCCTCGTCCAGAGTCCAGGTGAAGTAGTCGCCGTCGTCGTCCATCGAGTAATCCGCATCCTGCGAAGCGTAGAAGCCGCCGCGCTCGCGGTCGCTGAGCCACTCGTCCATCCAACGGACGATGTCGCGCGCCACTTCGGCGAAGAACTGGCTACCGGTGGCCTGCCAGGCATGAACATAGTTCTTGAGCAGCTCCGAGTTGTCGTAACACATTTTTTCGAAGTGCGGGACGATCCAGCGCTCATCGACCGAATAGCGATGAAATCCGCCGGCCAGTTGGTCGTAGACACCGCCGCGCGCCATCTTCTCGAGCGTTGTGACGAACACATCGCGGACGTGTTCGTCTCCCGAGCGCGAGTAGCGATCGATCAGCAGATCAATCGCCGACGGGTGGGGGAACTTGGGCGCGCTGCCAAAGCCGCCGTCCCGATCGTCGAACATGCGAAGCGAAGACTCGACGATGGCCTCCACGATTTTGGACGATATGTCGCCGCCGCGTCCCGCGAATGTCTCGGCCTGTGCGATCGCATTCGTGACCTGATTGGCTTGCTCGAGCACGTCGCCGTGCTTCTCACGGTAAGCCTGCGCAATGGCGGTGAGCACGCGCTTGAAACTCGGTCGCCCGTACTGGTCTGCGGGAGGGAAGTAGGTGCCGCCATAAAACGGCTTACCGTCGGGCGTGAGAAAGCCGGTGAGGGGCCATCCACCCTGGCCGGTCAGCGCGCTCACAGCGGCCTGGTAACGGCTATCGATATCGGGACGCTCGTCGCGATCCACTTTCACCGCGATGAAGTTGTCGTTGACGATCTTGGCCACTTCCGGATCGTCGTACGATTCGCGGTCCATCACATGACACCAGTGACACCATACCGCCCCAATATCGAGCAGGATCGGCTTGTTCTCGCGCTTGGCCTCCGCAAACGCCTCCTCGCTCCACTCGTGCCACTGGATCGGCTGGTGCATGGCCGAGCGCAGATAGGAGGATGAGGCGCGCGCAAGGGCGTTAAGTGGTTCCGAGGACATTACTCTCCCAGTGTAAATGGTGCGCTCTTGCTGAGCCTGCCTTGGGCTGGCAGCCCCCCCCTCAGTGCACGATGTCCGCAGATCGCTCGCTTGAGTTCCCGGAAGCAGGCTCCCCCCGAAGTGACGAGCATCACCGAGCGCGGAAGGCCGGTTTCCCTATACTCGCGATCTGGGCGGCCTAACGAATGTTTAAGACAAACCGGATCAGTTTTGGTGGAACCGCGGCGATTGTTACGAGTATGGCCCTCATTACGGGCCTGAACGCGGCGCGCGCGGGAAGAACAGCCATGGTCAGTGCCTTGCTGATTGCCGCGATCGCCGACAATCTCACCGATTCCCTGAGCGTCCATATGTATCAGGAATCAGAAAGGCTGGAGCAGCGGGAGGCGTTCGCTGGGACAATTTCGAACTTTATTGTTCGCTTCCTCGTGTGCGTCAGTTTCGTGCTGATAGTCACGGTCCTTCGTGAGCACAAAGTCACAGTGGGAGGAATCGTGTGGGGGATGTCACTACTGGCGGCATTGACCTATCAGCTCGCTCGCGAGCGTGGAGCCAACGTTTTGTCGGAAGTCGTTAAACACCTCACGGTGGCCGCAGCCGTTATCGCTGTCAGCGGGGTTGTCGGCCAATGGATCGCCAGATATGTTGTCTGACAGGGTTTGCCTCATCGTCCTGTCGCCTGGAAAGCGACATTGCATTATCATCTGAGCATTCAAGTCTAACCCTCAAGTGGGAAGGTTCTGATGAAGACCCTGTACCAGGAAGCAGCCGTGGACGAACTGATTTCCCGCATCGACACGCTGCAGCCAACCTCTCCCCGGCTATGGGGCAAGATGGACGTCGCGCAGATGATGGCACACTGTTCCGCGGCACTCGATATGGCTTCCGGTCGCGTGAACCCGCCGCGCATCTTGATCGGGAGACTGATCGGCCCCCTCGTGACGGCGATCTACACCAATGAAAAGCCATTGTCCAAGAACAGCCCGACGGACAAGCAACTCGTGGTCTCGGATGCCCGGGATTTCGCTCGCGAACGAGAGCAGCTCAAGTCGAAACTACGCCAGTTTCACCAGGGAGGGGAAGAGCGATGTACGCGCCATCCTCATCCTTTCTTCGGACCGCTCTCTCCTCAGGATTGGAGCCGCGGCATGTACAAGCATGTCGATCATCACCTGCGGCAGTTCGGTGCCTAGAGTCTCGATTGCTCGAAGGCCCGAGCAGATCGTCTCAGCCCTGCCTCGTCAGGCTCTTCACCATGGCGCAATACAACTCCACCGCCTCCACGAGCTGGGCCTTTTCCACGCACTCACCCTCGGTATGCGCCACGTGGATCGAACCGGGCCCGAGCAGCAAGGGCTCGCCCCAGTTCGCAAGTGACGGGATATCGGTGGTGAAGGCGGCGACCATCGTCGGCAGACCATCGAGCGTACGCAGGCGCATGAATGGCGTTTCCCGGGTGAAGTGAACCTCGGCGAGGCTGCCAACCGCTTCGGTGATGTCTTTGCGGAGTTCTTCCGTCGGACCTACCAGCCGATAGAACAGGTCGGCCTTGGCCAGGTCTGAGATTACATTCGGCGCGCGTCCGCCTTGAATCGAGCCCACGTTCTTCGTGCATGGACCGACCTCCGGGTCTTCCGGAAGCTTCATCTCATGCAGCCGGTGGAGCGCTTCTACCAACTTGTCGATGGCCGAATCGCCCAGTTCCGGGTAAGCCGAGTGCGCCATCTTGCCGCGCGCGACCAATTCCACGTGCAGCGCGCCTTTGGTTGCGATCGCCAGCCGATTCTCCGTCGGCTCGCCGTTGATCATGAAACGCGTGCCGATAGGCACCTGGTTTGCCGCCTTCGCGCCGATCGAGTCGCGCTCTTCACCGACCAGGAAGAGCAAGCCGACATGCACATCTTCGGCGCGCAGTCTCTCCGCCGCGACGATCTGCGCCGCAATGATTCCTTTGGCATCGCACGAGCCACGGCCATAGATGCGCGCTTCGTCTTCCGACGAAGGAATAAACGGCGGCACCGTATCCATGTGGGTCGAAAACACAACCGCGGGCCGCAGGTGCCCCGGCGAAGTGGCCAGGACGTTGGCGCGTTCGCCCTCCACCGGTATCCGGCTGACTGCGAAATCGAGACGCCGCAATTCCTGGAACAGAAAGTCTGCCACCGCCATTTCGTTCGGCGTGATGGACTCGATATCGACAAGGCTCCGTGTGAGCGCGAACAGATCCATGGAGAAGAGCGTAACAGTGGCTGGTCGCTAGTCGCCAGTCGCTGGCTGTTGAGTTTTCTGCAATACTAGCGGCCAGCCCAACGGCGAACGACCAGCGACCGACGACTGACTGTGCACTCTGACACCGCCTCCATCCGCTCTCTCTTCCTCGACGGCCCATCCGGGCGGCTGGAGGCGCTGCTGAACGCTGGATCGTCAACTGCGACACACGCCGCGCTGGTGTGTCATCCCCATCCCCTGTATGGCGGTACGCTGCACAACAAAGTCGTTTTCCACGCGATGAAGGCGCTGCACAGTTTCGGGTTTCCCGTGCTGCGTTTCAACTTTCGAGGAACAGGATTGAGCGAAGGCGAGCACGATCACGGAAGGGGTGAAGGCGAAGATGTCAGGACCGCGCTCGACTGGCTGGAGCATGAATACACTCTCCCCATCATCTTCGCCGGATTTTCCTTCGGAGCCGCGGTGGGACTCCGTGTCGCCTGTCTCGATCCGCGCGTGACCGCGCTGATTGGCCTTGGCCTGCCGGTGACACCGATTGACGATCGGAACTACGATTTCGACTTTCTGCGTGCCTGCGCCAAGGCGAAACTCTTTGTCAGTGGCTCGCGCGACCAGTTCGGTCCGCCGGGGACGCTCGAAGCGCTGGTCGACTCTTTCGCCGAGCCGAAAAAGCTGGTGCGCATCGAAGCAGGAGATCACTTCTTCGAAGGGCGGCTTCGGGAAATGCGCGTGGCGATCGAGGAGTGGCTCAGGGATCAGCAGTTGTAGCGACGGCCCTTGCCGACTTCAGACGATGCGTCATCGGTCGGGGCGGGCGAGTCGCCCAGCCGACAGCCGGCGGGGTGCCGGCCCTACCCTATAATCCACGCATGCCGTTGACCGCCGAAGAGCGTGACGACCAGTTCCGCGACATGCGCCACACGGCACGCCAGATTTTCACGACCGCGCTCGACAGAGCTTCGATCCCGAATGCTTTCGCGCGCCACGTCCAATGTGAGCGCGGCGTGTTGCGCATTTGTGAAGACCTGCACGATCTCGATTCTTACTCACGAGTGTTTGTCGTCTCGATCGGAAAGGCCGCGCACACGATGGTTGAAGCACTCGTGGCGCAAGTCGGAAGCCGTCTCGAAGGCATTGTTGCGTCATCCGTCGAACCCGCAAGCCAAGTGCGCGGGTTTCGATACTTTCGCGGAGGGCACCCCGTACCGACCGCCGAGTCCATCCAGGCCGCCGAAGCTATCCTGAAGTCGCTCGACGCTCTGAATGCCGCTTCCCTTGTGATCTTTCTCCTGTCGGGCGGCGGTTCGGCGATCGTGGAGAAGCCTATCGACGACGAAATCTCTCTTCCCGACCTAATCGCGACCTACCGTACGCTCGTGCATTCGGGAGCGCCGATTGCCGAGATCAATGCCATTCGCAAGCACCTTTCGGCCGTCAAGGGCGGACGCCTGGCTCAGACAGCCTACCCGGCGCAGCAGGTTTCGATTCTCGTTTCCGATGTTCCCGATGCCACGCCCGACGCACTCGCCTCCGGCCCCACGATGCCGGACACAACGTCGCTGAATGATTGTCAGAGCATTGTCGAAAAATATGCTCTGGTCGAGCAATTCCCGCCGTCGGTAGCGGATCTGTTCCGCCGCCACGCCCTGGACGAGACTCCGAAGTCCGACGACCCTGCATTTGTCCGCGCCCGCTGGTGGCCGGTGCTTTCCAACAAGGCGGTCGTCGAAGAAGCGGCGGCTGCCGCGAAAAACGCCGCATTCGCCGTCGAAGTGGATAACAGCTGTGACGACTGGGATTATCAAAAAGCCGCGGACTACCTGTTGGATCGCCTTCGCGAACTGCGGAAGTCCAACCAGCGTGTCTGCCTGATCTCGGGCGGAGAAGTGACAGTCACAGTGCGCAATGGCGGCAGGGGCGGCCGCAACCAACAATTTGCGCTGGCCTGCGCCGAGAAGATCGCGGGCGAGAACATCGCGGTGCTGAGCGCTGGCACCGACGGGATCGACGGCAACAGTGCCGCGGCCGGAGCGGTGGTCGACGGCACGACCGTGGAGCGCGCCGGAGGGGCGGAGGTGATCCGCCGGACCCTTTCGAGCTTCGATGCCTACCCGGTTTTCGAGAACCTTGGCGACTCCGTCCTGACTGGGCCGACCGGCAATAACCTCCGGGACTTGCGCCTGCTTCTCGCCTTCTGAATCCGAGCGCTAGTTACCGAGGAATCAACCTCTCTGCGGTATCCGCTTCGACCTGCGCCTGCATCCAACTAACATAGAATCAGTCTACTTGCGGAGGTTTGCTTTGAAACACGCCAAGCCGTATTCCGCTCTTTTCACAATTCTTGCCGGTTCGTTTCTGTTCGCCTCAAACAGTCTCGCAGCCAGCGCCCAGCAACTGGATGTTGCCGTCGGCATAAATACGATCACTGCACCCTCTGCCAACGAGGCAAGCGACGATCACCAGCCCCAGTCGCTGACCGGCGGCGCCTATCCCAGCTTCAGTGCTGATGCCGTGCTCTTCAAGAACTTCGGCGTGCAGGGCGAGTTCGCTTGGCGCGCCTCCCGCAGCCAGTATCTCGGCGTCCAGCCGAATCGGCCTATGTTTTGGGACTTCAACGCCATGTTTCTTCCCAAGGTGGCCGACCGCACCTACTTCGAGTTGTTGGCGGGAATTGGTTCGGAAAGCACACGCTACTATCAGCCTTTCCAGACTTGCGACTTCTACACCTGCAGGAATTACGTAACCATCAATCACTTCATGGGTCACTTCGGCGTTGGTCTGCGGCTTTATCCCACGCGCAACTTCTTTGTCCGCCCGGAGGCGCACCTCTATCTCGTGAACGACAACCAGGAATTCAGTTCGGGTCGCGCCGTGCGCTACGGTATTTCAATCGGCTACACGTTCGGTGGGCGATAGGTTGGAATCGTATTCCAGGCGAGTGGCACAGAGTGCAACTCTTTGCTCATCTGCGCCGTTTACAATCTGTTCACGCGCAATTCATGGGACGTTCATGAAGCGAGGCGAGGACTTCGCGTATAAGCAGCGCATCCCACGTGGAGGTGAGATGCGTGAAATTCTACACGTCCGTTTGCGCGCCTGTGCGCCGGGCTCCTGTGGTTCTCCTGGCGCTTACTCTCTTGTTTCTTTCTTCCCCCGCACTGGCACAGTTTGGTTGCCCGCTGACCAACGGCGGCCCCTCTCCAATCAAGCACATCATCTACATCCAGTTCGATAACGTTCATTTCACCCGCGACAATCCCAACGTACCTTCCGACCTGGAACAAATGCCTCACTTGCTTGATTTCCTGGAAAGCAATGGTACGTTTCACACCAATCATCACACCCCGCTCATTTCGCACACGGCCAACGACATCTTGACTTCGCTGACCGGTGTATATCCCGACCGTCACGGTGTTCCCGTGGCGAACAGCTTCCGCTACTTCAACCCTGACGGCACCAGCAATCCGGGCGTATCCTTCGCCTACTGGACGGACCCGATCTTTGATCCCTCGCTGCCGACGTCCCCGACCGACACAACGTTCAACATGCTCTCGGAAAAAAGCCTGAATGCCCCAGCGCCCTGGGTGCCCTACACCCGTGCGGGTTGCGACGTGGGTATGGTGGCGGCCGCGAATACGATTCTGGAAAACATCACGGTTGATGTGGCCAAGGTCTTCGGTCCTACGTCCCCACAGCAGCAGGAAGTGGTCAGCAATCCGACCCTCGCCAACGCGGATTTTGTGGGCATCGGTGTCCATTGCGCCCAGAACAGTTCCGTTTGCTCGGTCGAGAATGGCGGTGAGCCCGACCAACTCCCCGACGAGCCCAAGGGCTACCTGGGCTTCTCCGGCTTATTCGGTCACAAATATGTTGGGCCCGTGATTAGTCCGAACGGTCCCCTGCAAGACTTGAACGGGAACGTCATTCAGGATCCTAGTGGCAACGCCGGATTTCCGGGATTCGATGGCATGTCGGCTGCGGTCTCACTCTCCTACGTAGCGTCCATGCAGGAAGCCGGGATTCCGATCACCTATGCCTACATCTCGGATGCGCACGATGCCCATCCCAGCGGTCCTGCCTACGGGCCTGGTCAAGCGGGCTTCGTGGCGGCTCTGGCAGCCTACGATGACGCCTTCAACAAATTCTTCACCCGCCTGGGGAACGAAGGCATTGACCGGTCCAATACGTTGTTCGTTGTCACCGCCGACGAGAACGATCACTTTGTTGGAGGGCCGCCCACGCCGGCAGACTGTGACGGCATCAACGTTCCCTGCACCTATGCGCAGATCGGTGAAATCAGTACTAACCTCACCGGGCTGCTGGCCACCCAGCAGAACGTCAAGACGCCTTTCACCGTTCACTCTGACGATGCCCCGACCATCTACATCACTTCGAACCCCGGGCGCAAAGACTCTTCTACCCGGTTCTTCGAGCGGGCGTTGGGGAATTTGACGGCCGTCAATCCGATTACGGGAAACACCGATCCTCTGACCGCATTCCTGGCGGACCCGGTGGAGATGAAATTGCTGCACATGGTCACCGACGACCCGGCACGCACGCCAACGTTGGTGATGTTCGGCGATTCCAACTACTTCTTCTTCACCGGCGCCCAGAACTGCAGCTCGCCGTGTGTGGTCGAGAGCCCGGCGTTTGCCTGGAATCACGGCGATGTGCAATCCGACATCGTTACCACCTGGCTCGGCATCGTCGGGCCGGGGGTTCAATCCAGAGGTGTGGACGCTGACACCTGGTCGGATCACACCGATATCCGTCCGACCATGCTCATGCTAGCCAACTTCAAAGATGACTACCTCCATGACGGCCGGGCACTGGTAGAAGACCTGGACGGGTCCGTCCTGCCGCCAGGCTTGAGCAACGAGAGTGCGTTCCTGGCTCTCTCAGCCGTTTACAAGCAGATCAACGCTCCGGTGGCCGAACTGGGCCTGGATAGCTTAACCATATCCACCAAGGCGCTGGAGAGTAATGACAAGGGGGACAAGACCTACGTCTCGCTGGAACAGCAACTGATGAAATTCACGAGCCGGCGAAACACCCTTGCCAACAAGATCAAACACCTGCTCGAGAACGCCGAGTTCAAGGGAAAGCCCCTTGATGACCTTACGGTGAACGACCTGATTAACCAGGCCAATGTGCTGTTAGCCGACGTGCACAACCTGGCCACCAACTAAAACTCTGTTGCTCCCTCCTTGATTCGGCCCCGGCATGGTGTCCCGGGGCCGCCTTCTTCCATTTCCTGCTCCCGCTGCGGACGTTGCCAGTGGCCCGCTGCGCCCCTCCCGCATTATCATACGAACATGGATCTCGGTTTCGGTGAGATGGTGTTTCTGTTCGTTCTGGCGCTCTTGATCTTTGGTCCCAAGAAGCTGCCGGAAATCGGACGCCAGATTGGACGGTTCATGAACGAGTTCAAGCGCGCTTCGAGCGAGTTCAAGGCCCAGATCGAGTCCGAGATCAATGCCATCGAAACCGACGTGAAGCCGCAGTTTCTGCCTCCCCTGCAAGCGCCCTTGAACTCCCTGGCCAGCCGGATTTTCAATCCGCCGCCTGCCGAGAAACTCGCTGCTGCAGAGGCTGTGGCCGCAGCAACGCCGGAAAGCGCACCGATTCCCGAGCCGCCTCCCGCGCCGAAGGTGGCTCCCGATGCCTGAAGCGGCCGCCTCCTCGGCAAACGAACCGGTCAAGGACGAAATGCCCGCCATGAGCTTCCTCGATCACCTCGAGGAACTGCGGCGGAGAATTATTTACTCGATCATCGCCGTCGCGGTCGGCTGCGGTTTGTGCTGGAACTACGCCGTGCGCATCGTCGACTTGATGCAGAAGCCCATCGTCAGCGCTCTCCACAACAATCATCTGCCGGAGAAACTGGTCTATCTGAATCCCGTCGATCCTTTCAACCTGTATCTGAAAGTCGCCGGCGTCGCGGGACTGTTCGTGACGTCTCCGTTCGTGCTTTACCAGGTCTGGCTGTTCATCGCGCCCGGCCTCTACCGCCACGAGAAGCGCTACGTATGGCCGTTCATGATCTCCACCGTGACGCTGTTTCTGGCGGGCGGGTTCTTCGGCTATCGGCTGGTCTATCCCCAGGCGCTGAATTTCCTGATCGACTTCGGCAAGCAGTTTCAGCCGATGATCACCATCGAGGAATACAGCAAGCTGTTTCTGACCATCATCGTCGGCATGGGTGTGATTTTCGAGATGCCCATCCTGGTGTTCTTTCTGGCGCTCATGGGGATCGTCACCGCCGGCTGGATGTGGCGCAACCTGCGCTATTCGATCCTGGTGATCTTCATTATCGCTGCGGTTCTGACGCCGACCACGGACATTCTCAACATGTGTATCTTCGCCGCGCCCATGGTGGCGTTATACGTGTTGAGTATCGCGATTGCGTGGCTGGTGCATCCCAAGCAGCGCCGGAAGCGGGCGGACAAGAAAGAATCCTAACCACAGGGGAAAGCAATGAAACCGCGGAGGACACTAAGGAACACGAAGGCGTGCTGCCGAATCTTCCGTGGACCTTTGTGTCCTTCGTGGTTGGCGATGTTCGTCGCCTTACCGGTACTGTCGGCCATGAGCACGATCGCCTGCAGCAAAGGCACGTCCGCCGCCGGACCGGACAAGCCAGTGGCCAGCGCTGCTGCCGACGCTCCAGTTCCGCCTGCTCAACCTGCATACGCCCCTGATGAGGGCCCGCTGCCGCAGATCGACTCCAAGCGTGCCTTCCAGTACATCAAGGAGATTGTCGCCTTCGGTCCGCGGCCGGTCGGCAGCGAGAATCATAAGAAGTTGGAGAATTACATCACGTCGCACCTGAAAGGCGATCAGGTCGAAGACGACGCCTTCACTGCCGATACCGTGGAAGGAAAGTTCCCCATCCGTAACATCATCGCCAAGTATCCCGGCACGAAAGACGGCATTATCGTCATCCTCGGCCACTACGACACGAATTACCCTCTGCGCAACACCGGCTACGTCGGCGCCAACGACGGCGGATCTTCGACAGCCATTCTTCTCGAATACGCGAACCAGCTCCGCGGCAAGAAGCGCGACGGCTATAGTGTCTGGCTGGTCTGGACCGATGGCGAAGAGGCCATGAAGCAATGGAGCGAAACCGACAGCCTCTACGGAACACGCCATCTCGCCGAGAAATGGGACAAAGACGGCACGCTGAAGAAGATCAAGGCGCTGTTCGTGATGGACATGATCGCCGACGCCGACCTCAACATCGACCGCGACGCCAACTCCACGCCCTGGCTGAGCGACCTGATGTATGAGGCTGCCCAGCGCAGCGGAGTGCAGTCACACTTCTACGCGCGCACGGGCGGCGTCGAAGACGACCACCTGCCCTTCGTCAAGCGCGGGGTGCCTAGCCTCGACGTGATTGATCTCGAGTACGGCTACGAGAATGTTTATCACCACACGCCTCAGGACACGCTCGATAAGATCACCCCGCGAAGCCTGGAGATTGTTGGCAACACCACGCTGGAAGCGATCCGGATGCTCGACAGGCGCTGAGGGCAGGCGTCCCACTGCTTACAGCCTTGATTTGGAGCCCCACGAGTCCTGGAGACCGATTTCGCTCCCCTTGACCCATTTTCGCCTCCACCCCTACCATGAAGATGCACCCGCCGGGTGACTCTGATCGGCTTTCGAGCCGTGAGCGTTTGGGGATTCAGCTTGCTCCAGAGAACTTGTCTTGCAGTTCTTGTATGCATTTTTGTCGGACTGGCGGCCGGTCAGACCAAGCCGTTACCTCCGGGCCCCATGGAGGCCAAGATCAAAGCTGCTTGCACGCAATGCCACAATGCAGCGCGCATCACTGAACAGCACATGAGCCGCAAGGAATGGTCCGACCAACTGGACAAAATGGTGGGCCTGGGTGCGGAAGTCCCCGATGCCGAGCGCCCCGCATTTCTCGACTATCTGACTAAGAATTTCGGTCCAGAGAAGGCGACCAGTAAGGCTTCCAAGGGTCAGCCCAAGAAGAGCAGTAATTAGGCCTGGGTTCTCGCCGCCAAAAATAGCAGAGCGCTACCGACCCAGCATCCCCCCGGACGCTACGGTAGCGCCGCCACGAAAGAGCCTAACTGCCATCAGCATGTGACACCCCTGGGAAAGCTTCAAGTGATTCTTTAGGTGCCTGCCCCGCGCGGGCGACACGCCGCAGGAATGCCAGACTGCGCGCAACGCAGCGCCGCCCCCGTGGCCCCGGGACGGCGCCCTCAGCTCGGTCCGGACCAGTAATCTGTGCCTGACGATTGGGGGCTGACCGCTGACTGCTTTTCTGCCGCCCGCGTCAGTGCCTCCCACAATCCTTCCAGATGCCGTTCCTCGGTCAGGTAGCTGATCACCATTACGCGGATGACGATTTCTCCGTTCACGGTCGTTTCCGAGATCCAGCGCCGCCCGTCGCGAGTGACCTCGTCCACAATTGCGACGTGGAGAGCCGCGCGCTGCTTCGAATCCGTAACGCCGCTGAGGCGCAGGTTGAGGATCGGGACCACCATCGGCGCCGCCAGCTCAAACGTCTCGGATGCGGCAACCCGCTCCGCAAAGCCCGCCGCCAGCTTCATCTGACGGTCAATGTGTTCTTCGTAAGCTATTCTTCCGTGGACCTTGAGCGTCAGCCAGAGCTTCATGGCATTCATGCGGCGGGTCCACTGCGTGCTGATCTTGGCATTGTCGGGCAGCAGCGCGCCGGACGCCTTCGGCATATAGGGCGCGTACACCGCAAAGGCACGCTCGAGAATCTCCGGCCGAGAGGTGAGAATCGCGCCCGCCGCAAACGGCACCGCCAGCCATTTGTGGGGATCAATGGTGATCGAATCGGCCAACTCAATGCCGCGGATGAGGTGCCGGTGCTTGTCGGAGAAGATTAGGGACGCGCCATAGGCGCCGTCGACATGGAGCCAGAGGCCGTGGCGCCGGCAGACCTCGGCGACGGCCTGCAGGTCGTCGATGATTCCCGAACTCGTCGTGCCGGCAGTAGCCACCACGCAGAACGGCTTCTTGCCGCTGCGAAGGTCACCCTCGACGGCCGAGTTCAGCGCGATGGGATCCAACTGCAGCCGCTCGTTGACTGCAACCCGCTGAAGTGCCCTCCGTCCGATGCCAAGCAATCCGGCTGACTTGTCCAGCGAATGATGCGACTCCGCCGAGGCATAGACGACCGCAGGCGCACCAATGGTTGCTACACCGTCGTCGACCGCTTGCGGAAACTTCCATGCCAGGGCCAATGCAAGCCCGCTGAAGTTCGCTTCATTGCCGCCGCTGGTAAACGTGCCATTGAATGTGCCTGGCCAGCCGACTCGTTCGCCGATCCAGCGCAAGGTTTCGATTTCGATCTTCGACGCCAGCTGGGAACGCGCCAGCGTCGCTAACTGGGGATTCAGTCCGGCTACCAGAGCCTCGCCGAGAAATCCCATGTAGGTCGGCGTGGGATTCATCAGCCCGAGGTAGTTCGCCGCCGGAACATGAAATCCCTTGTCGATCATTTCGCGACAGATGTCGTCGAGCACTTGTGCCGGATCAGCACCGTTCTCCGGCATGGGATCGTCCAGCGGGCCATAGGTGCGCTCGTTCGCCGGCAATTGCACCGGACGATCGGGCAGGGAAGAGTAAAAGGCGTCGATGTGATCGATGAGTTGGTAGCCGAGCTTGCGGCGCAGGTCGGATGTCAGGTCGAAGGTCATGTTGAGCAGGTCTCAGGTGTCAGGTCACAGGCTACAGACGTATTGATGCTGCCGCCGAGAAATTGGCGCAGTCTATCCGATTCTTGCGGAGATCAAGCGGGCGAGTCGCCGACGTCGCTTCGAGCTCAGAAGCTGAGAGCTATTCCCTCTCCGTGTCCCCCGTGGTCAAAGGCTTTTCCGGCCGCAGCTGAGGAAACAAAATCACATCTCGAATGGTATGTGAGTCCGTAATCAGCATCGCCAGCCGATCGATCCCAATGCCCACGCCCCCCGCCGGAGGCATGCCATACGACAGCGCCCGGATGTAGTCCTCATCCATCTGGTGCGCTTCTTCGTCGCCGCGCTCACGTTCTTTTAGTTGTCCCTCAAAGCGCCGCCGCTGATCTTCGGGATCGTTGAGCTCACTGAAGCCGTTGGCGATTTCCATCTTGCCGGCGAAGATTTCCCAACGCTCGGTCCAGTCCGGCTCGTCGGGCTTCTGTTTGGAGAGCGGCGAGACCGCCGTCGGAAACTCGTAAATGATCGTGGGCTGGACGAGGTGCTCTTCAGCGACGACTTCGAAGACGGCGGCAATCGTCTTGCCGGCCGGCTCGTTCGGATCGTATGCCAGGTCCATTCCGGCCCCGCGCACGCGTGTCACCAGCGCCTTCACCGACTCTTGCGTAGCGAAATCATCTCGTGTCGGCTTCGCGCCAGCCTTCTCGGGCCAGAAATGCACGATGGCCTCACGCATCGTCATGCGCCGCCAGTTCGCGCTCGCCCAGTCAATTTCGTCCTCTCCCCATTTCGTCTTCGTGCCGCCGGTCACGTCGCGCACCGCCTGCTCGATCGAACCCTGCGTGGTGTTCATGATGCCGAGGTAGTCCGTATACGCCTGGTAAGCCTCGAGCATGGTGAACTCAGGATTCCAGCGCCAGCCGATTCCTTCATTGCGGAAGTTGCGGTTGATTTCGTAGACGCGGTCGAACCCGCCGACCGTCAGCCGCTTCAGGTAAAGCTCCGGCGCGATGCGCAGGAACAAGTCCATGTCGAGCGTGTTGTGATGCGTTTTGAACGGACGCGCCACTGCGCCACCCGCAATCGGATGCATCATCGGCGTCTCGACTTCGATGAAGCCGTGCGAATCGAAATACCGCCGGAACGCCTGCACCAGCTTGCTGCGCTTGAGAAAGACCTCGCGCACCTCAGGATTCATGACGAGATCGACATAACGCTGGCGATAGCGCAGTTCGACATCGGTCAGTCCGTGCCACTTCTCCGGCAGCGGCAGCAGGTCTTTCGAGAGAAACGTCAGTTCTTCAGCATGAATCGACAACTCGCCGGTGCGCGTGCGGAACAGGTATCCGCGCACGCCGATGTGGTCGCCGATGTCGAGCAGCTTCCACAACTCGAAATTCTGGTCACCCACGGCGTCTTTCTTTACGTACACCTGCAGCCGCTGTCCATCCTGCTGCAAATGCGCAAACCCTGCCTTGCCCATCAGGCGGATCGCCATGATGCGCCCGGCGACGCGCACGTTGACCCGTGTGGCTTCGAGTTCTTCGGCGGTCTCCCCGCCGTGCTTGGCGAGAATCTCCGGAACGGTTTGGCTGAAGTTGTACTTCGTCGGGTAAGCCGGTTGCCCGAGGGCCTCAATCTTCTTCAGTTTCTCGCGCCGGATTTCGTAGATATTTTCGTCGAGTGCCAAAAGAGCAGTTCCTGTGATCGAGGTGAATGGATGATTATAAACAACCGCGATTTATCGTATCGAGGGTGCGTCGCCGTGCTCGGCGAAGAGCGCGCTGCACTAACTATTTGCTCCGCCTCCAGGTGCCACTTGTGGCCTTCAAGGTGCATCCAACACAGCTAACGGAAGGACGAGTCGCATGCGTTTATTGCGATCAGGAGTGTTCGGCATCGTTGTACTGGTCGCGGGCGGCGTCCTTGCCGGTCCCGAGCAGGCCCGCGGTGACCTCAAGTGGGAATGGCCCAAGAAAGAAGTCCTGCACCTCCGCCTGATCGCACTGGAGTGGAATCATCCCCGATCCTCCTTCTTCCAGAACGAAGAAATCTTCATTGCCGAGAAGGAACTCGATCAGAACGAGTCGCGCCTGGTGAAGCTAGTCTTCGGCTTCCTTCCGTACCAGCCGCGTCTTTCCGACTACGGTCTCGACTACTCGACTCTGCATGAGTTGCGCGCGGCGAGGGATCCCGCATGCGATGAGTCCCTCGCGCAAATGATGACGGGCCAGATGGGAGATTGGCGCCAATCCCACTCCTACATCAAGTACTCAACCGACGCTCCGCCATTGGATGCAAACCGCCATCGAGCCTCCTTGCCATGCTACGTGACCGATGCCGACGACTACGGCCGCTCCCTCACCGCCCCTCCCGCGGATGCCCCGGTCCATATCCCCCATCTGAAACCTCGAAACTGACGTCTGGGAGTTCGGTTCTTGCACGGCTCTGTTCTTTCAGTTGGTACCATGGTATAGTGGTACCATGGTAGAAGAATCCAGATTACTTATCGAGCGCGTCCAGACCGGCGTCCGGATGGAGAAGCGAATCCTGAAAGTCCTCAAGGGCTTCGCGGAATATCACGACATGACCCTCGGCGATGTGCTCGAAGGTATCGTCCTCCACGCTTTCGAAGGCAAGACTCCCTTCAGCCCCGAGTCGCTCCAGCGTATCCGCGAACTCAAGAAGTTCTACGGCCTCGACATCGATTCCACCGCCAGCCACCGGCTAACGGAGATCAAGAAGGGTCACGCAGCAACCCAGGGTCAGGGGAAAAGGAAGAAATGAACAGCGGTCGCATTCGCTCGGCTTTACTTGTTCTGCAATGGGTGCTCGGCGTGGTGATTCTGGCCGAAGCCGCTGCCTTCGCGTTCTCGCCCCGTGCTGCCCATGCCTTCGCCAAAACCGGGATGCCGAATATCGTTCGCCTGGTCTTGGCCTGGGGCGAAATCGCCGCCGTCATCTTGTTTCTTATTCCGCGTACGCTGATCGCCGGCGGATGGTTCCTCGTCGCCGTGCTGGGTCTTGCCATCGTCCTGCACCTGCTGCACGGCTGGTGGGACGTAGGCTCGCTCGTGATCTACGCCGCAGGCACCTGGGCGGTGATGGCGGGGAGACGGGACGCCGCCTTGCACGGATAAGCGCTCGCCGATAAGATTCCTGCCACGTCCAAGGGGAACTTATGAAACGAGCGATCGTTCTGGCGGCGTGCTGCTGTCTCGTGGCCCTGACATCGGGCAGCGAAGGGCCTTCCACCGGCAACAATAATCTCGTCGGGCTCTGGAAGCTCGTGCGGATCGAGGTCCGCAGGCCCGGCGGCCAGATTACGACCGATCCCGATCTCGGCCCCCACGCGATGGGCTACATCTACTACGATGCGACGGGCCACATGGGAGTCCAGCTGATGAATCCCGACCGGCCCAACTGGAAAGATGAAGATCACCCCACGTCCGATGAAGTGGTGGCGGCAGTGGTCGGATATGGAGCCTACTCCGGAACCTATGAAGTTCACGAGCGGGAGGGCTACGCGGTGCACCATCCGCAGCTTTCGCTCGACCCCAACGAGGTCGGGCAGGAGTTCCGGCGAAGAATCGAGTTGAAGGACGACGAGCTGCGCCTGACGCCGCCTCCCTACAAGTCGTGGAAGGGCGAAATGGTTGACGAGACGCTGGTCTGGGAGCGGGTTCGCCCGCTGTGAGCGTCGTCACGCGGCTGCGTGATCTTCGCCTTGAAGCATCCCTGTTTCGGAGTTAGTATTCGGGGTTCACTTTAATAGAGCTTCGTCCTCATGCCGCAGAACTACGTCCCTATTTTTTTGTTCATCGCCGTGGTCGGGATTCTGATTCCGGTAACCTTGGTGGTGGCGTGGATCGTCCGCACGCAAAGTCCCAACAAGACGAAGCTCATGCCGTACGAGTGCGGCATCGACCCGGTCGACAGCGCCCGTGGCCGCTACACCGTGCGCTACTACATCATCGCCATCCTGTTCGTCGTCTTCGATGTGGAAACGATCTTTCTGTTTCCTTGGGCGGTAAAGTTCAAAGCGCTGGGCGTGTTCGGGCTGGTCGAGATGCTGGTGTTCCTCGGCATCCTGATCGTGGGCTATATCTGGATCTGGAAGAAAGGCGCGCTGGAGTGGGTGTGAGACAGCTATCAGCTTCTGGCTCTTAGCTTCTAGCTTGAACCGAGTTGAGCGACGCAAGAATGGCAGAAGAGACGAAAACTCCCGGTCCAGCGCCTGAGGGCGAATCGAAAGCTGCAGAACAGGTTTCTCCGCCTGCACAGGCTGCCGCCACAGCCCCTCTGAAACCAGCCGCGCCGACACCCGCGACTCCACCAAAACCTGCTGCTCCCGCAAAGCCCTCTGGTCCTGTCCCCATTCCCTGGACCTCGCCGATGGTCGAAAAGTACAAGCGGCACTACGGCTCGGGACTCGACGCGCTGACGTATCTCGGACAGAACTATTTCACGGTCGACCGCTCGCTGATTCCTGACTTTCTGAAGTTGCTGCGCGACGACGAGCAGTTCGACTATTGCGTCGATATCACCGCTGTCCACTACCCGAAGCGCGAAAAGCAGTTCGATGTAATCTGGATTCTCTATTCGTTCGCGCGCAACGAGCGCATTCGGGTGAAAACGCAGATCTCCGATGGCGAATCGCTCGCATCAGCCGTGCCCATCTGGGCGACCGCCAACTGGCTGGAGCGCGAAGTCTATGACATGTTCGGGATCAAATTCGACGGCCATCCCAACTTGAAACGCATCCTGCTGCCCGACGGCTGGCACGGCTTTCCGTTGCGCAAGGACTACGGCATCCTGCAGCAGGACAAAGAGTGGGTACAAATCAACCTGGGGATCGAGAGCGGACAATGAACGAGGCGAAGAACGATCTCACGAACGCCGTCTCCAACCTCGATTTCGAAACTCCCGAGCGCCCTTATCTCGACTCGAACGAACTCATCATCAACATGGGGCCGCAGCATCCGGCGACGCATGGCGTGCTGCGCGTCATCCTGAAACTCGATGGCGAAAAGGTTCTTGGCACCGAGTGCGTGATCGGGTACCTGCATCGCGGCGTGGAAAAGATTGCCGAAAACCGCACCTATACGATGTTCAACCCGTACGTGGACCGCATGGACTATGTCGCTGCGGTCTCGAACGGGCTCGGCTACTGCCAGGCGGTCGAGAAGTTGCTGGCCGTCGAAGCGCCGCCGCGCGCGAATTACATCCGCGTCATCCTGACTGAGTTGAACCGCATCGCCAGCCACCAACTCTGGCTTGGGACGCACGCGCTTGATATCGGCGCCATGACGCCTCTCTTCTACACCTTCCGCGACCGGGAGGAGATTCTCAAGATTTTCGAGAAGTATTGCGGCGCCCGCCTGACCACGCACGCCTTCCGCATCGGCGGATTGCAATATGAGACCTATGCCGGCTTCGAAAAGGACGTTAAGAATTTCGTCGCCTTCGTCCGGCCCAAGATCGACGAGTACGAAGAGCTGCTCACCGGCAATCGCATCTGGATCGAGCGCACGAAGAATGTCGGTGTGATTTCCGCGAAAGACGCCATCGCGCTCGGCGTGACTGGTCCCGTACTGCGCGCGAGCGGCGTGAAGTGGGACCTCCGCAAAGCGCAGCCCTACGCCAACTACTCAGAATTTGACTTCGATATTCCCACCGGCGAAAACGGCGACACCTACGACCGGTACATCGTGCGCATGATCGAGATGCGCCAGTCGCTGCGCATCATCGAGCAGGCGGTCGCCGGAATTCCCGAAGGCCCGATCATGGCCAAGGTGCCGAAGGTGATCAAGCCCGCTGTTGGCGAGATCTATCACTCGATCGAAGCGCCCAAAGGCGAGCTCGGATATTTCATTGTCAGCGACGGTTCCACGCAGCCCTATCGCGTGCGCGTCCGTCCGCCATCGTTCGTGAATTTGCAGGCGCTCGACATCATGGTGCAAGGCATGCTGGTAGCCGATGTGGTCGCAGTCATCGGCACGCTCGACATCGTGCTCGGCGAGGTGGACCGCTGATGCTCGAATCGCTCAAGTCTTTTCTCGAGCCCAGCGTGGCGCGAACTCCCGGCGAAGCCAATAACCAGCTCTGGGCGCTGATCTACGTGCTCATTATCTTCGCCGGCGTGTCAGTGGCCGTGATGGCAATGAACTGGCTGGAGCGCAAGGCCCTCGCGCATTTCCAGGTGCGGCTGGGTCCGATGCGTGTGGGGCCGCATGGTCTGCTGCAGCCGATTGCCGACGCGGTGAAGCTGCTGATCAAGGAAGACATCATTCCCTCCGAAGCCGACAAGTTCGTCTTCTGGATCGCGCCGCTGATCGGGCTGCTGGCCGCATTCACGGTTTACACCGTCGTGCCTTTCGGCCCATCGCAGGCCGTGAGCGACATGAACATCGGCATACTCTTTATGCTCGGCGTCTCGTCACTCGCGGTGCTGGGCGTGGTGATGGCAGGATGGGCATCGAACTCACACTATCCGCTGATCGGCGCGCTGCGCTCGAGCGCGCAAATGGTCTCGTATGAAGTCGCGATGGGACTGGCGGTCGTTTCCGCGATTCTCATGACCAGCCTGCACGGCATGGGCTTGTATGGAGTTTCGAAGTTGAGCGACGGCACCGGTACGCTCAGCATGATCGGCATTGTGCAAGCGCAGCAGGAGCAACACGTCTGGTTTCTCTTCAAGTTCTTTCCGCTCGGGCTGATCGCGTTCGTAATCTTCGCCATCGCCATGATCGCCGAGACGAACCGCGCGCCGTTCGATCTGCCCGAAGCCGAATCCGAACTCACCGCCGGATTTCACACCGAGTACAGCGGGCTCCGCTGGTCGCTCTTCATGCTGGCCGAATACGCGGCGATGATTGCCGTGTCTTCGATTGCTGTGACGCTGTGGCTCGGCGGATGGCTGCGCCCGTTTCCGAACCTGCTCGCCGGCTCGGCATGGGACTTCATCTTCGCGCTGTTCCCGGGTCTGACATTCCTCGGACTCGGTGCGGTCGCATTTCTCGGCACGGCCCGCATGCCGAAGCATCCGTACTTCAAGATTCAGACGATCGGCCTGGCGGGGTTTGGCGTGGTGCTGGCGGGCATCGGGATCATATTGCTGGCCATTCCGATCGCGGCAAAGGTCAGCAACCATACTTTGCTGAATGCCGCTACGACGACGCTGCTGAATGTCTACTGGTTCGTCGCCAAAGTCGCCGTATTCATGTACCTGTATATCTGGTATCGCGCGACATGGCCGCGCTATCGCTTTGACCAGCTCATGAGAATGGGATGGAAAGTGATGCTGCCGATTTCCCTCGGCGTGCTGATCGTGACGGCCATCGTGGGGGTGCTCCTATGACTCCCGTAGCGACTCCATTTTTCTTTTACATGTTGTCGGGGTTCGCAATCCTTGGCGGCCTGCTGGTCATCACGCGCAAGAACGCGGTGCATTCAGCGCTGGCGTTGATCGTGACCCTGCTTGCCGTTGCAGGCCTCTACCTGATGCTGTATGCGCCGTTCGTCGCCGGCGTGCAGATCATCGTGTACGCCGGCGGAATCATGGTGCTGTTCCTGTTCGTGATCATGCTGGTCAGCCTGGAACGCACTGTAAAAGAGCGGCAGTTCAACCGCATCTGGCCCATCGGATTGCTGGCGTCGTGCGCACTGCTGGCGTTGTTCCTGGGCGTGCTCGCGAAAGGGAAGACTCTCTTTGAGGGCAGGCCAATACCTCCGCTCACGGAGAGCAACAACACGCAGCAGATCGGCTTGATGCTGTATGGCAATTACATGTTCGCCTTCGAAATCGCCTCGCTTCTGCTGCTGGTTGCAATTCTGGGGGCGGTGATTATGGCGAAGAAAAGGATTTAGCTGTTCGCTGTTCGTCATTCGCTGTTTCGCAAGACCAGCAACATGCAAGATGCGAACAGCGAACGGCGAACGGCGAACGACGGAAACTATGACTGAAATCGGCACCCTTCACTACCTCGTCGTCGCCGCGGCACTGTTCGTGCTCGGCGTGATCGGTGTGCTCACGCGGCGCAACGTGGTGATCGTGCTGATGTCGATCGAACTGATCCTGAACGCCGTGAACCTGAACCTGGTGGCCTTTTCGCGCATGTGGGGCAACCTGCACGGACAGGTGTTCTCGATCTTCATTGTGGTCGACGCCGCCGCCGAAGCCGCTGTCGGCTTGGGAATTCTGATCGCCTTCTTCCGTAACAAAGAGACGATCAATGTGGATGAGATTGATCTTTTGAAGTGGTGAGTGAGCTTCGAGCTTCGCGCGACAAGCTACCGGCCTCTAGCTGCTGGCTTCTAGCGAACAAAGGCAATACGAACCGCGAACAGCGAACGACGAACAGCGAATAGCTAACGACCAACGACCAGCGACTAACGACATGTTTCTAGACAAAATCTGGCTGATTCCGCTCCTCCCCGCCGCAGGCGCGACGCTGATGTTCTTCTTCGGACGCCGCCTGTCGAAGTCGGCGGTGAGCGCGATCTGTGTCGGATCGGTCGTGCTGGCGTTTGTTCTCGCGGTCGGCGCGGTCTGGCAATACTCGGCCTGGGCGAAGGCGAATCCCGGCCAGCCCGGGTTTGAGAAAGTTCTCTACACCTGGCTGGGCAGCGATACGGGCCATCTGACCTTTCTCACAAAGGGCGGCACGCCCGCCGAATTCAAAGCCGACGCTGGTTTCTACCTCGATCCTCTCTCCGCCATATGGCTGCTGTTCGTCACCGGCGTGGGCATGCTGATCCACATCTACTCGATCGGCTACATGGCCCACGAAGGCGGCTACTACCGCTTCTTCGGATACCTGAACCTCTTCATGTTCTCGATGCTCACGCTCGTGCTGGCGAATAACTATGTGCTGATGTTCGTCGGATGGGAGGGCGTGGGACTGTGCTCGTACCTGCTGATCGGGTTCTACTTCCATCGTCATTCGGCGAGTACCGCCGCCAACAAGGCGTTCATCGTGAACCGCATCGGTGACGCCGGATTTATCCTGGGCATGTTCACCCTGATGTGGTACTTCGGATCGCTGCGTTTCATCGACGTGAACGCCGCCGCCCGCAGCGGACACTATCTGATTGGAGATCCGATCCTGACCGCGGCGGCTTTGCTGTTGTTCGTCGGCGCGACCGGGAAGTCGGCGCAGATTCCGCTCTACGTCTGGCTGCCCGACGCGATGGAAGGTCCGACTCCGGTTTCCGCGCTGATCCATGCCGCCACGATGGTCACCGCGGGTGTGTACATGGTCGCGCGCTCGAACGCAATCTTCGTGCTTGCGCCGACTGCGATGAAGACCGTCGCCATCGTCGGCGCGCTGACTGCCATTTTCGCCGCGTCGATTGGCCTCGTTCAAAACGACATCAAGCGCGTGCTCGCATATTCGACGGTCTCTCAACTGGGATACATGTTCCTCGCGCTCGGTGTCGGAGCCTTCGCGGCAGGCGTATTCCACGTCTTCACCCACGCCTTCTTCAAGGCGCTGCTGTTCCTCGGTTCCGGCTCGGTGATTCACGCGCTCTCGGGCGAGCAGGACTTGAAGAACATGGGCGACTTGCGCAAACGCATTCCGACAACGTTCTGGACGATGTTCGTCGGCATGCTGGCCATCGCGGGAATTTTTCCGTTGGCTGGTTTCTTTTCGAAAGACGAAATCTTGTGGCAAGCCTTCCGTTCTGCCACCGGCACATTCCCGTACTTGTGGCTCATTGGTGTCTGCACCGCGCTGATGACGGCGTTTTACATGGGACGGCTGATCTTCCTGACGTTCTACGGCCAGCCGCGCATGAGCCATGAGGTCGAACATCACATTCATGAATCGCCGAGATCCATGACCGGGCCGCTGGTCGTATTGGCGATCTGCTCGATCTGTGCCGGCTGGTTGGGATGGCCGGCGAGCATGGGCGGCTCCAATCGCTTCGGAAAATTTCTGGAGCCCGTGTTTGAGCAGCCGGCCGCGGTCAAAGGCGGCGAATCGTCTGCGCCCGCGGAAGGCGAAGAGCATCGCGGACTGGAATGGGGATTGATGGGGCTGTCGCTTGCGCTGGCTGTCGCTGGCATCATGTGGGCGCGGCGCACTTACGCGAATGCCGGCAAAGACTACACCGAACCGATTAATGCCACCGCTCCGCCGCTCTACAACACGCTCTACAACAAATGGTTTGTCGACGAAGCGTACGATTACGCCTTCACCGGACGCCGCAAGGTCGGCAAGCTCCGCCTTGGAGCGATGGGTGCGGGGGAAGCGTCGTCGTGGTTCGACGCCAACGTGATCGACGGCACGGTCAATAACGTCGGTTGGTCGACGCGCGCAGTCGCGACGCTTTCCACCTGGTGGGACAAATGGATCATCGACGGCCTGCTGGTGAACGGGCCCGCGATCTTGTCGCGCATGCTGTCGTATCCGGCGCGGCTGTTCGAATGGGGCCTGGTGCAGTGGTACGCACTGGTGATGGTCGCCGGGCTGATTGGGCTTGGGTTTTATTACGTATGGAAGTAGCTTCGAGCCGCGAGCTCCGAGCTTCGAGCAAGCTGGGCCCTGATTGCTCGCAGCTCGTAGCTCGAAGCTCGCAGCTGTTTGAGAACTAGCTTATGCAGAGCCATATACTTTCCATCATCCTCTTCACGCCGCTCCTGGGCGCGCTGATCCTCTTGTTTGTCCCCAAGGACAACAAGGCCGCGATCCGCTGGATTGCGAACCTCTTCGCCCTCGGCGGCTTCCTGATCTCGCTGCCGCTGGTGCCGATGTTCTGGGCGCAGCGCTTCGACGCGACGCAGCAATTCAAGTTCATCGAAGGCGCGGCCAACAACTGGATCCCTTCGATTGGCGCGGGTTACGTCCTCGGCATCGACGGCATTTCCTTCCTGCTGATCATGCTGACCACGCTGCTCGGCTGGATTTCCATCCTCTCTTCGTGGACCGCGATCGAGAACCGCGTGAAGGAATACTACGTCTGGTTCCTGGTGCTGCAGACGGGCATGCTCGGCGTCTTCATGGCGCTCGATTTCTTCCTCTTCTTCGTTTTTTGGGAAGCGATGCTCGTGCCGATGTACCTGCTGATCGGCATCTGGGGCGGCCCGCGCAAACTCTACGCGGCGATCAAGTTCTTCCTCTACACACTGCTCGGCTCCGTGCTGATGCTGCTCGGCATTCTGTTCTTGTACTTCCACCATCACACCGTCACCGGCGTATACACATTCAATATTCCGGCGCTCTACACGACAGCTCCGCAGATTCCGTTCCATTACGCCATATGGTTGTTCCTTGCGTTCTTCGTCGGATTCGCGATCAAAGTTCCGATGTTCCCGTTCCACACCTGGCTGCCTGACGCGCACGTGGAAGCGCCAACCGCAGGCTCCGTCATCCTAGCGGGAGTTCTGCTGAAGATGGGAACGTACGGATTCGTCCGCTTCTCGTTGCCATTCTTCCCGGGTGTGGTTCAGGACTCGCGTGTGCGCGGCTGGATGATCGGCTTGTCGATCGTCGGCATCATCTATGGCGCGCTCGTCTCACTCATGCAGAAGGACATGAAGAAGCTGGTGGCCTACTCTTCGGTCAGCCACCTCGGCTTCTGCACGCTGGGAATCTTTGCCCTGAACTCGACGGGACTGAGCGGGTCGGTCCTACAGCAGATTAATCACGGCATCTCGACCGGCGCGCTCTTCTTGATCGTCGGCATTCTCTACGAACGCCGCCACACCCGTGAGATCGCCGAGTATGGCGGGATTTCGAATGTGATGCCCGTCTACGCGACGATCACCATGATCATGTTCCTGTCGTCGATGGGACTGCCGTTGCTGAACGGTTTCGTCGGCGAGTTTACGATCCTGCAGGGCGCCTTCACCGCGAACTGGAGATGGGCGGCATGGGCTGTTCCTGGAGTCGTGCTGGCCGCCGCCTACTTGCTGTGGCTATACCAGCGCGTGTTCTTCGGAACCGTTACAAACCCCAAGAACGAAAAGCTGCATGACCTGACGCCGCGCGAAGTGCTGACTTTTGCGCCCTTGATCATCATGGCGTTCTGGATCGGCCTCTACCCGAAGCCGTTCTTCCAAATCCTCGAACAGCCGGTGAATCAGATCGTTCAGACCATTCACGATAACGGAGCCACGAATCAACCGGTGCATGCGCAGGCGACGCCGCCGGCAGAGGCAATGCCCCAGACTCCGCCCGTCGCCATTGCGCCCCTGCACGAGGCAGTGAAGTCGGCATCTAAGGCTGCTGCTGCGAAGGCGAAAGGAACCATCCAGTGACGGGCCTCACGCCAGTCGAATACCGGCTCATGCTGCCGATGGTAGAGCTCACCATTTTTGCTCTCGGCCTCCTGCTCATTGATCTCTGGGTCCCGAAAGAGTGGAAGTGGATCAACGCAGTCGGCGCGTTCGTCGGCATTCTCTTTGCCGCCGGCTGCGTCGCCCAGATTCAATGGATGTTCCCAAACGGCGGTGTCGGTTTCTACAACTCTCTCTACGTTGATCGCATCGCGATCTATTTCTGGTATCTGTTTCTGGCCGGTGCAGCCATTGCCATCCTGATGTCGGTGCGTTACCTCGATATTGAAAATGAGCACCACGGCGAGTACTACGCGCTGTTGTTACTCTCAGTCGTCGGCATGATGTGCATGGCCGCCGGAATCGACATTGTGCTGATCTTCATCGGCCTGGAGCTGATGGCGATCTCCACCTATGTGCTGGTCGGCTTCCTGCGCCGCGATCGCCGCTCCAACGAAGCCGCTCTGAAGTATCTGTTGCTGGGCGCATTTTCCTCGGGGATCTTTGCCTACGGATTGTCCTTGCTCTACGGCCTTTCCGGCAGCACGAATCTGATCGTCATTCAACGAGCTGTCGCTCGGCTCGATGCACATAACCCGGTCGTCGTCATCGCCGTCCTCACCACCATGGTCGGCCTGCTATTCAAGATCGCCGCCATTCCGTTCCACCAGTGGGCGCCGGACGCTTACGAAGGCGCGCCCACCAGCATTACCGGCTTCATGTCAGTAGCCGTGAAGGCAGCGGCGTGGGCGATGCTGATCCGCATCCTGATCTTTGGCCTGTTCCCCTTGCGCTCGATCTACACTCCGATCGTCATCTTCGTGGCGATTGCGACCATGACCGGAGCCAACTTCGCCGCGCTTACGCAGAACAACACCAAGCGCCTGCTGGCCTATTCATCGATAGCACACGTTGGGTACATGCTGCTGGCATTTGTCGCGCTCGGAACATCCGTGCCCGGCGCGCCAGGGTTCATCGACGGTATCAAGGGCATCCTCGTCTACCTGCTCGTCTACACCTTCATGAATCTCGGCGCGTTCGCGGTGATCACGTCGCTGCGCCAGCGCAATGTGATCGGCGACGAACTCGACGACATGGCAGGCCTCTACCAGCGCCAGCCGGTCGAAGCGGTCCTGATGTTGCTCTTTCTGCTCTCGCTGGCCGGAATTCCGCCCATGGCCGGGTTCCTGGGCAAGTACTACATCTTCCTCAGTTTGATTGAGAGCGGCCACTACGCGCTCGCCGCGCTCGGCGTGCTGTATTCCGTCTTCGGACTCTATTACTACCTGAAGATCGCCAACGCGATGTTCGTGCGCGAACCGCTCGAAGCCACCCGCTTGCCTGTAAGCCTCGGGATGCGGGTTGCGCTGGGCATTACCGCCCTAGCCACCATCGTGATCGGCATTTATCCGGAACCCTTCCTCCACAGCGTGAACTGGGCGCTGGGGTTGGCGCAGACGTCCCACCTGGCGATGCGATAGAGGCGCCGGCATCTCGCCCGAGACCAGTCACCTCCTGGCTCGTAGCTCGAAGCTCGGGGCTCGCGGCTGATTTACAATTCCCTCGCATGACGGAGCCGGGAAAGCCGCCGCTAAAGAAAGATCCGCTGGTCACTCTGGCGCGCTATTCGGAAATCGGGTTCATTATTCCGGCGTCGGTCATTCTCGGTTTCGTTCTTGGCAAGCTTCTCGATTATTGGTTGCACACCAAGTGGCTGTATCTGGTCGGCCTTCTATTCGGCGCGGTCGTGGGATTCGGCCAGATGATTCGCATGGCACTCTCCAGTTTCAAGGATGACTGACTCTCCGAATCCGGTCCCGCTCCCTGAGAGCCCCGAAGTCGAGTCCTTCTATGCCCGTGCCATCCCAAGGATGCTCCGGACCATGCTGGTGGCCGCTGCCCTGCTGCTGTTCCCGGTCTACTGGTTTTATGATTGGACAGGCTTGCTTGGGGTAGTGGCAGGCTGCGCTGTTTCTTATGTCAACTTTCGAGCGCTGGCCCGTGGTGTCGAAGGGTTGGCGGATCGCGTCGTCAACCGTGCCAGCAAGGAAAAGGGACGCGTCATCGTGTTCCGTTTCCTGGTTCGTTACGGGTTGGTGGCGGTCGTTGCGTATGCTATCTTTAAAGGTTCTGCATTAGCCTTCCGCGGATTCCTGTGGGGTCTGTGCCTGCCGGTGGTAGCCATGATGGTCGAGGCAGGGGTCGAGGCGTACGTGGCATTCCGCAGAAACTAGGCTTCGAGCAACCTGATTCAAGCTCATAACTCGCGGCCCGAAGGTCGTAGCGTTCTTTCGCATGGAACAACTGGCGTTCACTAAACTCCTGAATCATCTCTTCGGCGGACCGGTGCTGGCGCTGCTGCACGCGCTCGGCATTCATCCGAAGAACGCAGCTGCTCCCATTCCAAACGCTCTCGCCATGCAGATCCTGGTGGTGCTGTTATTGGTCACATTTTTTGTGGTGGTGCGCGCGCGACTGTCCGTCGAGCGCCCGAGCGGCGTGCAGCACGTGGTAGAAGGTCTCTACGGCTTCGTGAGCGGAATGGCGCGTGAGATCATCGGCCATCATTCCGAGAGGTTCGTTCCTTATCTGATGGCTCTGGGCATGTTTATCCTGACCTGCAATCTGATCGGGCTGGTCCCAGGCCTCGAGTCGCCAACGGCAGTGCCGATCGTTCCGCTGGGCTGTGCGCTGCTGACCTGGTTTTATTACCACTACCAGGGGATCCGGGAGAACGGGGTATTCGGATATCTCAAGCATTTTATCGGGCCGCAGGAAGGAATGCCGATGACGGTCCGGATCATGCTGCCGATCTTGATTTTTCCCATCGAAATTTTCAGCCACGCCGCGCGCGTGCTGTCACTGACAGTCCGTCTGTTCGCGAATATGTTCGCGGGTGAAATGGTGACGCTGGTGTTCTTTTCGCTCGTGCCGCTCGGGATTCCGATTATTTTCGAGGGCCTGCACATCGGCGTGTCGTTCATCCAGACATACATCTTCGTGTTGCTGGCGACGGTTTACTTGGGCGAAGCTTTGGCACATGAGCACTAGCGGCGGTCACAGGTGACGGGTCACAGGTCACGGGAAAACCGTAAACGGACATCCTGAGACCTGTCACCTGTGACCTGTCACCTGCCTTCCAGCGTGAGGGCGCCGGCTCTGAAAGCGCGGCGTCAACCACCCACTGGAGGCGATTCATACAAGGAGAGAAGCACATGCGGAAAGTGATGATGTTGTTGTTCCTCTTGCTGTTGATTTCGATGTTTGCCATCCCAGCGTTCGCGCAGGGAGGGGACAAGGCGAGCTCCCCAACCAACTGGGTGGCAATTACCTCCGGCTTCGCCATTGCGATTGCGTCCGGATTGGCCGCCCAGGGCCAGGGGCGTGCTGCGTCGGCGGCTTGCGAAGCGCTGGGACGGAATCCCGCAGCGCGCGCCGGCATTCAGGTCGCGTTGATTCTTGGCTTGGCCTTCATCGAGTCGCTGGTGCTGTTCGCGCTCGTGATTATTTTTGTGAAGGTCGTTTAGATTCGGAGTCCGCACACGAAGGGCCTGGCATGGGGCGGGCCCTTTTGCCTTGTCCGGCAGTACCGCTATAGCGCACGGCTGACAGCTCACGGCCCACAGCAATCCCCATCCACCGTTCACAAGAGCATTCAAAACGGATTGCAACAGCTGCGGATTGCGGGAGCGATGCTGTGGGCTGCCAGCCGTGAGCCGTGGGCTGAGAACTGAGAACTGCGGTTCTACCCTTTGCGCTCGCCGTCCCAGCTGGCATTGCGGTTTTCGGGCGCCTTTTCCAGAGCTTCGACGAGGATGCGGCGAAGTCGGTGGCGGCTGTCAAGGTCCATGCTGACGAACTCGAAGCCGATTTCATTGACGCGGGCGCGGCGCAACAGAACCTGGCCGCGGATCTTCTTCACGCCGGTCGAGATTTCTACGTTGGCTTCAGAGCCGACGCGAAGGTTGTCGTTCCGCGTGCCCATACCGCCGCCAAGGCTCATCTCGCGCATGATGACCGTGGACTTGCCCCAGGAACTGCTCAGCGTAGCCGAGAAGGTGCGCGGCAGGATCACGCGCTCATAGCGGCGCTGCCGCACCCAAGGGCAGGCGGGGGCGGGATCCAGCGGGGCAACGGCCAGTTCCGCAGAGTCGAGGCCGCTGTCGGACATGACCTGTGCTCCGTAGCGCGGATCGATCTTGGAGAGCGCCTGCGCCGCGGCGACGCGCAATTCCCGATGCTGGGTGCGTCCCCAGAGTTTTTTCTCTTCCACGATGCTGCGCAGCGCGGGCACGGCTTCCGGTTCGCGCAGGCGGCCCAGCGCCTCGATCGCCTTAAGCTGCACGAATGGCGGCCGCGACGCGGCCTCTCCCGCTGTGGCGAGAGCAATCAGGCTGGAGCTGGCGGTCCGATCCAGGCTCATCCCGATCTCGTCGATCGTTTCTGGCAGGATCAAGGGGTCGAGCAATTCGAGCAACTCCAGCAGAGTCCGGCCACGATCGGATGCGGCCCCGTACGCAATCTGCCGCACGACCAGATCCTGGTAGAAGCGGTTGAATTCCGGCATGCGTGTGGGCAGCAGTTCGAGCAGCGTGGTCACGCCGAGGCGGCTGAGCAAGCCGACGGTCGCGGCGGCCTGGCGGGGCTGTCCCGTGCGCAGGGTTTCGCGAAGATCGTCCACCGCGGGCTGTCCCAGTTCGTCGACGAGTTCCACGATGCGATCGCACTCCGTACGTTTCTGCGAGCGGAAGAAGCGGTCGGAAAGATGTTCGACCGCGCTCTTTGGGATCTGCTGCAGAACATTGATGAGATCATCGGCCACGGCGGGCGAATTGATTGCTTCCTCGATGATTTCCGGTAGCCGGTTCTCGACGCCCACACGCGAGCGCAAATCCTGTACCAGGAGCGGACGTTCCTGCCCGATGCCCTGGAGGGCCGAGCAGACTTCGGCGACCGCCTTGTACTTCTTGCGGGAGCAGGCCTCCTGTCCGAAGCGGGTGAACGCCGCGCTCAGCAAGCTCTGGACTTCACTGTCGGTTTCCTTGGCCAGCTTCTCGCCGATCTTAGCAATCGCATTCGGCATCACTTCTTCGGACGCGCTGGCGTAGAGGTCGGCAATCTGCGCCAGGCCGATCGAGGTCTTGCGGCGTGGGTCCAGTTCCTTGGCGTCAAGACAGCCGGTGTAGTTGGCGAGAATCTTCGCGGCCAGTTCATTGTCGCCGCGTTCGATCAGCATCTCCACAAACTGGCGAATATTGCGCGGCGGCACGCACGCGGCTTCGCCGGAGAGCAGTACGCTCTTCTTGCCGGCTTCGGGAACTTCTGCCCAGAACATGCGGTCGAGAATGTCGGCGTGAGACTCGACCAGGATGCCGGCCTTGGACATCTTGTCTTCCTGCACCCTCAGAATCTGGCGCAGGGTGTCCATCTGGCGGCTCATGTGCTCCATCATCTGGTGCACGGCGTTCACTTTGACCTCACCGCGCTGATAGCGGTCGAGAGCAAAACGGATGGCCATGTGCTCGGCCGCTTTCATGAGCAGCGGCGTATCGCTTTCCTCGGCGTGCGTCGTCACCTGTGCGGACAAGCTCTCCAGCAGGTTGGCCAGGTTGAGCTTGGTGCCTTCGGGCGCCTTGCTCAATTCGGTTTTCATCAGTTCTTCGGGATTGGCGTTCGGGTCCTGCGCCGCCTGCCCAAAGTGGGTGAGCATGCGGATGGCCTGAATCACCTCTTCTTCCTGCAGAGGCACAACGCCTCCGCTCCAACCGCCGCCTGCGCCGGTTCCTGTACCGCCCCCAGTGCCGCTGCCCCCGGTGCCGCTGCCCCCGGTGCCGCCGGTGCCGCCGCCTCCCGTGCCGCTGCCACCACCCGAACCGGTGCCCGTGCCGCCGCCTCCGCCACGAATGGGAATGGTGGGCACGCTTCCAAGCGGAGCGCCGCCGGGTTCTCCGGAGCCTCCCGAGCTTGCCCCTTGCGCGGCTGCGATCAGTTGCAGCAATTTTTGTGGATCATTCAACCACTGCTTGAATTCTGGTCCGAGCGATTGTGCCGCGATCTGAGCCGCAACCGAGATCTCACCCGTCGCAGGATCCGCGGCGACGAACTTCACTTCGTTGATGCGAATGGAAGAATTCTTATTGTCGCCGAGCGTCTCTTTAATCTGTTTGGCAAAGTCCTGCGCCTTGGATCCGCCCATGGCGAACGCGCTGACCAGCCGGGTGAAGTCCTCAAGAGTAACCTTTGTGAAGTGAATGCTGGCGAGGCCCGCCGCATTCAGCAGCTGTGCAAAGCTCCGTTCCGCTTGCCCAGTTTCGAGCGGGATGCCATCCAGAAGAAGTTTGTTATCCGATACACCCAGAAGGAAGCCACCATCGCCGGTCTTGGGCAGCGCAGCCTGCAATTCGTTCCAGGTAACCTGGAATTGTCCTTCCGTCCGCTTGTGCCTGACGCCGTACAGCCGGGTGTACTTCACCAGAATGTTCAGGCTATGGATAAACGCACGGGCAGACGCATTGCGAGCCGCATCGGTTTGAGCCGGGGTGGAGATTGCCGCCTCCTGGATACTGTGGAGCTTAAGGATCAAGGGTATGCCGGAAAGTGACCCATTGCACGATTACGGAGGTAATTGGCCGCCCGGTGGGCCGCTTGCCCAAGTCGATGCCCGTTTAGGGCTTCGGAGGTGTCAAACGCGCTACACTGTTCGAGAATTGCGACACCAATCGGCGATGCAGATCCGCGTACTCTTTTTCGGCGCACTGAAGGACCTGGTGGGACGGTCCAATGAAACCCTGGAACTGCCCGAGGGAGCACGGGTCGAGACTCTACTCTCCCATTATGCCCGCCAGACACCGCGCTTCGAGGATCTGCTCCCGTCGCTGGCCTTGTCGGTGAATCAGGAATACGCGGGCGCCGATTACGCCTTACAGTCCGGCGACGAGGTGGCCCTGCTGCCGCCGGTCAGCGGAGGTTCGGAGGCTGGGGTCCGAATTGTGCGCGAGTCCATCTCCACCCAGGCCGAACTCGATCGAATGAAGCGGGCGGAAGATGGCGCAGCCGTAGTGTTCGAGGGAGTCGTCCGCAACCAAACGCGCGGGAAGCGCACACTGTACCTCGATTACGAGGCTTACGAAGCCATGGCCCTGAAGCAGATGCAGGGTCTGGCCGAACAGGCCAAGGCCGACTTTGCCGTCCGCGACGTGGCCATCGTCCACCGCCTGGGACGGCTGGAAATCGGCGAGGCCAGCGTCCTGGTCATCGTGACTTCAGCCCACCGCGGCCCTGCGTTTGAGGCTTGCCGCTGGATCATTGACATTCTGAAGAAGACGGTCCCGATCTGGAAAAAGGAATATTTCGAGGATGGGGCCGTATGGGCAGACGGCGAACCCTTTCCCCAAGAAATCCCACGCGCGGCGGGCACGGCCGGAGTGCATCCCGCATCCAAATGAATGTCCCCCGCATGAAACCACTATTTCTGGCCGTTGTCCTGGGTTGCGCAAGCCTGCCCTGCATGGGGCAGGAGTCGGACACCACCCTCAAGGTGGACGTGAAGCTCGTCAACGTGTTTGTGACCGTGACCGATCAGCACGGCGCACCGGTGGCGACTCTGCAGAAAGAGAATTTCACACTCAAAGAAGACGGGAAAGAGCAGAAAATCGCGATTTTCGACCGTGAGTCCGCATTGCCACTTTCGATCGTACTGGCAATCGATACGAGCCTGAGCACCAAAAAAGATCTCCCGCTTGAGCAGGCAGCCTCCCACAAGTTCGCCCACACGGTCTTGCGTCCCAAGGATGGACTCAGCGTTTACCAGTTCAGCGAGGAGGTGAGGGAAGTCGTTCCCTTTACTTCCAGTCTGGACAAGATCGATACCGGAATCGACCGGCTGCGAAACGGTTCCGCCACCGCGCTCTTTGACATGGTGTTTCTTGGGGCGCAAGCCCTGGGAGCCCGGGAGGGACGGAAGGTGATTGTGATCGTCACCGACGGTGGCGACACGATCAGCCAGGTGAACTATCAACAGGCATTGCGGGCCGCCCAGGAATCCGAGGCAATCATCTACAGCATTATTATCGTGCCCATCGAAGCCAGCGCCGGACGCGATACTGGCGGCGAACACGCGCTGATCCAGTTCTCGGAAGACACGGGCGGAAAGTACTATTATGCGAATTCGCTGCCCCAACTCGACGAAGCGTTCCACAAGATCAGCGACGAGCTGCGTACCCAGTACCTGCTCGCCTACTATCCCTCGCAACGGAATGCCGACTCAGACTTTCGCCGGATCGACGTCGATCTGGTGAACCCACCGGCAGGGGGACCTTACCAGGCCCGCCACCGGGCCGGGTACTACACCACCAAGGACTCGTTCTAAGACGCCTTGGATCCCAGGATGTGACGGCAAGGCATACAGCGCCGCGAGGATAGGGCCGCATCTAGTAAACTGTCCTATCCATTGTTGCAGATCAGACCCTAGACGCGCAGACGCTTTCGCGCTCTGCTCCCAGGAGAGTGGCACTTTGTTACAGAAGCCTGTTTTGTGGCAACGCTGGTTCCGTTACCTTTCTTTTTCTTTTCTTCTCATCGTTTTAGTGAGCTTGCCCTCGCGGGGCCAGGAACCTCCCACCACCGGAACGATTCAGGGCACGGTGAAGGATGCCGATGGCAATCCGATCGAGGGGGCGCGTGTCCTGTTTCGGTCCAAGGCCGAAGGTACGAGCAGCGTAGCCCGGTCCGGCAAAGACGGCGCCTTCGCCTCCGAAGCCTTAGTGCCGGGGCAGTACACGGTAGCCGTAGAAGCTGCGAATTTTCTACTGGCAGAGACGCAAGTCACGATCAAGGCGGGTGAGGCGGGAACGGCAGACTTCAAGCTTGAGGCGATCAACCCCGGTCCGGCGCGGTTGGAGAGTACGTTGCTCGGTACCTCGGTAGATAGGCTCCCGATCAATGGGAGGCACACTCTGGAACTGGCGCGACTGGAGCCGGGTGTCCAGGTCGTCGATGGGTCGATCCTTGAGGCGGGGAAGTCGGGATACCAGGCGCTCTCGATCAACAGTCAGTACGGGCGTACCGTGCATTACGACATCGATGAAGTCGAGGCGATGGATGAAACCAAGGGTGCGGCCGTTGCCAATCTACCGGCTGAGGCTGTACGCGAGTTGATCGTCACCCGCACCGTGCCGGAGGTCTTTCAGTCGCTGAATGCCACGGGGTCGGTGCGACTGGTCACGCGCTCGGGTGGAGACCAATGGCATGGCGACGTTTTCGGGAACTATCGCGACAAGCGCGCCGGAGTGACTGGATTTCCTTCCGGTGTCGACACGAATTACGACCGCCAGCACTTTGGCTTTGGATTCGGCGGCGCCCTGATCAAAGATAAGGCGTTCTTGTTTGTTGGAGGCGAGCGGGCCAAGCAGGACGGCCAGTTGCCGTTTTACCAGGGTTTCCCCTATAGTCCGGGCCCTTCGCTGCGCGATTCCTACTTCCGCGAGAATATGCTGACCGCGCGTCTGGACTACAACTGGTCCGACAACGCGAAGTGGTTTGCCCGTTTCAGTTACGACAACGCGAACCAGATCGGACCGACCGACAGCTGGGCGGGTTACCGCGACCAGGTCAACGTTCCCAGCGCCGTGTTTGGTCTGGACTGGAATCGCGGGCGCTTTGCCCACAGCGGGCGGTTCGGCTATCAGAAACTGGTCAATGCCATCAACCCGGCGTTGGGAGCCGATTCGGTCATCTGGCCGGGCGCTCCGTTTCATCAGCAGATCGGTTCCTTCGAGCTCGGGCCCAGCGTGCTGGGGCCAAGGCAAACCGTCCAACGCGATCTGTTCGGACGCTACGATGCCAGCACGCCGTTCCATGACCGCCATACGCTTCGTTTCGGCGGTGCGATTCACTACATTACCCAAAATGATTTCTACGCGCCTGGAGCCTTTGGACCGTCGGTGACCAGTTCGAACGGTATTGACGTCCTTGACGCAGTCTTCAGCGATCCGAATCCCCCGTTTCCGCCATTGTTCCCGGGCGATCCTCGCGGTGCGGCAGGGAATCCGTTGAATTATCCCGTCGGCACAGTCACGATTTACAACGGTCTGGGGAATTTCAGCGAGCATTCGTCTCTGAATCGCAACACCGGCGGACACACGGACACACGAATGGAACTCTATGCCGCCGATACCTTCAAGTTATTCCCGAATCTCAATATCACGGTGGGCGTGAATTACGCTCGCGATACAGGGCGTACGAACAGCGATTTGGCATCGGTTCCGACTCTCGATCAGTTCGGCAACATCAAAGGGCTGGGGAATCGCGTGAGTCAGCCGAACTGGAATTTTGCGCCGCAGGCCGGTATCGCGTGGGATCCGGGGCGGCATGGGCGCACCATTGTGCGCGCGGGCGGCGGCATGTTCTTCGACAACTTCCTGCTGCAGAACTCCTACCAGGATCGGATCAGCCGCTTGTCGCAGGGGCAGTACTATCGCAGCCTGACGTTGTGCCCGAACGGGTCAGTGCTATTTCCCGATGGTTCTGTTGTGAATTCGGTGACAGTCGACTCAGAACCGGTTGACATTGCCACAGGAATTTGTGGGCAACCGATCGGCGTGGCAGCCCCAGCAATCGAAGCGCTGCAGACGGCGTTTCTGACGGACCAGGAATCGGTGACGAGCGGACCGAACGTGTACGCGTTGGCCAACAGCAATGCGAACTTCGGCGCGATGCTGGCGCCCAACTACCGGACACCGCGCGTGGTTCACATGAGTGCAGGGTTTCAACGGGAACTCGGCGGGCACACCATGTTTTCGGTCGACTATGTACGGCAGGTGGGTACGCAATTTCCGATGGGGATTGACACCAATCACGTGGGTGATGTGCGCTATCTCACGGATGGCAGCAACCCGGATCCCGCTCAAAACACCTACTTAACCGAGCTAGCCGCCATCAATGCGACGGTGGTCCCGGCGGGTTGCCCACTCGCCCTGTCAGCCGGAAGCAGTTCGCAGGCGGCCGTGCAGTGCTATATCGCGACCGTGCATGATGCCAGTATTGTCGATTTCGCCCGCAACGGGCTGGATTCCTCCAATGCCTACTGCGGCCCCTTCCCATGCTCGGTGCTCGGCAAACGGGATGCCGCGTTTGGCGGGATCAATCCGAGTGTCGGGTCGAACGTCATGTATGTTCCCGGCGGCCGCACCGAGTACAACGGATTTCACCTCGCTTTCAAAACCTCCTTCCCGCTGCGCGGGCCGGGAGTTCGCCGGTTCGATCTCGGAGCCAGCTACACCTATTCGAAGTACGAAAGCAATGTCGCAATGGCGGACGGCGGTGGTGGCGATTTCTCGGTGCTGACCCGCGCGGAGGACTACGTTAATCCGCACGTCGGGCATTTTGGAGCTTCGGGCCTGGACCGCCGCAACATGATCACCGTTACCCCTTCGCTGGATTTGCCTCGCGGGGCGCACCTTACATTCTTGACTCAACTGCTCTCACCGCTTCCGATTACCGCACGCCTTCCGCAATTGGATGGTGGCGGAGTTGCCGGGGAAATCTTTCGCAGCGATGCTACCGGGGATGGCACCGTGGGCGACCTGATGCCTGGAACCGGCATCGGCGGCCTGGGCGGCTACTCCGGCAGCAGCCTTCAACAAGTCATCGCCAATTACAACGCGAACTACTCGCAGCGCCTGACCTTGGCCGGGCAGAGACTGGTGGTTGCGCAGCTCTTCAATTCGAATCAGCTTTCCGCGCTCGGAGCCGTATATCCAACTCTCGAGCCTGTGCCGGGCCACTACGCCACAGCGACTTGGCTGAAGACAATCGATCTGCGCTTTACCTGGCCATTCCGTTTGGGTGAGCGCGTCCGGTTGGAACCGACTGTATTCGCATACAACGTCTTCAACTTTGCCAATTTTGGAGGCGCAGGCCAGCAACTGAACGGTGTGTTGGATGGGTCTCCCGGATCCTCTCTGAACAATGCCAGCTCTCCTGGTTTCTGTGGCAGTTCGGTTACGTTTTGCACGTCGCGTCTGGATCGCGTTGTGGCCGGCTCGGGGACCTATGGATTCGGCGCTCCACGGCAGTTGGAGTTTGCGGTGCGGATCACGTTCTAAGGTTGCGGGCTCACAAGTCGCCGGGCCCGCGGGCTGGGAGCAGGCACTGTACTCGTGCCGGCGTCACGCTCTCGTGCCTTTGCTTGTTGATCACGGTTGGATTTGTGTGCGCAGACGCTTGGAGAGTTTTTCAATCTTCTTGAGCTTGTCCACCGCGTCTTTCGGGAGCAGTCCCTTCTTCATCTGATCCACGTCGCCGGGAATGCTGCCGGCGAGAACGGACAGTTCATGTGCTTCGCGCTCCATCTCTACGATGTCCGGCTTGCGAGGCACTCCGATTTCCGGTGAGGGTGGCTCCGTAATTGCGGGATCGGGGGGCTTGGGATAGTTTCCGCGCTGTCCCAGGGAACCACTCCCGAGCACAACCACGATTAACAGACTGACGAGGCAGGACCCTCCCAACCGTGACGGCATGCGGCCCTCCTGGCTCCTTTGTTTTCTCAGCGAGTTTAATCCCAACCCAGGGCTAGTGTGTCCGAGAAAAGAAGCGGCCTCAGGATGGACAATGGCATCCAAATGCAGAGGCAAACTCGCACTCGCTGAAACCTATTGTCCCCAGGAGGGTCGGAATGCTTGCTGCGAACGTCGAGACGCTGGTTCCCAGCGATCTCAGTATCCGCCTGATACAGGCACGACACGTCACGGACACGCTGTTCGATGTCGTACGACCCGAAGCGCTGTACGATCGCCCCATCCCGGAACGCCACCGTATTGTTTTCTACATCGGACACCTCGAGGCCTTCGACTGGAACCTGTTGAATGGGAGGTTGCTGTCGGCGGCAAAGTTCCGTCCTGAGCTGGATCGGCTCTTTGCATTCGGCATTGATCCGGTCGGCGGAGGACGGCCAGCTGATCAGCCCTCAGATTGGCCTGCGATCACGGAGGTGCGGGAGTACGTGCGGCACGTGCGCGATGAGCTTGACGAGAAGCTGATGCCGGTCCTGACCGGAGCACGCAGGAATGAGGCCGAGTTCTCACCAGAGCTGCTGCTGAATGTGGCCATCGAGCATCGGCTAATGCATGCCGAGACGCTGGCGTACATGCTGCATCAGTTGCCCTACGATCGGAAAGTTCGACCGTCGGGTTCGGACAAAAGTCTCGGCCGGACACTGAGGCACACGAGTGCTCATCCGGCACTCGTCGAAATTCCGGCGGGCCCAGCGACCCTGGGTCTCACGCGTACCAACGACGCCTTCGGCTGGGACAACGAATACGAGCAGCACACGGTGGACGTCCCGCGATTCGCCATCGATCGCCACAAAGTGACGAATCGCGAGTACGCCGAATTCCTGCACGCCGGCGGTTACGAACATAGAGCGTTGTGGAGTGATGACGACTGGGCGTGGAAAGAGGCGAGTGGCATCTCCCATCCTGCGTTCTGGCGCCGCAGGGGCGACGAGTGGCTCTGGCGAGGAATGTTTGAGGAATCTCCTCTGCCGCCCGATTGGCCTGTCTATGTGAGTCACGCCGAAGCCAGCGCTTATGCGCGGTGGGCAGGCAAGAGCTTGCCCACAGAAGCGCAGTGGCAACGGGCGGCCTACGGAACGGCGCGCGGCCAAGCCAGGCCCTATCCGTGGGGCTCCGAACCACCAGACCCGCACCGCGGGAACTTTGATTTCGCGAACTGGGATCCGGTTGACATAGGAAGCTATCCGCAGGGAGCGAGCGCGTTCGGCGTTGAGGATATCGTGGGCAACGGCTGGGAGTGGACGTCGACACGGTTTGCGCCTTTTGCCGGATTCGAGCCATTTCCGTTTTATCGCGGGTACTCCGCCGACTTTTTCGACGGCCGGCATTACGTCATCAAAGGCGCGTCGGCACGCACCGGTGCGTGCATGCTGCGGCCTTCATTCCGTAACTGGTTCCAACCCCACTATCAATATGTGTACGCAGGATTCCGCTGCGTGAGCAACCGGCTCGATTGAGGATACGATGATCTTGAGACAGGCGGTTGTCGCCGATCCCGCGTTTGAATTCGCCGCTGATATCCGTGCCGGCTTGCTGCGGCGCGGTCAGAAAGAATTGCCCTCAAAATATCTGTACGACGAAGTCGGCTCCGCGCTGTTCGAAGTCATCAGCGCCCTCCCGGAATACGGATTGACCCGCGCGGATGACCGCCTGCTGCGGCTCAATGCACCCGAGATCGTGGCGCGCCTCTCCGCCCCGGTCGTAGTGGCGGAACTGGGCAGCGGCAGCGGGAAGAAGACACGCTACCTGCTGGAAGCGCTGGACCGGCCCACCCGCTACTGTCCCATTGAAATTTCGCATACTGCGCTCACCATGTGCGCCCGCGAACTGGGCGACATCGAGCACATCAGCATTGTGGGATTCGAACGCGAATACCTGGACGGTCTGCGGGAAGTAGCGGAGCAGCGTGGTCCCGGGGAGCGGTTACTGGTGTTGTTCCTGGGAAGTACGATCGGCAATTTTGATCGGCCGGCGGATGTGAAGTTCATGCGTTCGGTGCGCCAGATCCTGCAAGAGGGTGACGCATTGCTGTTGGGTACCGACCTGATCAAGCCGATTCCGCAGTTGCTCGACGCCTACGACGATAATCTGGGCGTGACTGCCGCCTTCAATCTGAACCTGCTGAACCGGATCAATCGAGAATTAGGCGGCAACTTCCGCCTGTCAGAATTCGCGCATGAAGCGCGCTTCAATTCTGAAACGCGCAGCATCGAGATGCACCTGCAGTCCCTGCGTGCTCAGAATGTAACCATCGCCCGCGCCGGGCTGACCGTGACGTTCAGTGAGGGCGAGACGATCTGGACGGAGACCAGCCATAAATACTCCCGGCCCGAATTGCTGCAACTGGCGATGGCGGCCGGCTTCCACTGCGATGCCCAATGGGTGGATGAGGAGTGGCCATTTGCGGAGAGCCTGCTGATCGCCGACTAATGCGTCATTTGACGCCGAGACGCTCGCTCAACCTGTTGACCAGCACAGTGTTCTTTTCAAGGCATTGACGCAGGATTTCTGCCTGCTGTCGGGCCGTTGGCCAGTCCTGCTTCTCGACCGCTTCGGTCAGGCCGGGAAGTTCCAGGTGTGCGTAAGTGAAGCGGGCGCCGTAGAGAATGTGCTTGAACCACGGGCGTCCGGGGATGCCGTGGGGATTGAGCCAGTTGCGCTCGACCTGCATCATGCCGGCATTGACCTCGTCTCTGAGTTTTTGATCGAGTTTGCCCGCGGCCAGGGCTTGCTGCAGGGAATCGTCCAGCCTTTTGCCAGCTGCTTCGAATTTGTCGATGTCCGTGAGCACGGGATTGAGGTCCAACGCGCTCATGTCCTTCCCCTTGGAGAGTTCGGCCACAAATTGGCGGATGTTGCCGGCATAGGCTGCGAAATCAAAGGGCAGCAGCTCAGCATTTGCCAGGCGCAGAGCGAGCACGCCCCACAGTTGCGCCATCAGCGTGTGATAGCGGTAGCCGGGATCGCCGAAGTGATTCATCCAGTAAAAGTCGTCATACATGGAGTGATAGACGCCGTAGGCTCCTTCGAAGCTCAGTCCGATCACAGGCATCCCGACAAAGTTCAGAAAGACCGTATGGTCGGAGCCGCTGCCGATGCGGGTATCGGCGAGGTTGTCATCCGCGACAGGACGGTCATCCTTCGATTCCTTGCGGTTTCGCGCGGAACTCAGCTTCCATGCCTCATAGAGCGACTTGCCGGAGGGATCCCGCAGGCTACGCGTCGCTTCCACCAGCATCGGCCCGAGTGATGCCACCGCGCTGCCCTCGAAGTCAGCACCCGAGGTGGAGGAATCCACGTTCAAATAGGCCACGGCGTTCTTGCGCAATTCGTCGGCAAACTGCTCGCCCCATTCTGTCGAGCCGGTGAGCCCAACCTCCTCACCGTCCCAGCTGCAAACGACGAGCGTGCGGCGCGGACGAATGCCTTGCTTCTTAAGTTGACCGAAGGCACGCGTCATTTCCATCATGGACGCGGTGCCGCTGCTGGGATCGACGCCGCCAAACACCCAGGCGTCGCGATGATTGCCGAGCACCACCCACTCGTCGGGCAGTTCGGCGCCGCGAATTCGGCCCTCGACGACGTAGTAAGGCTTGATCGAGTTGTCCATCTCGATCTTCAGGTGAACGCGCGCACGCTCGCCGCCGAGGTGGTACTCGATAGGCAATCCACCTTGCCAGTCGTCGGGGGCGCGGGGTCCGCCAAGATTCTCGAGCAGCGGCCTGGCATCTTTGTACGAAAGGGGCAAGGCCATGATTTTCGGAGCTGACACCGCTTGCTCAATCGGAATCCGCTTGGCGCCCGGCACAGACGCCCAACCCGGTGTGAGCGGATCGCCGGGAACCATGAAGTCGTACGTGATGGCGCCGCGCTGGATGTGGCTCTCCGGGCCCCAGGGGCCGTCAGGAAATACCTTGCCTTTCTTGAAGCCGTCTTCGGCGGGATCACTGTAGATCAAGATGGCCGCAGCACCTTCGCGTTCGGCGGTCAGAGCCTTGAAGCCACGGTAGCTGTACGGATTCGAGTAGCGCACCAGCACGATCTTGCCTTTGACGTCGACCCCTTGCTTGCGCAGCAGATCGTAGTCCTCAGGATTGCCGCTGTGAGCGTAGACGACGGGCGCGGTCACTTCTCCGGACACCGACATGCCGGTCCACGCGGAACTGACACCCGGGTTTTTCGTGTCGGGATCGACAGCATAGGCCTCTTCGCGCAGGCCGGCCCTGTACTTCACCGGGGCGATCATTTCCAGCGACGCACTCTTCGGCGCGGTGGCGTAGACGTCGTAGCGATGAATGACGATGTCTTCCAGTCCCTGCTTGCGCCATTCGTCAGCCACGTAGCGAGCAAGTTCGTTATTGCGCTTGGATCCAGCAAGATGGGGCTCGGCGGTAAAAATGCGATGCTGGCGGCGCGCTTCGTCCGGTGAGGGAATGGCCTTGAACTTTGCTTCAAGGGTGGTTTGGCGGGCGGCCGAGGCTGCATCAAATCCCGAAATGCTGTCCTGCGAAACGGCGCGAACAACGGCAGCTTGTAACACCACGACGGAAAATAGAACGAGATATCTGCGAGTCATAGACCTTGGCCGAGCGGGAATCGTGAACCGCGCATTATAGCCCGGACAGTAGCAGCCATCTGCCCCTGATGCACCAACCGGCTTGGTGCAGGTCCTCGAAACCTGCCGGGCGCGAGGAGCATAATAATCTTGTTGGCAGGCGGGAGGAAGTCATGTCTCTGGAACTCACTGTTGAGGAAGAGGCGCTGCTGGTGACTATTCTGCGCGAGCGCCAGCGTCAGTTATTGCACGAAATAGCTCGGGCCGACTTTCACGAATTTCGGGGGGAGTTGCAGCAACGGGAGGCCACGCTGGAGTCTCTGCTGCGCAAATTGGTCCCGGAAGCGGGAACGCGGTCGGCCGCCTGATGGGCACCACCAACCGGCGGGAGCGAACTAATGCGCCGGCGGCGCGGCGATGGGGACCGGAAAATCCGGCATGGTGGCGATGCCCTGTTCCTTGAGAAAGCGTGATGCTTCTTCCATGCTGGCGCCGAACGACATGCCACGAAATTTGCCGCTTCCAGCCAGGGTCACGATTCCGATCACCTCGCCTTGGCCTGAGATGATGGGGCTGCCACTCATTCCCTCACTGGCAGTGATGTCGATGGCGAAATCGCAATAGCACCCATCCTGGCGTTGATAGAGTTGGCGTCCCGTGATGTGCCCGCTGCGCACCAGAGGCGAGAGTCCCCATCCTGTAAAGCTGGTAATCGAGATGGCATCGCCGGGCATCGTTGTTCGCGCTCGGATACGCGCCGGTTGGATGTAGGCCCACTCACGCGAATTGTCGGCGGGACGGATGCGGCACAGAGCCACGTCAAGTGGGAGGAAGAGACTACACTCCCGGATCAGGAACGTGTGCAGTTGGCGAAAGTGGTTCCATTCACCATCGGGGATCATGATGCTAAGGGTGCAGTCAGAGCGCGCCTCCTGAATGACGTGGGCAGCGGTCAGCAAAGATCCACCGGAGTCAGCAATGACACCCGTGCCACGCACACGGGTACGAGCGGCTTGGTGATTCTCCGTGCAGAGCAAGGGTACCGCCGAACGGAGTGCGGAAGGAACCGCTTGCGCCAGGGCCGAGCCCGCGACCAGGATTTGCAGGGTGATGAGAATGATCGAAGGCCGGCGCATGATTTCGATGTTTGGATTGTAGCCGCCGGATCAAATCGTAGTAGGGAGCAAATCACCGGGAGGTTATCCCGCCTGTACTCTTGGCGTGTCTTGATGGGAACCGAGCGATCGTAACAGGGATCAGGTGACGCGGGGTATCTTGTCTCCTCTGCAGTACTGAGACTATGTTGGCGTCAGCGCGTCTTTTGACGCGCATGAGGTATCGGGCGTCCGGTGGGGCTTCTCCGGACGCCCTTATGATTGGATTCTGGTCGCCTGCACCCGGTTACCGGCTTCCGGCTGCGGCCGACTCGCCGCTGCGGATTTCGTGCTTGCGGCACGCCTCCAGCCACTGAGCAAGAAAGTCCTCCAGTTCGCCGGGTGGCCTGAGCCACGCCTGTGCTGCCGTGCGACGCGAGCGTGGACGTACCAGAACGCTCAAACCACGCTTCCGCAGGGCGATAAACGCCTCCTCGTCCGGCGTATCGTCTCCCAGATAGGCGGCCGGCGTGCCCGGTTCCATCTCGTCCAGGAGTAGACGTACAACCGCACCCTTGTTGGTTTCGGCAGCGCGGATCTCCACGCCGCCATCAAACACCATGAGGTCCAGCCCGTTGCGCTCGGCGATCGGCTGCCAACCAAGCAGCACTCGACCCCGAATCTCCTCCGCCTGCTGTTCGCTGAGCCCTCGCCAGTGCACGGCAATGCTTCCCGTCTTGATCTCCGCGGTATGACGCAACTGCTGATAACCCAACCAGCGGTCTGCGTCAGAGAGGGCGTCAAGAGTCTCTGCCCCTAGTTGCATTGTGTCCACGGTGCCATCAGAATGACTCCGCTGCAAACCGTGGAGACCCCACAACTCAGGACACGGCTGGATGCCGAGCAACTGGACAATTTCTCCTGTGTCCCTTCCGGAGACGATTACCACGCGCGTGTGGCTGCTCTGCACGATCTCCTGCAGCAGCGAAGCCACGCGCGGATACGGAAACGCTTGATGGCGCAGCTTGCGGAATGGGGCCAGCGTGCCATCATAGTCGAGCATCAGCAGGGCTCGAGACGCTCCCATCACCGACTTCAGAAACGGCTCGATCTCCTCTTGCGCTTCGGGTCGCAGCACCTCGAATTCTCCTTCATCAGGCGATGGATGCGCGTGCGCGCAGCCTTTCGTGCGAGTTCTCGTTCTTGTCGAGTCTGATCTCGCACAACTCGGTAATCAGATCCCCGGCCCAGCGGTAGATGTTGCGCTCCTTGATGATCTTGCGCATACGCTGGATGCGAGTCTGTTTTTCCTCCGGCTCCATCTCCAGCGCGACACGGATGGCGTCGGCGGTGTGATCGATGTCATAGGGATTGATCAGCAGCGCATCACGCAATTCACGCGCTGCTCCCGTGAACTGGCTCAGGATCAGCACGCCGCGCTCGTCGTGGCGGGCGGCAAGGAATTCTTTCGCCACCAGGTTCATACCGTCATGCAGGGAAGTCACCAGGCACAAGTCAGCGGCGCGATAGTAGGGGGCGATTTCCTGGTGGCTGTGCTGGTGTTTCAGGAACACGATGGGCCTCCACTTCCCCGACTGGAAGCGCCAGTTGATGCGTTCCGCTTCCAACTCTACTTCTGCGAACAGATCGTGGTAGCGCTTGATATGCGTGCGGCTGGGCGCCCCAATCTGCACGAACGTGAATTTTCCTTGATAGGTTGGATACTTTTCGAGGAAACGTTCGATCGCCAGAAAGCGCTCCAGAATTCCCTTGGTGTAGTCCACACGGTCCACCCCAATCCCGAGGTACGTCGCTTCGACCCCCAGGGCGCGAAACAGAGCGGATCGCTCCAGGTACGAGAATCCATCGTTCTTGGATTCCGAATCCTGGTCGGTCAGGTCGACGCTGATGGGGAACGGGCGAACCAGGGTGCGATGATCCTGGCGAAGAACGGAAAAGTGCTCCCAGTCCACACGCGACTCGACCACCCGATCGACGGTGTACAGGAAGTTGTTGCAGTGGGACTGAACATGGAACCCGATGAGATCCGCGCCCAGCAGGCCATCCACCAACTCCCGCTGCCAGGGACAGATGCCGAAGGCCTCGGGATTGGGCCACGGAATATGCCAAAAGATGGCCACTCGCGCATCGGGCCGTTCCTCTTTGATCATGCGCGGCAGCAACGCGAAGTGGTAGTCCTGAGCTAGAACGACGGGATTGGGGATGTCCTCGATTTCCTGCAGCAGTGCATCGGCAAATTTCCGGTTGACGGCCTGATAGTGCTGCCAGTCGGCCGCCCGAAACAATGGCCGCGTGTGGGCGATATGGCACAGGGGCCAAAGCCCCTCGTTCGCGAAGCCATAGTAGTAGCCATCTTCTTCTTCCTTGCTCAGCCACACACGGCGGAGCGTGTAGCGGGGATCGTCGGGCGGGACACGCAAGCGATCATGCTGGTCTACGGTTTCCATGTCCGCGTTGCCGTTGCCGTGCGCGATCCAGGTGCCGTCGCATGCATTGAGCACGGGCTGAAGTGCGGTGACCAATCCACTGGCAGGTACCATCACCTCAAGATTCCGTCCGTTGCGCTGGTGTATATAGGGCTGGCGGTTGGAAACGACGAACAGTCGGCTGCCCTCCAGGCGCGTTCGGACCTGGACGGAGAGCCGCTCAGCAGTCCACATGGAATCGGCAGCCTCGCGCAGGCGCGCTTCGTTTTCCGCCGCAATGCGTGCCTGGCTAAGGCTCTCGGCCATCGTGGCGACCTCGCGCGCCAGCGGTCGGAACATGTCAAGATTCGGCATCTGCTGGCGGGAACTGATCCTGCCGGTGCGGAGCGCGCGCATCCATTGCGCGGCCTGCGCGATCGGTCCGGCGATGCTCCAGCGTACGATCAGCAGCGTGATAAAGACGATGCAAAAGACCTGGATGAGAACATGCATGAACCCCACGCGCCACTCCGCCAGCGTCTCCTCGCGGATATAACGGACGTCGTGCACGACCACCAGTGCGCCCACAACCTGATCCTGACGCTGCAGCGGTACCGCGAGAATGTGTACTGGGGCGCTCGCTAGTTTCTGGAATGCGTTCTCGTTGTGATTCTCTGCAATTGCGCCCGCCACTAGCGAGGGAGGACTGGTCAGGAGATTTCCCAAGTCCGGCGTCATTGCGACCAGCTTGCCTTGGCGGTCATAGATCGCAACTCCCAGCAAATGCTCGCTTTTGCCAAAGCGTTGGACCAGTTTTTGCAGCTCCCGGCCCGAGTCCGCCGTCCACGATTTCTCCACGTTGCCGGCAAGGCTCTCACCCACCACCTCGGCGCGGCGCTCCAATTCGCTGCGCCGGTCGCGCTTCTCTCCTACTACCTGGTAGTAAGAGAAGCCCAGGGAGACCAGGGTGATCCCGACAATCAGGGAAATTATGAGACGAACACTCAGCAGTCGCATCAGAAACCTCCCGCGTAGTCTTGTTGGCTGTCCGAGACCCGAGAAGCAAATGCGCCGACCGCGCTATGACAGGAACGAAGAATTAGGGCGGTGGCGCGCCGCCCGCTTATAAGGAGCTAAGCCGGGTCGATCGCGCTGACGCGAATCGTGCCGGTCGTGGCATCCAGGACGCCGGTGACCTTCACCGTCTTGTTGACGTATTCCCCGGCTTTCTGCTGATCGTCAAGCTGATACGTCGTCTTGTTCTCAGAGTCCGTGAGCACGAGTTTGTCACCGGTCTTCACGATCTTGCCAGTAAACGTCTTCTGTTCTGATGCCGAACTTTGATCACCCGATGGCTGGCTGGGCGCTTGTTGCGCGGATGCTGAATCATGAGTGGTTGAGCTTTGCGCCGTGGCTGGCATGCCGGCCAGGGTCAGGGCCACGATTAACGCCATGTCTGGCAGCGCCACGGACAATACTGCACGTACATTCTTCATAGCAGTTTCTCCTAGGAGAGGGAATTGTGTGTATTCCGACGGAGGTGCAACTGCCCTGCCAAAGTCGCGGTACTCGCTCTAAGTCATTGAAAGAGAAACCACACCTTTGCGCGCGATGACCCGGCACAGTGCAAAGATGACTCAGAGGGAGAAAATTGTTCCGAGCGACTGGATAACCTGACAGTTGGGCACTCTGGTTGGACTTTCTGTGCGATCTCCATTGTGGCGCTTGTGGTGGCAAACATTTACCATGGCGCTGCCCGGCAGGGCCAACCCGGATTCCTGGAGGAGTCAGCACAACCAATGCTTGGACGCAGACAGTTTCTCCGCAGCGGCGCACTTGGCGCTGGAGCTTTGCTGTTCACGCGCCATACCCTCTTTGCCGGCGCTTCCGCTGCGTCCGGCAGCGACTCGCGCATTGAAGTTTTGCTGGACGAGCCCCGCGGAGTCATCTCGCCCGAGATCTATGGCCACTTCACAGAGCACCTCGGTGGAGTGATCTACGACGGAATCTGGGTGGGCCCGAACTCGAAGATTCCCAACGTGGACGGCCTTCGCAAAGACCTGATCGATCACATGCGCAAGATTAAAGCGTCGGTTGTCAGGTATCCGGGAGGCTGCTTCGCGGACAGCTATGATTGGCGCGATGGCGTGGGATCATCCGACAAGCGCCCGCTCCGCAGCAATTTCTGGGGTGGCAGCGAGTCCAACCAGTTCGGCACCAATGAGTTCGTTCACTTTTGCAAACTCATCGGAAGTCAGCCCTACCTCGCCGCCAATGTTCGCAGTCTCCCTGCGAAAGACTTTTATCAGTGGATTGAGTATTGCAATGCACCTGCGGGAAGCACGACGCTCGCGCAGATGCGCGCCGCCGCAGGCTCGGCGGAGCCGTTTCATGTCAAGTTCTGGGGCGTGGGCAATGAATCTTGGGGCTGCGGCGGCAATTTTACTCCCCAGGAGTACGCGGTCGAATTTCGGCGCTTTGTGACCTGGGTGCCGCGCTTTGAAGAGAATCTGGCATTTGTTGCGTCGGGGCCGAGTGACTATAGCTGGGATTGGACTCGTGGCTTTCTTGAGGAAATCGTCCGCAAGGGAACGGAACAGCTGGCGGCCATCTACGGATTGGCGCTTCACTACTACACATGGAATCTAAGCCGCGGCCGGACTCAGGACTGGAACGAAGGCAAAGGAGACGCCCTGAAATTCGACGCGGTTGACTGGTACGAACTGCTGCGTGAAGGGCAAGCGATGGACTCCTTGATTAACGGGCACTGGCAAGTCATGGGAGAATTCGATCGAAAGCACCAGATCAAGCTGGTCGTCGACGAATGGGGCCCCTGGTACCGACCCGGCAGCGCTCAAACATCTTCCGATCTACTGGAACAAACACCCACCCTGCGCGATGCCGTCTTCAGCGGGATGACTCTCGACATTTTCCATCAGCATCCCGAGAAGGTTGCCATGGCGAATTGCGCCCAATTGATCAATTGCCTGAACAGCCTGTACCTGGCGCATGAAGACAAGTTCTGCATCACACCCGTGGGCCATGTCTTTGACATGTACTCCGCGCACCAGGGCGGCCAATCCTTGCGAACAATTTTCTCGGCGCCAGATGTTCACTACGATCGCGACGGCCATCCCGCCTCGTTCTGGGGACTGAAGGGCTCCGCTTCACTTCACGACAAGGACCTGGTCCTCACCGTAGTGAACCCGCATATCAGTGAACCGCGCGAGACAGAAATTGGAATTCGCGGAGCCAGTCTCTCGTCGGGTTCCGCAACCGTGCTGACTCATTCCGACATCCATGCGCATAACTCGTTCAGCCAGCCCGGTGTCGTTCAGCCGCAAAGCAAGCCGCTGGATATCAAGAGTGCCCGCCTGATGTACACGTTCGCCCCGGCGTCCGTGACGAAGCTGGCGCTCCGCTTGAGCTAGAGAGTCCGAGCCCTTCTCCGCCGACGCTAGGAGAGCGCAGGAACAGTTCGATTCACGCTCTCTGCCACACGGATTAGTTTGGGGAGAACGTCTCCCAAGGGATCATTGCCAGGTGAGCCTAGGGCAAAATAGAGCATTCGATAGAGCGGATAGAGTTCGTCATAGACGCGCTCTTCCGAATCCCGCGGCTTGAATATCTTGTGCGAAGGACAGATCGCCTGTTGCGCTTCTTCCACGGTTCTGAACGTTTTCGCCGCGAGAAATGCAAAAATCGCCGAGCCGAGTCCGACCACATTGCTGCTGGGGACCAGGACCGGCCGCTTGAGGATGTTGGCGTACACCTGATTCAAAACGTCGTTCTTTTGCGGAATGCCGCCGGCGTTGATCACGCGATGGATACTGACGCCGTGCTCTGCCATCCGGTCAAGGATGACGCGTGTGTGGAGCGCTGTTCCTTCGATCGCGGCGAACAGTTCGTCTTGAGCCGTACTCTGTAAGTTCCAGCCAAGCGTGACACCACGCAGATTCGGATTGACCAGGACCGTGCGGTCGCCGTTGTCCCAGCTCATGCGCAAGAGGCCGGTTTGCCCGGCGCGATAATTTTCCAGCCCGCGACCCAATGCCTCAACGGTTGTGCCGGCGCGCGTCGCGATGGCGTTAAAAATATCTCCCACCGCCGAGAGTCCAGCCTCGATACCGGTGCGCTGTGGATGGACGCTTCCTTGTACGACGCCGCAGACGCCAGGAACGAGATTAACCGAGGGCGTAATGCCGATAATGCAGGTGGAAGTGCCGACGACGTTGACCATATCGTCGGTGCTGCATCCAGCGCCGATCGCATCCCAGTGAGCGTCGAAAGCGCCCACCGGAATTGGAATACCGGGTCGCAGCCCCAGTTGCTCAGCCCAGTAGGGCGATAGGCTGCCCGCGATCTGGTCTGAAGTTGCATATGCGCCGTCCAGTTTCTCGCGCACGCCCGCCAGCAAGGGATCCACTTTGGTGAGGAAGGTATCGGGCGGAAGGCCACCCAGCTGCCGGTTCCAGAGCCACTTGTGGCCCGCCGCGCAGACGCTCCGCTTTACCTGTTTGGCGTCGGTGATGCCGGAAAGGGTAGCCGCCACCATGTCGCAATGTTCGAACGCGGAAACAAACTGCGAACGCTTCGAGGGATTGTGACGCAGCCAGTGCAACAGCTTCGAGAAACCCCACTCCGAAGAATAGACTCCACCGCACCACTGGATCGCTTCGAGATTTTCGCGATGCGCCGCAGCCGTAATTTCCGCGGCTTCACCCTTTGCGCGGTGGTCGCACCAGAGATAGTAGTCGTCCAGCGGCTGCATGTTTTCGCCGACGGGAATGACGGACGAGCCGGTCGTATCCAGCGCAATCGCGGCGATCTGATTGCCGTCGATTCCAGCCTTTGCTAACGCCTGGCGGGTCGCTGAAGCGAGCACCCGCATGTGATCAGAATGCGATTGCGTTGCAAACTCGGGGTCTTCACGCTTGCGATGCAGGGGATACTCGGCCACCGCAGACTCCAGCAAGCCTTTCCCGCTGTCCACAACCGACGCGCGCACACTCAGTGTTCCGAAGTCCACTCCGATCACGACGGCCATCGGCAACCCTCCGGATCTCGTGAGGATTCTACGCTGCTACTAACTGGTCAAGACAATCGTCCGCTTCAACCATGAAGACCTGCGGCGGTTCTGGCCCGCCCCATGTCGGTGCAGCGAGTGTGGTCAAATTAAGCAGTGAGGGGACCAATTCAGCGGTGAAGAAAACTGGCGCGCCCGGAGAGATTCGAACTCCCGACCTACAGCTCCGGAGGCTGCCGCTCTATCCAGCTGAGCTACGGGCGCGTGGTATCAGTGTACATCGCCTTGGCGGACTGCCTCAATGACCGCAAACTGTTAGGCTTTTCTTAATTCGGACAGCCGATTTGTACCAACCCGTCACGACTGAACTGTCCTTTCACACCTACACCCTGTCGGGAACGAATTGCGTGGAAGCAATAAGGGTCGTTACGGAATTGGCTTGTCGTAGTGTAGGACATGGACGTGCATCCACCGCGGCATTGATCCCCGTGCTCGCACTCTGCGCAATTGGGACCCAGCCTGCCAAACTCATAGTCGCGAGAGTAAGCGAATGCACCTGGCCGAAACCAAACATCCCACAAGTCATTGCTTCGCAAGTCGCCGTCGGCGAGTTCGTCGGGCATGGAGAGGCAGCCTTTAATTCTCCCGTCGCTCATGATTCCCACGGTCGTAATTCCAGCGTTGCAACCGTACCATTCGGGTCCTGTCGAAAGCTCAGTAAAGTACCCGCAGCTATCGGCGGCTCGTAGTTGCAGGCCAACCTCGCGGCCTTTGGGGAGCCACTCCGCGATGAAGCGGCCAAGACCGAGAAACTGGTTCTCGTCCAGTTGAAGTTCTGGTCTTTCCGAGCTGCGGCCGGATGGGAAGATCGGCTGAATCTGCCAGGCATGCACTCCGAGAGATTGCAGCAGGTTGAAGACCTGCGGAAGTTCGGATACGCTCCGGCTGTTGACGGCAGTGATCACGGTTGGTGGAAGGCCAACGGCAACGAGTCGCTCAAGCGCAGAGATTACCACGCGGAACATTCCGTCGCGGGCTCGGACGTAGTCGTGCGTTGTCTCCATGCCATCGAGGCTGACTCCCACGCTGGCTAAACCCGCATCCTTCATCCGCCCAATCGTGTCTGGCGTGAGCCCGATGCCGTTGGTGACCAGTCGTGTGGCAATTCCGAGGTCACGCAGGCGTGCGGAGATTCTATCCCAGCCTGGCTTCAGCAGAGGTTCGCCGCCGGTGAAATCCACTTCGCGGACGAGCAGCGCGGGAAACTGCTCACAGATTGCCATGCACTCATCAAGCGACAACTCGTTCCTGCGAGGCAGCCCGGCGGTAGAGGCACAATGGCGGCATCGGAGATTGCACGCCAGCGTTAACTCCCAGCCAACGATATGCGGAAAACTCTCAATGGACATGTCGCGATACCTCCCGGTTTCTCGCTAGCCGATTTCAAAGGTTTTCCGGGCTGAAAATGAAAAGGAGGTAGCCCCGGGCGAGATTCCGAGGCTACTCCACTTGTCACCGGGACGCTTTCCGCATGTGATTGTGAATGGCGATATAATCACCAGCTCGAACTGCAACTTGGCGACCCGCCATGAAGTCATCGGCCATGTTGAGGATAGCCGGTGCTATATCGGGAGGCGGCATCTCACCTTTTTCGATGTACGCCCTGGCGTAGCCGAAAGTCAGATTTTCGAACTCCGGCGTAACATTAACGTTGATCTGGTTCTTATCGAAGATATTGTCAGCGATGACCAGATAGAACACCCATATCTTCCTTCGCCAGATCCAATCAGCGAGGACGACGTTTATGGTATGCATGATAGTTCTCCTCAATCTTGGGTGGAACGACTTGATTGAGCCTAGGGTCTGCCTCGGGGGTGCTGCATTTCCGGGGAAAGGAACTGCTCTTCGGAGAGGCAGCGAAAATCTACACCACCGTCCCAATATCGTCTGTGATCGCAATCACCCACCGAGGTGAGAGTCAGGTTTGGGGTCACTGCTTTACGTGCGGGGACGCACAATCATTGTTGAAAACTCCTCAGCAGCCCCCGACCTTCCAGAAGTGTTCTTCCTGATAGTCAAGTCGCAAGACGCGATTCTTCGGATCATGCCGCTTGCCGCAGTTCGGGCAGGGGATGAAACTGCGGATGTGCGTTCCCTGACGGTCGAAATCTTCGGCGACAGCGAACGTCGTGCCGCAGCTGCACGGGATCAGGAACATGCGCGGTTTTCGCGCTCCCTGCTCCTTGGGTGGGTTCTTCTTCATCAACTCTCTTCGACCGCCGCCAGCGAACTCTTCTTGCGCCGGTTCGATTGTAGGACCTTCTTTCGCAATCGCAATGATTTCGGCGTGACCTCGACAAACTCGTCGTCGGCGATGAATTCAATCGCCTGCTCCAGATTGAGGTTGCGGAAGGGCACCAGCCGGATGGCTTCGTCGGCGGTCGAGGCACGCATGTTGGTCAGTTTCTTCTCGCGGACGGCATTGACATCGAGATCGACGTCTTTCGCATTCTCCCCCACGATCATGCCCTCATAGAGTTCAACGCCCGGGCCAACAAAGAGCTCTCCGCGTTCCTGCAAGCCCCAGAGCGCATAAGCCGTCGAAACGCCAGCGCGATCGGCAACCAGCACGCCGGTGAGCCGGTGCGGAATTTCCCCCTGCCATTCGGTGTAGCCATCGAAGAGCGCGTTCATCACGATCGTGCCGCGAGTGTCCGTGAGCAACTGGCTCCGCAGTCCGATCAGTCCCCGCGAGGGCACCCGAAACTCGATCCGTACGCGCCCATATCCGTGATTGTGCATGTTCGCGACTTCGCCTTTACGCGACCCGAGTTGCTCCATGACCACCCCCACGAACTCCTCCGGGATGTCGACGGTCAGGTGCTCAACCGGCTCCATCAGCTTGCCATCGATGCGCTTGGTGACAATCTCGGGCTTGCCAACCATCAGCTCGTAGCCTTCGCGGCGCATCATCTCGATCAAAATCGAGAGCTGTAACTCTCCTCGGCCCAGCACTTTGAACGAATCGGTCGATCCCGTCTCTTCCATGCGCAAAGAAACGTTGGTGAGCAGTTCCTTCTCCAGACGCTCACGCAAGTTGCGCGACGTCACGTAGTTGCCTTCGCGTCCGCAAAATGGCGAGGTGTTGATGGTGAACAGCATTGCGATCGTCGGCTCGTCGATGACGATCGGCGGCAGCGGCGCGGGCGTCTCCGCGTGGGTAATGGTCTCCCCGATGGTGATGCCCTCGACTCCCGCGATAGCCACAATGTCGCCCAGTTGAGTCTCGGTAATGTCGGTTCGCTTCAGGCCGGAGAAGCTGAACAGCTTCGTGATCTTTGTCTTCTGCATTGAGCCATCGCGCTTGGCAATGCCGACCTCTTCGCCAGTCTTCAACGTGCCTGAGAACACGCGCGCGATCGCCAGCCGGCCCAGGTAGTCGCTGTAGTCAAGGTTGGCGACAAGAATCTGCAGGGTCCCGTTCACATCGCCGCGCGGAGCGGGAATGGTGTCGACGATCGCATCGAACAGCGGACGCAGGTTCTCACCCGCCCCGCCTTGGTGGACAGCAGCAGTACCCGCCTTGGCGTTCGTGTAGAGCACCGGGAAATCAAGTTGATCTTCGTGGGCGTCAAGATCGATAAACAGATCGTAAATCTCGTTCAACACTTCCTGCGGACGTGCATCGGCGCGATCGATCTTGTTGATCACAACAATGGGCGGTAAATTCGCTTCTAGCGCCTTGCCCAGTACATATCGCGTCTGCGGCAGCGGGCCTTCGCTGGCGTCGACGAGCAGCATCACTCCATCGACCATCTTGAGCGCGCGCTCCACCTCGCCGCCAAAGTCCGAGTGGCCGGGCGTGTCGACGATGTTGATCTTCACGTCGTGATAAAAGATCGCCGTGTTCTTGGCCAGAATCGTGATGCCGCGCTCGCGCTCCAGTTCGTTCGAGTCCATGACGCGCTCGGCCACGGCCTCGTTCGCGCGAAACGTCCCGCTCTGGCGAAGCATGGCGTCGACCAGCGTGGTCTTGCCGTGGTCCACGTGCGCGATGATAGCGATATTTCTGACGTTGGGGTTCAGGGAAAACTCCTCTGGGATTGCCGTTGGGGGCGTACTACTACTTTACTATGACGGCGAGGTTCAGAGGACGAGAAGACCGAAACGAGTCGGGTTCCTACCAGGCTGCGGAAGAAAGAATCAGATTAGTAAAATCGGGAAGGGCACGAGTTTACTCGTGCCGCTAAGCGATTGAAAATCATCGGCGCTTTAGCGCCTGAGGTCGGCTCTTGTCTCGCGGAGGACTTTCTCCGCAGCCTGCTAGACGTGCGGCGCCCAACCTTGTTCGTAGTCGCGTCCCCACATCTTCATCGCTTCCGTATCGCCCTGGATTCGGCCGTCGTTCGTGTCCAGGCTCAACTCCCGCTTCACATCCCATGCGATATTGGACACTTGCAGCATCGTCACGGCGACGTTACCTACTGCGACGGGAGCATTCAACTTCTCGCCTTTGCGGACTCCCGCGATGAAGTTTGCAAAGTGAGCGTCTGTCATCGAATCGCTGCCGAGAAGGTCGGATGACGAAGTTGTCGTGCCAGTCTTGAACTCTTTCTGCCTCTTTCCTTCGAGGTCGCAGATTTCATAGCCATCGCGATCGACCACCACCGTGCCCGTCGTACCCATGATCGCCGCGCCCCGATCCCGGCCGTAATATTTCATTCCCTGGCAACTCTTGCTTTCCCAGGTGATCATTTTGTCGGCATACTCGAAGCTGGTCACAAGTGTGTCGTAAAACTGCCAGTCGTCCTGGAAGTGGTATCGCCCGCCGGACGCGCTCACTCGTGACGGATAGTCCACTCCCAGCGCCCAGCGGCAGACATCCACCTCGTGCGTGCCGTTGTTAAGCGTTTCGCCCGTGCCATACGTTTTGAACCAGTGCCAGTTGTAGGGGTGCACATTGTCGCGATAGGGACGCCGCAGCGCCGGGCCCTGCCACAGTTCCCAATCCAGCTGCGCCGGCACCGGAACTTCTTTCCCCACGCCGATTGACTTCCTCGTGTTGCTGTACCAGGCTTTGGCGAAGTACGGCCTGCCGATCATGCCGTGGTGAATCTTGTCGATGATCTCGATGGTGTGCGGCGAAGACCGTTGCTGCGTGCCCATCTGCACGAGCTTTCCATACTTCTGTTGTGCCTGCAGCAGCATCTCGCCTTCCGCCGGATTGTGGCTGCACGGCTTTTCCAGATAGACGTGTTTCCCCGCTCGCAATGCAGCGATGGCCATCGGCGCATGCCAATGATCGGGCGTGGCGATGGTAACGGCGTCAACGTCCTTCTGCTGAACAATGTTGCGGAAATCTCTGTCCGTTGCCGGAGCCTCACCCATTTCCTGCCGCGTGCGGTCCGCGAATTTCTTGAGAATGGCGCTGTCCACATCGCAGACGTAGGAGATGCGCGCCGATCCCTGGTTCGCCTTGATCGAGGCGAGATGCGCGTAGCCGCGCCCATTCAGGCCGATCACCGCAAAGTTCAGGCGATCATTGGAGCCCAGGATATGTGCATAGCTCTTTGCCGTCGATCCCACGGCCAGCCCCGCCGCACCCACCGCCAGAGCATCGAGAAACTCGCGTCGTGTAGCCACCGTTCCTCCTGGAGCGGCCATAGCCGCTCTGCTGTCACTGGGAAAAGAGAGTTCGAGATCAGCACGACACCCCAGCCCGCCTCAGTGTTTTCTTGAGTCCGTCCATGCTGACGCGCGTGGAGGCCTCCGGCGTGCCCGCCCCGCGCCAATGCGTTTCGAGGCTCAAGCCGAAGCGGAAGCCATCGCGTTCCAGAGCCTGGAATTGTCCAACCCAATCCACCACGCCGCCACCGACCGGAGCCCAGTCGTACTTGTGTTCTGGCTTGCGCACCACATCCTTGCAGTGGCAGTGTCCGATGCGATCTTTGGGCAGCAATCGATAGCCGTCCGGATACGGGGTGCTGCCGATGGCTTCAGCATTCCCGGGATCCCAGTTCAGCATGAAGTTCCTGTTCGGAATCGCCTTCAGCAGTGCAGCCGACTCTTCTCCCGTGGCGGTGTTGCACGACATCTCATTCTCAAGCAGCAGAATGAGATCGTCTTTGGCGCAGCGTTCCGCGGCCTGCCGCAGTTTGGCATTGATGGCCGCCCGGTACGGCTTCTGATCATCCAGTCGCCAGAAATCGAAACAGCGAATCCTGTCCGTGTCGAAACTCTTCGCCAGCGAGATGCAGTGCTCGAGCAGCTTGTCTTGCGCGCTGGCATCGAAGTCGGCGTGGAACTGGTCGCGGCTCTCGCTCTGCGACGACCGCGGAGCCCCCGGCCAGTCTGTCTTGAACAGCGGACTCGCAATATCGGTCACCCGCAGCTTGTGCTCCGCAAGGATCTTCTGCGCGTCCTGCACCTGCTTCGGGTTGAGTTCCGTCACATTCTTATCCCACATCGACCGCAACTCAATCCAATGCAACCCGAAATCGCCGGACACGATCTGGCACGCCTTCTCGAAGTCCTGCGTGATCTCGTCATTGATCACTGCCAGCCGGAATGGGCACGCCGCCGAACCCTTTTCCGCTCCTGCCCAGGGCGCCATGCCGGCGCTCGCCTTCCTGCCATGTGCCAGCAATGCCGCTTCCAGGCCTACCAGTCCTAAGGTCGCGAGTACGCTACGTCGGGTGTACGGCATGGGCTTTGTCCTCCGAGTGTCGTGAGATCGCCCGACAACTTCGCAGCTACACGCCGGTGATCAACCCGCCATTATCCTGCGCGACCGCGATTTCTGTCGCGTTCTCTGCTCTCGCGCGCAGCCGGTACCACAGCACGATCGCAATCAGCGAGAAAACAAAAATGATGGTGGAGATCGCGTTGATCTCGGGAGTGATGCCGCGGCGCAAGCGTCCCCAGATTTCGAGCGGCAGGGTGTTGTCGCGGCCGATCAGAAAGAAGCTGACCGCGATCTCGTCCATGGAGAGGGTGAAGATCAAAAGCGCCGCGCCGATCATGGGCAGCTTCAGGTTGGGAACCGTAATGCGCCAGAACGTCTGCCAGTAGCTGGCGCCGAGATCGAGCGATGCCTCTTCCTGCGCCCGGTCGAGCTTCTGCAAGCCGGCGAAGACTTCCGTCGTCGCGACCGAAATCAGCGCGGTCCCGTGGCCCAGGATGATGGTGACAAGGCTGAGTCGCACATGAACTTCGCGGAACAGCATCAGCAGCGAAAGGCCCGTAATGATCCCCGGCAGAATCAGCGGCAGCAGCACCAGACGCCGGAAGATCGCTTTGCCAGGGAACTTCGCGCGATCAAGGGCCAAGGCTGCCGGGATGCCGAAGGCCAGCGCAATGACCATCGCCGAAAACGCCACCAGCAGGCTGTTGAAAACCGAATCCCAGATCGGTCCGTCTTGGAACAACGTTTGATACCAGCTCAGAGTCAGATTCCGTGGAGGAAATCCGCCGACGCCTTCGCTGTTGAAGGAATAGATGACGAGCACGACGATCGGCAGATAAAGAAACGCGAAGACAGCCAGTGCATGGGCGGTCAGCCACCGGGATCCCCTTGCCGCCGCGGTTGCCCGGCTCACGAGAAGCTCCATTTCTTTTCCAGTCGTTCCGAGACAAACAGCAGCGAAATCACCAGCAGCAACATGCACAACGAGATTGCCGCCCCCAGAGGCCACTGATACGCCGCACCGAACAACGTGACCACGATGTTCGAAATCATGATGCCGCTGGGTCCGCCAAGAAGTAGAGGTGCCAGGAAATCGCCGAGGCTCAGCACAAAGGCAAAAGTTGCGCCCGCCAGCACGCCCGGGATCGAGAGCGGGAAAATCACGCGCCAGAATGTCTTCACCGGCGATGCCCCGAGATCGTGCGATGCTTCGACGAGGTTTCGCGGAATGTGCTCCAGCGCCGCATAGATCGGCAGAAAAGTGAACGGCGTGTAGATGTGCGTCAGGGTCAACACAACTGCGAATGGACTGTAAAGCAAGAAATCAAGCGGATGCTGCGTCAAGTGCAGATATTGCAGCGAAGTGTTGAGCACGCCGTCCGTGCCCAGGATCGTCTTCCACGCATACGCGCGCACCAGGTAACTCACCCACAACGGAATAATGACGAGCTGGTAGTAGAGATCTTTTCTCCTTCCTGCGTGGAACGACAGGAAGTACGCCAGCGGATAACCAAGCAGCAGTGAGAAGATCGTGACCCGCGCAGCGATCCACATCGACCGCAGCAGCGTCTGCCAGTAGACCGGCTTGGTCAGCAGCTCTTTATAGTTCTCAAGATTCCAGGAATGGACGATGTCCTGCGAAGGCGAGACGGACCAGAAACTGTAGGCAAACATCAGCAAATACGGGAGCACGAGGAACACGGCCACCCAAGCCAGCGGCGGCACACTGATGACGGTGCGATAGGCGCGGGAGAACATTACCCGCGCTCCTCGGACGGGCGGACGGGGTTGGCGTCGGAGGGCAAGAATTCAAGTTCGATCGTGCTGTCGCGAAACTCACGGCTGGCGGCGCGAATGGTCAGGATCTGCCCGCTGTCACACTCCACCCGCAAGAGTTCGGTTGCGCCGTGAAAAGCTCGGTCACGCAGTCGGGCGGAAAAGCGAATGGCATTTCCCGATCCAGCTCCTGCTGGTTGAATGCATTCCGGCCGCAGCGAGAACAAGGCCGTGCCGTCGGCCATGGAAGTCGGCCATT
>Ga0335082_10000049_pt1 | contig 117188 bp, 99 predicted proteins | sample Lox_Sample_41_FD_206718 | JGI IMG/M metagenome (GOLD analysis project Ga0335082, IMG submission 206718) | Soil microbial communities from Loxahatchee National Wildlife Refuge, Florida, United States - Lox_Sample_4.1 | ecosystem: Environmental > Terrestrial > Soil > Wetlands | place: USA... | reverse complement strand
ATGCCGCCTAGCGAGTGCCCGAAGACAATCGCCGGCGCCGCGACGCGCTCGCGCAGGAAATGGATGACATCATCCGAATACTGCGTGCCTTTGTAGCCGCGCGGGACGCGCGCAGACTTCCCGTGTCCACGAAAATCGAGCGCGAAAATGTGCCAGCGCAGGCTCAAGGGTGGGATGAGTGGCATGAAGACCTGCCAGCGACGCCCGAGACCGTGCAGCAGCACCAACGGTGGCCCGTTGGCAGGGCCCTCGGCATAGTTCAGGCGAACACCGCCGGCATCGAAGTCGCGCTCTACGATTCCTGGATGAGTCTCGATCACGGCATTCAATGCTGGGAGGACGAATCGTACGTCAGCGTGCCGCCAACCCAGGTCTTGAGCACTTTGGCGTCACGAATCTTCACAGGATCAATGGTGAGCACGTCATCGCTGAGCAGGACCATGTCCGCCAGTTTGCCGGGTGTAATCGAGCCCTTCACCTGATCCTGAAACTCCGCGTAGGCCGACCCCATCGTGTAAGCCTCGATCGTCTCTTTCACTGTGAGTTTCTGTTCGGGAAACCAGCCGTTGGGATTTTTGCCGTCGAGCGTGGCGCGTGTGACCGCGGCGTAGAGCGTGAGCATCGGGTTAAGCGGGGCCACGTCCCAATCGGTGCCGAGGGCCAGACGAACGCCATGATCCATGAACGTCCGGAAGGCATACGTGCGGCTGGCGCGATCATGCCCGATGCGGGCTTCCGCCCAGCGGCCGTCGTCGATGGCATGATACGGCTGCACTGAAGCGATCACGTGCAATTGAGCGAAGCGATCAAAATCTTTCGCTGCCATGTGCTGCGCGTGCTCGATGCGCCAGCGGCGATCGCGCGGCCCGTGGGCATTCTCGATCTGAGCATAGATGTCGAGGATGGCCGAGATTCCCGCGTCTCCAATGGCGTGCGTGCATAGTTGCAGGCCTGCGCCATCTCCCTGCATCATGCGATCGCGCATTAGGGAAATAGGGTGCATCGCGTCCGAGAGCAGGCCGCGATTATCAGGCTGGTCGGTAAACGGATCAAAGAAGTAGGCAGTGCGGGAACCGAGCGAGCCATCGGCATAGGATTTCAAGGCGCCGATGCGCAGGTACGGACCGCCAAAGGCGCGACGGATGCCGATCTTGGTCTGATCGTCCACCTGGGAGATCAGCGGTGCGGCATAGATGCGCGTCGTCAGCTTGCCTTCCTCGAGCAGTTCCGCATAGATCGCGATGTCAGCGTAGTCCGGATTCATGTGCTGCACGCTGGTAACACCGAGCGATGCGGCATATTCGAGAGCGCGCTCGATGGCGTGACGGCGCTGGTCGTGCGTCGGATCGGGAACCACCTTGAATACCAGGTCCGACGCCGCATCTTTCAGGGCGCCGCTAGGGTTGCCCTGGGCGTCACGCACGATCACACCGCCTGCCGGATCGGGAGTCTGAGCAGTGATCCCGGCCAACTTGAGGGCCGCAGAGTTCGCCAGAATCATGTGGCCGTCGTAGCGGCTGACCGCGACGGGAATGTTGCCCGTGACGGCATCAATCAGTTCTTTCGTGGGAAGCTGGGCGGGCGTCCACTTGGTTTCGTCCCAGTCGCCGCCGAGAATCCAGTCGCCTCTCGAACTCTTTTTGGCGCGGTCGGCAATGCGGCGGACGAACTCCTGAGCGCTTGTGGCGTCAGTCAACTGCACGCTATCGAGTTGCTGTCCCCCGGAAGTGAAGTGCACGTGCGCATCGTTGAAACCGGGCAGCAGGCGCTTCCCTGCTGCGTCGACGACGCGTGTGTTCGGGCCACGCCATGCATCAACTTCGTGGTTCGAGCCGACGGCTACGATGCGGTCGCCGAGGACCGCGACTGCTTCCGCCTCGGGATGAGACCCGTCGACGGTCCAGACCTTGGCGTTACGGATGATGAGGTCGGCGGCAGGTCGTGATTGGGCTGACAGAAAGAGCGCAGAACTAAGTACGATGACGTAGTAAAGGAGCGCGCGGGTCATTTCTTCTCCAGTGCAGAGACACGGCATGCCGAGTCTCGCTGCGACCTTGCAGTACTGGCGCCACTGACGGAGACGGGGCAGTCCCACCTCTACGCGTCAAATGGGTGTCGATATAGTCATCGCTCTCCCCACTTCAGCTTCGTGCTGAGCACTTCAAAGAACGTCTTGTGAAAGCGCAGCAGTTTCGCCGGATGCTCCGCCCTAGCGCAACGCACGGTATCGCCGTCACGCACCGGCATGCCGACCTGTCCATCGAGACTCAAGTACGCTTCCTCCGCGCCCGTTTTCACCTGAATCTCAATCTCGACGCTATCACGCACCACCACCGGACGGTGGGTCAGACCGTGCGGCGACACCGGGGTGATCACGAAAGCGTCCACGTCGGGTTTCAGGATCGGCCCGCCAGCACCGAGCGAGTAGGCAGTAGAACCGGTCGGGGTCGCAATAATCAAGGCGTCGGCCTTGTAGCTGGAAACGAACTCCATGTCGACGAAGAGTTCGAAATGATTGAGCCGCGAGATGGCGCTCTTGCTGACCACCACGTCGTTCAGGGCGAAGAACGTGGCCACGTTTTCACCACCGCGTGCCAGTTCGCACTTGAGCATGGCGCGGCTGTCCACCATGTACTGACCCTTTTCAATCGTTTCGAGAGCCGGGTAGAGGTCGGCAAATTGCAATTCGGTAAGAAAGCCGAGCGTGCCCAGGTTGATACCCAGGATCAGTGTGCCCGCGCCCGAAACCGCGCGCGCGGCCGAAAGCAGCGTGCCGTCGCCGCCGAGCACCAGGGCGATGTCGGGTGAGCGCGACCCCAGTTCGATGCGCTCCATCACTTCGGAGGCCGAGAAATACGCGGACGTCTCGCGATCCATGATTACCGTGTGGCCGCGATCGAGCAGCCATTGATACAGCGGCGGCAAGAATGTGCAAAGCTCGGGGCGGCCGGGCTTGGAAATGATGGCGACAACTTTCGGTCGAGCGTTGTGCGGGGCGTCGGGCATGGAACTGTCGATTGTACAAGGGAATGCAGAATGCAGAAGTCAGAATGCAGAATCGGCGATTGCAGAGGTGAACCGCTCACTGCGCATTGTCAGTCTCGCCGTCTCTGTGCTTCTCTGGTGGACAACTTGACGGGAACTCTGCGTACAGCAAGAATTCCCGATTCCCTTCCGCGCCGAGGATTGGAGATTCTACGAACTCGGTGTATGTGCAGCCAAGCTCTCGCAAGGCAGCTTCGACCTTGGCCACGGCGGATTTCTGCGCGGCCTCGTCGCGCACGATCCCTCCCTTCCCCACCAGTTCGCGGCCCACTTCGAACTGCGGCTTGACCAGGACGACGATCCGGCGCGAGAGGTTGGGTTCCGAATGCGCGAACGCTGCAGCGACGACGGCAGGAAGCACCAGTGTTGCGGAGATGAAGGACACGTCAATGGCTACGAAATCAACCGGCTCGCCAAGTTGATCGGCCGTGAGATAGCGCGCGTTGGTCTTCTCCAGCAGCCGAACCTGCGGGTCTTTGCGCAGGCGCAGATCCATCTGGCCATAGCCGGTGTCGACGGCAACGACCCGGCTCGCTCCGTGTTGCAGCATGCAATCGGTGAAGCCGCCGGTGGAGGCGCCGACGTCGAGACAGGTTTTCCCCGTCAGATCAATCTTCCAGTGCTCGAGCGCTTTCTCCAGCTTGAGTCCGCCGCGGCTCACGTAGCGCAAGTCTTCTCCAAGCAAACGCAATGTGGCGTCGGCGTCTACTGAGGCGCCCGCTTTCTCCAGTTTTTGCTCATTGACGAGAACTTTTCCGGCGAGAATCAGCGCTTGCGCGCGCTCGCGCGAGGGCGTCAGCCCGCGTTCCACCAGCAATTTGTCGAGGCGGATTTTCACTGGCTCCGGGTCACGATGGTGGCGTGCTTGCACCACGAAAGTGTCAGCACCCGATGCGGTGCAGAATGTTGAACCAATTTGTTAAGAGAAGGTTACAGGAGTAAGTTCCCGGTTATCCACAGAGTTTTCCACGGCTGTGTTGAAAAGTTCGGCACGCCGACGGCAGTTGGACACCGGTCACGAAGCGAGCGTAAGCGCCGTCACATCACAAACACCCGCATTTAGAACTGATAAGCTCTACTCCGCTCGATTCTTCACGAAGTCTTGGAGGAAGCCATGCGGGTTGTCGTCATTCTATCGATGCTCATCGCGTTTCTGGGGCTTGATTCTGCTGCAGGAGAGGAGGCGAAGACCAGGATCGTTCATCAGGACGAGGTTCTTGTCGTCGGTATCAATGCCGCTACGTCTGGCGAGAAGGAAATGTCGGACGAAGGCGTGATTCCCGACTTGTGGCAGCGCTTTTTCCAGGAGCACGTCCTCGATAAGATCCCGAACAAGGTGGATCAGAGTATTTATGCCCTTTACACAGAGTTCTCGCGCGATCGCATGGGCGCCTACACGGTAGTGCTGGGCGCAAGAGTGAAAGATAAAACGCACGTGCCAGAGGGCCTGGTGCTGAAAGTCATTCCAGCCGGAACCTATGCCGTGCTGAGCAGCGAGAAGGGACCCGCTGCCACGGTGATCCCGTCGGCTTGGCTGAAGCTTGCGGCGCTCGAAGACAAGAACGAATTAGGGGGCAAGCGCGCATATAAGACCGACTTCGAAGTCTATGATCACTTTACCGATCCCCAGAATGTACAGGCCGATCTTTTTGTTGGTTTGAAAGCTGCTCCTGCACAAAAATGAAAGGCCGCTCCGTCGAGCAGCCTCTGTTGCAAGTCCGAAGATTCGGGTTCTTATCCCGCAACTTCTTCGAGCAGTTTCTGATCGATATCGAAGTTGGCGTGGACGTTCTGCACGTCGTCGTGATCTTCAAGCGCCTCGAGGAGGCGGATCATCTGGGTGGCCTGCACGCCTTCGAGCTTAATGTAGTTTTGCGGAACCATGGAAACGCTGGAGGAAGTGGGAGTAATGCCGGCTTTCTTGACCGCTTCCAGGACGGTTTCGTAAGCGGCGGGTTCGGTGATGACTTCCCAGTGCTCGCCCTCGTCCTTCAGGTCTTCCCCCCCGGCTTCGAGAATGATGTTCATCAAGTCGTCTTCCTTGGCGGCAGCCTTCGGGATGACGATGTCGCCCTTCTTGTGGAACATCCAGGAAACGGCTCCGGCTTCGGCCATGTTGCCGTTGTTCTTGCCGAAAACGTGACGGATTTCGCTGACTGTACGGTTGCGGTTGTCGGTGGAGATGTCGGCGAGTATTGCGACGCCGCCCGGTCCGTAGCCTTCGAGCGCGAATTCTTCGTAGGTCGCGCCGGGCAGCTCGCCGGTGCCGCGCTGGATGGCGCGCTTGATGTTGTCGGCGGGCATGTTCTCGGCCTTGGCGGCGACAATGGCCGTGCGCAGGCGCGGGTTCATATCGGGATCACCGCCGCTCTTGGCAGCCATCGCGATTTCCTTGATGAGACGGGTGAAAATCTTGCCGCGCTTGGCGTCGAGCGCGCCCTTCTTGTGCTTAATGGTGGCCCATTTGGAATGGCCGGACATAGGAGTACCTCGGTTCGAAAGAGCTTAAATTGCGCTGATTCTAGGACGTACGAGTTCGCCCGCGGAGGAGATCACCGGATAGCCTCGACGAACAGCAGGAATCGAGCGAAGAGGGATTATAGCACGCAGTGTGCGAGAACCTGTTGCGGACTCGTCTCGCAGCATCGCCAGCATGGAGCACATTGCGCGGCTGTTTACCATTCAGTAATGGGGGTACCCCTCCCCCCTCCCCCTTCCCGAGCTAAAATACCCCGAATCAGCAACTTAGCCTGTACGATCCGGGCAAAATCTTGAGCCCCAAGGAGTTGCAGGCAAAATATTCCGGGGAAAGGAGTTAGCAATATAACCGCAGCGCCTCTCTCATCGCCCCAAGTTGTCTTTGCACATAGCTATTGTAAATGTGGCAAGATTATCTTATGTGTGATGGGGCGTTGTCAAGGAGGTCGGTTACAGCGGGTAAGGTTGAGGCGCTTTGCGCTGGCCGGCGAGAAAGTCGACGGCTAGACGTACTTTAGCCACCAATCATCCCTCCTCGCCTTGAGAGCGGCGAACCAGCGACAGGCTGGGTACAGCAGCAGGATGGTGATGGCCCACACCAGGTAGAGAAGAGGAAGGCTCCAGACGTAGCCGTCGGGCGGGTCGGGATTGCCCATTGGGTGATTGGTGAAGAGCCATGGGCTGACGTAGCCGAGCCGGATCTTTGAAACCACCAGCGCCAGCGCGTGGATCAGCGGGATGTGAAGCACGTAGTAGAAGAACGGCACGCGTCCGAACAGAATGATGGCACTCGCGAACCGCCCGCGCAGGCCTTCGAGCGCCGGCATCAGCGCGATGATCGGGCCTAGCGTCATCAGGAGGAAATTCAGCGACGCCGGGTACTTCGTCGTGTTCAGGAAGGAAAGGAGCGCAGGCATCCCCGGACCGTATGGACCCGGAGTCGGCCCGTGCCACGGGCGCGGGTCACCGTAGAGATTGAATCCGCGGAGCAATAGAAAAAGTCCGATGGCTGAGAGGCCAATCGTCAGGCATAGGCGATTTCTTCGCGCTGGATCGACAGTCAGAATCTTCCCGAAGGCGTAACCCGCGGCCATCGCGCCGATCCACGGAATGATGGAATAGAGCACGATGAGGTTGGGGCCGTCGGGGCCAAACTGAATCGGTCCGGCGAAGAATCCGACGTAGAGCAGCTTCCACAGGCCGGAGAAGCGATTCGCGTCCATGCCTTCGACGAGGGCGCGCATGTGCGGGTCCATCAGGTTGTGCGCGGCAATGATGACGACGCCGATCGACCCTACCACCGGCAGAGGCAGTTTCACGAGCACAGCCATCAGGATCATGCACACGCCAATCACCCAGATCACGCCCGCCATCTCGTAATGGCGGAAGTCGAAGTTGAAGGTCCAGGCAAGGCGGAGCACAGTGAACTCCAGCGGGATCAGCCACAGGCCGCGAATCAGCAGGAATCTCGATACGTCAGTGTGTTTGCGCGCGTAGAAGAAGATGCTTGTGCCCGCCAGGAAGATGAACGCCGGGGCGCAGAAGTGCGTGACCCAGCGCGTGAAGAAGACTCCCGGCGTTGGGCCGCCAGCGGGGACACCGGAGAACACTCGCACGTGGTCGATGGCCATCAGCACCATGACCGCTCCGCGGATGAGATCAATCGAAGCAATGCGGGACTTGGCGATGGCGCCCGCCGACGCAGGCGTCGCAACGGTAGTGTTCATGATCTCCGGTTGCTCTCCAGGGGTGACAAGATAGCACGGGCTGCTTGGCTTCGGCGGTTCCTATCATGTTTGTCATCCCGAGGAGCGACAGCGACGAGGGATCTGTAGTCTTGTCGTGTGACCGTGTCGTTTCTGTGCGACGGACTCCAGATCCCTAGCTCGCCCTCGGCTCCGCCTCCGGGCGGCTCGGGATGACAATCCAGAAGGGGGCAACGGCTACGGAGGTCACCAGCAAGAACAACAAACAGATGCCACGCGTGCGGTACGCTTGTGCATTCGACATGGCCGCAAAGACTCTCGACCGCCGGTTGTCGGAGTTGGAGGAAGTCCGCTACCTCTTCGGCCGTGGCGCAGGCGCACGAGTCGTGGGCCTGCTCCGCGCCGTGCAACGCGCAAGCTTCCCCGATGCGAAGTCCCTGATTCGATTTCACGAAGCCCTGATGTTTCTGCGGGCCTTTCCGCAGAGCCCTGCCGTGGTTCGCAAGGCCGAAGGTCTGCTCAACACATTCTGGAAAAGAGTGGAAGCCCTGCGCCAGTCCGGCGACATGGATGAGTTCGATCCGCTGGAAGTTTCGGGGATTGCAGGCACGCAGATGGCGGACACGCTCAGCTTCGATGTGGCGCGATGGCTGGTTGGGCGGCTGCCCGGGAAAGTTGAGATTGAGTGGGAGGAATGGGACGAAGGCCGAGTCATGGCTGCGGTGCTGCCGCGATTTCTGCCTTTGCTTGAGGACGATGCGCTTGTCGAGGCGGACACGCCATGGCGGCGATGGATTGAAACCGCGTGCCCTCAGGGGCTAAAGCCCCGTCACAAGACGAGGCTGAACGGCGCGGCTAGAAGCCGCGCCCCTTCAAATCAAGCAGAGTGGTTGATCCGGCAATTGGAGACAGTGCCCATTTCCGAGCGTGAGCGGGCTGAGCTTTACGATGCGCTGCGCGTGCCGCTGCGCTGGGACCTCGGCAATTCCCGCGTCTCGCGCACGCGCAACTGGGAGCGTCCGCGGAAGACTTATTACCACGACGGTCCGCTCATCCCCCGCAGCCAGGTCTCGCTCGCCGAAGAACTCGCGAAGAAGCCGCCCACGCTCATCAGGCTCTCGCGCCGCGAAGGCGAACGCGTCATGGACAAGATTCGCGAGGTCATGCTCGTCCGCTATCGCGAACTGTATGGCACGACGCTGGGCGATCCGGCCTCCGTCCGGCGGGCCGACATCGGACGCGGTATGTCGATCTATCTCTGGAACCTGCCTCCGGAGCGGCGCCTGCCGCTGCGCGCCTACACGGCGGGGCTCACACTGAAGAATGGTGTGCCGATCAATTACATCGAGGCGATCGGCCTGTGCGAGTGGATGGAGGTCGGCTTCAACACCTTCTACACCTTCCGCGGCGGCGAGGCCGGATGGGTCTACGCCCAGGTCCTGCGCTGCCTCACGCACCTGATGGGGACGACGTGCGTGTCGGTGTATCCCTACCAGCTTGGTCAGGACAACGACGAGGCCATCGAGTCGGGAGCGTTCTGGTTCTATCGCAAGCTGGGGTTCCGTCCGGGGCGGGAGGATTTGCGGCGCCTCGTGGAGCGCGAAGAAAGAAGGATTGCGGCCGATCCGAAATATCGCACGCCTCCGCGCACACTGAAGCGGCTGGCGAGTGGGCATGTGTTCTACGAGTTGCCCGGAAGCGGAGTCGGCGCGTGGGATCGGTTCTCGACGCGGAACATCGGACTGCGGGTGAACGCGCGGATGGCGTGGCAGTTCGGCAGGGATGCAGGTCACATGCGCGAGGCTGCTTCGCGCACCGTTGCGCGGGTTCTGGGAGTGAAGCCGTCATCGTGGACCTCCGCGGAACGGGTGACCTTTGAAAACTTCGCGCTGGTGCTGGACTTGATTCCTGATCTCTCTTCCTGGACGCCCGACGAGAAGCAAGCGCTGGTGCGTATCATCCGCGCCAAGTCGAAGCCCGATGAGATGCTCTATCTGCACCTGATACAACGGCATGAGCGACTGCGGAGAGGACTGCTGAAGTTGGGCTCGTGAATCACAGAGTGTATACCGATTTCACCTAAACCCCGGCCCCAAGCTGGCCGTCGGCTCTTAGGGCTTCACCACAATACGAACACGCGATGCGATCACAGGCGGCTTGTCATTAGTCCATAGTGGCAATTTCGCGATGGGATCATCAGAAAAGGACTCGCGTACGAAGCTACCAGAAAGGAAACTGTTGAAGGTAACCTCGATGTCATACTCGCCGGGTTTATCAATAAAGTCATCAATTTTGAAAATGTCCTGGATGCCATGAAACTCATGCCGTCCCAGCTTGATGAACTGATATGCAACTCCAGGCCTCGGAGGCGGAGGCAGGCTATCCAACAAGACCCTGCTCCGCACGGACGTCCCGTCTTTTGCAGTTATGTACATCGAAAACCCTCTTGCAGGATTCCAACAAAAATCCGATTCCCAGATGTACACGTCATTGCTGCTGAGGTTCAGGACTTGCGTGTCAAGTACCATCTCTTCCGCAAGTCGGTACACTTGCCGATCTGTCCTCACAGTCAATTTCAGGGATGGCGCGGTTTGTTGTTTCAGTCCAGATGTGGATTGAGCGACAGAAACGACAGACACGCAGATTAGAAACGGGGTAACGAAGTGTTTCATCATAGCGGCCTCAAAATGCTTCGACACAATCATAACTGTCGCAAACAGGCGATTGAACTGAAGCCTTCCGCGCAATCCTCGCCTAGCTCCCCCCTCGCTCCAGCACCACAATCGTATCCACCGGATCGCGCTGGGCCTCTGGAATCCGCAGCAGCATCCCTCCATTCAGCGGAGTGATGTCGGCTTTGTCTCCTGAGCGAAACCAGCGAGCGCTCTTGAACCCGCTTACCTGCGGCAGAGACAGATAGTCGTCTTTCCAGTTCAGAATGTGGACGTAGACCTCGTTTCCCTTCTCCGTAGTCACTCCCCAGACGCGCGGAGTGATCGGGCCACCGCGGGTTCCGTAAATGGTTGCGCCATTTTTTAGCAGCCACTCGCCCATCGCGTGCAGGCGCTCGACGGCATCGGCCTGAACCTGTCCGTGAGAGTTGGGGCCGACGTTGAGCAGGAAGTTAGCGTTCGACCCGGCGGCGCGCACCAGGTAGTGAATCAGGTCCGGCACGCTCTTGAAGTTGTGGTCGTTGGCGTTGTATCCCCAGGAACCATTGATCGTCTCACACGTTTCAAGGGGCAGCTGACTGACGGCAGCCTTGTTGAATCCGGCGCTGTTCGCTCCGGGCAGGTCTTTCTCGAACATCTGGAAGTCTTCGCCCTCGAACGGTGCCGAGTGGTGATTGCTGCCAACGAGCGCGGCGGGCTGCAGCTTGTGAATCAACGAGTACGTGCGTTGCAGGCGCCAGTCGGCTTTGGGCTTGTCCCACATGCCGTCGAACCAGATGCCGGCCACGTCGCCATAGTTGGTGAGGAGTTCGGTTAGCTGGGCATCCATGAAGTCGAGGTAGCGATTGAAATCGCCGCCTTCGGGACGTCCGGCGGAGTGGCCTGTTTCGCCGAGCGGAAAGTAGTCCGGATTGTGCCAGTCGAGCTGCGAATAATAGAAGAAGAGCTTGATTCCCTGCTTGCGGCACTCTTCGGCAAGTTGCTTCAACGGGTCTTTGCCGTAGGGCGTGGCGTCGACGATGTTCCACTTGTTCTGCTTCGTGCCGAACATCGCAAATCCGTCGTGATGCTTGCTGGTGATGGTGATGTATTTCATGCCTGCGCTCTTGGCGAGTGACACAATGTCGGCGGCGCTGAACTCCGTCGGATTGAACTGCGGCGCGTACTTCTCGTATTCCGAAACGGGGATTTTCTTGATCTGCATCACCCACTCGCCGTCGGCTGGAACGCTGTATACGCCCCAGTGGATGAACATGCCGAATTTGGCATCCTGAAACCACTGGCGGGCTTGCTGATTCGTCGAGGGGACCGGCGTTGTTTGGGCTGGGCTGAGCCAGTGGCTGAGAAGAAATGTAAGGCCGATGAGGACGTTGCGTACCACGCGCACGATTCTGCCTCCGTGGGAGACTGACGTAGAGACACTACCGTATCACTGGGCGGATTGGATGTCAGTGTGCTCAGCGTGGCATTCTATGCAACGCAAGAATCCCCACCCTGAGTTCCACTACAACGCTCAGGATGGGGAAATTTTGGCTCGGAACCGTGGTACTTAATCCCGGCCTATTCTTGTTCGACGTTCTGGATGCCGGCAGCGAACCACGTTCCATTCGCCGCATTCCGAATCAGCAACGCCGAAGTGGTGCAGGGATTCGCCGGAACTGCCGATAGGACGTCGTCGATACGAAAATTTCCATTGGCGTCGAGCGCGACTCCGGTGAGGGTTGAGTTGAACGCGGTGGGGGTGGTGGCGGGACCACAGAAGAGCGTAGCGAACACGCTCGCACCGGCGTTGGTGCCGATGCCATTGCCGGCGGCCAGCAGCAGGCCGCGTCCATTGACCGTGATGTGCCCGTTCGAGTTCACGCGGGCATCGAGGTGCTTGATGACCCACGGGCCCGCCGGATTCACGGCGCGCACGACGTTGAGTTTCACGGTGCCGTCCGGGTTGACACCGGTCAGAGTCTGAACGCCGATGCCGCCATTGAATTCCACGATCCGCTCCTGAGCGGAGGCAAGGCCGGCGAGCGCGAATGCCACCAATGCGACGAGCGCTCCACGGACGATCGTCCGGGTCGCTTTGCGATTGCGAAACTTTTGAATGCTGTCCACTTCATGCTCCTTGGGATGAATGATTGAGGCGTCATTGCCCTCACTGGTAATCACGACATCCCGGGGGACTTTGCTTTTCGGAAAACCTATTTCCTGGTAGACAGACTCAACAATCGTTGCTTGTAGGCGTACACCACCGCGAGCAGAGGCGGCGCCAGCAGGAATCCCCAGAACGGGATGGCAAATCCCATCACAATGGGCACCAGGATCGACGCCCACATCGGCACTTTGGCCACGCGGCGCATGATGTAGGGCTGGAGCAGGAATCCGTCCACCACAACAATCACCGCATAAAGGATCAGGACGTAGAGCGGATGTTCCCAGTCTTGCCATCGAATCAGAGCGGAGAGAACCGGGCCGATGAGGCTGAGCACCGGTCCGAAGTGGGGGATGATCTGCAAAGCGGCAGCCAGCAGGGCCCAGAGCGGCGCCCAAGGAATGCGGATGATCCATAGGCCCACCAGCCAGAGGAGGGCCACGGCGATCGAATCCTGCACCTGGGCAACGGCCCAGTTCTTCAATGCCGAACCGGTGATGCGGGCATGATCACGCGGATCCATTTCAAGGTATGATCCCCTTCGCTCCTACTGTAAACCTTATTGCGGCAATTCCGTCCATAGCTACAGAGCAACAGGATTCGATGAGCCTTTCCCTCCCGGCGTTGGCGGCGCAGTCTGCGGATGGTTCGAAGGCGATTACCGCCGCGGACTTTGACGACCTGGTGTGCCGGTACCAGCGCAAGGTCTATCGCGTGCTCCTGCTGATGCTGAAGAGCCCGGACGACGCGGACAACCTGACACAGGAATGCTTCCTTCGCGCCTACACGACGAGGAAGACGTTCCGAGGCGAATGCACTGTGCAGACATGGCTCCTGCGGATCGCGGTCAACCTGGCGCGCGATCATGTTCGCAACCGGCGCGCTGGATTCTGGAGGCGGTTGCTCCGGTTAGACGACGAAAGCACGCCCGAACCAACATTCGATCTCACGTCGCCCCAACCTTCCGCAGAGCGCGGCATGTTGGCCCGCGAAGAATTGGATCGGGTCTGGCGAGCAGTTGACGGATTGTCGGAGCGCCAAAAGGAAGTATTTCTCTTGCGCTTCGTAGAAGACCTGGAACTCAAGGAAATTGCCGCAGTGCTTCAGCTCAGCACGGGCACCGTGAAGGCCCAGCTGTTTCGGGCGGTGTCGCGGATACGGGAGCAGGTAGGGAGGTGAGTGCAATGACGGAAGAGGGGTCTGGCATCGGGCACGAGCTGCCGGCTGATCTGGCGTCGGCGCTGCGTGCAGACGCCAGCGAGCGATCGGAGCGAGACGACATATTCTGGACTGGCCAACGCGCGCGCATCCGGTCTCGGATTCGCGCCCGGGTCCAGCAGCGTCATCCCATGCGGGTCGCGTTCGCAGGAGCGGTGATTCTCTTCCTTGCCGTGCTGCTGACTGCGCCAGCCGGACGTTCCCCGCAGGTCATGGCGCCGCCCGCTGCTGAGGTCGATGCCGATCAGGAATTGCTGATTGCGGTCGAGCGGGCACTGGCGTCGGGGACGCCGCAATCGCTGGCTCCACTCACTCCGTTCGCCGAGCCGGGTTCGAATTTGGATGAAAGGCAAACGATTCCACACAAGGAGCATGGCAATGAAGAATAGATTCATCCCCGTGATGGCTGTGTTATGCAGTTCCGCGCTGGCGTGGGCCCAGGGGGCGCCAGCGCCACCTTCCGCGCCCGCCGCCCCACATGCCGGGAGGATTGAGAAACGAATCGTCGTTCGTGGGGAGATGGGCAAGTGGTGGCGCGACGCCGAAATCGCGAAAAAGTTGCAACTCTCCGATAGCCAGGTGCAGCAGCTTGATCAGATCTTCTACGATCACCGGATGAAGTTAATCGACTTCGGCGCGGACATGGAGAAGCAGGACCTGAAGCTGCAGTCATTGCTCGATGCGGACGCTCCAAATGAGGGCGAAATTGGCTCTCAGGTCGACCGGGTGTTGGCCGCTCGCGGCAAGCTCGAGCGCGAGCACACGTTCATGAATCTCGACTTGCGCAAGGTGCTGAGCCTCGATCAGTGGCGGCAGTTGAAGAGTATCCGGGGCGAGCGAGGAACGGGGGACAACATCATTTACTTCCAGAAGAAGATCGCCGGTCCAGGAGCGGGGCCGGTACAGCTTCCGTTTCCGCCGGACCTCGACCCTGAAACCGCACCGGCACCGGAGCCGAACTAGGAGTGGGTGAACATCCCTGCAATTGCTCTGGACGCGTTGCTGGCCCAGGCGCGCGTCCAGACAACAGGCCTACTTTCCCAATTTTTCCAGCCACTCGATCACGATGGTCTGCAGGGCGATGCGATGATCCGAGAAGCTGTGGTCGGTCTGCACCGCGACTCGATCGAGCGCAGCTGCTCCTCGCTGACGCATTGCCGCAGCGAGCGCATCCATGTCGGCGCGGTTCTGATCGTCGGCTTCAACCAGCAACACGGGACGTCCGCGCAATCGGTCCGCCCAGTTCACATAGTCCCAATCCTTGGCGTGGCTCTCGGCTTCGGCAAACAGTTCCGACGCCGTCGTCCCGCGCACCGGGTGCAACTGCGTCTCCCAGCGCTGCAACCGGGCCTCGCGTTCCTTAGGATCGGCGTTGATCCGGCCCATATTCACAGCGGCAATCATGGCGACGCCGAGGATTGCCGGATCGCGGCTAGCTTCGTACCCGGACAGGAATCCGCCGACGCTGTGGCCAATGACAACCAGTCGTCGCGGATCACTGCGATACTTAGCGGAATTCCCAGAGTCGCGCAGGAAACGTACGGCCTCTGCCGTATCTTCAATCGCGGATGAGCCCGAGAATGCCCCAGCCGTGCCCCAGGTTCCGCGGTAGTGGAACATCAGCACGTTCCATCCCGCGCGGCGGATCGCCTGCGCCAGGTCAGCGTTATTCTCGTAACCCGGCAAGCCGTGCAACAGGAGCACCGTTCCATGCGGACCCGCACCCCCCGCCAGATAAATGGCCCCATCCATCTCGACTCCGTGACTCGGGATCGTGACTATGCCAAGGCTGGGTGGGAATCTCGTGTCTACCGGCGGGTCCGAAATCACCGCCGGCGGGGCCGACTGCGCTCTGAGCGGCAAGCCAGTTGTCCAAAACATGCCGAGGAACAAGTAGAGCAGAAGAGTCTTCCGCATGGTTCTTTCCTGACGCAGCGATTTCTTCAAGCCGCGTTCGCGCGCTTGAATTGCCCCACACCGCCGGTATAACATACCAAAGGCAGCTTGTAAGTTATTGATTTTAGCGGAAGTGGTGGAATTGGCAGACACACCATCTTGAGGGGGTGGCGCCGAAAGGCATGGGGGTTCAAGTCCCCCCTTCCGCACCATCCGTTCTGATCTTCAGCAGAAATTGCGACTGAGGGAATCGAACAAAAAGGGAGTTCTGTGTATGTGGGTGACGGTTCTGATCACGATTGTTCATGTCATCGTATGCCTGTTTTTGATCGCGGTGGTGCTGCTGCAAAGCGGCAAGAGCGGCGATCTGGCTGCGGCATTCGGCGGCCAGGGGAGCCAGACGGCGTTCGGTCCGAGGGGCGCGGCGACGGCTCTTTCGAAAGCCACAACCTGGTCGGCTATCATTTTCATGATTACGTCGATCACGTTGTCGATCTACGCGTCACGGAGGGCAGGCCCGAAGTCAGTCCTTTCCGACCAGAAGGCGGGCACAACCCAATCGCAACCCGCGCCGCAGCAGCCAGCGCAGGCGCCGGCGCAGAAGTAGCTTTCGGCTCGCAGCTCTCACCAAGAACTTTCACGACACCTTGCTTTAGGCTTCCGCGTCCGCGATCGCTCAACACTTGTTCGAGCCGAGAGCCGGCAGCTGAGAGCTAGGTTAGAAATGGATTCCCTTCCCTTTCGTCTCCGATGGTAGTTGGGGGGCCGTGCCCGGGAACAACGACTGTTTCGTCGGGCAACGCCAGCACGGTGTGACGAAGCGAGCGCATGATCTTCTCGAATGATCCGCCGGGAAGATCGGTGCGGCCGATGCTGCCGGCGAACAGTGTATCGCCCGCGATCAGCAGCTGCTCTGCCGGGAAATAGAGGCAGACGCTGCCTTCGGTGTGGCCCGGCGTGTGGAGGATATCGGCCTTCAGACTCCCCACTGCCACGGCCTGGTGGTCAGGAAGGTCGGCATCGATCTTCACCTCGCCGGGCGGGGCCATGCCGATCCAGGCGGCCTGCACATCCAACATTTTCAGCAGCGCGTAGTCGTTCTGATTAAGCAGAATTAGCGCGCCGGTCAGGGCACGCAGTTTCATGGCGCCGCCCACGTGGTCAATGTGGGCATGAGTAATCACGATCTGCTTTACCTTCAAGTTGTGCTTGTGAATCAGGGAGACGATATCTTCGATATCGTCACCAGGGTCAATGACCATGCCTTCGTGCGTGTTCTCATCGCCAAGGATCGAACAATTGCACTGCAGGGGGCCAACGGGAATGATTTCGTGGATCATGCGGGCAGTTCTCAGTTCCCAGTTCTCAGTAAAAGCATAAGCTCTTGACGGAGAACTGAGAACTGAGAAACAGTTCCTACGATGCCGCTGCGATCTGTCCCGTCCGATTCTGGTCGGCGCGGAAGCGGAGGAGCGCGGCAATGTTGCCGGCGTGGTCGAGTTCCGTGTGGCCTCTCAGGTAAAACATCTCGATGTCGCGGCGAATCGCGAGCGGGATGATGGCATCGCAGACGTCATTCAGTAGACGGGTCGCGCGGCCGCAGGCCACACACGCGGAGACGATGTGAGCGTCGAGGTGCCCGCAATAAGTGCACTCAACGGCGCGGGCAGAGTAGTTTTCCGTGAGGAAGAGGGCTCGGACTTCGCCGGTCTCCAGCGCACGCAAGACGCGGCGCAGGCCGGTGACACCGCGGCCATTGGCCTTGGCGAAGTTAATGGCCTCTTCTGCCTTCGAGCGCCCACGGTCGGTGATCCACTTTTGCAGGATGGCGTCGGCATGGCTTCGAATTTCCTCATCTCCGACGCTGGCCACGTCCGCGGAAAAGCGCCCGATGACACGTTGTTTGACGTAAGGGTGCAATTGCGACTCCATTTCTTTCCAATTGCTGTCCTGGCAACCGATGACCAGCCGTTCCCACGAGCCTCTCTCCAGATCGAGGCGCAGCCGTTCCCCCACGGCTTTGAAGTGCTGCAAGGCCTCGTCGGCGATCCGGCGCTCAGCATGGCCAGCCTCGTATCCCTTAAAGCCATAGTTGGCGGCACTGCGCGACAACATGTGCACCAGCGCCCCCTGCTCTTGCATGTGGTCAAGGCGCACGTCGAAGAATCGCGCCCTTTGCCGGTCCACGATGGCCACGCATAGCGCGGGCTGTGCCCCCAGCAGTACTGCCAACGGTTTCAGCTGGAGGCGGGGCTGAAGGTATACATTCGTCGTTCCCAGGCGCGGCGGCAGGTCGAATTCCTTCCACAGCTTGTGCGCCGAACAGGCGAACACGGCTCGTCCCCGCGGGTGCCCGCGCAAGCTGTTGGCGACCTCCATGACGCGGTCGAGATCGGCATGCAACCAGCCGTTCTTGCCCTTCCCTTCCGCTTCCTTGAGCGCCTGCTTGACGACGTCCTTAGCGTGGATGGCCTGATTGCGGTGCGACCGGTCCTGGGGTGGATCGGGTTGAAAGTAGAAACTCACAGCGAAAATGCCTTTGTTTTCGTCTGCCTGAAAAGCAGCCAACTCACGGATCTCATTCCGGGTCATCATCCGATTCTCCTGGAGTGGTTTAGGTTCGAGTTCTGGCAGCGAGTTCCCTGGGGAAATCATGGGCTACAAAAGGCGCGTTGCGCACGTGTTCACGCGCCCGTTCAATCGACTCCCGCACGGCCTCCGGATGCCGTCCGGTAATCGTGGCAATCTCGGGCAAGGAGAACCCCTCGATGCCGTAGAGGAGGAAGGCCTCCCGGTCGGTCCGGTCGACGCCGCGGAGGGCGGCTTGGACAAGCGCGACCATCTCATCGGAGTAAGCGGCCTGCTCGGGCGTGGTCAGACGGCGGTCGGGAATCGAGCTCTCCTTGGTCCAACCTTCATCGGGCTGGTGGAACTGTAGGCCGGGTTCATCGGAAGCCTCAACATTTTGCCGACGGCGGCTGTCTTCCAGGTGAATGGAGGACTCCGCATCGCCCAGACGCGCGCTCACTTGATCCATGACCTGCATGGCCAGCCGATAGAGCCAGGGTTCCAGTGCCAGCTTCTCCGGCCGATCGCCGTCGCTTAACGCCAGGACGATCACTTCGTCCACTACTTCTTCGGTCGAAACGCCATTGTCGGGGACATCTTGCTCAGCACCCCGGAAATAGAGTTCACGATCCACGAAGCGTTCCAAGCGCGAGAGATTCGCGTTCACGTAGGAACGGACGTCGTCGGCAGTAATGGTGGGAGGCAGGACTGCGGCCACAGTCTGCTCAAACGGGACGCCCGGTTCCGGAGACTCCTTCGCGCCTCCTCGCCAGCGCCGCCATTTGTGGCTGGAGCGGAGGAGTTCCTTGTGCCGGTTGATCTGCTGCAGAAGTTCGTCGAATGCGGTCTTGACCGCGGCCGTGAAACTCGGGGCCTCTTCTTCGGCGGCCAGTTGGCCGGAGGGCAAGCGCAGGTTCAATGAGACGTGAATGCTTTCCCGCTGCGAACCCGGTTCCAGGATGGCTTTCAGGTGGACTAGTTCGGGGCGGAAAACCTGAAGCCGCTTGCGGAGCTTTTCGATCTGGTGGCTGATTTCTTTTTCGATGTCGGGGGATTTCGGGACCTTGTAACTGACATGAACGTTCATGAGAGCCTCGAAAGCGGGGAGCAGACCCCGTGAAGCTTCGGTCCTACAGGCACATTGTACACCCGCTCGGAAGGCACGAAACTACCGGATTGGCAGTACCTTACTTGTAGTACTCCGAGTCCTGGGTCACGCCCGGGGGAAGGGCCGGGAACGGGGGGAACTCCTGGGACGCCCCTTTCAACAGAGCGACGGTCTTCTCAGACCGCTTCGTCCCGTCGTGGACGGCGATCTTATGGGGCGACGTCGGAGAGTAGCCCTCCCACAATGAAACCCCGGCGTAAGCGCCGTCGCTGCGGAGGATGTAGTACGTCATGTCCGTGAATTTGATCTTATTCATGTCATTGTTGTAGTTGCGGACAATGCGCTTGAGCGTATCCAGTCCGGCTTCTTGTGGCGACATGCCGCGGCGCATGTTCTCGACGATGGTATGAGCGCCCGCAACTTTGATGTTCTCTTCCCCGCTGCCGGTAGCACCGGCCGAGCCTACGTCCTGGTCGGTGTAGCAGCCGGCGCCGATGATGGGGGAATCGCCACAGCGTCCGGGCAGCTTGAAGGCGAGGCCGCTCGTCGTGGTGACGCCGGAAATCTCTCCTTTTTCGTTCAGGGCCGAGCAATGAATGGTGCCGGTCGGGGGGAACAGGACCCGATGGACGGCGGCCAGGCGAAATTCAGGTTCGATGCCGATCTCAGCCGCCCGCTCTTCCAGACGCCGCACTCGTTCTTCCCAAAGTTGTGAGCGCGGGACAGTATCGGGCGCCTTCCAGCCCGGAGAGGACATTCCTGGTCCCCACCAGTCGTCGGTCGAGTGATATTCCTTCCACAACTGCCAGGTCCGGCGGGAACGCTCGGTGAGCAGGTTCTCGCGGGGAAAGCCCATGACGACGGCAAAACGCTCAGCGCCTTCGCCGACCAGCATGACGTGTCCGGTGTGCTCCATGACCGCCTTGGCGACCAGCGAGACATTCTTGATGTTGCGCACACCGCCGACCGATCCGGCGCGGCGAGAGGGTCCGTGCATGCAGCAGGCGTCGAGTTCGACGACGCCCTCTTCGTTCGGCAAGCCACCCAATCCGACGCTGTCCTCGAAAGGATCATTCTCGGGACCGTTGACGACCCGGATGGCTGCGTCGAGCGTGTCGCCGCCGTTCTTGAGGAAGGTGAAGGCGTTATCGAGGTAGGGGAAACCGTTATTGGCGGAAACAATGATGGGACGTTTGCCTGAGGCCTTCACTTGCCCATTAAGGCTGGTGGCTAGCGACGCAACGACTGCAGTCTCGATGAATCCCCGGCGTGTAACGGACATGAAAGCTCCCTCGGTTGACAAACGGCAGCAAGGATAACACGCGGGTTTGTGGACTCGACTGACCGCAAGCCTTTAACCACGGAGGGCACAGCCACAAAGGAAATCCAAACGCTTCTCCGACCGCGTCAGGCTACTTCCCCACGCACTGCAAAAGGCGCGACACTCCTTCCCTGAATGCTCCGGGTTCGGCAATCAGGCTCAGAACCAGATGGCCATCGCCGGGAAAGTCATAGAAGTGTCCGGGATGAACGATGACTGCCATTTTTCGTAGGACATCAATGGCAAGTTCCTCGTCGCTCTGTGTGACCGGCACCCGCAGGACGACGTACCATCCGCCTTCCACGTCAAAGCGGGTGCAAGACGGGGCTGCGGTCAATTGACGGTCGAGCTCGGACAGGTTTACGCGCAGCCGATCCAGCAACACCGGCTGAACCTGCTTGCGCTGCTCCAGGAGCACCGGGGCGGCGAGCTGCACTGGAACATTAAGGGACAAGTAGGTGTCGGCAATGACTTCCAGACGGGCCCGGGCTGGAGCGGCGTGATCTTCAGGGCCGGTGGTCGCGATCCAAGCCAATTTCATCTGCGGCAGCGCGGAGATCTTGGAGACTCCGCTAAGCGTGAAGGTTAGAGCCTCGGAGTTTGCGGTGAAGCTTGGGCGCGGCGAGCCATCGTGCGCGTAATCGAGGAAGACTTCGTCCACAATCAGTGCCAGATCGTAGTCGCGACAGAAGGCGTTGAGCGCCTGCCTCTCGGACGTCGCCACGTACGACCCGGTCGGATTGTTGGGATGAACAGCGATCACGGCGCGCGACTGTGCCGTGGCGGCCTTGTATAGAGAATCGAAATCGATCTGCCAGCCATGATCGTAGATCAGCGGGTAGGCAACCAGCTTCACATCGCAGAGATCGCCCAGGAACTCGAACAACGGATAGCTCGGCTTAGGGACGAGGACCTCATCGCCGGGATTACAGAGCAGACGAAAGATGTACGAGTAGCCTTCGCTGGTGCTGGTGGTCAAGGCGAGGTGTTCGGGGTCAAAATCGAAAATCTCGTGCGCCTCGCGGTAGTAGTGGCAGACGGCCTTGCGCGCTGCGAGCAACCCTCGGGGCTGCGGATCGTAACGCATGGCGTCTGGATCGACGAGCGCTCCGAGAACAACCTCGGGATCGAGGCGGACACCGGCCTCGGTGGGATTCGAGACCGTAAGATCGAGGATTTCTTGTCCCGAAGCCCTCACCTCGGCCAAAGCGCGGGCGAAGGCGTTTGGGTGGAGCGGCCAGTTGGTGCGATGGGAGAACATTGAAAGCAGCGGTCAGCGGTTCGACTATTTGTTGTTCGAAGCCGGGCGCTCGCAAGACATTCTACAGGTTGTCTTTGAATCCCCTGCGCGGCGCAGTTTCTGGCAATGATTCCTGCGGCACGACCGCCGGCAACGCAGCCAGCACGACCATGGTAGCGTCATCCACAAACTGCGAATTACAGAATCCCGCTACGTCGGCCATGACACGATCGACCAAACCCGCGGCACTCTCGTGGGCGTGTTCTCTTGCCAGGCATTCAATTCTCTGTTCGCCGTACTCCTCACCATTGTCGCCAGCTTCCGTAATGCCGTCGGTGAACAGGAGCAGCCGGTCACCACGGTCCAAGTGGAGATCGCCAACACCGTAATGGGCGGTTCGTGACACCCCTAAGACCATGCCACCTTCCGTCAGGCGAATGGCTTTCCCGTTGCAGCGCAAATGAATCGGAGGCAGATGTCCTGCATTGGAGTAGCTGAGAACGCGGCTTCGCGTATCGAGTGACCCATAAAAGAAGGTGACAAACTTGTCGTCTGCGATGTTGCCGCAAAGGACATCGTTGATGCGGGCGCAGACCCAGGCCGGACTGGCCGATGGCGAGGCGAATGCCCGTACTGCGGCCTGGATGTTGGCCATGAGGAGCGCCGCGGATACGCCTTTCCCCACTACGTCAGCGATACAAACCGACAGTTTCCCGTCAGGAAACTTCAATACGTCGAAGTAGTCTCCTCCGACGGCGCGGGCGGGATGCCAGGTCCCAGCGATCTCGAAGCCATCGACTTGCGGAATCTCCCGCGGCAACAGCGATTCTTGAATCTCCCGCGCGCGCTGAAGTTCCTGATCCTGGAGTTCCAGGAGCGCCACGCCCTGATGCAGTGCCTCTTCAAGCTCCAGGGCGCGGTGTTCGAGACGCTGGCGAGTCTCGGTATACCCGAATGCAACCAACGCAAGCAGTACGGTCGCGAGGCAGGAAAACTCCCAATAGGGTCCTACATTGTGCCAGGTAAGAACTTCAGGCGCGAACAACAACCGTGCCACAACCAGAACGGCAACGGTGACCGCCACCGGGATCACGAGCAATAGGCATGCGACAAACGTAATCCAGTTGTTCGGAAACTGGCGCCGACGATAAACGAAATGCAGTCGGCCCAAGGTCGTGGTCGTGATATTCCCACACACCAAAGCCGAGACCAGCGTGCCCAGAAGACTGATTGGAAGGCGCAGAGTGACGATGATCGCGTACACGGCCAACGCGACCAGGATGTAGAGTTGTTGCAGCCGCCACTGTCGAACCGCCCACGCCGGAATCCTGAGCAATGCGATACTCCCTGTATCTGCTGTGGGAAGCATTGCTCAATCAGGGCATTATTTCTGTGGCGACCAGCACAAACTCTTGTGACGCGGGCACACTGCGGGGCTACTTTACAGGAGCCACGAAGGCTTCTTTGTTCACTACGTAGGGCATTTTCGAGATGTCCCCGCCGTAGTTGCCTTCCAGCACATCGAGCAAGCCCTGGACGCAGCGCCCCGCCATGCCTTTGTCGGGATCGGAGGACAGCCGGGTGATCCGGGCGGCGCTGGCGAAGTGTGGCAGCAGCCGACAGCGATCGGCAATGGCCGGATCGCGCAGGGGAGAGTCGGCTGGCAGCGGTTCTTTTTCGTAGACGTCGAGTGCCGCACCGGCAATCCAATTCTCGCGTAGCGCGCGCGCCAAAGCGCTCTCGTCGATCACAGGCCCACGCGACGTGTTGATGACCATGGCTGTCGGCTTCATCATGCGGAGCGTGGTTTCATTGATCAAATGGTAGGTCGGCGTCGTGCTTTCGCCTTCCCGCAAAAGCGGAACGTGGAGGCTGATGAAATCGGCGCCGCTCAGCGCTTCGTGCAGCGCGGTGTATCGGATCGTGGTCTTCTCGCGGCTGATGCCGCGCTGGTAGCGCAGATCTTTCATTTCCTGGATGGCATGAATGTAGTCGCGGTTTTCGTATGCCGGATCAAAGCACAGGATATTCATGTCGAAACCGGTGCATTTCTTGATCATGGCAAGCCCAATGCGACCAGTGCCGATCACGGCGATCGTCTTGCCGGTAACTTCGTCGCCGAGAAACGGCAGGTACGGATGCCAGTATCCCCAGCGATTTTCGCGCGTCAGGTGCTCGGCCGGCCACATCTTGCGGGCGAGCGTGCCCATGAGAAAGAAGGCGAACTCGGCGGTAGCCTCGGTCAGCACGTCAGCGGTATGGGTGAAAGGAATTTTGAAGCGGTTCGCGTCGGCGCGGTTGATGTTGTCAAAGCCGACTGCGAATTGCGCCACGACCTTGAGCCGGCCGTTCGCGGCCACAAAAATCTCGGCGTCGATCGGATCGCGCAAGGTGGTAATCAGGCCATCGATGCCCGATTGCACTTTTTCGATGATGAGGCGTTTCGGCGGAGCTTCGGCCTGGGGGTAGACCTCGACCTCATATCCTCGCTGGCGTAGAAGGTTGAGGGCATCGCCGATATCACAGGTGGCAAAGACGCGGACTCTTTGACTCATGCGGTTAGCGGGGATCGGCACCCATGACGGATTCCCTCACCCCGCCCAAGTGTAACGCAGGAGCTACTGATTCTGGCTTCCGGGCTGATCCGTTTGGTTGGCAGCCGCCGCAATCGTCTGCGCGTGATGACGGACGTCGGCACCCAATACCCAGAAGATCACATCTTCGGCGATGTTGGTGGCATGATCGGCAACGCGCTCCAGGTTGCGCGCGACGAGCAGGGCATCTAATGCCTGTTGAGTGACTTCCGGCTGTTCGTTCATCTTTCGCACGAGCATGATGAATGCCTCGTCGCGCATGCGGTCGACGACATGATCCATCTCCAGAACGGCTTGCGCCAGTTCCGCTTTGCCTTCCACGAACGATTCCAGCGCGCGCCGCACCATGGTCCCGACTGCGGCGGCCATGCGCGGTATGTCGACCGGCAAATCAGCGGCCGGCAGTTCGATCAAGTCCATGACCCGCTCGGCGATGTTCACGGCCTGGTCGCCCACACGCTCGAGATCCGAGTTGATCTTGGTGACAGCGAGAATGAAACGGAGATCCACAGCTGCGGGCTGCTGGGTCGCGAGGATGTCGAAGGCGAGTTCGTCGATCTCGCGCTCGGCAGCGTTGATGAGACTCTCGTTTTCCAGGACCGCCTGGCAACGCGCCAGATCGCGATCGGAATAAGCCTGACAGGCGCGGTCGACCGCCAGTTCCGCCAACCCACCCATGCGGAGGAGCTTCTCCCGCAGTTCTTCCATCTCTTGCTGAAAACGCGTACGCGTCATCCGAACCTACCTGTCACATAATCTTCCGTCCGTTTGTCGGACGGCGTGGTGAAGATCTTCTCGGTCTTGTCGAACTCGATCAGCTTGCCGAGCAGGAAAAATCCCGTGAACTCGGCCACTCGAGCTGCCTGCTGCATATTATGCGTCACGATGACGATCGTGTACTGCTCTTTCAGCTGAAAAATCAACTCTTCGATCTTGCCGGTTGAGATCGGATCGAGAGCAGAACAGGGTTCGTCCATGAGCAGCACTTCGGGTTGAACCGCCAAGGCGCGCGCGATGCACAGCCTTTGCTGCTGGCCGCCCGACAGGCTGGCGCCGGATTTTTTGTGCAGGGAATCCTTCACTTCTGCCCACAGGGCAGCGCCGTTAAGGGACCGCTCGACGACTTCGTCAAGTTTCTTGCGGTCGCGAAAGCCGTTGAGCTTGAGACCCGATGCCACGTTATCGTAGATCGACATTGTCGGAAACGGATTCGGCTTCTGAAAGACCATGCCGACGCGGCGGCGCAACTGGGTTGCGGAAGTGCCGTTATAGACGCTCAAATCGCCGATCCGCACCGTTCCTTCGACGCGGGCATCGGGTATGGTCTCATGCATTCGATTCAGGCAACGAATGAAAGTGGACTTTCCGCAGCCCGAAGGACCGATGAGGGCGGTCGCGTGGTTCGCCTGCACTACCAGGTTGATGTCGAACAATGCCTGGTTCTTGCCGTAAAAGGCGTTGACGTGCTCGACCGTAATTCCGACACCCATAGTCGTTAAGCTCCTGCCAAAGTCCCGCGCCGGACCGCAATGCGGACCGCCGTGACTGCGCCCACAATCAGAACAATCAGTACCAGAGAGCCCGCCCATGCCTGGCGATGCCAATCGTCAAAGGGCGAGAGGGCGTAGGTATAGATCTGGAGCGACAAAGCGGCCGTTGGCTGGTCGATTTTCCAGTTCCAGAACGTATTGCCCAGAGTCGTGAACAGAAGCGGCGCGGTTTCCCCAGCGACGCGCGCGAAGGCCAGCATGACGCCGGTGATGACTCCCGAAGTCGCGGTGCGCAGCGTAATCGATAGCGTGGTACGCCAGCGGGACACGCCCAGACCATATGCGGCTTCCCGAATCTGCTGCGGTACGAGCAACAGCATCTGCTCCGTGGTGCGGGCAATAGTGGGAATCATCATGATGGCCAGGGCTACGCCACCAGCAAGAGCCGAGAAGTGGCCCTGCCGCACCACCACCAACCCGAAGGCGACAACTCCGATCACAATCGAGGGCACTCCATTCAAGACATCGGAGACAAAGCGGACGGTATCGCCATAGCGATTGCGGCCATATTCGGCCAGATAAATACCGGCCCCGATCCCCAAGGGCACACCCAACAAGCTGGCAATTCCCAGGATCACGACGGAGCCGGCAATAGCGTTGGCCATGCCGCCACCGGTTTCTCCAACGGGCTTGGGAGTCTGTGTCAGAAAGGCCCAGTTGATCGAGCCGATCCCGCGGTAGATTACGTAGGCAAAGATCGCGATCAGGGGCAGAAGCACCAGGGCGACGGTCAATACCGCTAAACCCGTCATGAGATGGTCGGTCATGCGACGCGTCCAACTGAGGGGCGGGACAGTGACCGTTGTCGAATTGAAGCTCGTATCAGGCAATGGTTTTCGCCGGCTGGCCTCGAGTCACGCTCCAGACCATGAATCGTGCCAGAGCGTTGACGACAATGGTTACAAAGAACAGGGCCAAGCCAATCTCAATTAATGCTGAGGTATAGATGTTGCCGGTTGCTTCGCTGAACTCGTTGGCCAGAACGCTGGCCATGGTGTATCCCGGAGCAAATAGCGACTTGGCGATCTCCGGACGATTCCCGATGACCATGGTGACGGCCATCGTTTCACCGAGTGCGCGACCCAGACCGAGAATGACAGCTCCGACAATGCCGGCCCGCGCATTGCGCAAGACCCCAATCCGGATCATCTCCCAACGCGTAGCGCCGAGCGCCAGGGCGGCCTCGCGCTGGTGCTGGGGAACGACAGTCATGACTTCGCGGGTGATGGAGGAAATGATCGGGATGATCATGATGGCGAGGATCACCCCGGCCGCGAGCATGCCCACGCCGTACGGCGGTCCGGTGAACAGCCCGGTCCAGCTCAACGTCTGGCCCAGGACAGGCTGTACATAGGCACGGAGCAAGGGAACGAGAATGAAGATGGCCCAGAGCCCATAAATCACGCTGGGGATCGCCGCCAGCAACTCGGTGAGAAAGGAAAGAATTCCCTTCAGCCGCACGGGACACATCTCGGTGATAAAGACCGCGACCCCGACGGACAGGGGTACGGCGATGATCAACGCAAGCAGAGACGAAACAATGGTGCCGTAAATGAAAGGCAGGGCGCCGAAACTTTCTTCGACGGGATTCCAATCCGATTGCGCAAAGAACTTCCAGCCAAAGGCGTGCCAGGAAAGCTGCGAGCCCCGCACCAGTTCATAGACGATCAAGCCCAGTAAGCCGACAACCGCGAACCCGCACAGGCGCATGGCCGTTGCAAAAATCGTGTCGGGGACCTCGCTGACCTTCCCCTGCAGAAGCGGTACCGGCTTGGTTTCCACTCTGAGTTTGGCCTTCGAGACCCGCTCCGGATCGGGAGCGTTGAAGCTCGGTCGGGGCAGGGCTTGATGAGACATTCCGGGGGAGCGTAACAGAGGGTTGTTAAAGGACGGTTAAAAGGTGGGCGCTGTTGCGCTTAGCCGGTGCAAAAGTGTCGTGCGGTCTGCGGTGCAAACAAGAGATGACAACCTTGAAATGGCACCCGGTCCTCTCAGCTTTCAGTTGCACAAAACGCATCGGTTGTGAGAAGAGTGATGGTCCGCCTCCATGCCAACTTTCGCGGCCGTTGATATCGGTTCCAATTCGGTGCGGTTGAAGATCTCCCGCCTGCAGGGTCGTCGGTTGAAGGAGATTCACGAAGACCGGGAAGTCACACGGCTCGGTGAAGGCGTCTTCAGCGGCGGCATGCTCTCGCCTGAAGCGATGTCAGAAACCGTACGGGTTCTACGGCGCTTCCACCGTGCCGCGCAGGAGTGCGGCACCGATTCGGTGCGCGTGGTGGCAACGGCGGCGCTGCGCGATGCCCGCAATTCACGGTCGTTCCTGGAGTGGGTGCGCTCCACCACCGGGTGGAACGTGGAAATCATCTCCGGACTGGAGGAGGCGCGCCTGATCCACCTGGGAATTGTCTCCTACGGCCGGCTGAGCGCGGATCCGGTCTTGCTGGTCGATTTGGGCGGTGGTAGTTGCGAACTGACCTTGTCCCGCAAGGGTCAGATTCGCGAGACTGTCAGTCTGCCGCTGGGGGCCGTCCGTCTGACCAATGAATTCCTGCAGCACGATCCTCCCCGCAAAGGCGAACTGGAACGCCTGCTCGGATTTGTGGCGCGTGAAATGAACCGCATCCAGGACCGGATCCGTTCGGCTCGCGTGCGCGCGGTGATCGCGACTTCCGGGACGGCGGCGGCATTGGCCGCGGTTGCAGTTCACCTGGCGCGGCTACGGAAGCAACCGCCGTCGGCAAAAGTGACACGCGAGATGATGCGGCGCATCGTCAAGCAGATCACCCGCCTTCCCGTGGAGCAGCGTCGCGAAATACCCGGGATTGGGCCACGCCGCGCGGAGATCATCTGCGCCGGCGCGGTCGTGTACCGAGAACTGCTGGAGCGTTGCCATCTGGCAGGGTTTCGATACTCTGCGTTAGGTTTGCGCGACGGGATTCTCGCCCAGATGGCCGCTGAATACGATCGCAGTACGCGCTCGGGCAAGGCCATTGAGTCGGAACGATGGGAATCGATCAAGCGCGCAGTAGAGCACTATCGCGTAGATCTGCAACATGCTTTGCAGGTGCGAAGCACTGCCCTGCTGCTGTTTTCGGCTCTCAGATCAGTGCATCAACTGCCGGGGGAATATCGCGAGTGGCTGTCGGCAGCCGCCATGTTGTACGAGGTCGGCGACTACGTGAACCGCAACGGGCGCCACCGCCACACTTACTACATCATTTCCAATTCCGACATCCTGGGATACACCCCACAACAAAGGCGCATCATCGCGGCGATTGCGCGCTATCTTGGGAGATCGCGCCCAGCGACCGATGAACGTCCGATGGAAGTCCTGACCCCGGAGGAACGCGGACACGTGGCGAAAGCGTCGGTCCTGCTCCGTCTGGCGCGGGCCGTCAACCTGGGTCGAAGCCAGTCGGTGGCGCGCATTTCCCTTTCCGTGCGCAGCGGAACGGTCGTGTTGAAGCTGATCGCGCGTCCCAGGGCGAGCGTGGACCTGGAGCTGTGGGCCATTGAAAAAGATCGCGCTTACTTCCGGGAAGTCTTCGGACGGGCGCTCTCTGCGGCGGCAGCGTGAATGGTACGCAAGATGCGCGGAGTGATGCACCAGCTCAAAGATCCTGAGTTGCGTCCGGTTTCGACCTTCGCCACCGCGCCCTTCTTGAGTTCCACCGTGGCTTCCGATCCTCCGTCGCTGATCACGCGGCCCAGGAATTCGCGCAAGTTCGGATTGTGTCCTACCAGCAGGATTGAATCCTGGCGCGCGTATTTGCCCAGCAACTTCTGAAAATCGGCGTAATTCGCTTCCGGCCGAAGCCCGCTCTCCATCACCAGTTTTCCTTCGTGCCCCATCTCGTTGCCGACGAGTGCGGCGGTCTGCGTGGCGCGCTTCAGGGGACTGGAGATGATGACGTCAACTTGCACACCGAGGGCCGCCAGCGAGCGGCCGATGTAGCCGCACTGCTCGATGCCATCCTTGTCCAGGCCGCGCTTCTCGTCCTTCTTCGCACTGCTGAGCCGCTGCCCGGCACTGGCGTGTCGTAGGAAGTAGATGAACATGCCGGGTCGCTATTCCTTTCCCATCAGGACTCGCGTGGTGCGGCGCGCGCGCTGAGCCGGGATTGCATCGGGAGTTTCTTTTCCTTCCGCCAGGGCAATCAGAAAGTCCTGAGCATTGAAAGCGGCGCGCCCAGCGGGCGGTTTGTGACTGCGGCCTCGGGGCGACTGCCAAGGGCGGAGATAACGCCCGTCCTTCTGCAAGATACGGGTCTTCACATTATCGGCCAGGTAGGCCGCCAGGATTTCGTGGACCACGCGATCCCGCAAGAGCGGATTCTTCAACGGGAACAGAACCTCCACGCGCTCGTGCAGATTGCGCGGCATCCAGTCCGCGCTGCCAAGATAGACCTCCGGCTCTCCGCCGTTCTCAAAATAGTAGATTCGGCTGTGTTCCAGGAACCGGCCCACGATACTCCGCACGCGGATGTGGTCGCTGATTCCGCGAATTCCCGGTCGCAACGAACAAATACCGCGTACCAGCAGGTCGATCTCCACGCCCGCCTGGGATGCACGGTACAGCGATTGCACCACGTTCTTGTCGAGCAAGGAATTCATTTTCGCGATGATACGCGCCGGGCGACCGGCGCGGGCGTGCGCTGCCTCACGCTCGATCAGCAGGGCGCACTTCTCCGCCAGGTCGAGCGGGGCAACCATCAGGGAACCATAGTTGGCGTGCTCGGCATAAGCCGTGAGAAAACTGAAAACGTCGTGGACCGCACTGGTGATTTCCGGGTCGCCAGTTAGCAAGCTCAAGTCCGTGTAGATTCGGGCGGTGGTTGCGTTGTAGTTGCCCGTTCCCAGGTGCGCATACTGACGGGTTACGCCGTCGGGATCGCGCCGAACCAGCAAACAGAGCTTGCAGTGCGTCTTCAGCCCTACCAGTCCGTGGAACACCTGCACGCCGGCATCTTCCAGATCGCGGGCCCAGCGGATATTGGAGTCCTCATCGAAACGCGCCTTCAACTCGACCACCGCGGTCACCTCTTTGTGTGCCGCAGCCGACATCAGGGACGGCACAATCAGCGAGCGCTCGCTGGTGCGGTAGAGCGTCTGCTTGATGGAGAGTACGCGATCGTCTTCTGCGGCCGAACGGATGAAGGAAATTACCGAATCGTAGGAATCGTACGGGTGGTGGAGCAGAATATCGTGCCGGCGCAGTTCCTCGAACAGATCTTTCGACTTAGCCGTGAGTCGCAGTTCGCGCGGAGCAAAGCTGCGGAACTTCAATTCCGGTCGGTCGGCCTGCTCGTAGACGTTGAACAGTCGCGACAGGTTCACCGGACCGTTAACGGGAAAAACCTGCCACCGATCCAACTCGAACACCGTGCGCAGGCGCTCGATGATCTCCGGATCGGCGTCAGACTCGATCTCCATCCGCACCGCGTCGCCCTTGCGGCGATTGTGCAGTTCGGCGCGCACCGATTCCAGCAGGTTGCGGGATTCTTCCTCTTGCAGATACAGGTTGCTGTTTCGGGTCACGCGAAACGCGGATGACGACACGATGTCATACCCGTGGTACATCCGCGCGGCGTGATAGGTAACGAGGTCGGCAAGAAAAATAAAGTCGATCGTGCCCTGACTCGGCAGCCGCACCAGCCGAGGCAAGGCGCGGGGGACGGTTACCACCCCGGTGTAGGTCAGCGACGAACGGCGGCGCCGGCGCAGCAGCAGAGCCACACAAAGAGCTTTGTTGATGACGCGGGGAAAAGGATGTGCGGGATCGACCGTCACCGGCGTGAGCAACGGGTCGAGTTCACGTTCGCAATAATCATCCACGTAGGCACGAACGTCGTCGTCGAGCTGATCCACGGTCAGGACGCGGATTCCCTGCTCCGCCATTTCCGGGCGCAACTGCTCGTTCCAGCAGGCGTACTGCTCTTCTACGAACTCATGCGTCTCCGCATTGATCAGCTCCCGCTCTTCGACCATGGTCAGGCCGTCGGGAGTCGTCGCGTTATAGCCGTCTTCGAGCTGCTGTAACAGCCCGCCAACGCGCACCTCAAAAAATTCGTCGAGGTTGCTGGCGGTGATCGCCAAGAACTTCACCCGCTCCAGCAGCGGATTGAGCTTGTCGCCGGCCTCTTCCAGCACACGGCGATTGAATTTCAGCCACGATTCCTCGCGGTTGATCAAGACCTTCGGGCTGTCGAAAGTAACCCGGACCATAGGACTTTCAGCTGGAATCAATGCGACTCTTCCGGAGGCGCTTCGGACCGTTTCAGGATGACAAAACGAGTCTCGACACCGTTCGGGCGTTTCAGGAACAGGCTATGCCCCCGCACACGACCCTGCACCTTCACTCCCGGCTTCCAGAATACGGGGAGTGTTTCAAACGCGTTTTCAGGATCACGCTCGGCCTGCAGCAGTTTTCCGCCTACCTGAACCACAACTTCAAAGTACGGGTCTTGCTGATAAATCGGAGTATCGACCACCCAAGCAACAACCCGGTCGCGCGTCTTCTGCTCAGCGCGAACAATAATCATCGGCTGTTCGCCGCTTTCCACAGCGTACGCGCTTGCGCCAATGACCAACAGGAACAGCGTTACCAGATGCCCTCGGCGCATAGAGCAGCCACTAGTATAACAAGCAAAAAGAGGCGCCGGGTTCAGACCGGCGCCACTAAATAACTCCCTTCTTCGCAGACTCTTACGGTTGCGACTAGAAGGTGTAGATCAGGTCAAACTGCAGGCGGTTCAGCCAGGGCTCGCTTTGTCCAGATCCGGGAACGAGTATGCCCACACCCGGCGTGTCGCTAATCTTCAAACCGGGAGCCAGGGCCGCGTTTTGCAGAAACGGATTGAGAGTACGGCCATGCCACCAGGTGAACGATGCCGTCGTATTGGCACGGATCCGCCACAGCGCGTAAATGCGGTGCTGCAGCGTATTCGTGGGCGCGCGCTGATCGCTTTCGTTTAAGGAGGAGATGACCGAATCCTGCTCCTGCCGCAGGAAAGCGTAGCCAACCTGGATGTCGCCCCTGTTCTTCTGCTGGCCGATGCTGATGTCCGCGAGATAGGCATGTGACTGCTTGCCCAGGTCTGTCCTGACGACGGCTCCGGGATCCGGAACGGCGCCCTTCACGGTGTAGTCAAAGGGATGGTCGGCTGCATTCAGGTTGTTCTCGTATTCTGCGAGCAGGTTGATCGGCAGACGCGACCATTTGGTCTTGAAGGTATTGTTCAGGATTAGGTCGGCGTAGAGAAAGCCTGAGAGAAAGTGCAAATGCCCGCTGGCGTCCACGAACGTCGAGTTGGTCATGCCGTTGGGGGCGAAGGCGCAGGCCTGCGAACTCTGCAAACCGCTGCTGCCCGGTGTGGAGCAACCCGGCCCTTCTCCCGGAACCGGGAAACTGATCACCTTGCCGCTGGGATCGAGGACGTTGATGTTGTTGGTACTGGTCGCGCCGGCGGCGAAGAAACTGGAGTTCAGGATCGCGTCGGGGTAGCGCCAGTTCAGAATCGTGAATGACGGAGTCATTGTCCAGAACTTCGCCAGTTGCAGCCTGCCCGCGAGCTGGCCGCCCACCGCAAACGAGTCGTGGCCGTGGTACAGGCCGCCCGTGCCGCTGGTCTCATTGAAGAACAACTGCATGAGCTGGAAGTTCACGTTCTTCACCACGGGCACGCCCGACAAGTCCTGGTTGAACTTCTCGACGAATCCCTCGGGATTCAGGTCAGGGTCCAATGTCACCGAGGTGCGCTGCCAGGTGTAGGCGAACTTGCCGCCGGTCAGCGAGAGCCACCTGTGTGCAACCGGATTGTAGGTGATGTAACCCTTGTCCAAACCGATCGTGTGTTTCTCGAAGAAGTTGGTGAGCGTGGTGTTGGTGCTGGTTGGATCCTGAAGCGTACCGGTGGCCAGCGAAAGACCGGCGATGAAATCATCGTTCAACTTTCCCTCGAAGCCAAAGCGAACACGGATGCGGGGCCGGTTACGGTCGGCGCAGGCCGTGCAACCATCATAGCTCTGGAAAAAACTCTCGCCGCGCACCCGAATGTCTCCGGTCCAGCGGAACCGTCCCAGGGTATTCTCGAGGGCGGTCATCCGCTTCTGCTCGTCTTGTGCGGAAAGAGCGTTGTTGGTCAGCGTTGTCTGGACATCCGCGAATTGTGAGCTCAGCTTGTCCAGATCATCCTTTTGCACGGAGGAGGACTGGAGCGCCGCGGCTTTCTGTTGCGCGTCGGTTGCTGCCTGCTGCGCTTGTTGCAGTTGTTGCTGCGTCTGCTGGAACTGTTGGGTGGTTTGCTGCAGTTGCTGGTTGGTCTGCTGCAACTGTTGCTGCAAAGCCTGCAGTTGTTGCTGTTGAGCTGCTACCGCGTCTTTCAGAGCCTGAACATCGGAGGCCGAAGCGGCGCTGGACGGCTTCCGGGCCGCCTTCTTGGCCGCCGGAGCCGTCTGCGCCAGCAAGGACGAGGTCATGAGCAGGGCTACGCCTACCTTCAGAACCGCCTTCATTTTGTCTCCTTTTGCGAAGTTTCTTGAGTTGATACTTTTCGGATCGACTCAGGTCTCATTTCCCTGCCGGCCGTGCTTTCACGGTCCGGCGCGAAACCATCTGAGTCGTTCGAAGGAAGCGTTTCGGCAGGCTCTAGTGAACCTGCTTGATCGCCGATTTAACCTTGTCTGCCACGTTGTCCGGCAGCGGAGCGTAAGCGAGTTGTGTGGTCATTTTCTGGCCGTCGGTGACCATCCAGTTCAGGAAGTCCGCCAGGATCTTGCCGTTCTTGGGGTCCTTCGCCTGCACCGGAATGAGAAGCCAGGTGAAGCTGGAAATGGGGTACGCGGTCTTCCCCGGAGCGTTGGTGATGGAAACCCGGAAGTCCGCGGGCATCGTCTTCACGGTTGCTGCCGCTTCGGTTACTCCTTCCAGTGACGCCTTCAGGAACGTGCCGGCTGCGTTCTGGATGGATCCGTAGGGAATATTGTTTTGCAGGGCGTAAATCAACTCCACGTATCCGATCGCACCCTGCAGCTGTCGAACTTGCCCGGCAACGCCTTCGTTGCCTTTGCCGCCAAGACCGACCGGCCATTTCACCGACGTCCCTTTACCCACCGTTGTTTCCCATTCCTTGCTGACCTTGGAGAGGTAGTCGGTGAAGATGTAGGTTGTACCGCTGCCGTCGGAACGGTGAATCACAATGATGGAGGCATTCGGGAGCTTCAGGCCGGGATTTGCCTTGGCAATCGCGGGGTTGTCCCAGCTGGTGATTTTCCCCAGATAGATGTCCGCCAGAACTTGCGGCGTGAATTTGATCTCGCCTGTGATCCCCGGTACGTTGTAGGCCGGAACGACTGCGCCGAGCACCGTGGGTATGTGCAGGATCTTCACTTTGGCCTGGGACAATTGGTCGTCCGTCATCGGTCCGTCACTTGCGCCGAAATCCACGGTTTGCGACAGCACCTGGCGGATACCTCCGCCGCTGCCGATCGACTGGTAGTTGATCTGCACGTCGGGATGCAACTTGTTGTACTCGTTGAACCACTTCGAATACATCGGGTAGGGAAAGGTAGCACCCGCCCCGTTCAGCGTGGTCGTCTGCCCCAGCAGCGGCAGCGCCAGCGCCAAGCACGCCAGCAGAAGCACAATGCGACGCATCACGAATGAGTCCTCCTTGGATTGGGTTTCCTACCCGTTCTATGGCCCGAGTGTTAATGGAAAGTTACAGAGCGGTGAATTTCTAGTGAACGCGATTGAGGGAACAACTACTTAGGGCGTGGTCGATTGATCCAGTCGAGCCAGTTCGAGCGGGAAAAGATGATTGTTAGGGAAGTCTTTTTTCAGCGAGAGGAGTACCTCGCGAGCGCGTGACTGATCCTTGTCTCGCACGTAGGCAATGGCCAGCAGGATACGGGCAAAAGGCGCGAGCAGACGGCCATTCGCGGCCACGCTCTGCAATTCGGCGATGCCGCCGGCCTTGTCGCCGGGAACGCCCCCCATGCGCAAAATCCAGCGCACCGGAGCCGACATGGAGCCGACGATGTAGCGCGAGATCCCTCCGGCCAGGTGTGCGTCGTAGCAATTCGGATCCGCGTCCAGCAGCTGTTTGGCCCAGACCGACGAATCCTTGGTGTAGTGCAAGGACGAGAGGCTCTTCTTCTCAATCAGGGCGGCGTAGTCGGCGCGCAAGCCGTTGATCAGCGTCATCCCCAGCAAGGCGTCGCGGTCGCGCGGGTCGCGGCTGAGCTGGGCTTTTCCAAGGTTCTCCGCGCGCATTAGTTCCTCGTCAAAGCGCGCCTTCTGCTTCGGATCGGCGACATATTTGTTGCGATCTGCGAAGGCCGAATCGCTTACGTAAAACTGGGATTCCAGCACACCCAGGCGATTGAATTCCGAGAACAAGATTCCGGCTGCCTGACTGACGGGTCCCATGGGGTTGGCGGGGTTTTGTGCCTCCCAGGCCTGAAAGTCCTTTTCCGCGCCGGAAAAATCCAGATCGTAGAGCCGCTGAAATCCGCGGTCCAGAGCTGAAGGTGTTGGCTCCGCTGCCCTCACGTAGGCTGCCGTCAGCAGGAGCATCGCAGCTGACTGCGCGAACAGCCGGCGTAACCTTCGTGGAGCCCCGGTTTTCCGGCATTGCAACATGATGGACTCTCGAGTTTAGATGCCAGCGGGTCTCAGCCTTTGTAATGAACCTGTCAATTATCAGTCCGAATTCGTTAACGAACACTGGCAAAAGGCCTAGGCCGGATCGTTGAGGGTCCGCTTGGCCAGATCAGAGTAGAGAGCGTACCCCGAAATCACGGCAACGCCCCAAAATAGTATCCCCCTCCACGCCGGTCCCAGAAGAAGCCATCCTGTACCAAACAGTGCCGCGTACACCATGGCACAGCCCAAAATCCAGGCCAGCAGATTCCGTCCGAGATCGCGGGTGGGCGGCACTTCGGGCGCTAGTTGCGCGATCGGTACCCAGCCCGCCACGTGTGGTCGTACTTGTCGATAGAACTTCACCAAAACGGCCTCAGGCTCAGGTGCGGTCAACAGAGTGACCACGACCCAGACCAACGTCGTGATCGCCGTCGTCATCAGGGCAGTCTTGGCGAACACTACCGGACTGGAACCGGTAAACAACGCAGGTTGTCCGATCAGTTGCCTCCAGAGGCCTTGCCACCCAAGCACCACTGTCGTGAGCAAGGCCGTGGCCATTGCGGAAATTTCGCTCCAGGCATTGATGCGCCACCAGTACCAGCGCAACAGATACACGCCGCCCGTGCCCGCCCCAACCTCAAGCACTGCCTGCCAGCCGGATCGTATGTCTGCCAGTTGAGCGGAAACCCAGGCGGAGACGATCACCAGCAGGACAGTCGCAACCCGCGACGCCCTCACGTAATGGGCATCGCTGCCGTCTTTTTTCCAGAACCGGCGGTAGAAATCAGCGACCAGGTAGGAGGCGCCCCAGTTCAGTTGCGTGGCGAAGGTCGACATGAAAGCCGCCATGAAACCAGCCACCACGATCCCGCGCAGCGCCGGCGGCACGTGTTGCGTCACCACCAGCATGAAGCCCGACTCAGGGTGTTCGAGCTTGGGATAAAGCACGATCACGGAAAGAGCCGTCAAGATCCATGGCCAGGGTCGGACGGCGTAGTGAGCGATGTTGAACCAAAGCACGGACAGCAGGCCGTTCCGTTCGTCTTTGGCGCTGAAGATCCGCTGCGCAATGTAGCCGCCGCCGCCAGGTTCCGCGCCGGGATACCAGAACGCCCACCACTGCAGCCCAAGGTTGACCATGAACGTGAGCGCGGGAAGAACCCAGAGCGCTTCTGCACTCAGGGGACGCGAGAAGTCCGGGAAGAATGATGTGGCGTCGCCAGCGTTCGGTCCGGCGGCGGTACGCATTTCGGCCAGGCGGGCGAGCAGACTGGTCATGCCTCCGCAGGCCTCCACCGCAAAATAGGCGACCGCGATCACGATGCTCATCTTCAACACGAACTGGAAGAGGTCGGTCCAGAGCACTCCCCATAACCCGCCGAGTGCCACGTAAAGCCCGGTAAACGGGATCAGGAAAAAGACGCAGACTGCGAGTGCGCGGCTGTCGCTCAGTCCCAAGGTGGTGGCGACAATGCTGGTCATGGCCTTCGTGACCCAGCCCAGGATCAGGCAATTCATCAACAGCCCGAGGTAGATGGAACGAAAGCCCCGCAGGAACGCTGCCGGCTTGCCGGAGTAGCGCATCTCGGCAAACTGCACATCGGTGAGCAGGCCCGAGCGCCGCCAGAGTCGCGCAAAGAGGAAGACCGTCATCATCCCGGAAAGGAGAAATGCCCACCACAGCCAGTTGCCCGAGATGCCCTGCGTATAGACCAGGCCGGTGACGACCAGGGGCGTGTCGGCGGCAAAGGTGGTTGCGACCATCGAGGTTCCGGCCAGCCACCAACTCACGCTGCGGCCGGAGACGAAGTAGTCGTCCATACTCTTGCCCGAGCGGCGGCGGAAGTAGAGACCCAGGATGAGGGTGATAAGCAGGTACCCGGCGATCGCTGACCAATCGAGGACGGTGAAGTTCATGGGTTGGGCAAGGATAATGCAAGACAGTGGTTGGTGGTTAGTGATTAGTGGTCAAGGGGCGTCGCTCGACTCGATTGGGGCTGCTGGTCCGATCACAAATTTCGCCACCGGTCTGCTGCTGTCGTCCATCGAGGTCAACACCCACCTTCCAGATACGCGCGTGCATGTACAAAGGAACATCAGCGAATCGATCGAAAACGAGCGCGTGATCGCCTAGCCATCGCAAATCGTAGGTTTCATCCAAGCTCTGCGACGTTACGGGGCGCGGTTCCGGTTTACCGATGAGAGAAATCACCCATATGCAGGTTCCTCCCCAGAACTGCAGGTCTGGCCGCTGTTCTCGAGGTCGGGGCTCAAATGTCACGTAGGCGAGCGACCGTCCGTCAGGCGACGGCGCGGCAACCCCTCCTTTGCCGTTGATCTGAATGTCCGTTCGTCGCTTTCCGTCAGGTGAACTAATAGTGAGAACTGAATTGTCGTGAGTGAAATAGGCGAGTCTTGAACTGTCCACGAACCATGGGCTCCAGCTCGGTTTAATGTAGTCCCAGTCACGGTCGGGATGAATGCTAGCTTCCCCCAAGTCGCTCCAATTGCTTTGAATTATGTCGTATACCCAAAGATGGGACGAAGACCAAGCGCCAGTAATGGCAAGGTATCTTCCGTCCGGCGATTGGGCGATCAGGTCTCCGATCCAGCCGTCGCGTTGCGCCAGAACGCCGGAAGGGGTTTCGAGCAAAGTGTGAAATCCGTTCTGTTGACTCCAGACCACCCTCCCTGAGCGTTCCAGATACGAGACTCGTTCACTGCCGATGACATTGGTCGCGGCGGAGAGCCGTCCGTTGCTTAAGTGCTCCCCAAGCGTCGAAACCAAGGAATACGCGCCGTCCCGGTAGCAAACGATGCTAGCACTGTTCAAAGTCCACCCAGATAGGAACATATCAGCCAGAGGCATCATCGCAGCAGAACTTCCAGCCCCATCGATCACGACAACTTGTGAAACAAGGTTGGAGCGACCGAATCCGCCGCTTCCACCAGATTTGCCCCAGCCAGTGCGGACATAGGCGATGGATTTTCCGTCCGGGCTTGGGATCGGATTGTAGGCGTTTTCCGTCGACAGGAGGGCCTCGTTCCGAGTTTGCGGCCGCGCAAGGGTCGCCGACAAGCCTATCGAGAGCAACGAAATCAGCCCAACGGATGCCTTTCGCATTTTGTTCATCGCTTGCTGGGTAATTGTGTAATTCTACGCCGGATCAGAGCTGCCTCGGTGCACACGGTCGTAGCATTGCCATTGTGCACTAATCCTTATGGACCGTTTTAGTAAGTCTTTAGACGTCCGGCATCTTCGACGTACACAAGCGAGGTCTCAAGGGCTGCTACACTCTTTCGGTTCACGTTGCCTACTCGAGGTCTCATGCGTACTCTTTTGCTGTTTGCTATTGTCGTAATGATGACTACCGTAGTCGAACCGCAGACTCCTGCTCCCCAGGCCGTTACCGATCCGAAGCAGATCGTCTCCAGGCCCAACGCACAGGTGGAGAAAAACCTGACCATCGAGAAGCTCTACATGACGCGTCAGATCGGTGGCGCCGATTGGTCGCCCGATGGCAAGTCCATCGTGTTCGTCAGCAATATCAGCGGACGGAACAATCTGTGGCTTATGCCGTCGGAGGGTGGATGGCCTACGCAGTTCACCGTGAGTGATCAGCGTCAAACCTCGCCGGTGTGGTCGCCCGACGGCAAGTGGATCGCCTACATGTCGGACTACGACGGTGACGAGCAGTGGGATATCTTCCTGGTTTCGCCGAGGACGGGACAGGTCGTAAACGTCACCAATACGCGCGAGATCGCGGAAGAAGCACCGGCCTGGTCGCCCGATGGGCGGTATCTCGCCTACATGGTGAAGCCCCGCACCTCCTCGGTGTTTGAAATCGACGTCTACGACACGCTGCTGCGGGAAGTGCAACACATGACCACCGGCACGGCGAAGGACCGCATGAACGCCGACCCGATCTGGTCGAACGACGGAAAGTTCATCGTCTACAGCCAATACCAGTCCAAGGGTACAGACTCGAACCTGTTTCTCGTGGATGTGGCGAGCGCTCAGAGCACGCTGCTCACCCCCCACGACGGCGAACAACTTTTTTCCGCGCACGATGTTTCGCCGGATGGCAAGCAGGTGCTAATCAGTTCGACCGCCGCCAATGGCTACCAGAATGCCGGGTTGCTCGACATCGCCACTAAGAAGATTCGCTGGTTGACCAAAGACAAGTGGGAAGTGTCCGGCGGCGCATTTTCTCCCGACGGCCGCCTCCTGACCTACATGGCCAACGTGGACGGCAATGCGGATGTTTACCTGTACGAGGCGTCCACCGGAAAAGCGCGGGCACTTCCCCTCCCCAAGGGACTGAACGACGCGGGCGCCGTCTCTCCCTTCAGCCGCGACAATACGCGCCTGCTCTACCACCACAACGGCCCAACGTCGCCCGGCGACCTGTGGGTTTACACCCTGGCCGATGGAAAGTCGCATCGCCTCACGCAGTCGCTGGTAGGAGGAGTGCGCTCGCAGGACATGGTCGAACCGTTCCTCGTCCACTATCCGAGCAAGGACGGCAAGTGGACAATTTCGGCGTTTGTCTATGCCCCTTTCAATCTGCCGCGGAATGGGCAACATCCGGCGATCGTATACGTCCACGGAGGCCCGACCGCACAGACCATGAACACGTTCAACCGGTTCGTGCAGTACATGGTCAATCAGGGATACTTCGTGATTGCGCCCAACTATCGCGGTTCGACCGGCTACGGCAAGGAATTCCAGCAGGCCAACCTCTTCGACATGGGCGGCGGCGATTTGCAGGACGTTCTCGCTGCTGCCGACTGGATCAAACAGACCGGTTACATCGATCCCAAGAAGCTGATCCTGATGGGCGGGAGTTATGGCGGCTACATGACGATGATGGGCGTGACCAAGGCCCCCGATCTGTGGGCGGCGGGCGTTCCGATCGTTCCCTTCGTCAACTGGTTTACCGAGATTCAGAACGAAGATCCGGTGCTTCAGCAAAGTGATCTGGCGACGATGGGCGATCCGGAGAAGAACAAGGCTCTCTACGAGGATCGTTCGCCGATCAACTTCGTGGACCAGATCAAGGCGCCGCTGTACCTGCTGGCCGGCGGCAACGACCCGCGATGCCCGAAGTCGGAGGCACAACAGGTCGTGGATGCTGTCAAGAAGCGCGGTGGTGTCGTTGAATACAAGGTCTATGAGAACGAAGGCCACGGCTTTGCGCGGGTCGAGAATCAGATCGACGCTTACAAGCGGGTGGCAGATTTTCTCAAGGCGCACGTCCCGCCAGCCGATTGCGGTTGTTCCTTGAATGAGTAGCAACGCTCGACCGCTGCACTCAGGCAGGAACCTGTTAGGTCAGGAGCTTTCCGGCTCATCCCATCTCTGTAGCCCGCCGCGCCATTGCCGCCCGGCGTTTGTCTCGCGCATCCAAGCGCAGGTAGAGCATATACAGCACGATCACGAGGTTCACCACCAGCACCAGCAAGCGGAACCATGTCGGCTTGTGAATCAGGTCGGCAAGTTCGAACGGGATATAGATCGTCCCCGAGGCAAACGCCAGCCACTCCGCCCAAGGCAGCGCGTACCACAAGCCGTAGGCCTCGACGAAGCGCAGAATCGTGTAAATGCTAGCGACCACCGCGATCTTCCACAAGCGCACGTCGCTCACCTTGGACACGAGGTCGATGAAGACGCCGACATAGTGGTGATACGGGTTGGCGTGGAAGAACTCCAGAAAGCTCTCTGCCACTCCCCAGATGTCCTTGTGCCGCATCGAGAACAGGCCCAGGCCGGCCAGAACCACGATCACGCCTTTCGTGAATTCAATGGTGGCAACTGTGCGCACGCCTTTAATGTGTTCGGGATCGTGGACGTACGGGTGCATGACAGGGTGAGAGAGTACTGCTGTTTACTCTACCATCCAAGGCCTGGGCCTATCCGCGCACGCTGGCCCGCAGTTCCTCGACAATCTCCTGCGCCGCCTTGTGAGCCGCCTCATTCTGCTTGACGTCGAACGAAATAGCGCCAACCCGCGCATGACCGCCGCCGCCGTAGCGCTCACAGACCTTGGCAAGATTCACCGTAGGTTCGCGTTTTGACCATGGATTCGAGCCAACCGATACCTTCACGCGAAACGAACTCTTGCTCAACCCCACGCTGTAAATGGAATCGGGATGAAGGTAATAGGGGATGAACTTGTTGTAGCCCTCCAGGTCCTGATCGGTGATGTCGAAGAAGATGGTGCCGCCTTTTTCTTCCGTGCGCCGGCGCAGCACGTCCATCGACCGCTGATGCCTTTCCATGAGTGGCGGCAGCACCGCAGCCACAAAGGGCTTCTCGAGGATCGCGCCCAACGGTTCCCAGGCAAGCAGCGAGATCAGTTTCTTGACGAAGTCCGGCTCCGGCGCAGCCTCAATCGCCATCGTCAACTTCATGGCCGGCGCTTTCATTTCGACTGCAGACTGGGCATTCTCGTAGAGCGCACCGTCCACAATGTCGGTCCAGTGCACGAGTTCCGCAACGGGCCGGGGGTCGAAACCGAAGCGCTGCTCGGCGATCATGGCAATGAAGCTGGTGCATGACTTGAAGGCGGGGTCATAGAACTTGCGGTTGCTTTCATCCTGTTCGAAGTTCGCCGCATCGGCAGGCGAAAGGAACGCGCTTTCGTGATGGTCAAACCACCAGGTGATTTTCGGAGATGCCGAATACTTGAAATCCACGATCGCGTTTTCGTCGCCATCGAACTGATTCTCGTCGAAGAGTGACCCGGCGCGATGCAGAAGTCCGGTGTAGACAAACTCGACATCATTGCGGATGCGCTCGCCGTAAAAACGCGAGAACAATGCCGCCGACGAAGCCCCGTCGAAACACTTGTCATGATAAAAAACCCTTACTCGCAAGCTGGCTCTTTCCCGACCCGCCGCGAGCGGGTCCGCAAGGTGAAAAACAGATAGGGTTGCTGGTTTGGGAGATTCTGTCAAGAGGACCGCCGGACAGGGTCTCGGCTCTCGGCCTTTACGGCGTCCCTCATACTCTCGCTGAGAGCTGAGAGGCGAGAGCCAGGCCCGCTATTTCTTCCGCTGCCGGATTTTCACGTCGAAACTGACGACGCCGTTCTGGTCTCGCAGGGCTACTATCGAGACATTGCGCGTCAGGTTATATTCCACCTGAATGACCTGTTGTGATGCTACCGAGACATTGGTGCTGTAGGTAATCGTCACGTTACTCGCCACCTGCTGCTCGATGGTGACCTGGGGGCCGCGGACCACGTTCGTCTCGCTGCTTGATCCCTGCGGGTCGATCTTGATGCGACTCACTCCGAACAGGTGTTGCATGCGGCTGGTCACGGCGGTGTTGAGAGCCTGATTCAGCAGCAGGTTCGAAGCTTCACCGGTGAATCCGGCCGATCCGCTGCCCTGCAGCGCCGCTGATTCTTCCGCGGTACGCCCAAGGGCAAGCAGAGCGATGACGTCGGCCTCCGGCAGCGGAGGTTCCGAGTGCCAGGTCGGCTTCAGCGAGTTGGGGGCGCTCAAGTCGCCGCTGATCGTGACCGTAATGTCATAGTCGCGGACCCGCGTGGAAGCCCGAATGTCAATCACCGGCTGCGTTTTAGCCGGATTCGAGAGTGTCACTTCCATTCGTTCCACGTTGTACTTTGTCCCGTTAAACGATAACTGGCCCCCTTCATTCGCATTCACTCGCCCGATCACCACGGGTCGGTCGGCAGTGCCCCTCAACCGAAGGTCGGCGCTGCCGGACAACTTGGCGATTGCGGTCTGCATTTGCAGTTCGGGCGTTGTCACGACATGAACATCGAGCTTCAACCGGCTCGCCAGATTGTCCGACCCCGCCGAAACTACGGATCGCTTGCTGCGCTCTGCGTACGCACCAAAGTCGAAGCCGGGCGTCACCCCGAGTTTGGTCACCACGACGGTGCCGCTGAGCAATGCGGAATTGCTCGACCCGGACAATCTGAGATTGGCATTGGCGGTGGAACTCACTCCCGGCGGATAACGAAGCCGGACATCGCGTGCCCTGGCGCCAAGATCCAGAGTCAAAGTTCCATTTTGGTAGCTGGCGGAACCTGTCAGCGCGATCGTCCCGCCTCCCGTCGTCCCGTCCAGTTTCTCGATCTGAATCCGGTTCTGGTCGAACAACAGCACTCCATTCAGATTGCTCAGTCCGCTGGGGAAGTCATTGTGGCTGACGAACGTGTCTTTCAACTCCAGCCGCCCCTGCACCACGGGATTGGAATGCGTGCCTCCAACATTCAAACCCACGTTCATGACCCCGCGTGCTGAGACCTTGGGATTCAAGGTCTGCAGTAACTCCACGCCGACGGTTCCATCGAGCCGGAAGTCCATCTCTCCCGCCCCGGACAACGGCGCCTGGCCATGCGCCGTGAAATCCGTCCCGTTACCCGAGAGGTGCATGTTCTCCAGGCGCAAGACATGATCGGCGACCTCGATGCGCACCGGTTCCGAGTTGTGCAGCTTGACGTGAGCGACCTCCGCATCGACAGAATCGAGATTGGCAGACAAATCGAGATCGCGCGGCGAACGGAGTGGCCCATGCAAGCGAATCGTGCCCCCCAACCTGGAGTGCCCGGTCGTCCTTCCCGGCAGATACACGTTGAGGAGCGAGTCGATATCGAGATTCTTAAACGCGACGTCTAGGTCCGACGGATAGTCGCTTTCGGTTCCCACCGTGCCTTGGATCTTGAGATCGGCCTGTTCAAAGTCTGAATGCGCCTGAATCTCCAGTTGCGTGCCCTTCGTGACCGCATCGGCGTAGAAATCGCCCGCGCGCTCCTTGTCGAAAGCCAGATCGCGAACGTGAAGGTGTGCTTCGATGACAGGTTGCTCCACGGTTCCGCTGGCGCGGGCGGCGAAGTCGGCGTTGCCATCTACCGTGAGCCGGCTGGTTTGCAGTCGCGGAAAATGCGCGAGCTCCAGGTTCTTTCCCGAAAGATTCACCCGAAACTGATGGCTGGCGAGATCGACGGCGAGACTGCCGGAAACCGTGGCTCCGTAGAGGCTGGCTGCGACATTATTGATTTGGAGTTCTCTGTCGGCCAGCCGGAGATCGCTTTGCAGTGAGGGAACGAGAGTGTCATAGATCTTCGCATCGCGGACCTCAAGACGTCCCTCACCGTGAGGGTGCAGCCAAGTGCCGGAAGCATGGAGCGAAACATCCGCTGTGCCCGCGAATGGGTATCGAGACCCTGCAAGCTGAGCAGTCTCAGCGAGGTCGGCACCGCGAACATCAAGCCGCAATGTGAAGGGAGAATTCGGCTGGGCGACCCCATTGGCAAGGGCGAGGCTGCCGTCGAAGCGCACCGTGGTGTGACCTCGAATGAGAAGGCCATTGTGAGCGGCTGCATTTCCGCTCGAATACTGAACGCTTGTAGTGATCGCATCCCAATGCACCGAGCGAGCCGGGCTGCGGCCGTGTGCCGGCAGTTCGGTGCTGAAGTCGTAGACCTCGAGGTTGCCGTTCAGGGTCAGTGCCGACACGCGGCCGCCGGCTGTTCCCTCGAACTTTGCCCACCCGCGCACGGAGAACGGCACCTCACCGGCACCATAGGCCGCCTGTATCAACGGTTGCCATTCTCTGACGTCGTGACTGCTGAACGAGAAGTTCAGCGCAGAAGCGGCTGAGATACTGCCACTGCCCTCGATCTCCGAAGCGGGGGTGTTGATCCGGAACTGATCCAGCTGCAATGTGTCACCCGCTCCCCGATAAACTCCCGCGATCTGACCTCGAACGGGAAGTTGTCCGGGTTCGGGCTGCTGTGGAGGGGCAATGCTCAGGTTGGCTCGTGTCTCCGCGTCGCGAATCGTCCCGAACCAGGCCATTTCCAGGCTGCCGCTGACCGCCCCTGCAAGGTTCAGTCGCTCCAGTGGAACCTTCTTTGTGTTCAGGACCGCGATGCCGGGAGCCAGCGGAAAGCCGGCCAGCTGAAGTCGCACTGATCCGCGCTGCATACCTCCTAATGGCACCCGTCCTTCCACGTGCCGCCCCTTCGCGGGCTCTTCGGCGAGCGAGACCTGCCAGTTGGTGACATCCACATCTCCCTGCAGGTCACCGCCAAACAGGCTTGCTTTGATGGATGAAATCTGAAGCCGTTGCGGCGTGACGGAGAATCGGGCCGCCAGGCGTCCATTCTGGGTTTTCAGTCGTCCATTGGACCATTCGACGTCACGCGCCGCAATGGATCCTTGGGTTGCGAAGTCCCGGATGCTCCATGACTCCTTGCCTTCAAAATGAACAGTCCCGCGCTGCCAGGCCGGTTGCTGCAGGAATGCAGCAAGATCGGCAACGTCGAGCGTGCCGTGGTACTGTCCGCTTACTTCGGGGTTACGGAAATCCTGGACAGAGCCGGAAAAATGAAGGTCCGATTTCCCCGAGGTGGCGTTCAATTCGCTGATGTCCAGGTGATCGCGGGCCAGAACCAACGAGGCGGCAGCGCGCCACAGCAGGGGCGGATACTGGCGAAACTGGGTGCGCGAGCTACCCACGGCCAGTTGTGCCTGATAGCGCCGGTGCAGAAAGGAATAACGCAATTGCAGTGCGACGTCTTGGGCATCCAGGTTCAATGGAATTCTTTCCTGCTCCCACAGTATTTCCCCGTGCCGCAGCTCAACCTGCGATATCGACAGCGAGAGCAGATCCTCCAGTGGGCCTGTGCCGGAGGAGCGGCTGGATTGCGGAGTGGGCGCGTTCGTCGAACCATCGGAGTACACGACGATATGCGTCACGGGATGTTCGAGCTGAAGGGAATGCAGCCGGACTGTCGCACTCAGGAAAGAAACGATCTTGATTTCTGCCTGCAGGCGGTCGACGCGAAAGAATGGGATCTGATCCGCCCCTTCCCTTCCGTGCAGGACGAGGTTGCGGACGTCGACCCGCAGGCGAAAGGGAATGGTGTGGAACTCACCGACTTCGGCGCGGCCGCCAGTGGTCTGCTCCAAAGCCGCGATGACCCGCCGGCGGACCATTTGCTGGAAGGAATCGGTGGTGGCGTACCATCCGAGGAGCGCTAGTACTACCAGGCTAAAGACGCAGAAAGCCAGAACCAGTTTCCACCAACGGCGACGCCGGACAGGGGGCAACTCGCTCAAGGGGACTGATCTCCGGCGGATCCTTCAGGAGTTTCGATATGACTTTCGGAGCGCAGACTCGTCAGCCAACTGGATAGCAGCTGATTCAGTTTCTCTTCCGCAAGCACATCGCGGATATGCCCAACCACCTCGGCCAGCGCTACTTCCTTGGCCCCCGCCTTCTTCAACTCCGGCAGCAGTTGGTCGTGATAGTAGCTCTCCACCGCCTTCTGGTCGATCTGGATCGAGGGACGCAGCCTCGCCTCAACCAGACGCATCAGCTGAAGGTCCTCTCCCAGCCGCCGGTCCACAACACTCTGCGTCAGACCATACCGCTTGAGCACTCCCCGCCATCCTTCTTCCGTAGCCCCATCCGCGTAAAGCTTGCGAACCTCCTTCAACCGGCCAGCAATCTGTTCGGCGGAAACACTGTCAGTTGGACGAACCTGTTCTCGCAGGAGTTCCTGATCGATCAGGCGGTCGAGCGCGCCTTTGCGCTCGGCAGAAGTGAACGTATCGGGGGCGCGGCCGTTGAGCAGGCCCTCCCACGCGAGTTCTTCTTCCCAGTCGCTCTGCAGTAGTACGTGACCATTGACGTTGGCAACCACCCGGTCAACAATCTCGCCGCCCTGCGCGACCGAGAGCCATGCCGTGCAGAATCCGCAGATCACGAGTTGCTTCCAGCGTCTCATCAAAACGACTGTCCGATGCTGAACGAGAAGTTAAAGTGCCCGGCCCGCTGCCATCCAAATTGCCCAGTTGTCGTTGGACCGTTCGTCACGATATTGGTGTAGCTGGGAAAGAATGGCGGATTTAAATTGTAACCGAAGTCCAGTCGCAAGGGGCCGATAGGTGTCTGATATCGCACCCCCAGCCCGATCGCATGCGAAAGATAGTTGTAGTTGCACTTGGTGTGGGTCGGCTCCTCGCGGCAGAGCTCCGGGTTCGGCTGATGCCATCGTCCCAGGTTGTTCATCATGTCTTGCGGGCGGGTAAACACGTTGCCCATATCGTGGAACACCGTGAAACCCACGTTATCGTGCAAGTAGGGAAGCATGAAGCTGGGAAAGCGGAGTTCCAGATTGTTGAGGAACAATGCGCTCCCGCCGAGCGGAAAACCTGTGAACGGATCGCGCGGGCCAGCCTGATTTAATCCGAACCCGCGGTGAGAGGACCCGCCCCCCATGAAAAAACGCTCCGGCAGCGGGATGAGAGTGTGTCCGGTGGGTACGTCTGCACCGGGATCGATCAGGACCGTGTTGCCAAATGCATTCTGCAAGCCGACGCTGGTGGAGCGGGCGAATACCAGTCCCGCGCCGGTCCTGGGATTGCGGAAAAACGGATGATAGGTCGAGTTCTTGACAAGAAAGCGGCCGAAATCCGCCTCTGAACCGAAGTAGCCCGACGCGACTCCACCTTCCACGGTGGTGTAGTTCCCGCGGCTCGTCTCCAGTTCGTTGTCGCGCCGGTCTCGCATGTAGACGAAGTTCGGTTCGCCCACGCGGGTCGGCTTTGACAGTAAGGGAATCAGATTGTCGGTGACCTGGATGTCACTGGCCTGAACCCGCCGGTAGGAAAATCGATACGCAATGCTGGTCAGGTCCCGGGTGTTGTCCTGATTCCTCTTGAGCACCTGCACCGTCTGGAGTGTGCCTTCCAGGCGCTGGGAGGTGAACGTTGAAACGTCTACCGTATTGTCGTATAAGACCCGTGCGGTGAATCGCAGTTCCCGGTTCATCAGTTTGGGAGCGTCATAGCTGATCAATCCGCGTTGCTGCAGACGGCTGAGATTAGTCCTCATCGTTATCGTCTGCCTGCGGCCGCCAAAGTTGATGCGACTCATTCCAAACGACACGCGCGGACTCGCCCCGGTTGTCCCCAAAGGCTGGTTGGTCCCGGCGGATGGCTGGCCCGTCTGGAACTCGAACCCGACTCCGTAGTCAAAGGTATAGCGCTTGGCCTCGCTAACCGCGACCAGGACATTCTTGCGCGACTCGGTCCCGTCCGGATTCTGGATTGCCGTATCCACCTCGTTGAAGAGTCCCAGATCGTAAAGAAGCCGTTGCGTTTCCAGCATACCCTGCTGACTGAGAGGCTCCCCTGGCTGGATTTGAAATTCCCGGCGCGCCACCCCGGGACGGGTGTAGTGCACTCCAGAGAGGTAAATCTGGTTGACGAAAAATTGCTCCCCCTCGTGGATGGTGAAGGTGACGGCCACCTCCGGAGAACCCTCCGGCGAGGGCGCGGCCGGCGTGAACGATACCTCCACACTCGCATTTGTGAAGCCGTTCTTGAAATACACACCCAAGATCTTGTCGCGATCATCTGCCAGTTCAGACTCGTTGAAGGGCTGTCTCTCCGCGGTCTCGATCCGCGCCAAATCCAAAAGCTGATCGGTTGGGATTACGTAGTTGCCCTCGATGTTGACGGAGGCCACGAGAGTCTGCGGTCCCTCTTGAATCGAAAACTCCACCGCGAGCTCCGAGGGCTCGCCGTGGTAGTTCTCGAGCAGTTTGCTGACGATCTGCACTTGCCGGAACCCGCTCGAACGGTACATCTCCTGAATACTGGCGACGTCGGCAGCCAGCAGGGCTTCGCTATAACGCCCGTGAGAGAACAGGTGTCCGGCTGGCTGTTCCTGCAACACACCCCGAAGCTGCTCATCGTCAAACCACTTGTTGCCTGTCATACGGATGGCGGCCAGCCTGTGACGCTCGCCCGGTGCAATCGAATAGATAATGCGAAGCCCCTTCCCCTGGTCCACGGTCCGCTGGCTCACGTTTACGGTGGCAGCGAAATAGCCTAGCGTCTGCAGATGGTTGAGGATGTTTCGTCGGCCTTCATTAAGGAGATCGTCGTCCACTGCTCCTTCTTCATAGATGGGAACCAGCTTGCGAAGCTGGCCAGAGCTGATGTTGAAGCCCTCCGCTGCAATGTCTACAACCGGGCCGCGATCCACTCGAAACAGGTAATCCACTGCGTTGGCCTCGGGGCGGTAGGTGCGGCTGGCGGAAACCTGCGCCAATAGGCGGTCCTGCTTCTGGTACTTCGACCGGATGCGCTGCAGAGCCCGTGTCAGCCGTGTCGCCGCCACGCCGTCGCCGGGATGCAGCTTCGCTGCATTCTCGATTTCCGTCTTGGAATACTCGGTGTCTCCCTGGAGTGTGATTTCTCCCACCACGGCGCGCGGGCCCAGGTCGACGCGAAACGTCACATCGATCTGATGTTCTTGCTCGTTCCGCTGTTCCGAGACACTCACCTTCGAACGATGGAATCCGTTCTCTTCAAGAACCCGCCGCAGGTTTGCCAGGGCCCGTTCCAGACGATCCGGCGTATACAGTTCTCCCAGTTGCAGGCGGCTGGACGTCACCAGCTGGGTCGATGTCGGACTACTGGAGGCCCCTTCAACGTTGACCTGCCCGATGAAATAATTGGGTACCGTCAGGAAACGAAGCCGGACCCCGGTGCTGGTGCGATCCGCTTCCGCCTGAATGTCAGCAAAGCGGCCGGTCGCAAAGAGCGATTGCATTGCGTCGTGCAAGCCCGGGCGGGTAAGCGGGTCTCCGATCTTCAACGAAAGGCCGGCCAACAGGTGCGACGTATCTTCCGCCGACACTCCGGGTAGTTCCATCTCAACCACGGGCACACCAAGGTAGGGAGCAATCGCGCCCAGTTGCGACGCCGATTCGGGCAACTGCGCCGGCGAAGCAGGGGGTTGCGCCCAGCCCGCGGGCAAGGTCAGCGTTATCGATAGCAAGATCCCGGCGGCGCCGGTGAGCCGCAAAGTTTCCTCCAGCAATGCCCGGCGATTGCCGCCAGTTCTCCTTCGATTCGATGGATCGGCAACCGTCACGTGTTGCTCGGACCGCAGAAGTTTGTGGTGCGGCACCTATAATAATGGGTTGGGACCGCCGGAAAGGTAATCGCTTTGGAACTCGACGACCGTTACTCCCGTCAGGTGCTGTTCCCGGAAATCGGCGTGGAGGGACAGAAAAGGCTCGCGCTTGCGCGGGTGGTGATCGTCGGATGCGGCGCCACCGGGTCGGCGCTTGCCTCGTTGCTCTCGCGCGCGGGCATCGGGACTCTTCGGATTGTTGACCGGGACTATGTCGAGCCCAGCAACCTGCAAAGGCAGACACTGTTTGATGAGAACGATGCTCGCGAGTCCTTGCCCAAGGCAATCGCTGCGGCGCGCCAGATTGCCCGCCTGAACTCGCAGATCACAGTCGAACCGCAGGTCGCCGACCTTACCCCTGAGAATGTGGAACCGCTACTGGCAGGGGCTGATCTGATCCTCGACGGTACCGACAATTTCGAGACCCGCTACCTGGTCAACGACTTTGCCGTGAAGAACTCAAAGCCCTGGATTTATGCCGCTGCGGTCGGCAGTTACGGCATCACACTGAACATCTTGCCCGGAGAGACCGCCTGCCTGGCGTGTATCTTTCCCGATCCGCCCGGCGGAACAATCGAGACCTGCGAAACCGCGGGTATTCTGAATTCGGCGGTGAGCCTGGTTTCGTCGATGGCGGCCACGGAAGCCATCAAGTTCCTCGTGGGTGCGCGCGAAAAAATGCGGCGTACGTTGCTTTCGTGGGACGTCTGGAGTAACGAGCATGCTGAAGTGACGGCTGCTCTGCCGAGGCCGGGCTGCCGCGCTTGCAGTCAGCTGGATTTCATCCACCTTGCCGGTAAGGGCCGGCCGCACATTACCCTCTGCGGCAGGAATTCAGTGCAGATTCACGAGTGCCAGCGTCCCGTGGACTTCGCTGAGATGAGCACCCGTCTCCGGCCTCTCGGGACGGTGCGTCACAACGAGTTCGTCTTGAAGTTTTGGCGAGAGCCCTACGAAATGACGCTCTTTCCGGACGGACGCGCCATAATAAAAGGAACCACCGATACCTCCATTGCACGAAGTCTGTACGCACGATACATCGGCACCTGATGCCACCGCGACAATCTGCCGCGCCCGCCGCTTCCCATGCTACTTTGCTGCAGGTTTTGCGCATCGTGTTGCATTGTGTCCTGAACCTGGACGGCCCTGATTCTCCGTCCTTTGGCCGAGACTGCCGTAAATTGCCGAACATCGCCCGAAGACGGCCAGATGCGACACTGGCATCCAAACTGCACAAATATCTGCGATCTGTACCCTCTGTGGAGGCAGTATGCGACCCTATTTGGTTCTGTGCGCTGTGGTACTGGTGGCGGTAACAGCTTTCGGGCAACAGCCCGCTCCTCGCGTTTACCCCTGCTACTACGGATGTGGTCCGTTCGTCCCACTGCTGACGACGCCTGTGGTCTCGTTACAGCAGTACTCGCCGAATCCTGTCGGGGCCACCAACGCGACCACCGGACTGGTTGCGGGAGCCACCAATGCAACCATGTCGGAACCCGTCGTTGATACCAGCTCGGTTTACACCGTGCCGGTGTGGTATCAGGGCGGCGATGCTCCCCGAACCACGTCGGCGATTCACCTCTGGCCTGAGCCCGCGGGACATGCCATGCGGCCGATGCACATGGAACATGGTCACGGCGAAGAAGCCCGCGGCGGATGGACTTTTTATGCCGGCTCCGAACACACGTCGAACGCGGTCACAGCGTCGGTCGCGGCCAAAGGCGGCAAGAAGGCGAACCGCACCTACACGAACGACGACGTCGAACGGCAGAACCAGAACAACGGCAACGTGAAGTACGACGGCAAGAGCGAAAAGATCTAAGAGATTCCTCGTCGCGGAATTCCCGGCTCTCGGTTGTGGCTGAATGCCACTCCTGAGAGCTTTCTTTCTTGCAGTCAGCGGGCCTTGTTCTTCTTCTTCAGCTCCCGCTCAATGCGGTTCCCTTCTCGATCCATCGCCTCCATCAAGCTGTCTGCAACGTTCGCCGAGACTTCATCGACAATTCGTGTGTCCAGAATCGGCCCGGGTGATCCGACGCGAAACACGGCAAAGTTCACTTCCATACTGTCGCGAACAGTATCCGCGCGGTCGCTCACATCAGTGCTGGGCCGCCCGCTGCCAATGGAGATCTGTGGGCTTCCCAGGTCCGTCGGGCGAGACCTGGGATCGGTGACCTGTGTCAGCACCACGTAATTGCATTCCTGTGCCTTCGACTCTTCCGAATTCTCGACGGTGGGCCTCAGTTCGCGGGCGGAGGAAGTGCTGGAGTCAAGTTTGACCGCACGGACCTTGTCGGTGCGCAGGTTTTTGACGAGGCGCTCCGTCATTCGCTCGACCATCAAAGATGTCGCGGTCTGATTATTCACCTCTGCCACACACACTTTCAGCCCGGTCTCGGTCGCGGGGTCTTCCGCCAAAACCTCCACAGGTGATACGCAAGAAAACCATGCTGAAATACAGACAGTCAAAAGGCAGGACAAACGCATGAACCACCCCAGCGAATCTCTATAACTATACTGCGCCCCGCGTGCTTTCTCCGCACAATCCTGTTCCCCGTCTGTTATCTTCATGCGGTTGATTCCTGCATATCCTGCTGGTGCTGTGTGCGTAAAGGATGGATGTCCTCATGATTGAGCTTTCCCGTCCGGAACCCTCCCGCTTGTACCGCTGGATCGTCCTCTTGTTTATCAGCCTGGCCCAAGGCGGAAATTACTACATCTACGACAGCATCAATCCGCTGGAGCGCATTTTCATCGAGAAGCTCGGATATTCCGCAACCGGCTTCGGATGGTTGAATTCCAGCTACAGCGTGGCCGCGGTTGTCACACTCCTGATCGGCGGAATCATCATTGATCGTATCGGAACGAAAAAGGCCCTGACATTTTTCGCATTCCTCTGCCTGGTCGGAGCGGCGATCACGGCTGCGCGCGGCAGCTTGCCGTTGATGATCACAGGCCGCACGATTCTTGGCCTCGGCGCGGAGACAATGATCGTTACTGTCACGGTCGCATTGGCGAAATGGTTTAAGGGAAAAGAATTGAGCTTTGCCTTCGGCGTCAATCTGACAGTTGCGCGACTGGCGTCAGTCGCAGCAGACAACTCTCCAAGTTGGGCGAGTCGGGCGTTTTATCCCCAAGGGCCAGGGGGCGAGCCGAGTTGGCAGAATCCATTGTTTATTGCGGCGGGTGCGGGAGTCTTGGCCGTCTTCTGTTCTCTGGTGTACTGGGCCCTGGAGAGCCGAGCCGAAGTCCGCTACGAACTGGGCCGAGGAGGAAGTGTCGACAAGTTCGAATTCGGCGAAGTCTTCCGCATTCGCGGATTGCGTCTCTGGCCTGCCATCGTCAAGATTTGGCAGGGGCTGGTCGCGATGCTGCGTTTCAATCCATCGTATTGGCTCGTGGTGGGACTATGCTTCACGTTCTATTCCGCTATTTTTCCCTTCCGAACATTTGCCATCGACTTCTTCACCAGCAAGATATCGGCTGCCCACAGTTCCCTCGGAGCAGAGGCCATCAAACAAGCCGGATTCTGCAATAGTCTGCTCCCGATATCGGCAATGGTGGCCACGCCTCTGTTTGGGTTGATGGTGGACCGAATCGGCAAGCGCGCCTTGTACATGATGGTCGGGTCCGTACTGCTCATGCCCGTGTACCTGATGATGGCTTACCTCTCAGCCGAGCGAACTGTAACCTTTGTGCTGCCCTGGTTCCACGGTTGGCACCTCGGCCTCGAGCACTTCACGCTGCCTCTCCTGTTACTGGTTACCATGTCCATGATGGGGATTGCCTTCTCACTCATTCCGGCAATAATGTGGCCCTCGGTCGCATACATCGTCGGCGAGTCCCGGCTGGGAACCTCCTATGCCTTAATGACCCTCATCCAGCAGATCGGATTCTTCCTTCTGAACCTCATGATCGGGCACGCCAACGATTTCGCCCATGCCGGGCCAGGCAATCCAGGCGGATACGCCCTGGGGATGTGGATCTTCTCGATTCTGGGGTTTATTGGACTGACTCTGGCCATTCTGCTGCGGATCCGCGAAACGGGCCCACACGGCCATGGCCTTGAAACGATTACGACGACCAGCCGGGGCTAGGTACCTCTTACCGCGCGGCAGGTTACGAAGGTCAGATGACCGGGATGAACAGGGCAGAGACCCGTCCGGAAACGTACGGTTTTTGGTATCCTGAACAACCAGTGTGGTGGGGAGAGGGCGCCTTGGCGGTTCCGTCCGCAAAGCGTACAACGAAAAGAGTTTGAAGCCGCATCTGACGGAGTAAGCGGCCGGAAAAGGCGACTTGACCGACCCGAAACAAGAAAAGCTCACAGAAGCAGAAGCGATTGAACGGGCGAAGCAGGGAGACGAGGCAGCATTTGAGGCCTTGTATCATCTGCATAAGCGTCGCGTGTACTCGCTATGTTTGCGTATGGTCTCCAATCCGGCACAGGCCGAAGATCTGGCGCAGGAAGCCTTTCTCCAGCTGTTCCGCAAGATCGGTACTTTCCGTGGCGAGTCCGCATTTTCCACCTGGCTGCATCGCATGACCGTGAATGTCGTGCTCATGCAATTGCGCAAGAAGAGTTTGCCCCAGGTTTCGCTCGAGGAAACGATCGAGAGCGACGACGAGACGCAGAAAAAGGAACTGGGAGCCGAAGACATGAAGTTGTCGGGCTCCATTGACCGGCTGCAGCTGCAGCGTGCCATCGATCGCCTGCCGCCGGGCTACAAGACAGTATTTGTGTTGCACGATGTGGAGGGCTTCGAGCACAACGAAATTGCCGAAATGGTCGGTTGCTCGATTGGAAACAGCAAGTCGCAGCTGCACAAAGCCAGACTCAAGTTGCGTGATTATTTGAAAATGATGAGAGCCGAAAAGGCCGGGAACCCGTAAGTGCAGTCGCGGTATTGGGGAGAGAGGAAAGTATGAATTGCAGTGATGTCCAGCGCACTCTGCCTGAGGTCTTGGAGAGTGGTCAGAACACCGAAGTCGAAACCCATCTGAAATCGTGCCCGGATTGCTCGGAGCTGGTGGGGGATCTGCAACTCATTGCCAGCGAGGCTCACCAGTTGGCAGCGTGCGATGAACCCTCTCCCCGGCTCTGGGTTCGGATTGCCGCCCAGGCGCGGGCCGAAAATATCATCCGGGAACCGGAACTGGCAGTGCGTCCGGTTCCTGTGACCAGCGGACGAGGGCGTTGGAGCGCGTGGTGGTTTGCACCCGTAGCCGCCGCGCTGGTGGTGGGAGCTTTATATCTCTCGAATCCCCCCTCCCGACCCCAGGTTAGCGTTCAGAATCCACCTCAAGCCGCTCCCACTCCTTCTGTCTCCGCTGCCAAGGATGAGCGTTCTGTCGCCAGGCTGTCCGAGCAAAAACCAGCTCAGGTGGCCACCAAGCGGACGCCAAAGAGCATCGAGCGGCCCGAAACAACGCGTGCTCCGATGGAAACAGTGAGCACGGATGACAACCAGTTTCTCAACCGGATCGGCCGCCAGTCTCCCGACATGCGGGCCACTTTCGAAAGCCAACTGAAGTCTGTCAATGCTTACATAAAGGATGTCGAAGCTTACCTGCAACGGAATCCGGACGACGAAGAGGCACGCCAACAGCTGATGGATGCCTACGATCAGAAGGCGATGCTGTACCAGATGGCGCTGGATCATGTTCAATAGGCAAACCGGTCGAGGTATCTACAGGTCTCAAGGGCTAGAGGCGTATATGGAGAGTATCCGGCATACAACGGTTGTAGGGATGGTTCTGGTCACCTGCCTGGCAGCAGTGGCGATCGCTGAAACCCGGAAGGAGTTCCGTTACACGGTCAGCACGAAAGACAAGGCCATCATCTCCGTCGACACCCAGTACGGCGCCATCACGGTCAAGCCTGGACCTGCCATGCACGTTTCCGTCATCGCCATCGCTCAGGACAAAGCGCAAGTGGATCACCTGCAAAAAGGCAACCGCATCGAGATCGAGACGCAGCTACTGAAAGACGCCGACAAACAGACAGGTCGAGTCGACTACGAGCTGATGGTTCCCCCCAACGCCAGCGTCAGCTTGCGTTCGTCGACTGGACCACTGACGGTCGAGCATCTGCGCGGAGATATCACGTTAGAGGGTGCGGAAGCGCCGATCGAGGTTCGCAACTCGGGTGGCGGCGGAAATCACGTTCACGTCAAGACCATGAGCGGTCCGGTTACCTTGAACGAAGTTCGCAACGCGCACATCGAAATCACATCGATCAGCGGCGATGTTCACCTGACTTCAGTGACCGGCGAACTGGTCCAGGTGAATTCCGGAAGCGGCAAGATCTTCTATGACGGCGATTTCGGCATGGGCGGTGACTACGATTTCAGCACCCACACCGGAGATATCGAAGCGCTCGTACCCGCCGGGGCTTCCGCCGATTTCAACGCCCATTCCATGCAGGGACAAGTCCAGAGCGACGTTTCGCTTCTACAAAACGAGCATCCCCGCTTCCCTGTCGAGGCGGGACGTTCCTTCTTTGGCACGGTCGGCAAGGCCGCTTCCGAAGTCGTCTTCAAGTCGATCAGTGGTAAAATCCGCCTCAAGCGACGCTGAACTTTCGAAAAATTTAGCGATTAGTCGGCGGCGAGTGGGCCGCGCACAAGCGCCCTTTCGTGCCGCGGAGCGCCATGGGAGTGCTCGCTGTGTTTCTCGTCGGATTTATGGGTTCGGGCAAAACCACCGTCGGGCGGGAACTGGCGCGCCGCCTAGGTTGGGATTTCATTGATCTTGACTCCCGACTCGAGTCGCGCGAGCGCAAAAGCATTCCCGAAATTTTCCAGCAGGATGGCGAATCGGCATTTCGCCTGGCTGAAACTTCTGTCCTGCGCGAACTGACGGGATCACTGCAGCGCAGTAGCGTGGTTGCGCTGGGCGGCGGCGCCTTTGCCCAACCGACAAACCGAAGCTTGGTCGCGCGCTGGCCTACGGTCTTTCTCGAAGCATCCTTGGACGAACTCTGGCGCCGCAGCTCTGAGGACGCTGTAGTTCGTCCACTCCGCAGAGATCGTGAACAATTTTCTCGCTTGTATGAGGAGCGGGTTCCGTCCTACCGCCAGGCGACAATTACTGTCGTTACGTCCGACAAGGACATTCCCTCAATCTGCCGCGAGATTGAGGGCACACTAAGTCTCGGTGAATTTCATTCTGCGGATACCGGTGGCACCGGGCCGGACTCCGCATCTTCCGGGCAGGGGGGGCAAAAGTGAAGTGGTTTCGTGCACGGGTCGTTCTCTTACTGGCACTCATCCTTTCGGTTGGTTCCACAATTGCCTCGGCGAAAGAGAAGGAGCCGCAGGGGGGACAAGTCGATTCCGGCTCGTTTGGAGTGTTCATGAAGGGCCGTAGGGTAGGAACTGAGACGTTCTCCATTGCCCAAAACGGAAACGGCAGTGTCATTCGCTCCGAATTCAAAGCGGAAGGTTCGGCCGGCGAAGCCGTGCAAAGCTCGGAGATGCAGCTCACGCCGGGAGGCGAGATCCGCCGCTACGAATGGAAGGAAACAAGTCCTGAAAAGGGGGAGTCGACGATACTTCCGAACGATGACTTTCTGACGCAAAAGTGGACCTCCGGCCCCCAGGCAAAACCGCAGGAGCAACCCTACCTGCTGCCCGCCTCCACCAGCATTCTCGACGACTACTTCTTCATCCATCGCGAGGTTTTGGCCTGGAAATACCTGGCTTCCATCTGTTCCCAGAAGGATGGACAAATGGCCTGTATGGGAAAACAGCGCGCGAAGTTCGGTACCTTGAATCCGCACCAGCACAGTTCCGAACCGGCCAGCATGGAATATCTGGGCCGGGAAAAGATCCCGATCCACGGAGTGGATCAGGAGCTCAATAAGTTGGAATTGAAAGGCGAGGCAGGAACCTGGAACCTTTGGCTCGACGACCATTTCAAGCTGTTGCGGATTCTCATTTCCTCCGAGGACACCGAGGTCGTGCGTGATTGAGGAGACTCTGGCCCTGCCTTCGGGCCAAGGCTGAGGGGCAGACCCTTTGGGTGTGGACCAAGCTCGACATGTCCCGGTACGATGTCGGAAGGTGCGGCGAGAGGATGTCGTTCCCGCACCCGGACTGAACGGTGCCGCTCTTATCCATTATCGACTCCCGCACTTCGCGTGTCCTGTTGACCGCTCTGCTCTTTGCTTTGGGACTGGGATTTCTCTACGTTGCCCGCCAGACTCTGATTCTCTTTCTGTTTGCCATCTTCTTTGCCTACCTGATCAACCCTGCAGTAGAACGGCTGCAAAAGCCGCTGCGGGGCCGGGGACGCGCCATCACTTTGATTTACCTCCTGTTGTTGTTGGGGCTGGCACTATTCGTGTTCTTCGTCGGCCCCCGCATTACCCGTCAAGCAGCTCGCTTGGGCGAGGCTCTCCCCGGCCTGATGGAGAAGGTGGGCTCCGGACAGATTGCCGTCGACATCGGAACAAAACGAGGGTGGAGCGACACCACCCAGAGCCGCATTCAGGACGTGCTGAGAAATCACAGCGACGAACTCTCCACTCTCGGGCAAACCATCGGAGTACGGATTGCCGAAAGCGCCAAAGAAGTCTGGGTATTGTTTCTGGTCCCCATTCTGGCCGTGTTTTTCCTGCGTGACGCTTCCAGCTTTAATGAAGTTCTCGTCTCTCTCGTGCAATCGCGAACGCAACGCGAGTTCCTCCAGGACGTGTTGCGTGACCTGAACCAGATGCTGGCCCAGTTCATTCGTGCCCAACTCACTCTCGCCGGCCTGTCGATGCTGGCTTATACCTCATGCCTCGGGATCATGCGCGTTCCCTATGCCATGGTCCTGGGAACTGCCGGAGGCGTACTGGAGTTTATTCCGATTGTCGGCCCGCTAGTGGCAGGAGTCGCCATGGTCGCGGTGGCGGTGCTGGCGGGATATTCCTACTGGCCGTTGCTTTTACTGTTCTTGATCGTCTGGCGCCTCATTCAGGATTACGTCATCGCTCCGCGCGTCATGGGAGACAGTGTACAGCTGCATCCACTCGCGGCCCTGTTTGGCGTCCTGGCTGGGGGCGAGATCGCCGGCGTGCTCGGCGTTTATCTCTCCATCCCAGTGATGGCCAGTTTGCGCATCGTGTGGCGACGCTGGCGTATCTACGCGGAAAAACGCAAGTTCGGCCCTCTCAACGAATACTCTTTCCCACACGACCTGGGCCGCGGCCGGAGCTAAGCTGTGCGGAATTGCCTTTAGCGGGCGGCCGCCGTGACGTTCGCCGTGCTTTCCGCGTCCACCTGACGTAGAAACTCCGCCGCTGCTTCCGGCAACACCGTGTTGATGAACATCCCGGAACCCAACTCAAAACCGGCGACGCGAGTCAGGCGCGGAATGATGCTCACATACCAGTGAAAGTACTTCACGCCGAAGTTCTCTGCGGGAGCACTGCGCAGCGTGAAATTGAAATCGGGGTCATGCAACCCGTGGTAGAGCTTGGCCAGCATGGTCCGCAGCATGCGCGCCAGATCGCTGATTTCGGCCGCGCTCACATCACCGAAGCTGGCCATATGGCGGCGCGGGTAAATATGCGTGCTGAACGGCGCTGCCGACGCGTACAACTGCAGTGCAACGAAGTGCTCTGAGACCATCACGACACGTACCTGCTCCTGCAATTCTTCCTCCAGCATCTGGCAGAACATGCACTCGCCATAATCATCATGGTGGCGCATGGCATGTTGAAAGCGTTCCCGCACCTGGTGCGAAATCACCGGCGTTGCGATCAATTGCGAGTGGGGATGCTCCAGGCTGGTGCCGGCATCCACACCATGATTCTTGAAGATGGTGATGTGAGCAATACGGGGATCCAGGCTGAGTTCGTCATAGCGGGTCTTATAGACCCTGAGAATCTCCGCCACATATGAATCCGGCATGAGCGCCAGCACCTGGGCGTGATCCGGCGTCTCAATGATCACGTCGTGCACGCCGAATCCATTCACCGTGCGCCGTGATCGCTGCACCGTCCGTGTGGGCTCGACCTCGCGCGAGAGCGCCGCAAACTTGTTCGGCACCACGCGCACATGCCAGGGGACGCCCGTCGATGCGGGCACTCGCAGCACTTCCGGCGGCGTCAAGCCCTCGTTCCCGGGACAGAACGGGCAGTTAGCGACAAAAGTGGACAACGGTTTACGCTCCCGGTGCAGGACCATCTGATCCGGCCGACGCGCGCGCTCGGTAGCAATCACGACCCACTCTTTGGTGGCGAAATTCTGACGAAGTTCAGGCATACGACCTCTCCAGCCAAGGCTACCTTACTGTGACGGTTCGTGTTGTCGCACTGAAGGTCGTGTTGGCAAACTTTCGTTCCCGCGACCCTCCCGTGCCGTCGAAGCAATGCTCCGGCGAAATCGCGCTGTTATAAAATAAGGGTTTCACCTATGTCGACCAAACTTGCAGTAGGCATTCTCGGTGCCACGGGCATCGTCGGGCAGCGCTTTATCCAGATGCTCGAACACCATCCGTGGTTTGAAGTTTCCTGGCTGGCCGCCTCCGATCGCTCCGAGGGCCGGGCCTACGCCGAAGCCGCGCGCTGGCGCCTGAAGACCGCCATCCCTGACCGCGTTGCCGGCATGACAGTCGCACCCGCCAAGCCCGAGGGAGCACCCAAGGTTATCTTCGCCGCCCTGGACGCATCTATCGCCAAGGAACTCGAGCCGCAGTTCGCCGCCGCCGGATGTGCCGTCGTCTCCAATTCCAGCGCTCTGCGCATGCAGGCCGACGTGCCGCTCGTGATCCCCGAAGTCAACGGTGACCACATCCGCCTGATTGAAACTCAGTCGTGGCGCCGCCAAAGCGGTGGATTCGCAGTGACCAATCCCAATTGCTCCGCCATCGGCCTGGTGCTAGCGCTTGCTCCATTGCACAGGCGGTTTGGATTGGAGACCGTAATGGCCGTCACCATGCAAGCGGTCAGCGGCGCAGGGTACCCTGGCGTGGCCTCCCTCGATATCTTGGGCAACGTAATTCCGTACATTGCCAAGGAAGAAGAAAAGATGGAAGAGGAGACCCTGAAGTTGCTGGGCTCTCTTAATGGCAAGGGCATCGTCTCTGCCGCCTTCGGCATGAGCGCGCAGTGTAACCGCGTCGCTGTCGAGGATGGGCACACCGAATCGGTGTCGGTGCGCTTGAAGACGAAGGCCAAGCCCGAAGAAATCATCGCGGCCTGGAACGATTTCCGTGCCGAACCCCAGGAACTCCGCTTGCCCAGCGCCCCGGAAAAGCCGGTGGTCTACCTGAGTGCTTCTGACCGTCCACAACCTCGTTTCGACGCCGATTCCGGCGGCGGCATGACCACGAGTGTCGGACGCCTGCGGCCTTGTAGCGTGCTCGACTGGAAGTTCACCGTGCTCTCGCACAACACTATCCGCGGAGCCGCAGGCGCAGCCTTGCTGAACGCTGAACTCCTGAAGGCGAAGGGATACTTAGAGTGACCGTCGCGTCCACCAATTCAGAGACGGATTGCCCGAGATCCGGGTCACTTCTGCAAACTGCCTCCTGCCTTCTGCCTTCTACGGAGCACCCCCGCCCATGATCGTCATGAAATTCGGCGGGACCTCGGTCCAGGACTCGAAGGCCATCGACCGCGTCGCTCAGATCGTGCAGGGACGGCTCTCGGATCGTCCGGTCGTGGTGGTGAGCGCCATGGCGAAGGTGACCGATTCCCTGCTCGCCATGGGCAAGGCCGCCGGCAACGGCGATCGCAAGACTGCTCTCAAGATGGCGCGCGCCCTTCGCGAGCGCCACTACGATGCCGCCGGCGAATTGCTCGGCACCGCTCTCTTCACCGAATTCCACAGCGGCCTGGGCTCGGACTTCGAAGACCTCGATGAACTGTTGCGCGGCATCGGTGCGGTGGGTGAGATCACGCCCCGTACCTACGACGCCGTGGCCGCTTTCGGCGAGATGCTCTCCAGCAAGATCGTGGCGGCGGCGTTTACCGCGCGCGGCCTGCCGGGCGTGCACGTGGATTCGCGCCAGATCCTTCTCACGGACTCGAGTTACACCAAGGCAGTTCCTCAGTTTGACGAAACCAACGAGCGCCTGCAAAAGAAACTGAAGCCGCTGCTCGACGCCGGCCAAGTCCCGGTCATGGGCGGATTCATCGGTTCGAACCGCGCCGGGATCACGACCACCATCGGCCGCGGCGGGTCCGATTTCTCGGCCGCGATCTTCGGCGCCGGCCTCGACGCCGCCCGCATCGAAATCTGGACCGACGTTGACGGCATGATGACTACCGACCCGCGTCTCTGTCCCGACGCCCGCCGCATCAAGGTCATCAGCTTCGATGAAGCCGCGGAACTCGCCTACTTTGGAGCGAAGGTTCTGCACCCGGCCACTGTACTTCCCGCCATTCAGAAGAACATCCCAGTCTATGTTCTGAATTCGCAGAACCCGACCTGTGAAGGCACGAAGATTACCGCCCGCGCGCCGCGCTGTGCCAATATCTTCAAAGCGATCGCCCTCAAGAAGAAGATCACCATCGTTGACGTTGCCGCTCCACGCCGTCTGCTCGTGCACGGGTATCTCCAATCCATTTTCGAAGCCTTCGACAATCACAACGTCGCGGTCGACGTCGTTTCCACTTCCGAAGTCAGCGTCTCGGTGACAGCCGAGACCAACGAAGCCATCCCCGCCCTGGCCGCCGACCTGGCGAAACTGGCGGACGTGAAGTATGAAGGGCGCAAGGCTATCGTCTGCCTGGTGGGGGAAAGTCTGCGCGACACGCCCGGTTTCGCGGCCAAGGTCTTTGGAATTCTGGAAGACGTGAAGATCCGCATGATTTCCCAGGGCGCGTCGGAAATCAACCTGACCTTTGTGATCGAAGAAGATGCCGCGTCCGAAGTCGTCCGCCGCCTGCACAAGGAATTCTTCGCCAACGCCGACCCGGAAATCTTCGCGTAGTCGGCTCACAGCCCACGGCCCGCAGCTCGCAACCTACTCCCGTCACGCCCTGCATTTTCTCCGCACCTCTGCGATCTCTGCGATTAAATTAGTTCTATGAACCTCCTGATCCTCGGCAAGGGCAAAACTGGATCGCAAGTAGCAGAAGTCGCCCGCCATCGCCGCCATCACGTGCGCGTCCTGGGTTCTGCTGACAATGTCAACGCCGGCGGCATCACACCGGCACTTCTCACCGGCGTCGATGCCGTCATCGACTTCACCACGCCGGCCGCCGTCGTCGCCAATGCCGAGGCGTGCATCCGCGCCGGCAAGAATCTCGTGATCGGAACCACGGGTTGGTACGATCATGTGCCCCGTCTGCGCGAAATGGTGCAGGCCGCAAAGACGGCGTTGCTCTACGGCTCGAATTTTTCCATCGGCATGAACCTGTTCTTCGAAATCGTTCAGACTGCCGCGCCCGCGCTCGACTTCGAGTATTCCGGGCAGATTTTCGAACGCCATCACGCCCAGAAAAAAGACGCGCCCTCCGGCACGGCCATCACGCTTCAAGGACTCCTCCGCGCAATGGGTGGCCAGGAGTTGGAAATTGTCTCCTTCCGCGAAGGTGACGTCGTCGGCATGCACGAAGTGGTGTTCAATTCGCCCCATGACCGCATTTACTTGTGTCATGACAGCAAATCGCGCCGCGGCTTCGCCGAGGGTGCCGTGCGCGGCGCCGAGTGGCTCGCCGGAAAGCAGGGCTTTTTCGAATTTCGCGAAATCTGGAAGCAACTCTGACTCATCCGGAAGCTTCGAAATCACCGAGGCGCACTTACATTTTCGTTCGCGGTAGCGTTATCTTATTCCTATGCAACTGCGAGGCTGCGGTACCGCTCTCGTCACACCGTTCTCCCAGGACGGCGCTATCGATGAAACCGCTCTGCGCAATCTGGTCGCCTGGCAGGTCGAATCGGGCATTGATTTCCTGATCCCCTGCGGCACCACGGGAGAGACGCCAACGCTCTCTCACGACGAGTGGCTGCGCGTCATTGACATCACCATCGAGGCGGTCGCCGGCCGCGTACCCATCGTCGCCGGCGCGACTTCTAACTCAACGCAAGAAGCGGTGGTCAAGGCCAAAGAGGTCGCAGGCCGACCTGGCGTGACCGCAATCCTCACGGCCTCTCCGTACTACAACAAACCGACGCAGGAGGGCCAGTACCGCCATTTCCGCTCCATTGCTGAAGCCCTAGACAAGCCCCTGATCCTCTACAACGTGCCTGGCCGCACGGGGGCCAATATCGAACCGGCAACGCTCGCGCGCCTGGCCGAGGTTCCGAACATTGCCGGAGTGAAGGAAGCCAGCGGCAACATGTCGCAGATCGCTGACGTCATGAACGCTGTCCCCGAAACCTTTCTTGTTTTCTCCGGCGACGATGCCATCACTCTGCCGGTAATTGCCCTGGGTGGCGTAGGCATCATTTCAGTCGCGTCGAACGAAATTCCGCGCGAGATGGCGGAGATGATGCGCGCCGCTCTCGCCAACGACTGGGACACAGCGCGGCGCATCCATCGCAAGTATTTACCTCTGATGCAGGCCAATTTCATCGAGTCCAATCCGTTGCCCGTCAAAGCGGTCCTGACCATGATGGGAAAGATCGAAGAGGTCTATCGCCTGCCCCTGCTGCCCATGCGCCGCGACACACGTTCGAAGCTGCAACGCGTCGCCGCCGATGCTGGCCTGATCGCAAAGGCCGCGGGCCCTGTGGCGGTGGCTGCGGGCGAATTCTATGTCTATGAGAACTGGGCTGCTGGTCCACACAAGGCGGTGCTGCATCGCGCCACTTGTGGACAGTGCAATTCGGGCAAAGGCCGCCCCTCCGGCCACGACGCCAATCATTCGCGCTGGCACGGGCCCTACGGCAATCTTGCGGAGGCGCGCGAGGCGACGCACAACATGGCGGGCGTGCTGATCCGCAGCGAGTGCAAGTGCGTGGCGTGAGACAAGCTGTCCGCTTTTAGCAGTTAGCCTTTAGCCTGACCCCGACCCGTTTCCCATGACCGATACAATATCGACGCTGCGGTCGGCACTGGAGAATCTGGCCGCCACCGAACGCATCTCCGATTCTTCGGCTGCCCGTCGCGTTTTCCTCGACTTCCGCGCCCGCCTCACCCGCGGCGAAATTCGTGCCGCCGAGAAAAGCGACGGCCGGTGGACCGTCAACGCCTGGGTCAAACAAGGCATACTCCTCGGTTTCCGTCTCGGAGAAATGAAGGAAATGTCCGACGGCGACGTATTCTCCTTCGTCGACAAAGACACCTTCCCTGCCCGCCGTGTCACTCTCGCCGATCGCATCCGCCTCGTCCCGGGCGGCTCGACCATCCGCGAAGGCGCCTACGTCGCTCTGTCGGTCATCTGCATGCCGCCCATGTTTATCAACGTGGGCGCCTATGTGGACGAAGGCTCGATGATCGACTCGCACGCCCTGGTCGGCTCCTGCGCCCAGGTCGGAAAACGCGTTCATCTGAGCGCTGCTGCTCAGATCGGAGGCGTGCTGGAGCCGGTGAACGCAGCCCCAGTCATCATCGAGGACGACGTTCTGGTCGGCGGCAATTGCGGTGTATTTGAAGGAACGCTGGTGCGCACTCGCGCCGTGCTGGGCGCTGGCACAATCCTCACCCGATCCACGCCGCTCCACGATCTTGTCCGGGGAGAGGTCTACCGAGCCGACGCCGGCCAACCTCTCGAAGTTCCCGAGAACGCGGTAGTCGTCCCCGGCTCTCGCGCCGTGACCAAGGGCAAAGGAGCGGAATGGAACCTCTCGCTCTACACTCCGGTGATCGTCAAATACCGCGACGACAAGACTGAGCGCGGGATTGAGCTGGAAGACTGGCTTCGGTGATCCCTGGCAGGCTGTGAAGCGACCTCGGCGTTATAGCCGCCGAGGATCATTCCCCCGCAGGCAACGATCTCCGCAGACATCAACAATCCTTTCCTGCTCCCAGACAAGATTTAGTAAGATCGTCGCGCCCTGTTTTCTGTCACCCTACGATCGGCTTCATCGACTTACACTTGAGTTCCAACCGGCTCGAGGGGATAGACAAGGAGCACTGCCAATGCGGAGAGTCAGCACCCTGATCGGTGGTTACGCCGCCGTTCTGGCAACAATTCTCGCCATCGCGGGCTGTGGCGGCAGCAGCAACGGTGGGGGCGGTCCCCAACCCGTGTCGGTCAGTGTCAAGCCGGCACGAGCGGGGCTGGTAGCAACCACGCAGACACAGCAGTTCTCAGCCACGGTCACCGGCACTACACAGACGGGCGTGACGTGGAGCGTCGACGGTGTGGCCGGCGGCAACTCGACTGTCGGCACCATCACCACGGGCGGCCTCTACACTGCGCCCGCTGGCCCCGGCACCCACACCGTCGCGGCAACCAGCGTCGCCGACACCAGCAAGAGCGCGGCCGCCTCTGTCGCCGTCACCGACTTCTCCGGGAACTTCACGTACCACAACCACCTCGCCCGCGACGGTACGAATCTTCAGGAGTACGCACTCACCAGTAGCACAGTGAAGACGGCCACCTTTGGAAAGCTCATCTCTTGTCCCGTCGACGGAGCAGCCTACACCCAGCCCCTGTGGGTTCCCGCCTTGAATGTGAGCGGCCAAGTTCGCAACGTCATCTTCGTGGCCACCCAGCACGACAGCATCTACTCGCTGGACGCCGACGCCACACCCTGCCAGCAGCTCTGGCACGCCAATCTCCTTGACATGGCTCACGGAGGCTCGGCGGCAGAATTCCCCGTGCCAACCTCCGACGTTGGCAATGGCTATCAGGACATTCAACCGGAAATCGGCGTTACAGGCACTCCTGTGATCGACCCGGCCACTGACACGCTCTACGTGGTCAGCAAGTCCGAGGGACCCGCGGGCACGTTCCACCAGCGGTTGCATGCTCTCGACCTGTTCACCGGCGACGAGAAATTTGGCGGACCCGCCGTGATCGCCGCATCCGTTCCTGGAACGGGGGATGGTTCCTCCGGCGGCGTTCTCACCTTCGACCCCCAGAACCAGCACCAGCGGAGTGGTTTGATGTTGATGAACGGGGTCGTCTATATCGTCTGGGCGTCGCATGAAGACCGCGATCCCTACCACGGTTGGATCATGGCCTATGACGCGTCGTCGCTGACACAAGTCGCTGTCTTCAACGTGAATCCCGACGGCTCGCGTAGCGGCATCTGGATGGCCGGCGGGGCCCCGGCTGCAGACAGCGCCGGCAATCTCTATCTATCCACAGGAAACGGTACTTTTGACGCGAATTCCGGGTCCTCCCCGAAGGACGATTTCGGAGACAGCATCCTGAGGTTCGGAACCGCTTCCGGCTTGACGCTGGACGACTGGTTCACGCCCTACAATCAAGGAATTTTGAACGCCTGGGACCTCGATGTCGCCTCGGCCGGCATGACCGTCCTTCCCGACCAGACCACAGGTCCGCCGCATCTCCTGGTCGCAGGTGGAAAAGAGGGCCGTCTCTACCTGCTGGATCGCGATGCCATGGGCAACTACTGCAGCATCTGCACCGTCACCGATACCAACGTGGTGCAGAGTTTTCTGGCGACGCCCGCCATCTTCGGCACGCCTGCATTCTGGAACAACCACCTCTATCTCGGCGGGACATCCGACAATCTCCGCAGCTACTCGTTCGATCCCGCCACCGGACTGTTCGACACGGTAGCATCGTCTTTCAGCGCCACCAGCTTTCCTTTTCCTGGACCCACGCCCTCAGTTTCGGCCCAGAGCACAAATCAGGGCATCGTCTGGGCCATCGATTCCGGGCACTACGGAGTGCCCAGTGCTTTCGGACTTGGTCCTGCCGTTCTCCACGCCTACGACGCCGGCAATCTCGCGAACGAGTTGTGGAATAGCTCGCAGGCGGCAAGTAACCGCGACACAGCTGGAAGCGCTGTGAAGTTCACGGTGCCAACGGTGGCAAACGGTAAGGTTTATATCGGCACGCGTTCGGAGATCGATGTCTATGGCCTGTTGCCGGATTGACCACGGCACTGTCCGAGCCGACCTGCTGGAGGCACGATGGGTGGGAGGTATGGCTCATGCTGATCGGCCCTGTTACTGACTCGTCGACGAACTCGGCGTGCGCCCGGTGACCAGCCCTATCGCCAGACCGCCCAGCCCTCCGGCAAGGACTCCAAGGAGAATCAATACCAGGGTTCGTTGCAACAACTTGATCCGCCGATGTGGCGCCATGTGCCCTCCATCCAGTTCGCCCCAAAGCGGACCCACCCCTTCGAACCCGCCGGTTGCGGAAAAGTTGCTGCCGAACTCTGAGTTTGGATGAGGGTCGCCTCGTGACATCCGGAGAGATTCGCGGCTCTGGAAAGTGACGCCACTGGCCAGTCAGGATGGCAGGGATGGGGCCGCCGCACGGGGCAGGGTGGCCTGCTCCGCGGCGAACTTGCGTCGTATTTCCAGATGCTTGGTTCGGAAGTGGGTTAGCGCCCGCTGGCTCCAGGCGCGCACAAAGTAGTAGTTCAGTGCTGCTCCGATGGCCGAACTGGCGACCGGAATCAGCCGTCCTGCCCACTTTTCGACGACCTCGGTGCTGGCTCGTGCGGCAATGCGCTGGATCACCTTCGGCACGAAACGGTTGACGACCTCTTTTTCCAGCAGTTCCCTGCTGATGTCGACGCCGGCGGCACTGGCGGCCGCAATCCACAGTTCCGCAATCTCCTCATCCGTATTCATCTCGAACCCGTACACCAGGCTGAGTTTCTGGATGGTGCGCATGGTGATCGCCGAGAGAATTCCCAGGTCCGGCACAATGGTGATGATCCCGCCTAACCCGAGGCCCGCGCCCTCGACCGCTGCCAACTTCATGCCGCTGCGGATGACCGATTCCGCCACTCCATCCAGGTGCTCAACCTCCACGGTGTAAACGCCGCGAAAGGTGGCGATGGGCAGGCCGTAGGCAGCCCGTAACTGCATCAAAAACCGCGCCTGGTCAACCCGTACTGTCTCGTAAGCACGAGTGAGGCCGCCTCGGATCGCGCCCTCAACCCGGCGTCGCAGCCACGACTTGTTCTCGCCATCGGGCATTCTGAGTGCAGTCTACCAGTCGACTCATTCCCGTCAGAGGTGGCGGTGTGGTTTCCTTCGTGGACCTTCGAGTCCTCCGTGGTTCAAGGTTCTGCCTAAACCAGCAAAGGTGTATCGCGAACCTGCACCCTTCTCGACGAACTGTGCGGCCTCAGCAACGCCCTGTGCTAGCATCATGACTTCGAATGCCTTCTGGAAAACTGCATATAGTTCCGCTCGGCGGGCTGGGCGAGTTCGGCATGAACTGCATGGCCCTGCGCTGGGGAGACGACATCCTCGTCATCGACGCTGGCCTCATGTTCCCCGAAGCCGAGTTGCTCGGCGTTGACATTGTCGTTCCCGATATTTCCTATTTGCTCGAAAACCGGCAACACGTTCGCGCCATCCTGCTCACCCACGGACACGAAGATCACATCGGCGCCCTGCCCTGGATTCTCAGTGAACTCAATGTTCCCGTCTGGGGGACAGAGTTCACTCTCGCCTACGTCGAAGACAAGCTCGACGAGCACCAGCTCCTCGACGACGCCGACCTGCGCGAGATTCGTCCCGGCCAGCGTTTCAAGATCGGGCCGTTCACGGTTCATCCCATCCAGGTCACGCATAGCCTGGTCGATTGCGTGGCACTGGCGATCCACACGCCGCTCGGCGTGGTGCTGCACACCGGCGATTTCAAAGTCGACCCCACGCCGACGGACAACCGACTTTTTGACCTGCACTCCTTCGCCGAGTACGGCAAAGAAGGTGTGCTCGCCCTGTTGCAGGACTCAACCAACGTCGAGCGCAAGGGATACACGCCCAGCGAGCGCGCCGTGCACCGCAAGTTCGAAGAGATTTTTGTACGCACTGAGCGGCGCCTCTTCATTTCCTGCTTCTCTTCTTCCATCCACCGCTTGAAACTGGCCGTCGACATGGCCCGGGAGCACGGCCGCAAAGTCTGTTTCATCGGGCGTTCGATGGTGAGTTCGTCTGAGATTGCCGAAGACCTCGGCTACATCCAGATTCCCGAGGGCCTGCTGGTTCATCCTGGTGAGATGAAGAATTATCCGCCGGAAAAAGTCTGCGTCATGATCAGCGGCACACAGGGCGAGCCGATGTCGGCGTTGTCGCGTGCCGCGGTCGACAACCACAAGCATGCCAAGATCGAAAAGGGAGACACGGTCGTCCTCTCGTCGCGCATCATTCCAGGCAACGAGAAGGCCATCTACCGGATGGTCGACCACCTCTTCCGCCGTGAAGCCTTCGTCATCTACGAAGACGGCTCCTATCCTCCTGTCCATGTCAGCGGACACGCCAGCCAGGAAGAACTCAAGCTCATCATCAACCTGGTGCGGCCGAAATATTTCATTCCTGTCCATGGCGAATATCGCCAGCTCAAGCTGCACGCCGAAATGGCGCGCACGATGCATAGCGCGGTCGGCAGCGTCCTCCTAATCGAAAGTGGGGACGTTCTGGAAATCGACGAACTCGGCGCCCGCAAGGCCGGCAAAGTCAACGTCGGTCGCGTCTGCATTGATTCCGGCTCGCGCACGGATGTGGTCGAAGACCTCGTCATCAAAGATCGGCGCCACCTCAGCGAAGACGGCTTTGTGCTGCCAATCATCGCCATTAACAAGCTGACCGGCCGGGTCGAAACCTCGCCCGAGATCGTGACCCGCGGCTTCAACCCCGGCGAAAATGGCCTACTCGAGCGCGCCCGTGAGATCGTCATGGAAACGCTGGAAGAATCCAGCGACGAAGAAAAAGCCGACTACGGTGTGATCAAAGAGAAGATCCGGGCGGACCTGAAGCGCTACATCTCTAAGCAGACACAGAGACGGCCGCTGATCATGCCCGTGATACTGGAGATTTAGATAAGAGCGAAGCCGCGCCTGTCAGTTTTTCGGCAGCAGTACTCGCAACCACTTCGGAACATTTTTCTCCAACCTCACCGCCCGCCCGTCCTCGAACACCGCGACTAGCCGAAACGGCGTGCCAAGATCGTCGTTGTCAAAGACCCGCACGTGCGGAAGTTCGCGGAGCGCGCGTCTGAGATTGGCCCAGACCCGTGGGAAACGGGCCCGGATCTTCTCACCGGGCACATCGTGACCACCCTGGGTGACGCGCATGGCGACGCGTTCTTCGGATATCTCCGGCCCGGAAATCCCGACGAAACAAAGGACAACCGTATATCCGGCCTCGGCGGCTTGTTTGAGAAAGGCCATCTTGGCGCCCAGTGGGTCCGAGAAAACCGTTTCGAAGACAAAACTCTCGCCCTGCTTGACGAGTTCCTGCCGGATCGTATTGGCCACGCCCGCGGCGGCGTATGGATCGAGACTGAGTTCCCGCGCAATGCTGTCGGCGTTGACAAAGCGCAGACCGGCAGCTTTCAGGTGCGCGTGATAAAAGGTTGTCTTGCCCGCTCCGTTGGGTCCGGCGAGAGCCACGATGACCGGACGTCGATCGAGCGGGAGGCTCATTGCCCTCAGCGGCCTTTAGCGCTGGCCTTCGCCTTGACCCGCTGGAACTCGCGCTTGATGAAGCGCCCTACCGATCGACGACCGTCCGACTCGATTCTTACCAGCAGGCCCGGTTGCGCCCGGTACGGTTCATAATGCGGAAAGGGTTGGCTCCGGAGGAAATCGGCGACGCGTCGCCGGCCTTCCGGTGAATCCACGGATTCGAGACACGAAGACAGCGGCTGGGCCGCGCCGGTCCGGCACAGAGCCAGCACCTGTGGAGTTTGGAGCAGTTGCTCCACGCCCCGCCCGAGCCTGGCCCAGAACTCGACCTGCCCGGCGATCGAGCGCTCCACGACCTCACCGGCCAAGCGAGCATCCAAGACAAGACCGTCGGAGAGTTTCACCGGTTGACTCATACCAATGCTATGGTAGCATATTGCTACCCCCGTCGCAACGAGGCACAAGCAAGTCTTATGGTCTCTCTCAACGACATCCGCGCCGCCCAGTCCCGCCTCGACGGCATCGCCGTCCGAACACCTCTCCTTGAGTGGACCAGAGCTGCCGACCCGCGAAAACTATACCTCAAACTCGAAAACCTGCAGCCCATCGGGGCCTTCAAGCTACGCGGGGCCTACAACAAGATTGCCTCTTTGGCAGAAGACGAACGCCGTCGCGGCGTCGTCTCCTACTCCAGCGGCAACCACGCCCAGGGAGTCGCCTATGCAGCGCGAGCGCTAGGGGTCAAAGCCGTCATCGTCATGCCCGGTAACGCCCCGAAGAACAAACTGGAATCCACCGCCGCGCTCGGCGCCGAGATCGTCAAAGTTGGCCCCGGCAGCGAGGAACGTCGCATTCGGGCAGAGGAACTGGCCGCCCAATACGGCTACGCTGTCATCCCTCCCTACAACGACGAACACATCATCGCCGGCCAAGGTACAACTGGCATCGAAATTCTCGAGCAACTGCCCGAAGTTGAGACCGTGCTGTGTCCAGTCGGTGGCGGCGGCCTGATCAGCGGCATCGCCACCGCCCTCAAGCTGAGCAAGCCAGTCGTGAAGGTAATCGGCGTGGAGCCCGAACTGGCTGCCGATGCCCAGGCCAGCCTCCGCACCGGCCACGTCGTTTCGTTCGACGCCGAGCAAGTTACCCAAACCGTGGCCGATGGGCTCCGCACCCAGAGCATTGGCGAAATCAACTTCGAGCACATCCGCGCCTACGTCGACGACATCATCACCGTGAAGGAATCCGAAATTGAGCAGGCGATGCGCGCCCTCGGGGATAACACCAGAACGCTCGCCGAACCCAGCGGCGCTGTAGCCGTAGCGGGATTCCTCTTTCACGCAGCCGAGTTGCCGCGAACGAGTTACAACGTCGCCGTAATCAGCGGCGGCAATATTGAACCCGAACTGCTTGCCAAGCTTCGTAAGGTCTAAGCCTGTTTTGCCCTCTGTTCCTCTGTGCCCTCCGTGCGGTGCTTTTGCGTCCGGCGAAAAGTCATAACCAACGACGATACGGAGGAACACGGGCGACCCTCACGCGTTTACAATGCATGGTTTCCACCTGAGGGCCCAACTTGATCCGCTCGCTCGATCAGTTCTTTCAACTCTCCCAGCAGCACACCACGGTTCGGCGCGAGGTCGTCGCCGGCCTTACGACGTTCTTCACCATGGCCTACATTGTGGCTGTCAATCCTGCCATTTTGAAGGCGGCAGGCATGCCCCTTGAGGCCTCGGTTACCGCCACAATTCTGACCGCCATCTTCGGCACGCTGCTGATGGGTCTGTACGCCCGCCGCCCCTTCGCCATCGCGCCCTACATGGGCGAGAACGCCTTCATCGCCTTCACGGTTGTAGGTGTGCTCGGCTACAGCTGGCAGAAGGCGCTCGGCGCTGTGCTCCTGGCAGGCATCATATTTATCCTGCTCACTCTTTTTCGCTTGCGCAAATGGGTGGTCGACGCCATTCCCCTCACGCTTCGATACAGCTACGCTGTCGGCATCGGTTTGTTTCTGACGTTCATCGGCCTGAACCAGACCGGCATTGTCGCTCTCGGATCTCCCGGAGCACCGGTGCGGCCCGGGCACCTCACTTCGGCATCGGTCCTGCTGGCTATCTTCGGCTTCCTGTTGATGACCATACTCTCGATCCGCCGGTTCCCTGCCGCCATTCTCACCGGCGTGCTCGGCACGGCCCTGCTCTCCTTTGTGACCGGAGCCACCCCCGCGCCAACCGCATGGATGAGCCGCCCGCCCAGCCTCGCACCGGTCTTTCTCAAGTTCGACTTGCACAGCATCTTCACCTGGGGATTCTTCCCGGTCGTGCTTACGATTTTCGTCATCGCTTTCGTCGACACCATGGGCACGTTGATCGGCGTCTCTGCGCGCGCCGGCTTTCTCGACAAAGACGGCAACCTGCCACAGATCGAACGCCCCATGATGGCCGATGCACTTGCCACCACTTTCGCCGCCCTGGTCGGAACCACGACTTCCGGCGCCTTCATCGAGTCGGCTACTGGCGTCGAAGCCGGCGGACGAACTGGTCTCACTGCCGTAGTCACAGCAATTTGCTTTGCCGGGACCTTATTTTTCGCACCGTTCATCTCCGCGATTCCGCCGCACGCCTACGGGCCGGCGCTTGTGTTTGTCGGTTTGCTCATGCTGGCGCCGATTACGCACATCCCCTTCGATGACCTTACTGAACTGGTACCGGCCTTCGGCGTGATGGCCCTGATGGCCTTCACCTACAACGTCGGCATCGGCATGATTGCAGGCTTTGTTCTCTATCCGTTCTGCAAGCTAGTCTCGGGGCGCATTCGCGAAGTCCGTCCCGCACTCTGGATTCTGACTACATTGTCGGTCTTGTTCTTCGTTTTCTATCCATACACGTAACAGTTGAAAGAAAGGCTGGAATATCATGATTCGTTTTGGAATTGCAGGGTTCGGCTTGCATGCGGTGCGCCGCTTGTTGCCGGGATTTGACCTCGCTCAGAAGTGCAAGGTCGTGGCGTTATCCCGGCGCGACCGGCAGAAAGCCCGCGAATCCGGGCAGCAATTCGCCATCCCGCATGTGTTCAATTCCACAGAAGAGATGTGCCGTTGCCCGGAAGTCGACGCCGTCCTCGTGACATCTCCCGACGTTTGCCATCTCCCCGATGTCCTGGCCTGCATCGCGGCCCGCAAACCCGTGCTTTGCGAGAAACCTATGGCCATGAACGCGGAGGAAAGCCGTCAGATGGTCGAGGCCGCGGAGCGCATGGGGGTCCTCTTGGGCGTGGCTCATGTCTTTCGCTTCGAGGAGAGCACGGCGTACCTCCGCCAACGCATTGCCGACGGTGACATCGGCTATCCGGTACTCGCTCGCGTGGAGTTCTCTTACCCGGGTTGGGAGCACGCGCGAACTTGGCTGTACGACCGCGCCATTGCTGCCGGTGGCCCGGTCGCAGACGTGGGCGTCCATTGTATTGACGCCCTGCGCTACATCTTGCAGGACGAACCGACGCGCGTGACGGCTATTGCCCGCTCTGACGCGCAGTCGGGCAATGTGGAGTCGGTCGCCGTACTCAGCCTGGAATTCCGACGGGGAGCGCTGGCCTCGGTTCTTGTCTCCACGCGTGCTCAGTATCGCAGCCCGATGGAATTCGTCGGTGACAAAGGTTTTCTGCGCGCGGACGACGGGCTGACCGTCGATCGCCCAGTGTCGGTCGAGTTGTGGCGGGATCAGAAAATCGTGCAGTCGGAAACCGTCTCGAACCATCTCGCCTACGCCAAACAAGTGGACAGTTTCGCTGAGGCAATCGAGACGTCAAAGCCATTTGCCGCGACCGGTAGGGACGGGTGGCAGAATCAGATCGTCCTCGATGCCGCTTACCACAGCCTGAAATCGGGACGAACAGAAGACGTGACTCTGGTCGAAGGAACAGGGAAACTCAGGACCAAATAAGAAGCGTCCCGGATTCAAAGAATCACGGGACGCCCGAACAGCCCTCCCCCAGAACTGCTCACGCTCAAGATACGAAATGGTTCTCAGCATGGGAATTACACTTTCGAGGTAGCGATCTGGCACCAACGGGCCACTTGCCAACAAATGGATTCTTGGTAGCATGTGGCACTCAGCGACTCCCCCAAGGTCGTCCCCAGGGTCTGGAAACGGCGCTCCTAGAGGGATGCTTTCCATCCATCTCTAATCTTGGCGCGATCCCAACCAGAGAACGAAAGTCAGTGTTGCAAGTGTGCATGGAATTTCATCCAGGCATGCAAGTACGCGGCGGTTGTTGTTCGTATGTTGTTGAAAAACAAGCGTAGTTCATAAATCTCCAGATTGGAAGTCAATCTGCACACAACGTAGCTAAGTTTTCTGTGCTCAGTGCTTGTGTGGGGCCGTCTCCAGTACGAAGAAACAGAAAAGTTCTGTGGGAGGAAATTTCATGAGGCGAGTGTTAGTTCTGGCGTTGCTGGCTGTCGCTGTGCCGATGGCTGCATGGGCGGACGGAATTGATCTAGTCAACCAGTTTGGTTCCATCTCAATTTCCACTGCGGGCATTACATCGGTAGGATCTCAACTCAAACAATTCAACAACGTCACCTCTGATCCTGGACATTCCTTGGGGTCGGTATCGTTCTCGACAGGGGCGCTGACCAGTGGCAGCCTTCTCGCCGGCGGGACTTTTTCCGACGTGGGTTCCAGTTTTGTCGTGATTGGGAAGGGCAGCCAGGTGCCACACAAGGGCGTGATTTTTGACGGAGCCTTCGTCGGCCCGATCTCTTGGACCTTGGTCGCTCAGAGTGGCGCGAGTTTGACCTATGAGCTCAGCGGTGCCATTCAGGGTACGCTCTGGAACGGCAGATGGGTCACGGGAACGACAACGCAGACCATCCACTCCACCAATGGTCAAATTACGCTCGGCATCGGGCATATCCGGGCCGGAGAAACCAGCATTCTCACGCCTGAACCGGGCACTTTGGGACTTCTGGGCACCGGACTGGTGGCGATTGCGGGCATGCTTCGTCGCAAGCTTTCGGCCGGAGCTTGACGCCAATCTAGCTGCCACTTTCGCCGACACACTCAACTCATGGCCCCGCCCAACGGCGGGGCTTTTGATTTTGTGGCGTCGTTCTCCACACCGACTCGCTTTCCTTCATCCTTGCCGTTGTGCAGAAGATTTCATCAGGTGAATTCCGGTACCCATGTCAGGCAACCGCCAGGCGTGCTTTCCAATCTCATGTCCCGCACTGAACGGGTGCGGAGATCAACCAAATGAAGCGAGTATTCGCGGTCGCAGTGTTATTGCTAGCAGTGCAAGTGGCGGCTCATGCCGACGGAATCGACTTGGTCAACAGGTTCGGCACAATTTCCATTTCCACTTCTGGCATCACCTCAATGGGCTCCCAGCTCAGCCAGTTCAACGCAATTAACCCAGGACATTCGCTCGGCTCGGTGATGTTTTCCACCGGCGCTCTTCTGAGCGGGAGCATCTCGACCGGGGCTATATTCTCCAATGTCGGTTCGATGTTCGAAGTCATCGGGAAGGGTAACTTCGGCCAGCCGAAGGGAGTCATCTTCGACGGCGCTTTCGTTGGGCCAATCCTCTGGACACTCGTCAGCCAGAGCGGGGCGCGCCTCGTCTTCCAGCTTACCGGAGACATATCCGGACAGCTGTACAACGGGACTACTGTCAGCGGCTCGACAACCCAGATGTTTCACACCACCTCCGCTCAACTTGCGAAAGGGATTGTGCACATCTCCGGCGGCAACACCCATCTGAATGCAGTGCCCGAGCCGGGTACGTTGGCCCTTATGGCGACCGGTCTGCTGGCCATCGGGCAGTTGACCCGCCGCAAATTGCGGTCTCGGAATATTGCGTAAATCGAGTCCGCAATGCAGACGCCCCGCCTCAATTGGCGGGGTTTCTTTTGCTTGGCGACGAAGTGCCTGTTACCCCCGTAACCGACCTGGCCGGGATAAGCGTTGACGTTACTTTTGACCAAACCTACATTCAGGCGAGGGGGTTGTATGAAGGACATCCATGAAGTCTTGCGTCGTAAGCAGGCGCAGTACGCGCAGCTGGGAAAGCAGATCGAGATGCTGCAGCAGGCCGCCGAGAAACTACGCGAAGTCGCGCCTCTGCTCGCCGAAAACGAAACTGAGGACGATAGCGCAGTGCTAGCGGATGTCGACGACGACAGCAATGCGATGGCTGCCAAGGCCAGTGCTCAATCCTCGTCCGCTGCCAAGCCGGCCCGGAGTAACACTCCGCGTTGGCCGTAAACCCAGGCAGGGGCAGGAGGCTCCACCGCGATGACACTGCAGGCACTGCTGGTATCGAAGGACGATTCGGCCGCTGAAGCCCTCACGCTCGTGCTCACCAATTTCGGTGTGGCCGTGGAGCGCTCGAGTGCCGCCGATGTTGCCGTCGCCCGCCTGGAAGAGCAGCATTTCGACCAGGTCATCGTCGATTTCGACGATCCCGGCACCGCCTCGCTGGTTTTGGAAAACAACCGTCGCCAGGGCAATCCCGTCCAGGGAAACCCTGCTGTCACCGTCGCTTTGGTCCACGACGACGCACAGATTCGGGCCATTCTCGGAGCCGGCGCCCATTTCATTCTGGTCAAACCGATCATTCATGAGCGGGCTCATGCCACTTTGCGCGCAGCCACTGCGCTGCTGAAGCGGGAACGCCGCCAGTCTTTCCGCGTGCCGGTCCAGGCGCCCGTCACCATTCACACCGATGATGCTTCGGACCTGGAAGGCATCTTGCTCGACCTGAGCAGCGGCGGCATGGATGTACTATCGGCCAAGCCTCTAGCTTCCGGCACATTGGCACGCTTTTCCTTTGAATTACCCGACAGCACCGTCAAGGTTGACGGTGACGCTGAGGTTGCATGGACGAGCCCCAATGGGCAGACCGGATTGCGCTTCCTCGATATGGATCTGCGGATGCGCGATCAGCTCAATCAGTGGCTCGCCGGTCATTCTCAGGAAGCATTGCCCGAAGAGCCTGAGGCGGTTTCGCACTGCAAACTGACCGACATGAGCCTGGGCGGATGCTACGTCGAAACCGAATCGCCCTTCCCACAATCCTCCGCGGTTGATCTTTGCCTGAAGACTGCCGGCATGGAGATTCACACCGAAGGATTGGTCCGGGTCATGCACCCCAGTCATGGAATGGGAATTGAATTTCCTTCGCGCACAGCAGAACAGCGCAAAAGCGTCGGCGACTTCATCGAATTCCTGACCAGCCAGCCAGGCGCCACCCCCGAACTGGAAATCTCGCCGCGCGCTCTGATCGGAAGCACCGAAGAACTGAATCCGACGGCAGATGTCGAAACCGACGACCCGCTCCTGGAATTGTTGCGCACCGGGGACGCTCTCGACGAAACCCAGTTCCTGGCGGACCTCCATCGCCAGCGCAATTCCGCCGGCGTAAGCCAGTAGCCATCGCTCCTCTTCATACACACATCATGCAAAAACCGGGGACCTGTCTGCACCCCGTCTCTGGTGCAACCATGCCCCCGGTGGTCTGTTCCACCTCGATTGCCCCGAGCCTAGCCCAGCGCCCCCAGGACATGGTTGCGCCCCCGTTAATTTTCAGAGAAAAGTTTTGAATGCACTAGAATTGCTTCGCCCCCTTGCTGAACCATCCCATCACGCGTTATCTGACGATCACGGTTGCCTGTTTCCTGGCACTCACTCCCTTTTTCTGGAAGGGCATACCCTCCGGCCACGATTTCGAATTCCACATGTTCTCTTGGATCGAGGTCGTCAGCCAGTGGAAGCAAGGGATCTTGTATCCCCGCTGGGCGTCGCTAGCACATTGGGGTTATGGAGAAGCGCGATTCCTTTTTTACCCGCCAGCCTCGTGGATGCTGGGCGCGGCGTTGGGAGTGCTCTTGCCCTGGAAGTTGGTGCCAGGGGCTTATATATGGATCACTCTTTGTCTGGCTGGAGTGTCGATGCTTCGTCTTGCGCGGGAATGGCTGCCTCCGCGCGACGCCCTCTTCGCTGCCGTGCTTTACGCCGTCAATCCCTATCACATGGTGATTGTCTATTGGCGTAGTGCGTTTGCCGAACTGCTGGCTGCCGCTCTGTTACCTCTGCTCTTGCTTGCGCTCATGCGCCTGCGCGAACCGGGTTGGCGTCCGGTATTGAACTTGAGTCTGGTCCTGGCAGCTTCCTGGCTGACGAATGCTCCGGCAGCAGTGATGGTGCACTACTCCGCCGCAGGCCTGGTGCTCACCCTGGCAGTGATGAAACGTTCGTGGCAACTCTTGCCAAGGGCGGGCCTGGCCGTCGCACTGGGCTTGGGATTGGCTTCGTTTTACGTTATTCCTGCCGCGTACGAAGAGAGGTGGGTCAACATTGCGGAAGTGCTGTCTCCCGGTCTGCGTCCGCAGGAGAACTTTCTCTTTACCAATGCAGCTGACCCGGAACACAACGCCTTCAATCGCTTGGTGTCGACGGTTGCGGCCGCGGAAATCGCACTGGTCGGTGCCGCAATCTGGCTCTCCCGCAAATGGGGGATGCACGATCGGGCGCCATGGCTCCTAGCCTCGATCTGGGGTGCGTTTGCAGGCTTGGTGATGCTTTCCTTTACCAACCTACTGTGGCGGTACCTGCCCGAATTTCGCTTCATGCAACTCCCCTGGCGCTGGCTTCTGTGTTTGAACGCCGCGTTCGCAATCTTGTTGACGGCTGCCACTCCCCGTTGGCGCTGGCGCATTCTTACCTACCTCGTGCTGCTGGTGATTGTGATTTGGGGCGCCTATCGCATCCAGCAGCCCTGGTGGGATTCGGCGTCCGACGTCGACGAGATGCGCGACGATATCGCCGAGGGCACCGGCTACGAAGGCACGGATGAATATGTTCCTCACGGGGCTGACCCGTACGAGTTGAACAAAGATCTTCCGCTGGCAGTCGTCGACCACCAGGAGAGTACCCGCGCCGAGGTCTTGCGGTGGGATGCCACCGGCAAACACCTCATCGTTCATGCCGACAGCTCCGCACTTCTGACCCTGCGACTCTTCAACTACCCAGCATGGGAGGTGACACTAAATGGGAAAGCGGTCGAAACTGAGACCACGGATGTGACCGGCCAGATGCAGATTCACGTCATGCCGGGCACGAACGACATCCGGATTCACTTCGCCCGCACGCGCGACCGAACCATCGGCGGATGGATTTCCCTGGCCAGTCTGGTCCTGCTGGTTGCCGCGTGGATCAAGACGCAGTCCACACTCGCGACACATCAAGCGGAATGAATTAGATTTCCTCTGTATGCCCCTGTGTGCCCTGTAGTTCGAGTCCTCCGACGGGAAAACTGAGCACAAGAAAAATCCTGGAGCCTGATGCCGACCCGAGTCCTGGTAGCCACTTCGAACCCCGGCAAATTGCGTGACTTCGCCGGCGCGGCTGAACCTCACGGCATCGAGATCGCCGGGATCCCCCACTTCTCTTCCCTGGCTCCAGTCGTCGAAGACGGCGCCACCTTCGAAGCTAACGCGCGCAAGAAAGCAGAAGAATACAGCCGCGCCGTTCCCGGGGAGCTCGTCATCGCCGACGACTCCGGCATCGAGATCGACGCGCTCGGTGGCGCGCCCGGCGTGCATTCAGCCCGCTACGCCGCCGACGAACCGCACGCTGCCGAAGCCAACACCGACGACGAAGCCAACAACGCGCGCGTCTTGCAGGAACTGTCCAACGTGCCGCGCGAAAAGCGCACCGCAAGATTCGTTTGTGTGATCGCCGCTGCTCGCAACGGTCACACGCTCGCTACCTTCCGCGGCGCCGCCGAAGGCACCATCCTCGATGCGCCTCGTGGCCGCAACGGATTCGGCTACGATCCGCTGTTCTACTTCCCGCCAATCGGGAAAGCTTTCGCAGAACTAAGCGGTGTTGAGAAGGCGCAGTACAGTCATCGCGGTGCAGCTTTTCGGAGGTTTCTGGAGTGGCAAGAAAAGACTTGAGTTCTTGAACATCTCGTCACTGATTTGTGCGTCTTCGTGCGATAGAATCCCGGGCTGAAGATGATCGATGCCAGACTAACGATTTACGCAGTCCTACTGCTGTCTTTTAGCGTATGCGCTCAAAAGCTGCCGTCAACCGCCCCTTCTGAATCTGAATTGGTGGGAATCACCGCCAGAGGGCGTGCCCTCGCTGGTTATGATGCTGCTGCATGGCACGCAACCGATGCCGTACTCGCTCTCAAACCGCCGCAAGGCTCATTTCGACTCTACATTGCCAGGAAGAGTGAGAAAGGCTGGGTGGTCGCATTTGGCCGATTCGATGAAGCCAAGACCAAGTTCCTGATCGCCTACGAAGCTCAGCAGAACGGCGATTCCGACGAGTACAGTGTCACGACACACGAGCCGCCACTCGAGGACAGTGACTACTATTTCCGAGCGGCAAGGGCATTCATGTCGGGGCAGGATGAGTTTCTCCAGGAAGCGAAACCGCAGCGCCCATACAATCTCTCAATTCTCCCAACGCCCTCGGGTAACTGGTACTTCTATGCCATCCCGGCTCAGACTGATCTTGCCGTTTTGCCTTTTGGCGGCGACGTTCGATATACGATCTCTGGTGATGGAATCAAGATCAATGACAAACGGCAAATGCACAAGATCGTGCTAGAAGAGCAAGTTGGCCAGAACGGTCTGGCTTTTGGCTTTCACACCCATGTATTGAGCGATTTTCCTGAAGACAGCGATGTATTCTACGCCTTGTCACGCAAGGCGGCGCAGGGTGATTTGATCGCCACGAAGAAGTACTTTTACCAGGTTCTACCGGATGGCAAGTTGATCTACTTGGGAACGACGCCGGACATCCAAACACTCATCGCAGCCGACAAGTTCGAAATCCTCCCGGACCTGGCCAAGTCCCAGCCGGTACAAGAGATGTTGTTATCGTCAATTCGACGATTGCTGGAAGACGTGTCCTCGAGTAACCCACTAGAGGCTTTGGCCGAACTCGAGGGCGCACGCTGCGACGGGCATACCGTATGGCTGAAATTCACTCATAGCCTGCATAACATCGGGGAGGGAAAGATAATCCTATACAAAGAGCCCCTCCGGAATTCTCAAGTGCGCTTTGCCGCGACCGAAGCGGACATTCAGTCCGGCAAGTTCGAAAAACTAGCTTTCTTCACACCTGTGCAGCCCGACTTCTCCAAGAAAGATGCGTTTATCATGCTGAGCCCGGGAATGTTCCATAGCGAGGTTCATGAATATCCGATCCTCGGGCTCGACTTGAGTGGCAAAGGGGCAGTGCAATTCCTGTTCTTTACGTGGCCACTTGGGTCGGAGAAGGAAGCTGAAGCCCAACGAGCCCGTTGGCACGATGCAGGGTATTTGTACACGGACACCGTTGCCACAGCGCCGATGCGATTTGAGATCGATCCAGCAGTCTTGAAGAATTGCGAGTCGAAGTAAACCTCGTTAGCGGTGTAAAGCGCGCTCGCACCTCACCTTGACTTGCCTTCGCGCGCCCCCCGATAATCGAAGGTTGCTTTTCTTCATTCCTGATCTCACAAGGAGCAGCCATCGTGGCTTCTGTAGCTCAACCTGTGACTCCGAAGATCAAGCCGGGAGTCGCGCCGCTCCGTGCCGGCCAAGGATATTCTTTCCTTCTCCGCCGCCTGCATTCGATCACCGGCATTGTTCCCATTGGCCTCTTTCTGCTCGAGCATTTCATCTCCAACTACGAGGCTTTTAAGGGGCCCGATGCCTACACCGCACAGGTCAGGTTTCTCAACAGCTTGCCCTTCGTAGTCGGGCTTGAACTGTTTGGCATCTGGATTCCGACCCTCTATCACGGGCTCTACGGTGTTTACGTCTGGTGGCGCGGCGAGACGAACGTCGGCGACTATCCCTGGACCGGCAACTGGCTCTACACCGCGCAGCGCTGGACGGGCATTGTGGCCTTGATCTACATCGCGCAGCACATGTACTTCCTTCGCTTCTCGGGAACACACTTGCCGAGCCATCCTGACGCGGCATTTTCGAAGGTGCAGTTGGAATTTCAAAATCCGTGGATGATCGCCTTTTACGCCGTCGGCATCATCGCGGCTTCGTGGCACTTCTCGTACGGATTGTGGCTGTTCGCTGCGAAGTGGGGCATCACGGTCGGCGAAAACGCCCGCCGCCGCTTTGGCTACGTTTGCCTGGCGCTGGCGCTGGGACTGGTCGCAATCGGCGCCACCAGCATGTACGGCTTCCTGAGTCACCCGTATCATCCATGGGAGCCGAACACCGTGAACGATAACATCGTCTTGAAATAACGACGGGCTCGGCCCGTCACTGGACTCATATCAATGGCAGCAACTCCAAAGATCATCGTGGTAGGTGGCGGCCTCGCCGGACTCGCCGCCGTCATCAAGATCGCCGAGATGGGTGGCGAGGTCGACCTCTTTTCGATCGTCCCCGTAAAGCGCTCGCACTCAGTCTGCGCCCAGGGCGGCATCAACGCCGCCAAGAACCTCAAGGGCGAAGGCGACTCCACCTGGCAGCACTTCGACGACACCATCTACGGCGGCGACTTCCTCGCCAACCAGCCTCCCGTCAAGGCCATGTGCGATGCCGCTCCCGGCATCATCGATCTGCTCGACCGCATGGGCGTGACCTTCAACCGTACGCCCGAAGGCCTGCTCGATTTTCGCCGCTTCGGAGGAACTTTATACAACCGCACGGCGTTTGCCGGGGCTACCACCGGTCAGCAGCTTCTCTACGCGCTTGATGAGCAGGTTCGCCGTTACGAATCCGAGGGCAAGGTGAAGAAGTACGAGCATTGGGAATTCCTTTCCGCCGTGCTCGATGGAACCCGCACCTGCCGCGGCATCTGCGCCATGGACCTGCGCACGATGGAAGTCCGCACCTTCCCTGCCGACGCCATCATCATCGCCACCGGCGGCATCGGCGCGATCTTCGGCAAGTCCACGAATTCGGTCGTCTGCACCGGATCAGCGCAGTCGGCGCTCTATCAGCAGGGCTGCGATTACGCGAACGGAGAATTCATCCAGGTCCATCCGACTTCGATTCCCGGCGAAGACAAACTCCGCCTGATGTCGGAATCAGCCCGCGGCGAAGGTGGACGCGTCTGGGTTCCCAAGACACAGGGCGACAAGCGCGATCCCAAGTCGATCCCCGAAAAAGAGCGCTGGTACTTCCTCGAAGAGTGGTATCCGAAGTATGGGAACCTGGTGCCGCGCGACGTTGCGACCCGCGCCATCTTCAAGGTCGTTTACGAGCACAACCTCGGCATCGATGGCAAGCCGATGGTCTACCTCGACCTGACCCACATCGACCGCAAGATTCTCGACCGCAAGCTGGAAGGCATTCTCGAAATCTATGAGAAGTTTGTCGGTGACAATCCGCGCGACGTGCCCATGAAGATCTTTCCCGGCATGCACTACACCATGGGCGGCCTGTGGGTCGACTACAAGCAGGCCACGAACGTTTCGGGAATTTTCGCTGCAGGTGAAGCCGAGTATCAATACCACGGCGCGAATCGCCTCGGCGCGAATTCGCTGGTCAGCTGCATTTTTGGCGGATTTGTCGCCGGTCCGGCGGCCGTGCAGTACGCCAAGAACGTCGCCGCCGCGCCCGCCAACGGCCACTTCGATGCCGAACGCAAGCGTCAGCAAGAGATCAATGCCGGACTGATGAAGTCCGACGGCAGCGAGAACCCGTTCCTGCTCTGGCGCGAACTGGGCGAGCTGATGACCGAGAATTGCACGGTCATCCGCTACAGCAAAAAATGTCAGGCCGCCGACGCGAAGATCGTCGAGATGCTCGAGCGCTTCCAGCACATCAACCTGAGCGACAAGACGCAGTGGGCGAACACAACGGTCGCCTTCGCGCGCCAGTTCTACAACATGCTGCAGTTGTCACGAGTGATTGCGCAGGGCGCCGCCATGCGCGACGAATCCCGTGGCTCGCACTACAAACCCGACTTTCCCGATCGCGACGACAAGAACTGGATGAAGACGACGAAAGCGTCGTTCGCTCCGGATGCGGATGAACCGAAATTTGAATTCGAGTCGGTGGACGCGTCGCTAATTCCGCCGCGGCCGAGGAAGTACTGAATATGCGCAACGGAGCCCGTCGAACAACGAGACGTATTGTGATTGGGTCTTCGGTTGGAGCGACCGGGACCTTGGTCAGTGCAGTGTACTGGATGCGCAGCCAGAGCCCTGAGGGTCTGTTGTTGGCAAAAATTTGTATTGGTTGCTTTGCCTTTTCTCTACTGATCATCATTTTTCGTATTGTCTATTACCGAAATCAGCGAGATTACTTTTCCGAAGAGATGGATCACCGACGCTCCTTGGCGAAGGGAACAAAGAGCTAACAGCTAAAGGCTAAGAGCTAATGGCTAATTCAAAAACCGTCCTCATCAAGGTCAAACGCCAGCTCACCCCCGACGCCAAGCCCGTCTGGGAGGAGTTTGAGATTCCCTATCGCCGCAACATGAACGTCACCTCGGCGCTCATGGACATCGCGGCCAACCCCGTCACGCGCGACGGCAAGAAGACCACGCCCGTCACCTACGATTCGAATTGCCTGGAAGAGGTCTGCGGCTCGTGCGCCATGCTCATCAACGGACGCGCCCGCATGGCCTGCTCTGCCCTGCTCGACCAGCTCGATCAGCCCATCCGGCTCGAACCGTTCTCGAAGTTCCCGGTCGTCCGTGATCTCTCGGTCGACCGCAGCGTGATCTTCGAGAACCTCAAGAAGGTCAAAGCCTGGGTGCCGGTTGACGGCAGCTACGATCTCGGCTCCGGCCCGCGCCAGTCTGTAGAAGACCAGGAAGAGTCTTACCCACTCTCTCGCTGCATCTCGTGCTGCTGTTGCATGGAGGCCTGCCCGCAGTTCAACGAAGACACCGGTTTTGTCGGCGCCGCTGCGATCTCGCAAGTACGCCTGTTCAACACGCACCCAACCGGCAAAGCCCTGAAGCGCGAGCGCCTCTCTGCCCTGATGGGCGACGGCGGCATCCAGGAATGCGGCTACGCGCAGAACTGCGTAGAGATCTGTCCAAAAGACATCCCGTTAACCAAGTCGATAGCGGAAGTCGGCGGGCAGGTCATGAAGCAGGCGATCGGCGACCTGTTCAGAAAATAGGGCCATTCCACCTTGCTCGTCTGTGTCCGCCGTGGTTAAGGCTTTTGCATGCACCACTGAGGACACAGGGTTTCCTCAAGGTAACCAGTTACCAGTAACTCTCGTCGGTAACGCCCGTTTGGCTTAATCCCTAACGCTGAACTTGACGATTAGGTTAGAATAACGGCTCCTTCTGGAATTTGGAGCCGACCCCGAAACCAGGAGTTTCCCCGAGTGATGGAACGGATGACGACCCTAGGGATCTGGCGCCACAAGTCGATTCTGGCCCTCCTGTTTGCGCTGTTTCTTGCGCCCGGAGCAGCCTTCGCCCTGCACAGTACCGAGCCGCCGCGCGCTACTCCCACTAAGTCTCATCGCAAGTCGAGTCATCGCCGTCGTGTGGCGTGGAACCCGATGTTCCGGCCTTCGCACGATTCCCTGCTGCGACAGAATGCCGAAATCGATCGCCTCGACCTGCCGCGCATTCAGGACGACGATCAACTGGAAGAACTGAAATCGTCTGGCGCACTGGTTCCGATCGTGGCCAGCGAATCGCTGAAGATCGAGCACCGTCTCGATCCGTCGCGGCGCTATTGCCGTCCCTGGACGCGGGACTTCGTCGAAGACCTGAGCCAGGCCTACTACAACCGATTCCACGCGCAAATCCAGGTCAACTCCGCAGTGCGTACCGTGAAAGTCCAGAAAAAGCTGCGCCGCCACAATCGCAACGCGGCCCCGGCCGAAGGCGATACCGCTTCCTCGCACCTGGCCGGAGTGACCGTAGACCTGCAGCGCCGCGGCATGTCGAAAGAACAAGTTCGCTTCGTCGAGCGGTACCTGTTTTACCTTCGCGAAGTCGGGCTGGTCGAACCGGAGGAAGAGCGCCGCCACTGGTGCTTCCACGTGATGGTATCGGATCGCTACACAGACTGGCGCCAGAGTCAAACCGTGTTTCGCCTGCATCCGACCGAAGAGTCTGAGACTGCGATGAGCGGTTCGAACTGAATTTCTCTCGCCCCGCGTGCAAAGACCGTCATCTCAGGCGACGAGCCTCGGGAAGCTCGCGTCCAACAAGGGCTAGCTGCGCTGAACGAAGGGGGTTCCCTTGTGTTCCTCCGTGCCCCCTGTGGTTGAGGTCTTGGCTTTTCTCCGCGGGCACCGTATAGAATCCAAGCTCGATCATGAGACGCCTTCTTGTGCTTCCGCTCTGTTTCTATCTGGCTACGACTGCGTCATCGCAAAGCACCGTCACAGCCAAAGCCCGCCAGATCCACGACTCTGCCATCGTCATTGACACCCACGCCGACACGCCGCAGCGCTTTCTCGACGAGAACTACGACATCGGCTCGGCGGATCCGAACGACAGCGGCCACATCAGCCTCGACAAGGCCAAGGCCGGCAACCTGGGCGGCGAATTCTTCTCCATCTGGGTGGAACCGGAGACGAACAAGGGCCACTATGCCCGCCATACCCTCGATCTGATCGATTCGGTTTATGAGCAGGCCGCGCGCCATCCGGACCGCATGATGATGGCCTTCAGCACCGCCGATATCGAGCGCGCCCATCGCGAACACAAGCTCGCCGCGCTGATGGGGATCGAAGGCGGTCACTCCATCGAAAATGACGTCCGCGTACTCCGCGATTTCTATCGCCTCGGTGTGCGCTACATGACCCTGAGCTGGTCTAACACCAACGAATTTGCCGACTCCTCCGGCGACATCGACGACCCGAAAGTCGAGCATCACAACGGCCTCACCGAAGGCGGCCGCCAGATTGTCCTCGAAATGAATCGTCTTGGCATGCTGGTCGATATTTCCCACGTTGCGGACCGCACGTTTTACGACGCCATTGCGGTCAGCAAAGCGCCGGTCATTGCTTCCCATTCCTCCGCTCGCGCGCTCACCGACCATCCGCGCAATATGACCGACGACATGCTCCGGGCAGTTGCCAAGAATGGCGGGGTGGTACAGGTCAACTTCTTCAACGCCTTTGTTGACGCCGACTATCTCAAGGCAGACCAGGCACACAAGGACGAACGCAATGCGGCCGTCAAAGCCCATATTGACCAACTGAAAGCCCAGGGCAAAACAGTCACCTATCTCGACACCGACCGCATCGAGCGCGAGTGGGCGGCGAAGATTCCGCGTCCTCCGCTGAAGTCTCTGATTGACCACATTGACCACATCGCCAAAGTCGCCGGTGTGGATCACGTCGGTTTGGGCTCCGACTTCGACGGCGTCTCCGGCGCCACGCCCCAGGGCATCGACTCCGCCGCCGACCTGCCCAAGATTACCCAAGCTCTGCTCGACCGGGGCTACAGCGCCGTCGACATCCGCAAGATTCTCGGAGGGAACATCCTGCGCGTCTTCCGCGAGGCCGAACAGGTAAGCAAAGAGATGCACGCAGAGCGGCCGTAGCGTCGGCGTCCCTTGTGTGGCGGACACTCTTTGTCCGCCTTCGCGTACTGGGCGGCGTTGCCCTGCCGCCAGCCCTGTGAGCAGGTGGCCTTGGTACAATCATGTGTTTGCAAACCGCATCCTGAGGAATCCTATGGGAACACTCATTTGCACGATCGTTCTGATTACTGTCTCGTCCCTCTTCCCTGCCGCCCAAACCAAGCCGGCCCCGTCAGCCAAGCCGCCGGTGCGGACCCCTATGGCTGCTCCCGCCGCCGAGCCACTGGCGATTATTCACACGACAGCCGGTGACATGCACTGCCGCTTGTTCGAGAAGCAGGCCCCGATCGGCGTCGCCAACTTCATCGGCCTGGCCGACGGCACCAAAGATTGGGTCAACCCTATCTCTCACGCCAAGAAGCACGGCGTGCCGCTCTACGACGGAACCATCTTCCATCGCGTCATTCCCGAATTTATGATTCAGGGCGGCGATCCTGCCGGCAACGGCGCCGGCGACCCCGGATACAAGTTCCGCAACGAAGTTTCTTCCGATCTGAAGTTTGATCGCCCTGGACGCCTGGCCTACGCCAACTCCGGACCGGATACGAACGGTTCGCAGTTCTTCATTACCGAAGACGTTGCCCACAGCGCCCACCTGACCGGCAACTACACGATCTTTGGCCAGTGCGATCCTGCTGCCGTCGAGTTGGTCAAGAAGATCGCCCGCATGACGCGGGATCCCAGTAACGACCGTCCCTTCCATCCCGTAAAGATCACGCACATCGAGATTCAGCGCGGGGCAGCCGCCGCGACAACGAAAACGCCCGCAGCCCGGACCACGGGAACGAAGCCACCAGCTGGGGTTAAAGCACCGCAACAATAGGCGAACACATCTTAAGAACGTGAGGGAAAACATATGGCTCGCACCCCCGGCACCTATGCCGTATTTCAGACCAGCGAAGGCAACGTCGTTTGCCGCCTCTTCGAACAAGATGCTCCCAAGACAGTCGCCAACTTTACCGAGCTAGCGGAAGGCAAGCGTGACTGGACTCATCCCGGCACGCGCGCCAAGAGCAAGAACCCGCTGTACAACGGCACCATCTTCCACCGCGTAATTCCCGACTTCATGATCCAGGGCGGAGATCCCCTGGGGAGCGGTATGGGTGGTCCCGGCTACCAGTTCGAAGACGAAACCAAGGGCTCGCCGCACCGGTTCGACAAGCCCGGCAAGCTGGCCATGGCCAATTCCGGTCCGAATACCAATGGCTCGCAATTCTTTATTACCGTCGCCAACACGGAGTGGCTCACGGGCAAACACACCATTTTTGGCGAGGTTGTGGAAGGGCAAAGTATCGTAGAGAAAATTTCCAGAGTAGCCCGCAACCGCCAGGATCGCCCAAACAAAGACGTAGTCATCACATCCCTGACGATCGAACGAGCGTAGCCCCGGCGCCCCGGCGGCGGTCTCAGGGCCTGCCCTGAGGTTGCCGAAGGGGCGACCGCGCCTCCGGAACAGTCATTACGCCTCTTCACAGCAACCGGGCGCTCGCTCTCCTTTATAATTGCTGTTCTCTCAGCCCCGGAGGCTCGCATCATGGCAGTGTTTAACGGCGTTCCCGTCCCGTCGGATGGACAGCGGATCGAATACAGCAACGCCAAATACCGTGTGCCTGACCGCCCCATCATTCCCTTCATCGAGGGCGACGGCACCGGCCGCGACATCTGGAAGGCCTCCGCGCGTGTATTCGACGCAGCCGTTGAGAAGGCCTACGGCGGGAAGCGCACCGTCGCCTGGTACGAGGTTTTCGCCGGCGAGAAATCCAAAGCCCGCTTCGACACCTGGCTGCCCGACGACAGCGTCAACGCGATTCGCGAGTTCCGCGTGGCCATCAAAGGCCCGCTGACGACGCCCGTCGGTGGCGGTATCCGCTCGCTCAATGTGGCTCTGCGCCAGATCCTCGACCTCTACGCCTGTGTGCGTCCCGTGCGCTACTACCACGGCGTTCCTTCGCCCGTAAAGCATCCCGAGCGCATGAATGTCGTCATCTTCCGCGAGAACACTGAAGACGTGTACGCCGGAATCGAGTGGGAGCAAGGCACGCCAGACGCCGCCAGGCTCATCGAATTCCTCAACAAAGACATGTTGAAGGGTGGCAAGAAACAGATTCGTTTGGACTCCGGCGTCGGAATCAAGCCGATGTCTGTGACCGGCACCAAACGCCTCGTGCGCATGGCCATTCAGCACGCGCTGGAAAACGGCCGCAAGACGGTAACTCTGGTCCACAAGGGCAACATTCAGAAGTTCACGGAAGGCGCGTTCCGCAAGTGGGGTTACGAACTGGCGACTGAGGAATTCCGCGACCAGGTCATCACCGAGCGCGAGAGCTGGATCGTCGACAACAAGGACAAGAATCCCACTCTCACCGTCGCGCAGAACGCCGAACTCGTCGAACCCGGCATGGAATTTGCGCCCGCCGAGTTCCGCTTGTCCGTCGAACAAGAAGTGCAGCAAGTCCTCGATACCATCTATTCCACGCACGGCCACGGCGCCTGGAAAAAGAAGATCATGGTCAACGATCGCATCGCTGACTCCATCTTCCAGCAGGTCGTCACCCGCGCCGACGAATACAGTGTGCTGGCAACTCCGAACCTGAACGGCGACTATATTTCCGACGCATGTGCCGCGCAGGTTGGCGGCCTCGGCATCGCCCCGGGCGCGAATATCGGCGACGGCTATGCTATTTTCGAAGCCACCCACGGCACCGCTCCCAAATACGCGGATAAAGACGTCATCAATCCCGGCTCTGTCATGCTCTCGGGCGTTATGATGTTCCGTTTCCTGGGATGGGGCGAAGCGGCCGACCTGATCGAGCAAAGCCTCGAGCGGACCATCGACCAGAAAAAAGTGACCTATGACTTCGAGCGCCTGATGCCGGGCGCCACTAAGGTCAAGACCAGCGAGTTCGCAAGCTACATGATCGACAACATGAGCGCAGAAGTAGGGACCGCAGCGAAATAGGGATTCGGTTCCTCTGTGCTCCCCATGGTCTAAAGGTTTTGGTTGACAGCGGAAAGGATGAATCATGCGCAAGAAAGTGACGATCGTAGGCTCCGGAAACGTAGGCGCCACCGCCGCCCACTGGATCGCTTCGAAAGAACTGGCCGACGTAGTCCTCATTGACATCATCGAAGGCGTGCCACAGGGCAAAGGCCTCGACCTGCTCGAAGCCATGCCGATCGAAAAGCGCGACTCCTTCGTTCTCGGTACTCAGGACTACGCCGATACCGCCAACTCCGACATCGTAGTGATCACTGCCGGCATTCCGCGCAAGCCCGGCATGAGCCGCGACGACCTGCTCAACACCAACCACAACATCATGAGGGACGTAGTCGCAAAAGCGGTGAAGTATTCGCCCAACTGCATTCTGATCATCGTCTCCAATCCTCTCGACGCCATGGCCCAGGCCGCCTACAAGATGAGCGGATTCCCGCGCGAGCGCGTCATCGGCATGGCTGGCGTGCTCGACTCCGCCCGTTTCCGCGCCTTCATCGCGCAGGAACTCAAAGTCAGCGTGGAGAACGTAACCGCCTTTGTTCTCGGCGGCCACGGCGACACCATGGTCCCTCTCGCCCGTTACTCCACCGTTGCGGGAATTCCCATCACGGAATTGATGGACCAGGCGACACTCGACCGCCTCGTGCAGCGCACCCGCGATGGCGGCGCCGAAATCGTGAAGTATCTGAAGACCGGTTCGGCCTACTACGCCCCGTCATCGGCCGTCGCCGAAATGGTCGAAGCGATTCTCAAAGACAAGAAGAAGATTCTTCCCTGCGCCGCCTATCTCAACGGTGAATACGGGATTCACGGCCTGTACGTGGGAGTACCGGTGAAGCTCGGCACCAAAGGCATCGAGCAGATCATCGAGATCAAGTTGACAGCAGAAGAAAAAGCCGCCCTCGACAAAAGCGCTGCCGCAGTGAAGGAACTGGTGGGCGTGATCAACGTCTAGCGCAGCCGTTCGCTCCAGCACTGAATTCCTTCGTGGACCCTTGTGTCTTTCGTGGTTAGCGCCCTTCTGCAAGCAGGCGCGAAGACCACGAAGGACCTCCTCCGTTTCTGCATTACTTTGGTGCCGAGCCCAGCTGTCGCGCCAACTTTATAATCCACGACATCCCCCGCTGTTTAGGCTGCATCCGCAAGAACCCCGCTCCCCTGTTCGACGAAGCCCTGCACTTCACCCGATAGCCCGTCTCACGTAGCCCCCCTTCCGTCCCGGCGCAAGGATAGATATAGTGTGTGGGGCCAATCCCCACCCAATGGACTTCGATCAGCTTGAGATCTTTCTGGAAGTAGCGCGCCTGTCCAGCTTCTCGCGCGCTGCCGAAAAGCGTTTCCGCACGCAGCCCGCTATCTCTTCCCAGATTCGCGCCCTTGAGGAGGAAGTCGGCGCGCGTCTCCTCGACCGCTCCGGCGGACGCGTCTCGCTCACCGTGGCCGGCAAGTTGTTCTTCAAATACGCGGAAGACACGCTCGAAGAAAAGAAGTCAATTCTCACCGCCATTGCCGAGACCGAGCATGTGCCGCGCGGGCAGATCGTCGTCGCCGCCAACGAGGGCACCTGCCTGCACATCCTCCCGGAGGTCTTCGCGCAGTTCAAGCGCAACTACCCCGATGTCGCCGTCAGCATCAAGCGCGCCGACTACGCCAAGATCCTGGAGTCGGTCAGCGATCTTTCCGTTGATTTCGGAGTCGTATCCTTGCCCGTCACCGACAATCGCCTGCAATGCGTTCCCGTTCACCGCGACGAGCTTGTCGTCATCACTCCGCCGGGCCATCCGCTCACCGCGAAGCAGGAGGTGACGGTGGCCGAGGTAGCCGAGTACCGCCTCGTGGTGCCGAAAGCAGGCCACACACGGGATGCCCTCGACACCCTGTTCTATGATCGCCACTTGAAACCCCGCTATGCCATGGAACTGGACTCGAGCGAACTATTGAAGCGGTTCGTGGCCGCAGACGTTGGCGTCGGCTTCATCGCACGCTCCAATATTCAGGAAGACATTCGCGCCAACGCGCTCGGCGCCTTAACCATCTCCGACGCGCAAATCCGCCGCGATCTCGCCCTCGTGTTCCGCAAGGACCGCTCCCTGAGTCGAGCTGCCAAGGCCCTCATTGACATAGCTGTGAAGCAGAAGAATTTCACCACGGCAGTCGCCGCCAAGCGCGCACGATGAAAGAGAGAGAGAAAGCTCTGCTTGGATTGCTCTTGCTACTCGGGGCAAGTGTCGCTGTCGCGCAGAAGCGGACTGGCGGCCAGGCCCCCGCCGCCTCTTACAAGTTGCTTTCGTTGCACGTAACCGGGAGCCAGCGTTATTCCGAAAAAGAGATTTTGCCCGCAAGCGGTCTCCAACTGGGCCAGGAAGTCCGTGAAGCCGATTTCAAAGAAGCCGTACGCCGCCTCGGCGATTCCGGCTTCTTCACCAGCGTCTCCTACTCGTACCAATTTTCGCCAGCCGGTGCCAAGCTGGAATTCCAGCTCACCGATGCCGATTCCAGCACGTTCGTTCCCGCACACTTCGAAAACTTCGTCTGGTTCACGGATGCGGAACTGCTCCATGAACTTCAGCTTCGCATACCACTCTTCAAGCAGGAGTTGCCCTTGGACGGCGCTCTTGCCGACCGGGTGGAAGCGGCGCTGCAGGAGATTCTCGACGAAAAGAAGATACCCGCCCGAGTGGACTATCTCCGTGAGAGCCCGCCCGAAGGCGAGAAGCTAACCGGCATCGCATTCACGGTCGAGGGCCTTGAAATTCATATCCGCAACGTCGACTTTCCCGGTGCCTCCGCGGATCTCCTGCCTGGATTGCAGGCCATCGCACGCCGGCTCATTGGGGCTCCGTACATGCGCTCACCCCTAGCCAAGGTGGCTGAAGTCGATTTCCTCCCGGTCTGTCTCAAGCGCGGATATTTGAAAGCATCCTTTGCCCAGTGGGATGCGCGCGTCCTCTCGCAGCAGAGTGGTGACGTCGAGGTCGAGGCGATCGTTCCCGTCACCCCGGGAAAGGTGTACTCCACCTCAGGAGTGGAATGGAAGGGCAATTCGGTCGTCAAGACGGAAGAACTTCAGAAGCTTTTACACCTGCCTGTCGGTCAACCCGCCGATGCGGTCGAGCTCGTCAACGATCTGGAAAAGGCCACCATGCTCTACCGCACCCGTGGCTACATGGTCGCGCGAATCACATCGAAACCTCTCTTGGATGACGACAAGAGTACGGTTCACTACGATCTCTATGTTGTCGAAGGCGACCAGTTCAGAATGGGCGACCTCGACATCGTCGGCCTGGACTCGCAAGCCAAAGCCCATCTCCAGTCGGAATGGAAACTTCAACCCGGAGACCCCTATAACGGCGAGTACCCGAAACAGTTCCTCGACCAGACCACTCAGCTGCTGCCCCGGGGAGTGCCGTGGAAAGTCAGCTATCACGAGGCGGTAAACGAGGGCGACAAGACAGTAGATGTCACGCTGCAGTTTCGCGCGCAATAATGCACAGAATGCTTGCAACGTTCCCGAAGGTTGGCGAATCTGAACTGGGGATCACATCCAAACTTGGGAACGTCATAGGAGAACTGACCGATGAGAACGAGCAAATTTCTGACCACACTTGCGGGCCTCACGATTCTGGCCGGGCTCGTGGCCCTTCCCGCCTTCGCCGCCGACAAGACCATGACCGGCAAGGTGAGCGATGCCATGTGCGGAGCCAAGCACCAGATGCCTGGAGACGACGCTGGCTGCACGCGCGCCTGCGTGAAGCATGGTTCCAAATACGCCCTTGTCGTCGGGGACAAAGTTTACACCTTGGAGACCAGCGACAAGGCAGCTCTCGACAAGCTGAACGAATTGGCTGGTGCAAACGCCAAGGTCACCGGCGAAGTGAGCGGCGACACCATCGCCGTGAAGTCAGTCGCGGCGGGATCGTAGGGCAGCTTCGGTTCCCGGTTGAGTTCTCACAGGCGTCTGCACGGAAAACGAAACCGGCGGCCGAGGCCGCCGGTCTTTTCCCTGAGTTCCACTAGAACCTAGTTTTGCTTCTGATCCTCGCGCCGCTTCAGCGTCGGGCGGTCATCGTCAGCGCTCTTGTCGTCCTTGCCCGACTTGTCGCTGGTGGAAGTGCGCCGCAAGCTGGGCTTGTTCCCTTCTTTTTCGTCGATGATCTTGTGCCGGTTCTCGATCGACGCCAGTCGCGCTTTCACATCGTCGAACTCAGACGTGGAAACAATATATTGAGGACGTGCCGGCAAGATTGTCGCGATCTCCTCTTGTGACTTCTCAATCCGGTCCGGCGTCTGCGGGTGCGTCGAGAAAGCGCGGGCCAGCGTCCCTGGCTTCTTCTTCTCCTTCGCTTGTAGTTTTTCAAAGAAGCTGACGAACGCCTGCGGATCGTATCCCGTCTTGTACATGTATTGCAGTCCGAGATAGTCGGCCTGGGCTTCAAATCCGCGGGTAAAGCTGAGGAACGTCATGGGCAGCGCCAAACTAGCCGCGGACCGGACTGCGTAGCCAATCCCGCCGCCAACGAAAATCAGTGGAATCGTTCCGATATTCGCCCACTGCGCGCGCGTCATCTGCCGGGTCGCGTGCCGGGCTGCCACGTGCGCGATTTCATGTGCCATCACACCGGCCAACTCCGCCTCTTCATCGGCAGCCAGGATCAGGCCGGAGTTCACATAGAAGAATCCGCCGGGCAGGGCGAACGCATTAACCTCGTCCGAGTCGATTACCTTGATCGTGAAAGGTACTTGCGCATCGGAATTCCTCACCAGGTTCTGCCCGATGCGGTTGACGTATTCCGTGACCACCGGATCCTGGACCAGCTTCACGCTGGCCTCGACCTGCTGGGCGTACTCCTTGCCCATCCGAATCTCAGTCTCCAGCGAATACCAGTCGCCCAGACCGCGGCCGCCGATCTTGCGGTTGCCGATGGCATCGACGTCCTTCAGACTGCCGTCGTGTTTGACTTTGCTGTCCTCAGGTTCCTGCACGGGAGGTGTCGTCGTCTGGGCAGCGGCGGGGTTCTTCGATGCGTCGGACTGCGAATCTTGGTCCTGCGCCAGCGCAGCTGGCACTCCGAGGGCCACAACTAGTAACGGAATCAACAGCTTACGGAACTTCATGTGCATTCTCCCCATCGGAAACCGGGTGGTTGAAGCGATTATACCCCCAATTGCAAGCACAACCCGCAGATTTACCCACTTAGTTGGACGCAGGCTAGCGATGGAAGGTTACCAGCACCAAAGAACGTTCCCGAGCACGAACGGCCCCGCACCGTTATACCCGTCAACGTCCTTTCTGATTCGCAGTGGCAGGTGTACCATGGCGCGTTTCCGGAAAGGCAGCCCCCAAATGCTCAACCGTCGCGGCTTCTTGTCATCTTCCCTTGCGGTCAGTGCGAGTCTTACCCTTCCGAGGAGTCTCTGGGCGCAGCTAGCCTCCCTGCCGTCGAACTTGCCCGACCGTTCCCTTTACGACTCCAATGAAGACGCCTATTGGGGGGAGATGCGCAAGCAATTCCTCATCCCGACCGACGAAGTCTACCTCAACAACGGCACGGTCGGATCCAGCCCCGCGCCGGTGCTGCGCGCCATCTTCGATGGTTACGAAGCATGCGAAAAGCTGAACGAAGCCGACCCCGAAGACTACCCCATCTGGGGATACGCCTCCTGGAACCAGTTTCGCGACCCACTCGCCGCCTTCGTCGGCTGCACGCGAGACGAAATCGCCTTGCTCCGCAACGCCACCGAAGCCAACAGCTACATCGCCAACGGGATCGACCTGAAAGCAGGCGACGAGGTCCTCATGACCGATCAGGAGCATCCGGGCGGCGAGAACCCCTGGCAGCTGCGCGCCAAGCGGTACGGAATCGTCGTCAAGAAAATCACCCTGCCCCGCCCCGTCGAGAATCCGGCCCAGGTCCTGAACCTGTTCAACGACGCCATCACCCCGCGCACCCGCGTGATGTTCTTTAGCCACATCAGCACGTTCAGCGGCGTCGTGCTGCCCGTAAAAGAACTGAGCGCCCTGGCCCGCAGCAAAGGCATTCTCTCCGCCGCCGACGGCGCCCACGTGCCCGGCATGATGCGCCTCAACGTCCACGAACTAGGCTGCGACATGTACTCTTCGAGCCCCCACAAGTGGTTGCAGGCTCCCAAAGGTTCGGGCTTCCTCTATGTGCGCGACGAGGTCATCGACCAGCTCTGGAACACCATCGCCACCGAAGGCTGGGACGACAAGAAGATTCGCGCCGAACGCTTCCAGCGCATTGGCAGCTCCAACGTACCCGCGCTCTGGGGCCTGCGCGCTTCGATTCAACTTGCCTACGACATCGGCCTCGACCGCATCGAGCGCCGCCATCGCCAGCTCTGCGACTACATTCTCGCCGCCATGCTGAAACGCGGCGCCGTTTCGTGGACGTCGCCTGACCCCGCCATGCGCTGCGCCATCGCCACGGTCAACGTCCCGCCGCTGCCAAGAATGGACCTGGAAAACTGGCTGTGGAAGGAAAAGAAGATTCGCATCCGCGGCGCCGATCCCCACAAGCTTCGCCTCTCGACGCCGTACTACATTTCGAAGCAGGACATCGACCGTTTCCTCGATGCGTTTGACGAGTATCGAAAGAAGACGGGAGTAGCCTAGAAACAGGAGAGTCATCCTGAGCGGAGCAGGGACGTAGCGAAGCGGAGTTCCTGCGGAGTCGAAGGACCCCTACCTGACCATCTCAGCGGGGCGCCAGCCTAACCTACGTCCACCGGAACCACCGCAGCGCCAGCGCAAAAGAAATTCCGCCCCAAAGAAGGAGCACCAGGAGCCGTCCGGACTGCGACGCCAGCGAAGCCCCTTCCAGAATCGTGGCCCGCAGCGCGTCATTAAGCGCCGTCAACGGCAGCGCCCGGATGAACGGCAGCGTCATCGCCGGAAAGTGCTCATACGAAAAGAAGACACCCGAGAAAATCCACATCGGCATCATGACGAGATTGATCAGCCCGCTGACGCTTTCCACTTTCTGCGCGCGGCACGCGGTCAGCAGCCCAACCCCGCCAAACGCCACCGCACCGATTCCCCCCAGCAAGAGCACGGTCACCACCGATCCCGCCACCGGCATCTTGAACACCAGCATGCCGAAGACCAGCAGCAGCCCCACTTCAATCACCATCAGGATCAGCCGGCTGCTCATCACCGCCAGCAGAAAATCGCTGCGCCGCATCGGCGTCGCGACGAAACGCTTCATCAGCTTCCGTTGCCGCATGTCGACCAGCGAAAATCCAATCCCCCACATCCCGGAATTCATCAGGCTCATGCCGATCAACCCCGGGATGAGGAAATCGATGTACCGCGATCCCGGCTCGCTGGAAGGGTGATTCGCCGTGGCCAGTGCGTCCTTCCGCCCGGCCGACGCCTGCAGCGTAGCGTCCACCTCGGCGCGCGACAGAACACTCTCTGGACGCGCCGGATCGTAGTAGTAGGTATAGTGGCCGTCCGCGCCCGGCTCAATTACGAGATCAAACTTGCCGAAACGGAATCCCTTCAGCGCGGTGTCGCGATCCAGCACCGAAGACCGAATCGACGAATGTTCGTCAGAACCGCCCAGCATCGCAACGGTCCGGTCCGCCCCATTGCCAGCGATAACCGCCACCGTCGTTGTCTGGACTGGCTTATTGCGAAACGCGATACCCAGTCCCAGAGACAGCAAGAGTGGAAACCCGAACACCCAGAACACGATCTCCGGCTCGCGCTTGAGTTCCAGCAGCCTCACCCAAAGCAGATACCGATAGCCGGACCAGCGCCCCGTCGTCCGAACCGGCCCACCAGGCGCGGGCCGCGGCGCATCAACCTTTGGCGTTGGGGTTTCGATCGTTGCCATCAATCCTCGCGCAAATGCCGTCCCGTCAAATTAACGAACACGTCCTCCAGGCTAGCCTGCCGCGTGCTCAGGTGCTCGAGCTGCTGTCCTTGCCGATTCACCGCATCGAGCAGCGCCGGAATCGTCAAATGCGGCTCGCGCACGTTAAGACAAACGGCTCCGTCCTCATTGCGCACCGATTCCACGCTGGGCAGGCCATGCCACTGCTCAAGTGCATGCCCGTCCCCGCCAACCACAAACTCCACCACATGATGCCCGCCCAGCCGGTCAATCAGGTCCGACGGCGTGCCCTCGGCAATGATCAACCCGTGATCGACAATCGCCAGCCGGTCGCAGAGGCGTTCGGCCTCATCCATGTAATGGGTGGTCAGCAGTACGGTCCCGCCTTTCTTCTGGAAGGCCCGCACGATCTCCCACAGCTGCCGCCGGCTCTGCGGATCGAGCCCGGTCGTGGGTTCGTCAAGAAACAGAATGCGAGGATTCCCCACCAGCGCCGTAGCTACAGCCAGGCGCTGTTTCTGTCCACCCGACAACTTGCCGACCCAGCTGTCAGCCTTCTCCGTGAGTTGCAGTTCTTCCATCACTGCCTCAGCCGGACGCGGCTCGTGATAGAAGCTGGCAAAGAGCTCGATCGTCTCGCGCACGCTCAGTTTTTCTGAGAGTCGCGTCTCCTGCAGCGAAATGCCGATCCATTCCCGCAACTGGCGCGGATTGTCGCTCCAGGTGTGATCAAAGATCCGCACCTCGCCTGAGGTCGGCTGCAGCAAGCCTTCCAGGATTTCGATGGTTGTGGTCTTCCCCGCCCCGTTCGGGCCCAGCAGCCCGAAGCATTCGCCTGCAGCAATATGCAGGCTCAGCCCACGAACGGCCTCCAGCTTGCCGTCGTAGGTCTTGCGAAGGTTAGTGCACTCGACCGGCGATCCCACCCGAGAATTGTAGCCGACTCCGACCTAGGGAGCTGTCAGCACTGTGTGCCCGTGCCGCGCCGTCGGCATCGGCACATCGCCCTTCTCATTGCGCCACAGGATTGAGTTGAGCAACGCCGCATTCGCCGCATCCGGCCGCGAGAAATCCATCTCCGACGACTCCTTCGCCCCCGGCGCCGTCTTCGGATTCGTCTTGTAGACCAACCCGCTGCGCAGGTTCGAGTCGTCCGCCTGAAACGGCGCCTGCGTCCCCGGACCAGTGAATACGGGCGTCATCAGCGGCGCATGCGCGTCAAACAGGTTCATTGGCGGCAGGCCGAGCAGCTCCTCCATCGTATGAACCATGCTGACCGTCGTATAGAAGTGCGAATCCACGAAGGGCTTGTCACCATGCGGCGAGTACTTGCTGATGACATAGGCGGTCGAGCGATGTGCGTCGACATGATCCGCCCCATCCTGCGCGTCATCTTCGATCACAAAAATTGCGGTGTCGTCCCAGTACGCACTGTGAGAAACCGATTCAACCACGCGCCCGACGGCAAGATCATTGTCGGCCACCGAAGCCTTCGGCGAAGGCCCGCCCGGCCGCGTTCCGCCCGTGTGATCGTCAGGGAGATACAGCAGGATGAACCGGGGCAGTTCCTTGTCGCTCCCGCGCGCCTTCACGAACTCGTCGAACTCGCGCAGAAACTCGTCCGCCCGAAGCTGGTCGGGATAGTCGGTGTTGAAATCCGGAAACAACGGGTCGAAGTGATCGCGCAGCGCCGCCTTGGTCGGCCGCATCCGCTTCAGCACCGGCACCGCCCACGGCCACGGACTCGGCCCTCCGCGCGGATTCCCGAGAAGCTCCGGCAGCGGATCGCCTTTCCGAATTTGCGCTTTCGCACAGGGTGCGGAGATCGGTGACGACATTCCTTCCTTGGGAGACTTCGCCTTCTCGTCGGAACACCACACGCCCTGCACAAACTCGCCGTAGATGCGATAGCTCAATCCCCGTTTCGCGAGGTTGTCCCAGATAAATCCTGTCGCCGGATCGTCAATGTCGGGAATTCCCTGCTCCAGCGGCAACTCTTCGGCCATGCTGCCGTCGGCATCATAGGCGCGTTCCTTGCTGCGATACGCGATCGGCCAGTTCTTTTCGTTGTAGTCAGTCGTAGTCGAGGCCGTCGACCAGATGTGCCCATCGCCCGAGACTTCGCCGCTGTCATAGAAGTTATCGAGCACTCCGAACTGCAGCGCCAACTTGTGCAGGTTCGGCGTGACGTCAGCGCCGTAAAGCGTCAGCGACGGATCGCCGTTCCCCACCGGCAGATCCCCAAGCACCTGATCGTAGGTGCGGTTTTCCTTGAGTATGTAAATCACATGCTTGATCGGATTCTTGCCGCCGGCGAACTCGAACTTGCCAGGATCGGCATGGAGCAGATTGTCCTCTTCGACTTGCTTGGTCCAGGCCGCGAGATTCTTGTCGATGTCGGCCAGCGAGAGCCGCGCAATCGATCCGCCAATCAGCGTGGGAATGTACGGATGGTCCTTGTGCCGCCGCTCGCTCTTGAGCGTGCCCATCATGTTGTTGGGCCCGCTGCCCTGGCCCTTGGCCGTCGCGATGAGCAGATCGTTTCCTGCGATTGCGAGCGCGCTGGGATACCACTCGGTGGGAATGAAACCGATGGGTTCCATCTGCCTTTGACGATTGGCGACATCGAAGACTGCAACAGCGTCGAGCGAACCGCACGCCACGAACAAGCGAGTGTCTTTAAGAGCAAGAGATAGCGGCACCGAACCGGGATCACTCCACAGCGGCCTGTCGAGGTTTACATGAAGTTCGCTTGCTAGCTTGTTCGTTCTTAAATCCACAGCGACGACATCGTCGGACACCGTATTGCTGGGCGCAACGTACAGAGTATCTTCCGTCGAGCTCAACAGCATGGCCGTAGGGTGGGAGCTGGGAGCCGTGGGATTCGTACGTCCGACTACATCGTAAGAATTAACGACTTTGCCTGTCTCCAGATCTAATTCCGCGACACTCGACGCATTCCACAAACTCACCCACGCCTTCGTCCCCGCCTTGTTCGTCACCACCGTGTATGGAAATGCCGCAGGGACATACTTGCTCCGGCTCAGATCAAATGCCTTCAGGACTCTCCCCGACTCCACATCCAGCAGCACAACGTTGTCCGAAAGATTGTTAGCAACGAGCAGTCGATCTCCCGTACCCCCCTTCAACACCGCAAACCCTGCCGGATACGGCGGCGCCGTCCCCTCTGGAGTTTTCCTTACGCCATACGACACCACTTTCCCCGCCGCCAGCTTCTGCGGTGGAATCTTGATGAACCTCTCCGGGTTGACCTGCCCCGCCGCGAACTTGTAAACCGCGATTCCATTCCCCGTGCTCGTCTTGGCTTTGCCCTCGGGGTCGGTAATCGATCCCATCGACGCGTAGAGATGCCCGCCGTCACTCGAGAAAGCCAGCCCGATGAAATAGCTCTGCCGCGTCGAGGTCGCATCGCTCAACCGGTCGTCGGGAAAATCGTGCAACTGATTGTTCGTGAGATCGAGAATCGCAATCGACTGCCGCGCGCCCGTCTCCTGCGTGCCGTATCCCTGGTTGAGCAGCGCCGCATACCGCCCGTCCGGACTCAAGGCAATCGTCGCCGGAAAGCTGTTCGTCCGCCCAAGATATCCGGGAACGGGCAAGGTAAGAGTTTTGCTGGTGGGCAAGTTGATCTTGCGCGAACGCTCGGCACCGACGATCACCGCAACCAGAGCCGCGAGGAGGACGAAGACAATGACAATCTTCTTCACGAGCGAAAACCTCGCGAGGTTTGTACCATCCCGCCAAGGGGGGAGGCAACCGGAAGTACTCTCCCTGATCGCACCGCCTGCCGGATCGGCCGCGTCTCTCTCCAAACGCAGCGCGCCCCAACTGTTTTGTTGTGAAATTGGCGGACTATTTCCCGGATGCAGCCTTCCTCGCCTTCATCTGCGCGGCGAACTGCGCCTGCATGTCCGCTGCCGCTGCCGGAAGCTTGTCAGGATCGCGAACCAGGCCGAGAAACATCACGCGCACGTCCACGGGAAACCCGACAAACTCGCGCTGCTCCGCCGGCGGCCCTCCCGCCGCACCCGCGGAAGGAATCGGCGACGGCAGATGAAAGGCGTACATCCCCCCAGCTGCCAGCGCTTCATGCGGATATGGGAGCAGCCAGCCGCAGTTGTGCGAGTCCAGAATCATGTTGGAAGAAACCACAACCCACTGACCATCGTCGGCCGCCGTGGGCCGCTGGCAGTTCCAGATCTCAGACTGCGGCACCGTCGCCGCCGGATCGTTGAATCCATACGTGTCAATCTGTAGCTTCCGGATTCCATGGCTGTCGGCAAACTGCTTCACCTCCGGCAGCGCCTGGTTCCAGTCCACGTTGGAATCGCTCGCCAGCAAATACGCTGGACGTCCCATACCCAGCGCATTCATGTATGGGAAGTAGTACGGGTAGGCGCGCACGACGCTGAATAGCCCGCTTGCAATCAGCAGGACGGTCACCGCCATCATGGAGCGTCCCGCCACGGGAGACCTGTCGCGCAACTCGCCCAGCATGCGCGGCAGTGGAGCCAGAAGCAGTGTGAGCAGCACCAGCGGAATCGTGAAATGGCGGTAGCTGACGTCGAAGTGACCAACGATGGAAAAGAAAACAAACACCAGCAAAGACACCCACAGCACCCTCCAGTGCATTCGAGTCTCCGTGGGCACGATCGCCGCGTTCCCTTCGGGACGCCGTTTCCTCATCCACGCCAGCCCCAGCGCTGACACGATCAGCCCCAGGAACCCCAATGTCGATTTCAATACAAACAATGCCGGGAAATACAGCAAGGTCCCGTGAGGATATCTCTGCCCCAGAATGTACGCCGGCCGGACGAAACTCACCGCCAGCATCAGAATCCCGCGTAAGTAGAGCCACGGCGGCATCAGCAAGCGACGTAACGGCACCCATGCCGACCCATGCCCTAGCAGATACAGCACGTCGGTGGTCTGATTCCACGAGAAAAAGAAATACACCACGTACACGATCAGTGCAGCCCAGAGAACACTTTTGAACGTCGCCCGCCAACGCAACCGGCGCCAGGCGCGGACTTCTGCCTTCGCCTCAGGCTGGCCCGGCACCGGACGCCATCGTGTGCTCAGCGCAAACAGGCCAAACGCAAAGAACAGGAGACCTGCCGAGAACTTCGACAACAATGCTCCGGCCAGGCACAGTGCAAACCGTAGGACGTTGCCCCGACTCGGCTCGTTCCACATGGAGGCGAATGTCCACAGAGCCAACAGAGAGAACAGCGTGATCGCCACATCGGTTAGTACCAGCGGGCCAAACGTGAGGAACACCGGCGTGCTGACAAATGCTGCCAGACACAGCAGCCCACCCCAACGACCGCCCAGCCGGCACCCATACACATAGATGACCCAGCCCAGCACCAACATGAGCAGCAGCATCGGGAATCGTGCCCACGTCAGCGTTGTGACTGGATCATTCCACCGCTCTAGCACCCATTCTCCGAAGATCCACTGTCCCAGAAAAGCATGCGGAAGAAATTGACGGCTCGCCGTCCAGGAAACGTGCGAGTAGTCGGCGCGTGTTCCACGCAGAGCGAGCGAAATTCCGGTCAGCACCTTGGCCAGCGGCGGATGCTCTTCGTTCATTCGTAAATCGAGTTTCTGAACGTAACTGAGTCCGGCGCCGATGTGGGCCACCTCGTCAATCGTGACCGACTCGCGCCGCGCTGCCCCGCCCGAAAGAACCGCCATCATCAGCAAGAGCAGTCCCGCCACAGCCGAGAAGAAAAGAGAATGACTTCGAGATGACGTCATCGATAACTCTCCTGCCTGAATTCAGATCTCGAGTTGGCACCGAGTGTATCTCAGATCGATCCTCTGCTTGGACACCCAGCCGTGTGATCCTTCACCACGCCGGTGATGCGCTATGATAGGCCCTCAGTCGAGGGTAGCTCCCGCAAACCATCGCTATCTACGAGGATCTAATGCTGCGAATGTTTCGCTGTACGCTTGTTGTGGCCCCGATTCTCTCCTTCGCGTTCTTTGCCGTTTACGCCGCCCCTCCCAGTGGCAACGACAACCCTCAGGCGGCCAAAGCGGAGAACGTCGAAACCGACTATTTCGGCACCAAGGTAGCCGACCCCTACCGCTGGATGGAAGGCGGAGCAGCCGAGAATCCGCGGCTGATGGATTTCCTGAAGAGCCAGAACACTTACACACGCTCGATTCTCGCTTCGCTGAAGGGACGCGACAAGCTTCTGGCTCGCATCCAGGAACTGGACAACGCCGTCCCTACCGTGCGCTCGTGGCAGCGCGCCGGTAAGAGCCTGTTCTACATGGCAACCGCTCCGGGTGCGACGAGTGCGTCCCTGCTGGTGCGAGAGGCCGATGGCAAATCGCGCACGCTCCTTGATCCCGTGTCCATGGAACAAGGCGGCGCCCACGCCGCCATCGATTACTACGCGCCCTCCTGGGACGGCCGTTACGTCATCGCCGGAGTCTCGCTCGGCGGGTCGGAGAATAGCACGATCCATATCATCGAAACCGCCACCGGCCGCATGCTGCCTGACGCCATCACGCGCACGCAGTATGCCGGACCGTCCTGGCGCGCGGACTCCCGATCGTTTTACTACTCCCGTCTCCAGGAGCTTCCTCCCAACGCGCCACCCACCGCAATCTACGAGAACGAGCGCGTCTACCTGCATGTACTGGGCAGCGATCCGGAGAAGGACGCCAAAATCCTGGGCCCCGGCGTTTCTTCGTCATTGGATATTCCCAAAGCGGGCTTTGTCGGCGCCGGCGCCACTCCGGGATCAGCCTTCGCGATCGGCTATTACTCGGCGGGCACGACCGACCCGGCCAGCATCTACCTTGCGCCCATCGCCAAGGCGACGGATGCCAGTACCCCCTGGCGCAAAATCGTCTCAGCCGAGGACGTCCTTTCACCCGGAGCCGACAGCAACGGCACCACGCATGAGTCAAGTCTCTATCTGCTGGTCGACAAAGACGCCCCGAATCGCAAGTTGCTCCGGCTCGACCTCGAGCATCCCGACATGGCTCATGCCACCTTGCTTGTCCCCGAGAGCGACGCGGTCCTGACCGGCATTTACGCCGCCCAGGACGGCCTTTACCTCTCCTCAAAGCGTGGCGTCACTTACATGCTGCAGCGCTCAGCTTACGGGCCAACCCTGAAGTGGGAAAAAGTTCCCCTCCCCTACGGCGGCACCATCTCCAACATTGACGCCAACGTCACCCAGCCCGGTGTTGTCTTTCGCCTGGAGTCCTGGACCCAGTCCGATCAGGCCTTCGCCTACGATCCAACTTCGAATCGCGTATCCAACATCGGTCTCATCCAGAAACATCCCGCCGATTTTTCCGGCGTCGACGCGCGTGAGGTTGAAGCGACCAGCGCCGACGGCACGAAAATCCCTGTCTCCATCTTGTGCAAAAAAGACCTCGCGCTCGACGGTTCCCATCCCACGCTGATGGAGGGGTATGGCGCCTACGGCATTTCCAGCGATCCCTATTTCGACTCGCGCATGCTCGCCTGGATCGAGCGTGGCGGCGTCTATGCGACCGCCCATGTACGCGGCGGCGGCGAATTCGGCGAGGCCTGGCACAATGCCGGTCGCAAAGAAACCAAGCAGCACACCATCGACGACATGATCGCCACGGCTCGGTACCTCATCCAGCAGCATTACACCTCCCCGCAACATCTCGCCGTGATGGGTACCAGCGCCGGCGGAATTGCCGTCGGCGGTTCCATCGTGCAGCATCCCGAACTGTTTGTTGCCGCCATCGACAACGTCGGCATGACCGATCTGCTGCGATTCCAGACCAGCCAAGGCGGCGCCGCCAACATCCCTGAATTCGGCGACGTGACCGACCCGGCGGGATTCAAGTATCTCTACGCCGTCAGCCCCTACCATCATGTCGTGGAGGGAGCGAAGTACCCCGCTGTGATGGGGATCACCGGCGCCAACGATCCCCGCGTTCCCTCATGGATGATCGCGAAGATGATTGCCCGACTTCAGGCCGCCAGCGCCAGCGGCAAGCCCATTCTCTTGCGTGTAGATTTTGACGAAGGACACGGCCTGGGCTCGAGCCGTCCGCAGAGGGAAAAGCTGCTGGCCGACATCGGAGCGTTCATCCTGTGGCAATCAGGCGACCCCGACTTTCAACTCCCGACGGAGAGCGCGAATCACTGAGACAAGACGGTATGTGAGCCGCGGGGAGGCGACACAATGCAGCCCACAGCGTGAGCTGTGGGTTGGGCTCAGTAGGCCAGTTAAGATTGTGCGCGGCAAGAAATAGTCGAGCCCTACTTCGACCCGACCAAATGCGCATCCGCGATGCTCTCCGGGCTCCGTGACTTTTTCAAGCCCATCAACTCCACCGCCTTGGCCGCGATGTGCTCCGCCGATACTTCAAACTCCTTGATCAGTTCCCAGGGCGCGCCCGAATCGCCAAAGCGGTCCTTGACACCGATCGCGCCCGTGATGACCGGAACGCCATAGAGCGTGGGCGCCTGCGTGATCGTGTTAGCCACCGGCCAGGCCAGTGCCCCGATCTGATGCTCTTCCGCAGTCAATACAACGCTCGTGTCGTGAGCCGCCCGCACGATCGCATCGGCATCAAGCGGCTTCAGCGTGTGCAGGTTCAGAATCCGGGTTTCATAGCCGAAGTCCGCCTTCAGAATCCACGCCGCACGCATCGCCTCCGACACCATCGGACCACAGGCAATGATCGTCAAATCCTCGCCCTCGTCTCGATATTCGGACTCTAGCTTGGTCTCGAAAGCCTCGATGAAGTTCTCCGCCTCCCTACGCAGGCGAATCACGTTGGCCTTGCCAAACACAAATGGCGTCTTCTCATCCGTGACAATCGGCGTCGCCTCACGCGCGAACCGGATGTACTTCGGTCCCACGTGCTTAAGCAGCAGATAATCCGTAGCCTTCCGCGTCTCGAAGATATCGCACGGCACAACCACGTTCATGTTGGGCAACCCGCACATGGCGAACAGATCCTCCAGAGCCTGATGCGTCGCGCCGTCGGGTCCTACACTCACGCCGCCGTGCGCCCCGGCAATCAACACATTGAAGTTGCCGTAGCAGATCGAAGTCCGAATCTGGTCCAGGTTGCGGGCCGCTGCAAACGTCGCATAGGTGCCGAATACCGGGAGCTTCCCTTCTTTCGCCAATCCCGCTGCCGCCGCCGTTGCCGACTGCTCTGCGATTCCCATGCTGATCCAGCGCGCCTTGCGTTCCGGCTTGTTGGCGTAGAACTCGCTGATCGTGATCGAGCCGGAGATGTCCAGTCCCAGGCAAACCACCCGCGGATCGTCGCCATTCGCTGCCAGCGACTGTCCGAATCCCATGCGTGTTGGCTTCATCTGCACTTTCATCTTGGCGTCGGCATTCCACCAGTAGTCACGATGGAAACGCGGCATCTTCGCGTCCAGCCTGCGCTCGACCACAGCCTGATACTGTTTGGCGTGCTCGAACAATTGCTCGACACGAATGCGGCCATCCAGCCCCAACTCCTGCAGGCTCTTGGTCAGTTCTTCGCGGTTGGGCGTCTTGCCGTGCCATCCGGCAATATCCTCCATGAAGCTGACGCCCTTCCCCTTCACCGTATCGGCGATAATCACCACCGGCTTACCGTAGCCCCTTTTCGCTTTCTCCAGAGCCTCGACCACCTGCGCCATGTCATGCCCATTAACATTGATCACTTCCCAACCGAAGCTGCGGTACTTGTCTTCGAGCGGCTCGACGTTCATCACGTCCTTCACCCAGCCATCAATCTGCAGGCGATTGCGATCAACGATGCCCACCAGGTTGTCGAGCTTGTAATGCCCAGCCTCCATTGCGGCTTCCCAGACTTGGCCTTCCTGCTGCTCGCCATCACCCATGATGCAGAAGGTGCGGTAGTTCTTCTGGTTCAACTTGCCCGCCAGTGCGATTCCCACGGCCACGCTCAGCCCCTGTCCCAGCGATCCGGTCGAAACCTCAACCCCCGGCAGCTTCAGCCAGTGCGGATGTCCCTGGTACGGCGAATACAGTTTGCGCAGATAAACGACGTCCTCCTTCGGACAAAAGCCTGCAAAAGCAAGGCCGAGATAGAGACTCGGCGCCTTATGCCCTGTCGACCAGATGATGCGGTCGCGGTCAGCCCAGGCGGGATTCTGCGGATCGTGATCAGCAACATGCAGATAGAGCGCCGCCGTGATGTCCATGATCGACATCGTCCCGCCGGCGTGGCCCGAGCCCGCCGCACAAAGCGCGACCAGGTTGTAGCCACGCATGAGGTTGGCTTGCTCTTTCAGTTCGTCGATGTTGTAAGTGCGCAGAACTTCGCCGGTCTTCGAATTCCGGATGGACATGGGGTAGCTCCTTCACTGGCGCCAGTCATTGGGCAGGACGAGAAACGGCGCATAGGCTTGCAGGCTTGAGCGTAGCCCGCCATGTCGCAGGCGGCAGTGAGGAGAATCACAGGCGGATGTGACGCACTCCGACCCTACAGAGGCAGAGCGCTGGGAAATCGGGTTTGAAAGTCCAGCAGCCCTGCCCATTCCGGCCTGACTGTAATGCGCACCATCTCCTGGATCATGGACGCGAGTTGTCCTACCCAGGCCTTGCCTTGTTGGCTTCCAAAATAGCGCTCCGCAGCGGCCGCATATTCCGGCACGACGCCTGTCACGGTCTCCAGGCGGGCCGTGCCTCGCAGCAGCAGGACTTTGTGCGGGAAGTCATTACCATCGATGGTGAGCGCCACCTTTGGATTCCTGGCCAACGCTTTGAGCTTGGGAGCCTTGGGCGGCGTGGCCATCACAATCTCTCGTCCATTCCAGTGAAACCAGATCGGCACGACTCTGGGCGTGCCGTCAGTCCAAACGTACGCCAGGCGCGCCGGAATTTTGGACTTCAACAACTCCTGCGACGCGGGATGCTGGAGCAGGTCGAGGCCTCCTTGTTTTACGGGCATGATTTTCCTCCCAATGCTGGACTGCGTCCTTCCTTATCACCGGTCCGACTTGAAAATCGCAAACACGGCTCCCTGCGGATCAGCGACGACCGCCCATCGGCCAACTCCCTCCATCGTCATTGGTCCGACGCACACATTCGCGCCCATCTGCTTCGCCTTGGCCGCCGAAGCGTCCACGTCGTCCACCTGGAAATAAGCCATCCAATGCGGAGGCACGCCCGCGGGACGATACTCCGCCGGCGGAATGCCCCCGATGAAGTGCTCGCCATTCTTGATGTGCAGGTATCCGGACTTATCGTTTTCCCCGGCCATGATCTGCCAGCCGAACAAACCGGAATAGAACTCCGAAGCCCGCTTCACGTCCGGGGTGCTCAGATCGGCCCAGCAGAGCGTCCCATTCACATTGGCGATCCCGATCCCCGGATTCTGCTTTGCCTGCCAGATGCAGAAGTGCGCGCCGGTAGGATCTTTCAAAACCGTCATCCGCCCGAACTCCATGACGTCGAACGGCGCGCAGAGACTGGTCCCGCCCAGTTGGGCCGCTTTCGTCGCCGACTCGTCCGCATTCTCGACCGCGATGTATGGCATCCAGTGCGGAGGCACACCCTGCGCCCGCTGATCCGGCCGCAAGGTATATGCGGCCGACGCATGCCGTTCTTCCAGCTTGAAGATCGTGTAGACCTCGTCCGGTCCCATGGGCGAGTCCTGGATATCCCACCCGAACAGAGACGCGTAGAACGCTTTGGCTGATTTTTGATCGGTGGTGGCGAGTTCAATCCAACAGAAACTGCCGGCTGGGTGCTTGTCGATGTGAGCCATAGCGGGGAGAGTTTACCTCAACTCGCCCGACCGAACGTCAACCGCAGACAAAAAGTGCGGGTGATCGCCGCACGGCAAGTTTCCCCTGTGGCCCCCTTGTGGTTAACGGTTTTACCGCAGATTTTTCCCCACCCAGACGCCAATCCACTCCAGCGCCTTGTTCAGGTTCTCCATCGAATTGGCCACGCTGAAACGCAGGTAGCCTTCGCCGAACGCTCCAAAAGCCGTCCCCGCCAGACAGGCAACACCAGCTTGCTCCAGCAAAGCATCCGCCAACTTCTTCGACGGCCAGCCAGTCTTCGTGATATTGGGGAAGACGTAGAACGCGCCCTTTGGCATGCGGCAGGAGAAGCCCTTGATCTTGTTCAGCCCGGCCACGAAAGCATCGCGCCGCAACTTGAATTCGTTGCTCATCTTCTCGACCGACGACTGGTCACCGCTCAGCGCCTGAATCCCCGCCACCTGCGTGAAGCTGGCCGTGCATGAGTTGGAGTTGGTCATCAGGCGCGTCATATGCGCCGCCAAATCAGCCCGCATCACGCCGTAACCCATTCGCCATCCCGTCATTGCGTAGGTTTTCGAAAAGCCATCGAGCAAGATCGTACGATCTTTGAAGCCCGGAACCGTCATGATCGAAAAATGCTCACCCTCAAAGATCAGCCGGCTGTAGATCTCGTCCGACAGCACCATAATGTTGCGATCGCCAATCGCCTTTGCCACATCCTCGATGTCTTTCCTCGTCAGCACTCCACCCGTCGGGTTGTGCGGCGAATTCAGGATGATCAACTTGGTCCGGTCGGTAATCAGCGACGCCAGTTCCTTCACGTCGAGCGCGAAATCGCGTTCCTCGCGCAGCGGAATCGGGACCGCCCGTCCGCCCAGGTAATTGATCATCGACTCGTAAATCGGAAAGCCGGGATTCGGATAGATGACTTCATCCCCTTCATCCACTAACGTCAGCATGGTAAAGAAAATAACTGGCTTACCGCCAGGCACTACCACGACTTCGTCGCTGGTCACCGGAACGGAACGGGTGCGGCTGATATAGGCTGCGATTTCCTTGCGCAGGTCGGGCAAGCCGGCTGACGGCCCATAATGCGTCCAACCCATGTAGAGCGCATCGACCCCGGCCTCCACGATATTGGAAGGCGTGGCAAAATCAGGTTCTCCGATTTCCAGGTGAACGATCTCTCTGCCCTGTTTCTCGAGGGCGCGGGCCCGGTTCAGCACTTCAAAGGCAGTTTCCGTACCCAGCCGCGACATGCGGCTCGCAAGACGCAATTCGAACATCGTTGTCGGTTCCATAACAGCGGATGGCATTATAGCCCCCCCAAGGCTGGCTTGGCCGGTACTTTCATTGTTACCCCGGACGAACCGGAAGGCAGGTACGAGCATCACCAGCGGATGTGACGAGGTCAGGCTGAAAGGTCAGATTGCACAGGTACTGGGCTTTGTCTCGGAGCGCAGCCTTTAAGACCGAAAGGTTCCACTTCTGCAATCTGACTTCTGCCTTCGAACTTTATTCCGAGATCGTGCTCTCTTCGCTCTGCGCCCGCAAAATTCGCTCAACGGAATAAGGAGCCCGCTGTGTCGGCTCATGGTAGTGCCGCACCTGCATCTCGCCCAGAAGTCCGATGGCCAGCAGGTTGAATCCAGCCAGCAGCAGCACCGCGGCAAACAACATCAGCGGACCGTGTTGGACCATCACGTCCGCCCGATGCAGAATCTTCTGCAGGATCAGCCACGCTCCAACCGAGCAGCCCGCAAAAATACCGAACATTCCCACCGTCCCGAAAAAGTGCAGTGGACGCCCCAGATACCGGAGCAGGAAACGAATTGTCATCAGATCGAAGAACACCCGGAACGTGCGCGAGATTCCGTAATGCGAAACGCCGCGCTCCCGGTTCACGTTCTTGATCGGAACTTCAATGATCGACGCGCCATGCCACGACGCCAGCGCTGGAATGAAGCGATGCAATTCTCCGTAGAGCGGAACTTGCTCGAGGATCTCGCGGCGATAAGCCTTAAAAGTCGTGCCGAAGTCGTGGATATCCACCCCGCTCAGCTTGGCCATCAGCCAGTTAGCGCAGCGCGATGGAATGCGCCGCATCCAGAAATTATCTACCCGGTTCTTGCGCCAGCCGCTGACGATGTCGTAACCCTCGGCAATCTTCTCCAGGAACACCGGAATATCGGCGGGATCGTGCTGCAGGTCGCCATCCATGGCGATGATGTACTCCCCACGCGCGTGGTCAAAGCCGGCCGCAAGGCCCGCTGTCTGACCGAAATTGCGACGCAATTTGACAACCGTCACGCGGCTGTCGACCGCAGCAATTTCCTTTAGCAGTTGGAACGTACCGTCGTCGGAGCCGTCATCGACGAGCACCATCTCGAAGGTGTCGCCGCTCTGCTCCATCACGGACTTCAGCCGCGCATACAGGTCGGTAACGTTTTCCTGCTCGTTGTGGAGAGGAACTACAATAGAATATTTGAGCACTGCTGAGCATTATACGGGAGCACGGCGCGGAATCAGAAGTGACTAGGGAGTTGCTAGCTCAGAGTAGCGGCGGCGACTCGCCGCCGCGTGCCTGCAGAACACGGCTCAAGCTCCGGCCTCGGCAAGGTGTCCTGCAGCCTTATCGTGCGGAATCCAGCTTCAGGTTGTGCGCGTCATTTCCCGCCTCGACGCCAACTACCAGCCAGTTAGCCCAGCGCTCCATCTTGTGGTGCCCGGTCTTGTGCAGAGTGTAGGACGTGGCCAGAGCAGCCGCATACCCCAGCGCCGAAGCAGCCATCTCACCCGGCCAGCCTTGGTGCACCAGCGGACGCCACACCGGATTCGCCTCGTGCGCTTGCCCCGAGCCAATAAGTCGCTGGGTCGTGATTGCATCTACGGCAATCAGTCCGGCCAGAGCCGTGAATGCCATCTTATTTTGACGATCGAAGAACCCGTGGGAGTCGGGATTCGTAAAAGACACAACCCTCGGGGTGCTGCTGACAAACTTCTGCGAGGGCGCGTCAGGTAATGACGACTCCTGTGCCAAGGCAGAGTAACCAGCCAACAGCAAGAAGACGAGCAGCGCAGATCGGGAGGCGACTGTCATGCGCTTCGTTAGCGCAAGTCTCTCGCCGCCCGGAATGCAGCAAATCACAATGTTTTCAGAGACACCGGTCGGCCTTACAGTGAAACGAATTGCACTTCAAGGCGACGACCGATTCCGCTGCATCCCGCATATTCCCAATACGTAATCATCAGGTAATCGCAGCGGTAACCAACACCGGTGGGTTTGTTGGCTCAGGGCTTTCGCTTCGGACCTGAGCTGTGGTTCTCGGGGGGAATACCCCAGTTCGGCAGGATCTGTGCAATGGAATGTGCAATCAGAGCAGGCCTTCTCCGGCGCTTTTCCCGGAGAGTGAACATAGTAGCAAGCAACACTCCTTCCAGAGCTCCAAGGAATCCTTCCGTAAGCGAGAGGCGGTTGAAAGTTCGCAGTCCCTGCCCGGTCAGGAGGAATCCGGTATATGCCATCGCTACGGTCCAGAAAATTGCGCGAACCTTCATAGAGCCTCACATCAGGGCATGATTAGCAATATTGTGCCAAAGAGTTCGTGCCGGGGAAAGATGTCTTAAAGGCAGCCTAGGTGAGCGGGCATTCCTGTTTCGCATACCCCGACAGCATTCGCGTCACAGGTTCCCGGGACATCCACTCCTGATCCTCCCAGCTGCTGCATCGGTAACTTCCGTGCGATGGGAGTGCAATGAAGAACAGAGTCATATCTGAACTTCGTCTTTTGTGTTTCCATGGAACAGCGTTTGAATCTCCAGCCTGTTTATTCTCCCGCTCAAAGGACGGCCGAATATTCGAGCCCACCAAAGGTCGAGCGCGGCAAGTGCTTCTCCAATCAAATAGGCTAGGAGTTTTGCCCCCCCGACGAGAATCTCTCCACCGCCAACCTCGATCACGCTGCACCCCAACCCAGGCCCCAACTCGAGACCACTTGGCCCTATCGTACCGTATTTGACTATGTAAAACGGTTTGGACGGGCCTTGCCATTAGTCCTCAACGACAGCCAAACGGCACGGGTGAGGGCGCTAGAGCTTCAGGTCATCGAATCCGGTGAAAAGAGAGGCAAAGAGCAGACGAGGAGATAGGTAGGATAGCAATGCAGCGTCTCGATTGACTGTGCAATGAATGCGCAACGCCAGCATGGCAAGGTGTCAAAGGTCGGCGTTGTAAACTGAAGTGGAAGAAGCAGGTCAGAGCAGTGGGCCCCGTAGCTCAGATGGATAGAGCAGCGGTTTCCTAAACCGTTGGTCGGCAGTTCGACTCTGCCCGGGGCCTCCAGAACCTTGTGTTTCGGGATTCGCATGACAAGCCCACTGGCCACCGCGACG